>Ga0209507_1000491_pt1 | contig 43970 bp, 29 predicted proteins | sample AD_UKC028_MetaG_FD_184414 | JGI IMG/M metagenome (GOLD analysis project Ga0209507, IMG submission 184414) | Active sludge microbial communities of municipal wastewater-treating anaerobic digesters from USA - AD_UKC028_MetaG (SPAdes) (version 2) | ecosystem: Engineered > Bioreactor > Anaerobic >...
GGTCTGCAGCTTCCCCTTTTTCATATCAAGGAGCGCCATGTTGTAAAGCGCCTCGATCTGTTCGTTGCGCGCTTGCACGGCTTTCTCGTACCACTGGCGGGCATCGGCGGGTTTACCCTGCCGCTCATAACATAGGCCGATATTGTAGGCAATGGAGCCGTTGTCGCTGTCGCCTTCAAATGCGTTGCGCCACCGTTTCACCGCTTCGCCGCATCCCTGCGAAAAATAACTCTCGACCCCTTTGGAGAACTCCTCCTTTGCCGGACCGACATATTTGAGACCATCGTAGTTCCGGTTACGTAGCGCCTCTTCCTCTTTTTTCTTCTCATCGGCCAGCTGTTTCTCATCGGCAGTCACGGGCTTTTTTTCGGGAGCGGTTGCGTCGTCAGCGTTCTTTGCCCCTTTTTCCTCTGTCTTGGGGACCGCCGCCTCGGGCGATGCCGTCTTTTCGGCATCCTTTTCCGCAACGGGAGTAGCCTGCGCCTCTTCGCCTTTCTTCTCGGGGGCCGTTGCGCATCCCCAGAGAAGAGTGCCGAGAATCACCAACAATAGCATCAAGGGACGCATCGTCATATCACGCACCGTCATTCTTTTTTCTCTGCGGCTTCGGGTGTCGGCGGTTCAGCCTTCGGCGTCTCGTTCTTTTGTATGCCCGATTTCTTGTATTCCTTCCGTTCGGCCCGATCAAGCGTCAACAGGACCGGATATCCCGACTCCATCGTGGTGTTGACCGCATACCGCGGTGACTTCCCCATGCGGTATTCCTGCGGACGAAGGCGCGAGAGTCGTTCGATTATGAGGGTGGTCCACTTGTTGAAGACCCGGTTCTCTTTGGCCAGTTCGAGTGTCTTGACATACATGTCGACCGCCGACTGCTCGAGCGGATCTATCTGTTCTTGTAGGGTTTGTTGGTAGATGTCGACCAATTCGGGCTCCTTCTCTATCTCGGGCGGTATCGGCGCGTTGATGAGCGCCTCGGCAAAGAGTTGCAGGATGTTCCCCTGTCGATAGAAAGCGGCATAGGACCATTCCGATTTATAGGCCAGCACCTCGGCATACTTTTTCGTCAACGCCTGAGATGCCTCTTTTTTCGCCTTCAGCGACTCTTCGAGCTTCTTGGTGTTCTTGCCGCCGATCTTGAGTTTCTCGTAGTCGGCGAAATCATCCTCGATCAGTTTGAACTGCGCCTCGGCGGCATAGACGACCGCCTCTTCGTTCTCCAGTTTCTTGGCGGTGTAATGTTCCAGTATTTTTGCATAGGTTTCCTTGGCGTTCCGCCAGTCGCCTAATTTCTCCTCATAGGTCTTCGCGATCTGGTAGTAGGCCCGCATCACGAGGTGTTGGACCTCGGCATCGCCGCGATAGATATCGATGAATTGGTTGAAACGGGATATCATCCCTTTCCAATCTTCTGACTTCTGGTACATGAAGCCGACCAGATACGCGGCATCCTTTCCCTCCGGCTTGCCCGACTCCTCACGAGAATAAAGAGAATAATAGTCGGACGCCTCTTTATAGCGCTTGAGTCGTTCGAGCAGGAGCGCGGCATTGTAGATAGCAAAATTTTTCTTATCATTAGTCGGATACTTTTTATAGAGAAGCATGTAGGCTTCGAGCGCCTTCTCGAAATTGTAGGAGCGCTCGGCATTGTAGGCGACCAGATAGAGCGATTGCGGCGCTATCTGCGAATAGGGATATTCCTTGTAAATGCGTTCATGGATATTCATGGCCGAATCGAACATGAGCGCCTTCTCGAAATTGAATGCAGCATTGAAGAGCGCCTTATCGGCATCCTGATGATACGGGTTCTCCTCGACGATACGCAGATATTCGTCGGCCGCTTCGCGGTGCTTCTTCTCCTCCTGCAGTTGTTCGGCATATTTAAACAGCGCCGCACCGCGGTAGGTCTTGAACTCGTCGGTGATCTCCTTGCCCTTCGGACTCTTGGCAGCGACAAGTCGATCGGTCAATATCTTTGACCATTTCGCGACATTGACCCAGTCTTTCTTTTCTGTGTAGGCGCCGACGATGTCGCGGGCCGCCATGAGCGCCGCCTCCGATTCGGGGAACTCGTTGATGATGCGCAGATAGCGCTTTTCGGCATCCTCGAATTTGCCGTGATCGTAGAAGATACGAGCGGCATTGTAAGCAACCGCGCTACGGTCGGCGGCATCTTTCGCGATCTCAAGGTAGATGTCACTCGACTGTATGAGCTTCTCCTCAAGTTGAGAGAAAGGCTTGCCCCGTTTCTCTTCGCTCTTTATCAGCCGTTCGGGAGAATTCTCCCAGATCGTGCTGTAACAGATATAGGTCGCCAGCCCCGCATCGTTGCGGTACTTGTCCTGATTCTTATCATCGCGGATACGTTCGTAGATGAGGACCGCGCGTTCGATCTGGCCCGAGAAATAGAGCGAGTCGGCAAGGTTATAGCTGATATCATAACTTTCCGAGGTATAGGGGAACTTTTCCATATATTTGCCATAGAGCTGTGCGGCGATGGCGTATTCAGCCTTTGCGGTATCGAAGTCCCCTTTTTCCTTCGCCGTCTGCGCAAGCTTCTGATGGTAGCCGGCCGATCCGACCAAAAAGTCCTTCGCCTGATTCGATGCATCACGGATGGCGGTGGCATTCGCCCGATTTTTAAGCGCCCACTCCGATTCCTCATCGTACAATTTGGTGAAGAGTTCTATCTCCGCCTGCATCTTGTCGAGCATGGCCTGCTTGTTGTACATCTGGATGAGCTTCTCATGTATCTTGGGCGCGCTCTCGTAGTAGGGATGGCGGCCAAGAACGAATCGATAGGCCTTTTCAGCCTGCGCATAATTGGAGTTCTCGTAGTAATACTTGCCGAGCTTGTCGAACACCTCGACCTCAAAAGCGGACCCGTCTATGCCGGTGAAATAGGTTATCGCCTTATCGACGCTTCCCCATTCCTCATCGGCATAACTGATCGCGATATACTGCACCGATTCCTTGCGCATGTCCTGACCACCGGGCAAGCCGCGCCGTTTCATCTCGTCGGCATAGAAGATAAGGGACGCGAAGGTGTCGACGGCGCGCTGAAATTCGTTCATGCGATAATAGGTCCACGCGATCTTATAGACCACCTTGTCGTAGTCCTTGTACTCCTTATTCTGGGCGCTTCTCATGAAGTAGTCGAGCGCCAACTTAAGATCGTTCTTTTCCGAGAAATAATACTCGGCGATCCGCATATAGACCTCGGCGGAGTACTCGGTCATGATGTTCTTCTGGGCCATCTCTTCCCATATCTTTACCGCCTCCTCCTTTTGTTTAGAGGCGTCAAGACAGTAACCGAGCATGTAGTAGGCGCCGCCCAGATATTTGAATTGAGGATAGTTTTTTATGATCTCTCGGTACAACGCTATGGAGGGCTCAAGATCAACTACCGGCAGTGTGGGTTCCTGCGCGAGCTGACCTTTTTCGTAGAGTGCGATTTCTTTGTCATACTCTTCCATGCGCCCCTCCTGTTCGATCATCGAACGCTCGTAATAGAGTTCGGCGAGGCGGTACATGGCGCTTGGAACGAATTCTACGTTACCCCAATATTTCCTGATGAAATTCTCGAACAGCACGATCGCATCGGCACGCGAGGCGGTCTCCGATTCCTGCTCTTGCCGTATCGTCGGCTGATATTTCATCTCGATGAGACGCTTTTTTTCCTCGACCTTACGCTTAAGAAGCGACTGTATCTCCCGCTGATAGTCGCCAATGAGAGCCTCATAGCGCAATATTTGGCGCTCTATATAATCATTCTCAAAACGCTGTGCATCAACTACAATGGCCGCATCTTCGGCCGGTCTGGTTTTTGGGGGGGCATCCGCACCGACAAGCAATGCCGGAAGGATCGCGACCATGATCATGAGTACGGTCCGAACACTCATTCAAGATTCTCCAGATTCAGGTAGAGCTCCTGTATCTCCAGAGCCATGCGTGTCCGCATTTTATTCAGGGTCTGTGTCGCCTCTTCCTTTTTTTCCCACGCCACGTCGATTATCCCCAGATCCGCCTGCAGGATCAACTCGTCAAAAGTGTTATGCACTTTTGTAATATTCGAGAGCATCGCCAATGATGCCGCCTCGTTCGTTTCTCGCTTCAGAAGAGCAAGCTGGCTTTTGTATTCTTCTATTTTTATCTTTTCGCTCTCAAAAGAATCTCGTATGTTTTGTATGATGCCGCCGATTACCTCATTAAGTTTGGCATTGAATCCTTCGACCTTCCGCGAGAGCTCCTCTATGCTCGCCGACGCCTGATCGAATTGTTCGCGCTGGAGTGATGACTGCATCGGTGCGACCTTCAAGAGCGCATCCTGTTCTGAAACGATTTTATTGTAAGAGTCGCGCGCTATGATCATTTGCGAGAACATATCGCCGCCCAGCAAAAGGTGATTCTTTTCCGATTCGGTCTCTTGCTTGAACTGTATTATCTGTTCCAAGAACTTCAGCACCCGACTTTTTTCTTGCTCGATCTTTTCGACGATACGCTGATCGGTGTTACCGGACTGCGTCGTGCTTCTCAAATAATAGGTCGCTATCGAATCAAGCTGGTCATGCAACGAACGCATCTGTAACGAAGCACGATGTATCTCCTCTTCCAACGCCAATATCTGTTCGGCGTACCGAGTGACCGTCGCCTCAAGTTCTTGGCTTGAGCGAGGCAGCAGTTCTTGCAGTTTTTTCTGTAATTCTTGTTTGCCCTTGTCGATTTCACGGTAGCGGTTCTTCTCTTTTTCCGGCAAGGCATTTAACGTGAGCTCGGCACGTATGGTCAGAAGATCATCGCGTAAACGAAGCAATCGATTTTGAAAAGAAAGGACCCTTTCGGTGCCCTCCTTAAGCGGAGGAAATATCGCTGCGGCATTTTTGTTGCCGATGATGGTATTCAGTTTGTTCTCTAGTTTCGCCACTTGTTCCAGTTCCAACTCTATCCCTTTTAGGTCATCCTGCAAGCGAACCGCATGGGAGAACTTCTTATTGTCTTTGAGGAGAGATCGAACTAATGGGGAATAAACGGAAAACTGGACGTTCTCGGCAGAATCCTCTCCGTCGAAAACCGTCCGTCCACTCTTTTCCAGAGTGCTCAGTTGTTCGCGAATATCGACATACTCCTTGACTATCTTATTGAAAAGGACCATCGCATCGCCGTACTTGCGCAACTTGACAAGAAGATTTCCCTCCAACAATTCAGCCTGTGGAACTACGATGGATCCGGGCGCGATGTATTTTATGAGGCGCAATGCCTCCAGCGCTTTTTCGAATTGTTCCCTCTTGATATAGGCCCAACAGAGTTCGAAATATGCCTCGGCAAAAAGATCTGAACTGCGATCCAGCTTCAGGTAATAATCGGTTGCGCCGGTAAAATCACCTTTTTCAAACAGCAATCGGCCCAAGGCAAGGATCGATAGGTTTCGTACCGCCTGGTATTTAAAGTAGGACGTGCTCGAAGGCAGATCTATCACCTCTTTGAATAAGGGAATCGCCTTATCGATATCGGCAAGCTGTATGTTGATAACCCCGAGAAAGTATAAACTCTGAGGATAGTATAACCCCTCTTTTTTGATCGTCTGAAATATCTCCCGAGCCTCGTCATACTGCCTATCGAAGAAAAGAGACTTCCCTAGGAAATAGACGAGATCCTGATCACGGGTCATATCGTATCCAATACTCACAAACTCGGAATAATAGGTTTTTGCCTTCGAATACTCGCCGAGATAATAGGCCGCAGATATGAGACGCTTCAACGCTTCTACCTGAAACCGGGAATAAGGCTTATCGGTGAGCAGTATCTCGTAGTAGCGCGCAGCAGAAATATAATTGTTGTTGAGGAAAAGAGATTCGGCAAGTTTGAATATCGCCTCTTCCCAAATAAAGTCTTTTTCTTTGCGCGTGCTGAATAAAGAATAATAGATACCGCCGGAGGAAATATAGTCCTTGCGCTGAAAATAATAATCACCCTTCTCTAATTTCTTCGCCGGGGATTCAGTATACTCGCGATTCATAGTAAGCGGAGAAAGATAGCGACCTTCCGCCCCCATGAAGTCCTCTCGAAGGGAGGAGAGTTCGCGATTAATTGTCTCCATGCGTTTTTCGAAGGAAGAAACGCCTTGCGCGGTAGGTTGCTGCGCGTACAGCTCAGCAACGGTCAACACTATACACAACATCGTGGCGATTAGCCGCGCCGATATGTAGCGGTGTGCTGTCACTTGGCAGTCGGTTGCTGTTTGTCGGAATCGTCCGCAACAGGCTTCTGCTCGTAAGCCTTTTTGTCGATATCAAAAGAAATATATAGCCGGTTATCGAGCTTCACCAATGATCCTCGATCCATCGCAGTGGTCGACACCTCCACCAATTGCCCCTCTTCCACATTAAAAGAGTAGCCCGCTTTCAACTTGAAGGTGTATCCTTCCATGTAGGAAAAGACTCCGTAGCCCTTGCCGCGGAACACGAGATAGACCGATAGATGGTGCGGCCCCGGCACCACCGATCCGTCAAAAACGGACATTTCCGATTTGAGTTCGGCGACGCCCCCCTCGACCCATTTATAAATGGGTGCCTCGTCAAGGTAGTAGACCACCGAAATGAGATCAAAGGCATCGCCCACGTCATTGAGGTGAACAACAGATGCCCGAGCGCCGGCAAGCGCTCCTGAAAGAACGGTCTCCTGAAGTATCGCCAACCGCTGTTTCGCCCTGAATACCTTATCTTTTAGAGAATTTATTTTTTCTTCTAGGTTTCGCATCTTGAGGTTAAACTCCGAATCGGAACCGGTCTCTTTCTTCACCGCTGTCGAATCATCGTTCGTCACGACCGGCGGAGTTACCGTCTCTGGTTTGTCAGGTGTTTCTGCCTGTGGCATAGGCTCCTGCGCCATTATCAACGAAGGGAGAAGAAGGAATAATATCAGAAGTATCGGCATCGGAAATGTCTTGCTCATGAGCAAACCTCGAAAAATCCGGCCTACTATATATTATGAGACAAATGAAATCAATTTTTTTACACGTGCTCTATGGCAACAAGCGGGCGCTCTAGAAACAACTCTCCGGTGCGCCGGAAGGTCTCTGCGGAATCGGTAACAAAAAAACGCTCTTCACCCGATTTGTGGGATTCGTTTGCCACATGCCGTTCCGACAATATCTTTTTTAATTCCCGAGCCGTGTAATACGCCGAATCCATAATGCGTACGCGATGACCAAAATAATAATCAATCGGGCGCAGCAGGAGAGGGTAATGGGTGCAACCAAGGATAAGGGTGTCAATCTCGGCCCGCTTTAATCCCGAAAGATAATAATCCACCGCCTGCATGGTCAAAGGATGATCCACGATTCCTTCCTCGACCAAGGGGACGAAAAGAGGACAATGCTGTGCGAAAACCTCCACCCGCATATGCTCCAAGATCGCCCGTTGATAGGCATTGCTGTGGATGGTGGTCGCGGTGCCGATTATGCCTACCTTTTTCACCTGATCAAGCTTGATAAGATTTTCGACGACCGGCTGTATTACTCCAAGGATCAAAAGATCAGGGAAACACTCATGAAGGTATGCTATCGCCGCTGCCGAAGCGGTATTGCAAGCAACGACCACCACTTTGACGCCTTTTTCGATAAGAAATCGAACGTTTATCTCGGAATACTGCTTGATGACCTCCGGCGACTTGGTACCATAGGGAACCCGCGCCGTATCGCCAAGATAGATCAGATGTTCATGGGGCAGTACCTTGCGGATCTCCTTGAAGACGGTCAATCCGCCGATACCAGAATCAAAGATACCGATAGGGCGCTCATTGAAAACAACTTCTTTCTTCTGCTTGATCATATCGTGCTGTTCTTCTTCAGAGAATAAACCGGCAAAAACAGGATCAGATGCCGAAAGAGTACTTCATGTAGGGCATCACCGTGAGCCCCATGCCGTCGAAACTAAGAATATAATCGAATTTGACGGTCATGCCGATCGAGAAGTGACGGGTGAAGGTGTAGTACTCGGCATCGATACCGGCGCCGATCATAATGAACATGTCCGTTTCCTTACCGTCCACATCTTTCGCTTTCCCCATGAGGAGAAAGTCGGCGCCGACATCCAGACCGATCTCCCAGCGTTTGTTGATGCAGTAGGTCGGACTGATACTCAGGCCCGCAAGGACCGGGGCATAATCCTCGACCCACGGAGAAACCGACAGGGAGGAATCGGTGTTAAGTTGCAGGATACCGAATTTCCCATGTATCCCCAACGAAAAAGCATCGACTATCTGGATGTCGTAGCCAAAAGCAAGATTCACAACCGATCCGATCGGGTCGGAATAGTCGGCGGCGTTCCCGAAAATGACGAACATGCCGCCCGACATCGTCGAACTCAAGCCCTTAAGTACCGGCTCAAGGTCGTTGCCCGAAGCGTCTCCCACAGTCTCTTCTTCTGCTTCGGCCGCCCAAAGTACCGACGCCCCAAGAAGGAGCAGAATAACCAACAGTTTCTTCATGCCGATACTCCTCCCTTATCCTTCCGAGTGCTTGAAGACGAACGGATAGTTGACGATAACGATACCGCCACCCTTTGGCGCTGGGAACCGGATCTTTTTGATCTGGTCCGCAACGCAACCCTCAACGTTCTCGTTCCCCATCGTGGAGCGCTGAACCTTCGAACTGGAAACCTGCCCCGTCTTCGAGATGATGAAGTTGATGACTATCTTACCAAAAAGTTTTGGATCCTTGTTGAGTTCCTTTTCATAGCACCAACGAATCTTGGCAAGGTTACGCTTGATATAGGCGTCGATGACCGCGCGATCGAGCGCGCCCATGATGACCGCCTGTCCGCCGCCTGCAGTAATAGCCGAGAGACCCTTACCGCCGATGCGGCCAGCCGCCATACCGTAGCCCATACCGCCCATACCGCCGCCGCCCCTCCCGCGGGTGCCCAAACCGCCGATACCGAGCGCATTTCCGCCGCCGCCGGTACCGAAACCTCTGGTCCCCAGACCACCGGAGCCGAACTGGTCGACGCCACTGATGCCGGTGACCGAGCCAAGAGTCTTATCCATGCCGGCACCCAGACCACCGCCGCCGAATATACGGTCAAAACTGGCCGCACCCGAAGAAAGAGCGCCCATGACGCCCGAACTCTGCGCGACCTTCTCATCTAGGCCACGGCGGGCGGAACCCTGCGCATTGGCCACACGGCTCTTCTTGTCACCCACGCGCCCCTCTTCGCCAAGAGATTTTCTTTGCTGGGTGGCCTCGACCAATCCCTCTTTGGGCTTCTCGAGCTTGACCTTCTTTTCTTTCTCTAGATCCTCAACCTGAACATCATCCTGATTGCTTACGATCATGTTCGCAAAGCGGTTGTCGATCTCGAATATGTCGACCTCTATGGGCGGCGTTTCAACGATCATGTTCATGATGAAGAAACCGATGATAAAAGTGACCAACATTATGAGAACCGAGGTCATCTCGCGATTCTCGATGAGCCCTGCCGGTTTCAGTTTTTCATGCGGGGTTTTCAATGCAACAACGGAAATATCACCAAACTCGAGAACGGCAAAATTATCAGCACCTATTTCGTAGCTTTTTTTCGCCAGAACCGTAGCAATATCCTTCTTTTCTTTTTTCTCTACGACATATCCCTTGAACCCCTCCTTGAGATTCAAGGTCATTTGATCGCCGACAACACTAATAAGTTCGAACGAATCCTCAGGGAAGGCACTCTCGTCGAACATAAGGTCGACCTTTTTTGGGTCGGTAGAAGAACCGACCACATACGCTTTCGTAACAACTCTACTCTCTCGCAAAGTGTTCGGCTTGAAGACGACCCTCACTTCCGGATCAAGCTTGCCGGAGAACCCCTCGTTCACTGGGGGACGAGGAATCGGGGAGAGATCGTACAGCAGCCTTTTCTTCACATTCTCATTCGGCATAACACGGGCCCCATTTATGCGGTTGTTGATATACGACCATCATAGTTATTTAAGTACATCCACCGATTTTACCAGTTCCTTGTTGAAATCCTTTTTCAGGTTGATGAGTGAATTGAATTTTGTTTTGGTACGATCCATCAAGAAAGATCCGGAAGGCTTCTTTATCTGCCCTTCCAACATGACATCTTCGAAGTCAATGACCGTTTTTTGACGATAGACGACCTTTCTTCCCTCTGCGTCCATTTCTCCCGTGTCGGTTGCGGCGGCGGCGCCTTCTTCCTGAGCATAGGCCCCGAACGCCCCCAGCACGAGGACCAATACGAAGAAGAGTTTTCTCATGAGTTCCTCCTTTTGGGTTTAGTTCTGTGGTGCCTGTTCATCATCTGAAGGCCGAATCTTTACCTTGTCGGCGATATATTTATGAACAATATGATCCTGTCCGATATCGCCGCCTATACTGAGATACTTTCTGAAAAGACTCTGCGCTTCCACCTTTTTGTTAAGATGGTCGTGATACAGTACGCCCAGATTAAAAACCGCAAGCGGGTTATTCGGATCCTTGTCAAGCACCTTCTTATATTCCGCTTCTGCTTCGGTAAAGTTGCCCATTCCACGATGAGCGAGCGCAAGACCGACGCGCGCATCCATATTGTCGGGATCCTGCGCAAGAACTATCGAAAAGTGTTGGAAAGCGCGTTCCGCATCGCCGTAAGACATGGCCATTGAGCCAACATTGAAGTTAGCCGCCTTATTGGCTTGGTCATTGTTGATCGCGCTGGTGTAGTAGAACATCGCGAGCGAATCGTCATTCTGATAGTGGAATATTACTCCGCGGTTGTTCGAGATACCGGCATCGTTGGGATTCAGATTATAGGAGTTGGTCGTAACCATGTTCGCCAGACCGGTGTCTTTTTTGATCAGGTAGATCATGCCGAGGTTTTTGAGCGCGTCGACATTGGAAGGCTCCTGAATGAGTATCTTGCGGACCGACTCGATCGCCTTAAGAAAGTCGAGTTTCTTCAGATAAAAACCGGCAACGGCTGAAAGAACCGCTTTATCCTTGGGGTTCTCCTCTAGGAATTTCTCACACACATCTATAGCGCGGTTGTATTCGAGTTTATTGGCGTAGATGGCCGCCTTGTTGATAACGGGACGCGCATAGGCCGGCTCTATCTGAAGTGCGGCGTTGTAGTTTTTCACCGCATTCTCGTCATCGCCCATCTGCTGATAAGCTAACCCCAGATTGAACCAAACGGTTGAAGACTTCGGATAGGCTTCCGCGGCAAAGGTAAAATGTCTTATGGCACCAGCGAAGTCAGCCTTGCCCTTTTTAACCTCAAGAGCATCTATCCCTTTTTGAGTGTGAAATTTCGCATATTCCTCGGGAGTGGTGGGGCGATCAGTAATCGAAAGACGCTTCTTTTCCGGTTCTTTTTTACCGGCATCCGCCTTTGCCTCTTGTGTCGATTTGCAAGACACCGCCAAAAAGAAAATCGCCAACACAATGGCTGCAAACAGGGTCGTTCTTTTCATCATCATATGCGCTCTCCCTTTAATTCGTCGCTGGGGTCGCCGATTGGGCCGCACCAGCAGGCGCGGCGGCGGGAGCGGTGTGTTCGCTACCCGACATCTTTCGCATGATATCTTTTTTCTCCTCGTCGGTTATTGCCGGGAACTTGATATCCATATCGACACGACCGATGAGAGAGGAGGTCTCTATCATGTTGGCACCGGGTACTATCTCGTTTTCATCGTAATATTTACCCGGACGAAGCTCTTGGAAGTTGCGCAATTCGTATTTTGCTTTCTTGACCCAGTCGTTATACACCGAGGTCTCATAACCCTTGAGCATCGCTTTTTCAAGAGCCTCGACCGCCTTCTGGCGCGCATTGAGCGCCTTTTCGTCGAGCATGTTCTTATAGACGATCTTCTGGTTCTCATTGAGCCACGGCGGAAGCGGCGCGCTGAACATCTTGTCGGTCATATCGCGGTACATAGCGCCGATGTAGTACAAACTCGCCGGGGTAAGGCGGGGCGATTTGGTCTGCTCGATGATCTGCATGTAACGCTGTTCCAACTCGACAAGCATTTCTGCTTTCTTGGTCAGACGATCGGTAGTCTCCTTGTTGAAGGTGTCCATTTCCTTCTTGATGTTCTTGGGAACCGTCGATTCGTCGGCATAGTTTATCTCTTCAGGCTTGTATTTGATGGTCTTGTCGTACTTGACATTGAGATCTATCGCCATGAACTCCTTGAACTTCGCTTCGGTTTCGACCAACAATGCCTCCGCGATGGTATCCCGGGTCGATTCGGCAAAATCTTCTTTTTCTTTGAATTGACCATTTTTGTAAAGTTGAAGAATAGCGTCCATGTTCTTGTAATAGTCTTCGTTCTTTGCCTCCTCCTTAGCCATTTTAGCGAGAGAAGCATACAGCGCGAAGATGGTATTAAGGTCACCTTTGGACACATCAACCGACGAGGCATCTTCTTTGCCCGTCAGTTTTCCTGTCTTGTCGATATAGCGATAATCCTTCAATCCTTTGATGGTTGTATAATCAGCAACGAAACGGTCGAAGCCTTTGCGCGCCTTATCATAGTAGGTTTTCCCTTTGCGCATCCAGATATAGCCGAATTGAAGCGCGATCTTTGCCTTGTCCTTATCTTCCTTGGCGTGCTTGTCGATGTAGAGCTTATAATTATCAAGCGCCTTTTCTGTGTCGCCAAGCGCCTCATAAAGAACCGCCGCATTGTAGATGGCATCACCGGCGCTTTTGTGTTGCGCTGCCTTCGCGGCGAAATCGATATAGAGCTCGGCCGCCTTATCGTAGTAAGCGATCGCCTCGTAGTTCTTTGCAAGACCGAACATGATATCGTTGCGCAGTTTCGATTCCTTGTATAGTTTGCCCGTCTCACTCAAGAACCGCTCCTGTACACGGATGGACTTATAAAGATCCTCGCCCTTCGCGTAGTAGTAGATCGCGTTGTTGAGGGACACATCATTGAACTTTGAGGCCGGGAACTCGGTCACGAAAGCAATATAGCGTTCCGCCGAATCTATGGCCTTTCCGTTCTGGGCCGGGAGTTCCGCAGCGTAGAAGGAGGCCATCTCTTTGAACTTCTCAAGGTCGTCCTTAAGACGATTGCGCCCCGAGATAAGCGCTGAATTGCGGAGCATCTCGCGCGCCTTGTTGCTGATCGCTTCCCAATCCTCGGTGATGTTGAGTGAATCCATGATGAGATCGGCAGAAAATACGGCAAGCTCCTCACGGGGATACTTTTGAACTATCATTTCGAAAACCGGAACCGATTCCTGATAGTGATTGAAGGCATAGTAAGTAATAGCCTGCTTATAAATGATGTCAACAAGGTATTTGGAGCGCGGAATGTTCTTGATATAAGTCTCGCAGGCTTTGATAAATTTCTGCTCAAGTTCGGGTATCGGCTTGGGCTGATATTCAGGCGGGATGCCCTTTTTCTGAGTCACTCCTTTACCCTGGCCGGCAATGGTAACCCTGTTCTGATCGATGGCGGTTTCGCCCGCCTTCTTCTTATCGGCCATGTTCTGTTTGATCTCAGCGTTACGCTTGTCCTGCGATTCTTTTAACAGCATACCGAACGCCGAAACAGCACCATAGGATGCGTCCTCGAAGTGGGATCCTTTCGGATTAAGGTCGGCGACCACCTGATATTCGTCACCGGCTTGCGCATATTTTTTCTTTTCCCAGAGGAACTCGGCATAATTGAAGCGGATGTCGTAGGATGCCTCCGACTTGGGATAATATTTGAGATATTTAGGATAGAGCTCTTCGACCACCTTCCAAGTATTCTCGGCCTGAGTCTTACGCGCCTCATTGTGATACTCGACCAACAGTATGCGAAGATTCGCCTCGGCGGTCTGCATGGCGCTTTCCACAGAAGTAGCGTCTTTTGCCGCATTCGCTTTGGCCCAGGAGGAATCCTTGTTACCGTACTTTTCGACGAGGACAAGGATCTCAAGGCGGACATTGTCCTTCATGTTGAGTTTCTTGTAGCACTCGACGATCTGTTTCTGCCACTGAGGACCTTCCGGGGCGTTCGGGACCTCACTAATGAGTTTGCGGTATATCTTGATCGCCTCTTCATTCTTATCCTGCTCGAAGTAAATGCCGGCAAGTTTGATAAGAACCATAATGAAGTATTTTTGTTCTTTGACGATGGTCTTAAAGTACTTTTCTGCGTCATCGACATTTCCCGCTTCGGCATAGGGCGTAACCATGTCTTTGAGCGCTTCTTCCTTGATCTCGACCTTGTTGAACTTCATCGAGTACTCGACGACGCTATGAAAGACCTTGATCGATTCTTCATACTCGCCGACATTGTAAAGACACCAAGCATATTTATAAAGCGCATAACCGAAGAAGGGGTTGCTCGGATAGTTGTCAATGATCGCCTTGTAGGCAGGCATCGCCTTGAACACGTTGTTGTTGTTGAAAAAATATTCGGCCATTTCATAAAAGGAGTCGGCCGCATACTTGGAGTTCTTATATTTCTCGGTGACAAGAGTGTAGTAACGAATCGCCGGGAGCGGTTTGCCCACCTCCATCAAGTTCGAGGCCATGAAGAAATAGACCTCGTCGATACCGGTGAAGTTGGGATATTTCTTAATAATAAAGTCACAGATGTCGGTAGCTTTTTCATTCCATTTCCACGCCTCTTTAAGATCAAGTTCCGGCATGGGAGCATTGGGATCGTTGAGTTCGTAGTACTTGTCGGTTTTCTTGTTATACTCCTCCATGACGACCGCTTTGATGCCACGGGCCTTTTCCCAGTAAAGTTCGGCGAGACGGCGGTAGACTTCTGCTTTTTTCGGTCCTTCGGGGAAATCCTTGAGAAGCTCGAGGAGCTGCTCTATGGCTTTGTCGCGCTGCGCCATGGCTTTGGAATCGATCTGGACCTTGGTCGCCTCGACCTCCATTTTAGCGGGGCCCTTGACCGACCCACCCTCATCACCTTTTCTTTTTTCGCGCGCGGCAAGGAGCGTTCCCGCCATAAGCACGACGATTGCCGCGATCAGGAGCTTTTTGGTCATGCCGATCATATCGCTTCCCTTCCTTAGTTATCTGTTATTCATCAACACAAGCATTCTGGATATTGTAGAAATAGTAGCCAAGCTCATCTTCCCAGTATTCGCCGTCGAACGGCCAATAGTAAGCACGGTTCGGCACTGCCGGGGAATAAGACTCCTCCTCTTTGAGGGCACTCTCTTTAAGTTTCTTCCCATACAGCTCTTCCTTTTCAAGCGTCTCTTTAATCTTATCGGTCATCTCAAAGCGGATAGCCTTCATATCGGCAATGATCTGAGTGAGATCTTGCGCAACCTCCTGTAGTTTCTTAACCAACATTTTTCCGCTGTCATTGCGAAGAGTGGTAAGCTGATAGGTCATCTTCTTCGAGAGATCGTCGGCGATAACGCTTTTTTTGAAGGCCTCGGGGCTATTTTCTATGACCTCTATTTCGCGTTCTATTTCCTTGATGTGGATATAGTCGCGCTGGAATTTCTGATCGGTAAGAACACTGCGCAGGATCGCTTCGGGTAGCGGCGTCGGTTTGCCGGCCGCCGAATCGCGATACATGGAAAGAAGTTCTTTATAGATATCCAACCCGGTCTTGGTGGAGACATTCTCAAGCCATGACTGAAGACGCTGACGGTAATCGGGATACACCAAGAAGAATTTGTCGATGACCTCGTTGACCTCTTTGTAGCGACAGAGGTTATAGTAGGTAACAGCTTCGACAACATAAACATCGGGGAAATAAATGTCGGTGAAGAAAGGGCTACCAAGGGTCACAACGGTACCGAGGGTCGAATCGAAACGGCTAATCATAAGGGAGGCCCAAGTCCGCGCAAAGAGCGATTCGAACCACTGCGGGTTACGACGATCGACATTGGTAAAGTAATTAAGCGCAACGTTGAACATCGCAAGCTTGTTCTTGGTCTTCTCATCGAAACCGGCGGCATAGTAAAGTTCGCCAAGCGCCAGTTCCGCCATCCCCTTGAGCTGTTTGATGTCGGCGCCGACATACATATCGTCTGGCATTTCCATGATCTTCTGGAAACTCTTCATCGCCTCGGCATACATGCGCTGACGAACCTGGATAACGCCCATGAAATAAGTCGCGAGCGGATAGAACGAACTGTAGTCCTTCACCTGCGTAAAGAATTTCAGAGACTCCTCATCCTGCCCTTTGTAGAAGTTTATCTTGCCGAGGTAATACATGAGTTCGTTGGCAAACTTTTGGGGGAGCGAGGTGTAATTAACGTTTGAAAGAACCGCGAACAGAACGCGCTCATCCTTCGTCTCGTAGGTAACCGCAAGGAGTTTAAGGAGCGCTGATACGAAGTAATGACTATCGGGACCTTCAAACAGGATCTCAGCCAATTGATATTCGGCCGACTGATACAATCCCATACGGAACAATGCCTCAGCGTAGTAATAGCGGGCAGTTTCATGAAGGCGAGCCCATTCGCCGTTTTTCATAACGGCATAAAATCCTATTGCGGCAGTATGGTAATCACCGCCGTTATAGGCGTCAACGACCTTTTTGATCGCGTCGGGCATACCCTGTACGACCACCGAGTCGATCTGTTCATATTTCTTCATTTCCTGTTCGCGGACCGTCAACTGTTCAGCACAGGAGACGAACATCCCGACGAGAAGAATGAAGATGACTGCGAGCGCGGTGTTTTTCATGCTTGGTTACCTCTCTCAGTCGGCGAACGGCAGGAACATGCCGAAGTTGATGGTGAAGAGCGTATCGGTCTTGAGATACGAGCTCTTCGCGTTAGTCGTTGCTCCGAGCTTGAAACGCTCGTCGCCCATCAGATACCAGTCGAGATTGAGCGACAGGAAGAAGTTGTTGGTGATGAAAAACCGACCGGCGAACCCGGCATTCACCGCGAACCGATGACCGGTCTCTTCGCGGGCTCCTTTCTGCAAAAGAACCTGATAGTAGTTGCCGCCCAGCGAGACATTGAGATCGTATTTCGGTATGAAGTTGCCGAACAGACTGAGTTTGCCGTAGAACGGAGTGAACACGACCGAGAGACCGCCCGCCATAACGGCGTTACTCGAAGAAACCTCGGCGTTGAGTTCGTTGACCTGCTTACGCGTCTCGCGCTCCCAGTTTATGGGAGCATAAAAGAATCGTCCCTGAACGGCGAAGAGATCATTGATGTTGTAGGCGATCTGAGCACCAACGGTCATCGAATCATCCCAGTCACCGACGATGAAACCAACGCCCACACCCATCTCAACGCGACCTTCCTTGTAGAACTCGCGTTTCTGAACGACTTTTATCTTTTTCTTTTTATCGACGGAGAGCTCGCGCATCTCCTTTTCGAGCTTGGGATCGGCCGCCGCCTGCGAAACGGCAAGATTGGCCGTCTGTGTTTCGGGAGTCGCCGCAGCTTCGCCCTCTGCGGGAACGCCGCCCTCAACCGGAGCTACCGCGCCATCGGCCGGCGCGCCATCGGTCGGGGCCCCCTCAGCGCCAGCACCACCTTCGAGGTCGAACAGGTCGGCCGCGCCCAAATTAAGAGAGAACACACTCGCGAGGAAAACCGTCAAAACCGCCAGTTTCATCTGTTTCATAGTCCGTCCCTGTAGATTGTTAACACACCTCAAAACTCGAGGTAGGCTATTTTTTTTCCCGGGGGATGTCAAGAAATTTTTTTTTCGCCTTTCAGAAAAGGCACTTCCTCGATTTTACTCGGATTAACGGACTCACAACTTCTTTTTTGCATCATCGTCCGCACCTCTTCTATTGTATTTATTTTTTCCCTCTGTCGGGATAGTCAAAAAAAAGAGGCGACGACCTACTTTTCCATGGGGGGACCCCACAGTATCATCGGCGCGGGAGCGTTTCACGACTGAGTTCGGGAAGGGATCAGGTGGTACCACTCCGCAATCGTCACCTCAAGGGTAGGGACTCACGGTCAAGTGAGATCCGGCACTGGTCTTGGAATTACATAACGGTCATAACAAAACATTCGACCAATTAGTACCGGTCGGCTTTACTGGTTACCCAGCCTGCACCTCCGGCCTATCAACCTTGTCATCTTCAAGGGGTCTTATTAGTAAACTAGAGAGATCTCATCTTAGGGTGGGCTTCCCACTTAGATGCCTTCAGCGGTTATCCCTTCCGTACATAGCTACCCTGCGGTGCCGACGGCACGACAGCAGGAACACTAGAGGTACGTCCATTCCGGTCCTCTCGTACTAGGAACGGCTCCCTTCAAATCTCTTACGCCCATGGTAGATATGGACCGAACTGTCTCGCGACGTTCTGAACCCAGCTCGCGTACCACTTTAATCGGCGAACAGCCGAACCCTTGGGACCTGCTCCAGCCCCAGGATGTGATGAGCCGACATCGAGGTGCCAAACCTCCCCGTCGATGTGAACTCTTGGGGGAGATCAGCCTGTTATCCCCGGGGTACCTTTTATTCGATGAGCGATGGCCCTTCCATAGGGAACCACCGGATCACTAAGACCGACTTTCGTCTCTGTTCGAGATGTCTCTCTCACAGTCAAGCTCTCTTATGCCTTTGCACTCTACGGCTGGTTTCCAATCAGCCTGAGAGAACCTTTGCACGCCTCCGTTATCTTTTGGGAGGCGACCGCCCCAGTCAAACTGCCCACCAGACAGTGTCCTCGATCCGGATATACGGACCAGAGTTAGATAACCAATTTACTCAGGTTGGTATTTCACCGACGACTCCCCCGAAGCTAGCGCTCCGGGATCCAAGTCTCCCAACTATCCTACACAGAGCAAACCGGGTATCACTGTCAAGTTGCAGTAAAGGTCCACAGGGTCTTTCTGTCTAACCACGGGTAAGCTGCGTTTTCACAGTTACCACAATTTCGCTGGATCTTGGGTTGAGACAGTGCAGCAGTCGTTACGCCATTCGTGCAGGTCGGAACTTACCCGACAAGGAATTTCGCTACCTTAGGACCGTTATAGTTACGGCCGCCGTTTACTGGGGCTTCAATTCGGAGCTTCACTTGCGTTGACCCCTCCTTTTAACCTTCCAGCACCGGGCAGGCGTCAGCCCCTATACATCGTCTTTCGACTTTGCAGAGACCTGTGTTTTTGCTAAACAGTCGCCGCTGCCATTTCACTGCAACCCCTTCACGCTCGAGGAGCAAGTCCTTTCACGCTAACGGGGCACACCTTATCCCGAAGTTACGGTGTCAATTTGCCGAGTTCCTTAACCCAAGTTCTTCCAAAGGCCTTAGAATATTCTTCTCGTCCACCTGAGTCGGTTTGCGGTACGATCGATGGTGACCCTCCACACGAAGCTTTTCTCGGAAGCATGGAATCAGTCGCTTTGTGGGCCGTACGGCCCTCGTACTCACCTCTCGGCCTTGAGAGCACCTTTTGATCGTATGCTCTCAGCCTACGGGCTTGAACCGCCACTCCGTCTGGGCGGCCGACCTATCCTTCTTCGTCCCTCCTTGTTTCAACGGACCACTATCGGGACAGGAATATTAACCTGTATACCATCAACTACGCCTTTCGGCCTCGCCTTAGGTCATCGCCTAACCCTGGGAGGACAACCCTTCCCCAGGAAACCTTGGACTTACGGCCAGCAAGATTCTCACTTGCTTTGTCGCTACTCATGCCAACATACACACTTCCATGCGGTCCAGCACACCTCACGGTATACCTTCAGCCCCCATGGAACGCTCCCCTACCGCTCGACTTGCGTCGAACCTAAAGCTTCGGTGCTCCGCTTAGCCCCGTTACATCTTCGGCGCAGACTCATTAGACCAGTGAGCTATTACGCTTTCTTTAAAGGGTAGCTGCTTCTAAGCTAACCTCCTGGCTGTCTGAACGTTTCCACAACCTTAACCACTGAGCGGAAACTTAGGGACCTTAGCTGTTAGTCTGGGCTCTTTCCCTCTCGACTACGGACCTTAGCGCCCGCAGTCTGCCTCCCGTGAATTCATTACCGGCATTCGGAGTTTGGTTGGGGTTGGTAGGCTGGTAGGCCCCCTAGCCCATTCAGTGCTCTACCTCCGGTAACTTCGACACGAGGCTATACCTCAATATATTTCGGGGAGAACCAGCTATCTCCGAGTTTGTTTAGCCTTTCACTCCTATCCACAGCTCATCCCAGATTTTTTCAACAATCACGAGTTCGGTCCTCCAGTTGGTGTTACCCAACCTTCAACCTGGCCATGGATAGATCACTCGGTTTCGGGTCTACTCCGTAGAACTATTCGCCCTATTAAGACTCGGTTTCCCTTCGGCTTCGCTTCCGCTTAACCTTGCTCTACAGAATAACTCGTTGGCCCATTATGCAAAAGGTACGTCGTCACCCCTCAAGGAGGCTCCGACAGCTTGTGTGTATACGGTTTCAGGTTCTATTTCACTTCCCTCCCGGGATTCTTTTCACCTTTCCCTCACGGTACTTGTGCACTATCGGTCGACAGGTAGTATTTAGCCTTGGATGATGGTCCACCCAGATTCCCACAGGGTTTCTCGTGTCCCGTGGTACTCAGGTACCTCGTAGCGCTTCTGCCGATTTCACCTACAGGACTTTCACCTCCTTCGGTCGGCCTTTCCAGACCGTTCGGTTACCTGCATCGGTCGCATGTTCGAGGCCCTACAACCCCGAATGACAAGTCACTCGGTTTGGGCTATTCCCCGTTCGCTCGCCACTACTAGGGGGATCTCTAGATTGATTTCCTTTCCTGAGGATACTGAGATGGTTCAGTTCTCCTCGTTCGCCTCCTTATACTATGTATTCATATAAGGATACCGCTAATGCGGTGGGTTTTCCCATTCGGACATCTGCGGATCAACGCTCGTTTGGCAGCTCCCCGCAGCTTTTCGCAGCCTTCTACGTCCTTCGTCGCCTCCTGTCGCCAAGGCATCCTCCGTATACACCTAAACAGTTGTTATGCCTGTTATGTGTTACCAAGACCAGAGCCGGTTTCACTCAACCGACTTCCCTTTATCACTTTGAAAAGAACACGGCAAAAGCCGTCAATCATGAACCCGTCGGATCCATCATTCACCGCTCTCGCGAAAACATGGTGGAGGATAGGAGGCTCGAACTCCTGACCCCCTGCGTGCAAGGCAGGTGCTCTCCCACTGAGCTAATCCCCCGCACGTCTCGAATACCAAAGAACTCAACCTCAAACGCGAAACATTGGTGGGCCTGAGTGGACTCGAACCACTGACCCCTGCGTTATCAGCACAGTGCTCTAACCACCTGAGCTACAGGCCCGAGTCTCATTCAAAACTGAGCAGCAACGAGAGACGCTTATTTTTCCGTGAAAGGAGGTGATCCAGCCGCAGGTTCTCCTACGGCTACCTTGTTACGACTTCACCCCAGTCGCTAACTTCACCATCAATACCTGCCTCCTTGCGGCTAGCCCGGCATTTTCCAGTGAAATCAACTCCCATGGTGTGACGGGCGGTGTGTACAAGGCCCGGGAACGTATTCACCGTGGCATGCTGATCCACGATTACTAGCGATTCCAACTTCATGGAGTCGGGTTGCAGACTCCAATCCGAACTGGGATGCAGTTTGTGGGATTTGCTCCACCTCGCGGTATTGCGCCCCTTTGTCTGCACCATTGTAGTACGTGTGTAGCCCTGGACATAAGGGCCATGAGGACTTGACGTCATCCCCACCTTCCTCCGAGTTAACCTCGGCAGTTCCTTTAGAGTGCTCACCATTACGTGGAGCAACTAAAAGCAAGGGTTGCGCTCGTTGCGGGACTTAACCCAACATCTCACAACACGAGCTGACGACAGCCATGCAGCACCTGTCACTTCTGTCTCCGAAGAGCCTACTCCCATCTCTGGGTGTATTCAAAAGGATGTCAAGCCCAGGTAAGGTTATTCGCGTTGCATCGAATTAAACCACATACTCCACCGCTTGTGCGGGCCCCCGTCAATTCCTTTGAGTTTTAATCTTGCGACCGTACTCCCCAGGCGGGATACTTAGCGCGTTAGCTGCGACACCGACCATGTAAATATGACCGACATCCAGTATCCATCGTTTACCGCGTGGACTACCAGGGTATCTAATCCTGTTTGCTCCCCACGCCTTCGTGCCTCAGTGTCAGTTCTGCCCCAGTAAGCCGCCTTCGCCACCGGTGTTCTTCCCGATATCTACGCATTTCACCGCTACTCCGGGAATTCCGCTTACCCCTGACAGCCTCGAGACACATAGTTTCAAGCGCACTTCCCAGGTTGAGCCCGGGGATTTCACACCTGACTTATGTGCCCACCTACGCACCCTTTACGCCCAGTCATTCCGGACAACGCTCGGACCACACGTATTACCGCGGCTGCTGGCACGTGTTTAGCCGGTCCTTCCTCTGGGGGTACCGTCAATTTTAAATTTTTCGTCCCCCCTCACAGGGCTTTACAATCAAAAGACCTTCTTCACCCACGCGGCGTCGCTGCGTCAGACTTTCGTCCATTGCGCAATATTCCCTACTGCTGCCTCCCGTAGGAGTCTGGGCCGTGTCTCAGTCCCAGTGTGGCTGATCATCCTCTCAGACCAGCTACCCGTCTTAGCCTTGGTGGTCCATTACACCGCCAACTAGCTGATAGGACGCGGGCTCATCCCCAAGCAATAAATCTTTAACATATGAACTCCCATCCATATGCGTCATCCGGTATTAGCCACAGTTTCCCGCGGTTATCTCGAACTCGGGGGTAGATTACCAACGCGTTACTCACCCGTGCGCCGCTTTACTCAGGGGTTGCCCCCTTTTCACGCTCGACTTGCATGTATTAGGCGCGCCGCCAGCGTTCGTCCTGAGCCAGGATCAAACTCTCCAGTTAAATCCTTACTTCTCAAGCGTTCACTCAAAAGAACCAGGGTTGGTTCCTTTTTATATCTCTCTTTGCTGCTGCTCAGTTTTCAATGAACTCGGATGCCCCGGTTTCCCAAAGCGCTCGACGAATATAGCAAAACGATTTTTTTTGTCAACTCTTTTTTTGAACATTTTTCTAAACGATGGTTAACGTGCTGATTTCTATAGAATATATCTTATTTTTGAAGAGAGCGGGGGCTCAGAGTACCGACGATGCGCGCCGTCAGCGCCTCGACCAGTGCCGCGCTTCGCCGTATCCGCCCCTTGCAGAAATTGAAAAATATGATGGCGGGAATGGCGACGCCGAGGCCGACCGCCGTGGCGATGAGCGCCTCGGAGATACCGCTCATAACGGCCTGCGGGCCGCCTTTAGTGGCTACCGCGAGATCAGCGAAGCTCTTCATTATGCCGAGCACCGTACCGAGCAATCCCACGAACGGCGCGTTGGAGCCGACGGTGCCGAGGAAGTCGGTGAATCGTTCCCACTGCTGGCGCGCCGTGATGAGGCGGGCGTTCACCAGTTCACGGAAGGCTTCGCCGGTATCGGGCGCCTCGTTGAGAGCGTCAGCAACGATACGGGCCTCCTCACCGCGCACCGAGGCAAGGGCCGTCAGTATCGCGGCTCGATCTTTTGCCGCGGCAAGGGCGGCATGCAGTCTCCCCTCGTCGCGGACCAGCGTCCGGCGATAGTAGAAGAGCCGTTCGATGAAGAAGGCGACCGTGAAGAAAGAGATGATGAATAGAAGATACAGTATCGCGCGGGCCGCGTAGAAGGCGAAAAGCGATATCTGAGCGGTTATCATGACGATCCTCCGTGATCAATATCGATTTTATCTGGTAGCGTGGATTTCGGTTCCCTGCGGAACTGCAACACGCACCGTGGCGTGGGGTCCGATACGACACTCGGTACCGATGAGTGCCGTGGCGCAGAGGTACGCGCCGGGAGAGATAACCGTATCGCTTCCGACAACGGCGCCCCGTTCGACATAAACGGTATCGGGAAGCAGTATCGTGACACCGCTTTCCATAAGCGTGTTTTTGATCCGTCCCTGCATCACGCGATCGGCCTCGGCAAGCTCCACACGCGAATTGATGCCGGAAAGCGAGCGAAAGTCCTCGTCGACACAGGCAACCACTTTCGCCTTTCGGGCAGCGGCGAAAGCAACGATATCGGTGAGGTAATATTCCCGCTTGGCGTTCGAATTGGTCAGCCGCGGCAACGCTTCGGCCAGCAGTTCACGCGACACCAGATAGACGCCGCTGTTTATCTCGGTTATACGCCGCTCGGTTTCGGTAGCGTCATTATACTCAACGATACCGGTAATGTTCCCTCGCGACCGCTGGATGCGACCGTAGCGGGCGGGGTCATCGAGGATGCAGGTGATGAGCGCCAGATCGGCCCGTTCCCGTTCGTAAGAGGCGATGAGCCGTTCGATCGTCTCCTTTTTCAAGAGCGGCGTATCGCCGGGCAGTATCAGAAAATGGGTGGCCTCGGGATCGGCGTCAGCGAAAGCATACCGCACTGCACCGCCAGTACCGTCCTGTTCTTGCTGAAATGAAAAGCGAACTCGCGGGTACTGCGCGCGCACAAAATCTTCAACCTGCTCGCGCAGGTGGCCAACGACCAACTGCACGCCGCCGAATGAAGTCGCTGTATCGAGAATCCATCCGATGATGGGGTATCCCGAAACCGGATGCATGACCTTCGGCAACACCTCTGAACGCATCCGCGTCCCCTTTCCCGCCGCCAATATCAATGACACGATTTTCATTATTTCCCCCTTTTCCGTTCTCGGTAAAGCGGTATGGTGCAAATGAATTCGACCACCTGTCGATCATCGTCCTTGTTCCGCATCATGATGTCCCCGCCCATGCCTTTCATTATCTGGCGGACGATGACCAAGCCCAAACCGGTCCCCTTTTCCTCGCTCTTGGTGGTGAAAAAAGGCTCGAAGATATTGTCGGCGATATGTTGGGGTATCTTGGGGCCGTTATTCGATATGGTCATAACAAGATGATCCTTGTTCTTCTCAAGGGTCATCTCGATACGTTTCGTCTTTACCGCCGAGCCCTCAAAAGCATCTATCGCATTGTTGACGATGTTCGTTACTGCTTGGATGAGCTCCTGTTTGTTGCCCCACACCTCTAGCGCTTCTCGCGAACGGTTCGTGATGGTAAAGACAATGCTCTGCTTCCTGATGTTGTAAAGAGTAAGAGTACGCACATCCTCGATGATCGCCATGATATCTATAGCGGTCAAGGTCTTTTCCTGTTTATAGAATCTGCGGAAAGATTTAAGAAGATCCTCGATCTGCCGCACCCCTTTGATCGAATCGTTCAGACTCGGCACGATGGTCTTATCGATAAGGTGTCTGTTCTCGACATTGCCACACTCGGCGCGTATCTGTTTGAGCATAAGCAGGATCGTTTCTTGATTCGCCTTGATGAATGTAAGCGGCGAATTGACCTCATGAACTATCGAACTCACCATCGTGCCGATGGTCGCCAAGCGATCGGCATGGATAAGCATCTGCGTTCGTTCCTGTACTTTTTCCTCAAGATCGAATTGATACTCTATCAGCTTGAGGTGATTTTGTATCTTGATGGCCAATTCGTGCCACTTTACCGGTTTTTCAATGAAGTCGATACCGCCGCGGGACAATGCCTTCTCACGCATATTCTCATCGTCGATGAAGGCGGTGTCGCCCGTAATGAAAATGACACGCGCCCGTGGTGATATTCGCGCAATATCGTTAAAGAGATCGATACCGTTCTGCGCACCGAGCCTCACGTCTATTATATAGAGGATGCGCGGATTGGTCGACGCCATTTTCAGCGCATCGGACGGCTCGGAGGTGAAAGAGCCGGTCAATCCGGGAAGATAGTGGGAAAGCCGGGCGCGAGCGACCTCCAAAAACGCCGATTCGTCATCGATAACGCAATAACGGCCGGCGACATCATGTTTAGATACCGTCGCCATGCTCCTCCGCAATCATCATGATGCGACCGGCGAGACGTTCGCCGAATAACAGGCAAGCCGTCTGGGCAATGGTCCGGCGCAGATCGTCAGCCTGCACCCCTTCCCATCTCAGGCGGATACCGACCCCCTCTTTTCCTTCTTCGTTCACACCATGGTACACGACGGTCCCCGGAATAGTGAATGAGCGGTCGATCGCTGCCGAGGTGATCACGAAGTTGAGATCGGCACCCAGCGGATAGCGATGTTTCATCTTCATGAATATCCATCCGCGGCTGAGCGATCTGATATAATCGAAGAGGAACGTGTTGAATTTTTTATACTCGAGCCTCAAGGTCGTTTGATCGGTCATTGATCGGTCCCCGTACGCGCAGAGTAAATAGTCGCCGCGATTATATCGTCGCTCCGGCGAGAGTCAATTTTTCGGCATTCTGGCAAAGATCAATAGAGATAGGCGGTTCCCGGAAGGTCAACACCGAGTGTTCTAGCCTCATCATCAAGCTGATAGGAGCTGTATCGGGAGATCCCGTACTTGACGATGACCCGACTCAGACGTTCGGTGTAATCGGTTCCGATACGAGAGTAATTGATGAATCCGGCGGTCTGCCTCAATGGTTCGCCGGGATAAAGTTCTCGATAGATGCGATATCGTAGATAGGCCCGATTTCTGTTCAAATTGAGCATGAAACGCTCGATCGAATCACTGATCGTCTCAAATCGCTTGATATTCCGTTCGGTCCCTTGCCAACTGAGCGGTTGTATCCCCTTCCACGCATGAATGGCGGTATGACCGAAAAGGTTATTCGCCTCCCCTACGAAGCGAGAAGTTCCCCATCCCGATTCAAGCGCCGCCAACGCGATCGCCAATGCCGGATCGACCGGGCGGATCTTTATGCGAAGTTCTTCCGACACCTCCCTGAGTTTCTCACCATGCAATGCCGCGTCGGACAATTCTTCATTTTCAAGGACGCGATACTTCCTTGCCGTTCGACGGATAAAGAGCAGATCATCAGGAGCAAGAACTTCTTTAGCCGACATCTTTTCCCATCGTCGCCATTCGGCGGCTATCCGTTCATTCTCGCGCAAGATGAGCGGCAACAACGTTCTGATGAACAGTCGTATCCGCGAAACGGGAGGAAGTCCCTCCAGTCCGTCAGGCATATAGGCATTGAATAGTGGCGGCACCAAAGGATCGTCAAGTTGATAATCCACCAGTTCAAAACAGTCGGAAAGCTGTCCGGCATCGCGCAGATAAAGATCGGCGGCCGAAACATCAACGAAAAAAAAGAAAATAACCGAGAAAAAAAGATGGTAGGCGGAGCGGGGATCGAACCCACGACCTTTGGCTTCGGAGGCCAACACTCTATCCAACTGAGCTACCCGCCCACTCGTCAGGTCCGATCACCGACCGCGACGATCGACCTTCTTCTCCTTGGCCTTCTTAATCTGTTTTGATATTTTGTCAACACAGAAGTCTATCGACCGATCGAATTCTTCGCTCGCGTCAATAGCAAAGTAGTCTTCCCCATTGTGGTTCAGCTTGATCTCGGTCTTCTTTTCATTTTTGTCCTTTACGAAGAATACCTCGACCTGAGTATTCTGCGTAATCAGCTTTTCCAGCTTGGTCAGTCTCTTTTCGGCGTACTCTTTAAGCCCCATGCTGTGATCAAGACCGCGAAAAGAAAAATTGATGTTCATCGAGTCCTCCTTTCAAAGAAGAAAGTGCTTTTTGATGGTAGCATGCCGGTCGGACTATGTCAACTAATCGCGACGACCGAAATGGAGTTTTCTCGCCAGCACATCGAAGAATGTCCGCCGCGAGCTGGGAACGAACTTAAGCATACGGGAAGATTCTTGCACCGACAAACGATCGCCCGCGATCAATGACGTTATCGACCGGCCGTCGATGGAAAGAACCCCGGAAGCCTCCTCTCCGAGGATGATCTCCAATTCGGAATTGCTGGGCAGGACCAGCGGACGATTCGTCAAGGCATGCGGGGCGACCGCATTCAGCACCATCGCGTGTTCGGTCGGAAAAAGTATCGGCCCATTGATGGACAGATTGTACGCGGTCGATCCGGTCGGTGTAGCCACAATAAGGCCATCTGCTTTGTAATGAGGAAGATTCATCCCCGCATAACGGAGGCCCAGATCCAACATGGGGGTGTCGTTGCATCGCATGATGAGCAATTCGTTGACCGCACTACCGTAGTGTAGCACACGGCCGTCCCGCGTCACCGAGACCGCAAGAACGATACGCTCCTGTACGCGCACGCGAGGTTCCATGATACGATGTATCTCATCGTGCTCATCGGGAGTTATCTCGGTTAAAAATCCGAGGCTTCCCGCATTCACGCCGGCCAACGGCACATCGAGTTCAAGCGCCTCATAACTGGCATCCAGAAAGGTTCCATCGCCGCCGATAGCGATAATAAGACCGATGTCATAGGTCTTTTCGGGGTGGATCAACACGGTAAGTCCTTTCTCTCGGGCCGCTGCACAGACCAGCGTCAATGCCCGTTCCACATCATCGGTTTTTCTTCCGTCCTTTCTGATATAAAGTAGAATGCCGGTTTTCATCACTGCCTTGTTTTAAGTTTAACGAAAATTTTGTTGTCATTCGGATTCTCCGAGGGAACGAACGGCAACTCAGCCACCTTGTCCTCTTTGCGGAATTCAAAAACATAGGTACGTCCCTTGACCAGTTGCAATTCAACCGGCGTTCGGGCACCCGCATCGCGTCCATCAACAAAGATATCGGCCTCGGGAGGCATCGTAGCGATAAAAACCTGCACCGTATCTTTTTGGAAGGGGAAAAAGAGGTATACCCCCAGCGCCGCAAAGAACAAAACCAAGATCGCGACGGCGCCACCGATCGACCAGATCCAACTTCTCCTTTCGGCGCGACGCTCCTGCTGATCTTCCTCTTCCTCCTCCTTGCGTATGTGCTGGACGATCTCTTCTTGTTGAATACGTATTTTCTCGTTAAGATCGACTTCTTCTATCTCTCCGATGTCCTTGAATAATTCATCCATCAAGTAAGCCGCCTGCGCCTTCTCAAGGATCCGATTCATCTTGATGAAGTGAGCGGCAAACTCTCGCTTGAGCACCGCCGTCAGCGATTCCACCTGCGGATTAAATTCACGCATGTTCTGGAATCGCTTGATATCGTCCAACATCTCCGAAGCGCTGCCGTAGCGTCGTTCCCGATTTTTCTGGAGCGCCTTTTGCAGAATGAACCACAATTCGCGAGGAACCTGCGGATTGATCGTGGTAATATCGGGTATCTCGTCATTGACAATGGCGTTAAGTATCGCGGCATCTGATTCCATTTGCTTGAAAAGCGACTTGCCTGCCAGCATCTCATAAAGAATCACGGCGAAACTGAAAATGTCGCTACGACGATCAAGCGGCTTTTCCTGACACTGTTCGGGTGACAGATAGCCGTAGGTGCCCTGCACCGATTGAAGATTGTTCTTGAGCACCTTGGTATAGGTGGCGTGCGCGATACCGAAGTCGACCAGCTTGATCTTGCCGTCATAGGATAAGAGTATGTTGTTGGGGTTCATGTCAAGATGAACGACGTTAAGGAACATCCCGTTGCGATCACGCGTATTGTGGGCATATTCAAGCCCGCTGAGAACGGCGGTGGCCACCTCAAGTACATTCTCCATGGGCAAGGTCTTTGCCTTTTGATCATATTTATTCAGAAGCTGTCCCAAGCTCTGCCCGAAAACATATTCCATGGCAATGTAGTAGGTCTCTTCGTTCTTACCGAAATCATATATCTTGACGATGTGCTCATGGGTGATGTTGCAGATGATCCGCGCTTCGGCAAGGAACATCTTGATGAATGCCTGATTGTTGTTGAACTGCTTAAGTATCCGCTTTATCGCGATCGGCATGCTGGTGACGGGTGAATTGGTGTGCTTGGCAAGGAATATTTCGGCCATACCGCCGGTCGCTATCTTGTGGATGAGTTGGTATTCGCCGAACCGTTCAAGCATGGTGACCGCCTCCCTTTTACTGTTTCGGCGCCGGTGCCGTTACCGGCTCGATAAGGCCGGACAGAAAATCGGCAATGACACGTTCAGTATTCTCTTCCGAGAGTCTCAAGGTCCGACAATAACTCCTGAGGAAACCTTTTAGATAGGTCGTCGCCGGTAGATTCCGGTGATCGTCGGTCTCGATCGATCGAAGCACCATTTGAGAGATGCGGGTCTTTTCGCATACCGACTTTAAACCGACACCCAATTCTTCGCGCAACGCCTTAAGGTCAGAACCGGCAATGCGGCGATCAGCAAATTTTTCGAAAAGCATATTGGCGTCCTGTCCGTCAAACTTCTCGGGAGTCGTCTGCGACTCTTCCGCCTCGCGCCCGAAAACATCGCGCTTGACGAGTTTGGGGCCGCTTTTTTTCTGGCGATTGTATTTGCGTATCACCTCGCGCAGATCGAAACCTTCCGGCAACGATTGCTCGAGCATTTCGGGCGCCTGACCACCCCCCATATCATATTCACGTTTGACATCGGGATCCATGAGATTCTGGTAAACACTCTCGAAGAGCCGCGTATATATGAACAGGCTGTCAGGATCAAACATGTCTCGCATCAGAGGATTTTGCGAAAAATAGACCGCGCGGAGTTTTTCGTACTGGGCGCGGATATCCTGTGCGCTCGACCCCCGCTGAACACCCAACATCTCATAGTAGGTCAACGGCAAGAAGCGGTTCGTCGTGGGATGATCCCGTTTGGTGGCGAGAGTCAGAACCCGACCTGCAATAAGATCGAGCATCTCGATAAATTCACCTCCGCGCTCACTGGTAACGGTGGGCGCCATCGTCTGGGCCGATGCTTGGATGACCTCCGAAAAAAGAATATCGCCGAGGCCCCGGAGATCAAAACCATAGTAGTTGCGGATAACCAGCGGATATATATCTTTGAGCTCCGCTTCCGACGAAGTGCGCAACATATTAAAAACAACGCCGATACGCAGACGACCGACGATATCGGAGAAATGTCGACGCGCCTTGGGCAATTCCTCCGCCAAGGAGAGCAGGAGATTACGCGCCGAATAGAGATGTTCAGTGCGATCGCGCTGGAGCTCCTGAAGCACCGATGCGATATCTAATTTCTGCACCATCGCATCGAGTTGCGTATGGAAGAAAGTGCGGAATAAATGGTTCGTCTTTTCGATACTGACCGGGTCGGGCGTGACGAAAAGAATGTTCATGTCGGCCAAATAGGCGGTCGCAACGAGGTCATGATCGAGGTGAGAGCCCATGTCGATAAGCAGGAAATCGAACCCGCTCTTCTTGAGTTCCGCTTCCCACTTAACGAGATATTCGGCGACACAGGAACTCTTCTGGGGACACCTCAGCGATGAAAAAAACTTGAGATTGGGGTAATCGGTGTCGATGAGGGGCAGTACTGAAAAGAAATCGGGAACGGTCCGCGACAGCGCCCAGCTCGGTATATTGAGATATGCGTGCAATGTACCGCCGTTGGGCGCCGCATCGATAAGCAACACCTTTTTCCCCTTCTGGGCGAGATATATGGCAAGGTTCGCCGTCATTACGGAAGTGCCGGCACCGCCCTTGGCCGAGAAGGTGGATATGACCTTGGTCATGGCGCCGTACCTCGCAATTTGTTCTCTTGTTCTATGACCGCCGCCGCCGCCGCGCGAAAGGCGGGATAGTCCTTGGAGGAGATCGCCGGCGCACGCAGTTCCAATGTCGCCCGGAGTGCGCCGCCATCATCCGGCGCAATGCGCCACACGAAAAATTCATTCTCCATCGTGACCGGAGCGGGCGGCACCGCGATACCGGACACCCGCGCATCCCACAGGGAAATCCGATCCGAAAGCTGAATATCGTATCTCCGCTCTTGGGCTTCGGCTAAACGCCCCAGAACGGTCGTTGCAAGCGCAGGGAAGAATGGTTGCGCGACGCAGGCCACGACGAGCGGTTCGGCATACTGATCGCCCGATAAAGCGCACTGCCCAACCGCAACGGGCGCCCCCGCCATCTTTGAGATCAGCGTGCTGAAATAAGCGAACGGGTCGCTGTCCGATGCAAAACGATAGCGTCCATTCGACGCCGCAGAACCCGTGAGCGACAGCTGTGCCGCGCCGTCTTCTTTTATGGTGAGAGAAACGGTGTTCTGTAGGCCAGAGGCGACCGTGACGAAGGCATGCCCTCCTTTCTGTTCCTCCACAACAAAAGCTGCGGTCTTCTCCAGTTCGGGATTGATCCCGCGATAGTGGTCGTAACTGGAGGTGGCGTCGACAAAATAACCGGCCGGAATGCCGGTCTGCGGCGGTATATAGACCAGCGCATGATCGAACTGCATCGAAGGAAGTTCTTGGATAACGGAGCCGAACCGCAGACTTTTCGCCAGCGCGTAACGCGACTCGATGCCGGCATATTCAAGCATGAGTTTAAGCAACAATGCCTTGTCTTTACAGTCACCCGCCTTTTCGGTGAAGGTTCGGCTCGTTCTTTCCGGCTTCACCTTATCGATACCGTTATCGTCCGAAAGGTAGCGCACCTGACGCGCCACCCAATCGCGGATCACTTCGACCCGCTTCTCGGGATCGGCGATGCCTTGCGTGATATCCATAACACGCCGCTCGATATCGGGCGAGGGATCGGACTGTTGGCGGATGAACAGCGCCTGCCAACGCCCCAGATCATCCCACGAACGGACCGTCGTGTAAGAGAACATCGGCAGTTCATCGACCATGGGCGGCATCTCTTCCTCGCGCGGCGCCTGATGCAACCCGAAGGATTCAAAACTGCGGATCACTCCGTCGGCGTCATCGGCCTTCGTCTCCGTTGCCGGTCCGCGTACATGGAAAAGCATCGGCATGTCCTTGGGCGACCGCAGTACTATGCGGCTGTGCAGATTGTAGACCCCTTCCGAAGCGAAGAACCAGCGGAAATCGGTACCGCCGAGCCACGAACGCGGCCCCTCCGACGATTCCATTACGAAATCGATAACGTCACCCGGCATCGTGTCGAGAAAATAAAGATTCGCCGCATCGGCGCGCCATCCCGGGATCGAAGTTCCATCGAGCTTGACCACCCGCGCCGACAAGACACGCCCGTAGTTGGCGACCGTGGAGAATTCGCGCACCCCCTCGTCGTTATTGAGAGCAATGGTCATGCGGAATCGCGAACGAACGCTGCCGCTGTAGTGTATCTGCTGGATGCCTTCGTCGTAGATAATGGTGTACTTCTGAGGATATTTCGCGGCCTCTTTGCGGAATGCCGCGATCTTCTGATCGACCGCCGGATCGGCGAGAGCCTGCTTGATAAACAGGTCGGCCGCCGTCGCCGCGCCCACTGAATCAAGTCGATCCGCATAGTCCTGCGATTCGGGAGACAGATCGTACGCTCGACGGAAGGCGATCGTTGCCGCAGGCTTATCGCCGTCAAGCAATAGCGCGTCCCCAAGACGCACCCAGAGATCGGCCGCCTCGGGATTGCGCTCCAATGCTCCGCGCAGGATGCGCGCCGCTTTGCCCCAGTTGGCATCGGAGATGTATGCCTCCGCGAGCATCCGTTGATGATCGATATTGTGCGGATCAAGTTCCACGAGCTGTTTGACCACCCGCATGATGCCCGACAGATCGCCCGACTCGCGGTAAAGTTCCGCAAGTCGCGACAGGGTCGGCTGATATCCGGGCATCAGGCGCACCGCCTTTTGTCGTATCCGCGCCGCCTTGCCGATATCGCCCATCGCATGCCACGAATCGGAGGAATAATAATAGGCGACCGGATGATCCTCGTAGCGCTGGACCAACGTTTCGGCGTTCGCGATATCGGCGGCGTACCACTTCTTGGCGAAATAGAGATCGGCCATCCGCAGGAGCCACGGCAACTCGGTCCGCTCGCGCCCCTCTTCCGATTCGACCACTCGACGCAGAGCGGCATCGTCGCCCATATCTTGATACACCTCTATCAGATCGCTCTTGATCAGTATCAGATCGGGACGTTCCCGAGCCACGAACGATAGGATCGACCCGGCACTCTGATCGTTACCAGCGCGCCGGTAATTCCGAGCGGTGTGAAACAGCGGTCCCGGCGACCGACTGCCGTTGACCGAGGCATAGAAACCCTCCCAATCGGCGATACCGGCATCGGCATACAGCAGTTCGCGGGCCAAGAGTCGCAGGTAGGCCGATAAACGGTCGTCGCCTTCGCGCGTCGCGGTGATATCGTCATCCCGAGAAGGTTGATCTTCCTCGCCGTCATTGAAGAAGAGGAGCGATGCATATCCGTCATCGGAAAGGTAAGGCGCCAACTTCAAGAGGATCGTATGCTTCCCCTTCGCCAAATCAATGCGGGCCACGCCGGAGATCAGTCCGACCGAGAGGCGGTCGGCATCGCGTTCAAGCACTACTTTTCCGTCGACATAAAGGCGGAAGGGTACGGTGATGTAGGGAAGTATCGTTACCGTCGCCTCTTCGGGGAGAGATATCTCGCCTGCGGCGAAAAACACGGCGTTGCGCACCGGGAAAAAATAGTTGCGCAGATCGAAGGCCGACAGCCCATCGGGCAGTTCGACGGCGCGAGCGTCGAGGGGGTTAAGCGGTGTCCCGGCGATATAGGCATTCTCTTCGGCCGATACCGCCGCCAGATCGCGAAAAGCCGAACTGTCGGCGGCGCGGAACAGGCGGAACGCCGACCAATGACGAAGTTGTTCCTCCTGACGACGCGCATCCCACGGCCGCTTAGTGGCACGCGCCCATTCGAGCGATTCAGAAGAGATAACGGCGCGGCAGAGCGCCGCGACGCAGGAGGGATCGACCCGGGAAAGCTCGATGGCGAGCGGCCGGCTGACGTACAGATCCCGGATGAGTTGCAGCGCCGCGAGCGCCGCCAAGGTATCGCGACCGCGCAAAGCGGCCAGCAGGTAGGGCGTCGCCGCTTCATGGTCTCCGGCCAAATAGAGCGACTCGCCTACGATGAACTGCGCGACATCGGCGCCTTCGGTTTCCCGTTCAAGTACGGCGCGAGCGCTCTTCACCGCCGCATCCCAATCGGAAAAATAGGCATCGCGCATCTGCTGTTCAAGAAGGCGCACCTCGGCCTGCGCCGTCTCGCGGGAGACCCCGCCGAAAAAGGCGCAACCGCTCAACTCAAGCGCGATCAGCAACAGCGTGACGGCGCGTAAAAGTCCTGATGTTCTCTTCATCTATGCTACCCTCAATGACCCCATGTTCGGTCACAACCGCCGTGACCAGCCGGTGCGGAACCACATCGAACCCGAGATGCAGCCCGGAGCTCGCCGCCGGTGCGATGCGCCGCCCGTTGAACACGAGCAACTCATCGTCCGCCCGCTCCTCGATGACTATATGCGTCCCGTCCGCGATCGTCAGGTCGAAACTCTCCAGCGGCAGAACCGGCGCGAAGGGTATCCCGTGATACCCCGCCGCCACGGCAAGTCCGTAGGTCCCTATCTTGTTGGCGTAGTCACCGTTCGCCGCCATCCGATCGACCCCGGTCAGCACCACATCGACCTGCCCCCGCGCCATGAGATAGGCGGCGGTCGAATCGGTGATGACGGTGTGCGGTATCCCCTCCTCGGCGCATTCGAAAGCCGTTAGGCGCGCCCCCTGCAGATAGGGCCGCGTTTCGTCGACCCACACCTGTTCGAGCAGTCCCGCCGCATGAAGCGACCGTATCACCCCGAGCGCCGTTCCATGGCCGCAGGTCGCCAGCGCGCCGGTGTTGCAGTGGGTCAGCACCCGGAGCCGCTTGTCGGGTAGCAGGCGCCTCAGCCAATCAACACCATGTTGCGCCATGCGCCGGTTGCGGTCATGATCGCGCCAGTGTATCTCGAGCGACCGGCGCTGCATCAGGGCGAACTGTTCCGCCGCCGTAGCGCACCCGGCCACCTCTTCGTCGTAAAAGGAGCGCATCTCGTCCAGCACCGCCATGAGATTCACCGCCGTCGGCCGGGCCGACCCGAGCGATGCGCAGACCGACGCGAAGACCGCCGGTTCGACCGGTTCTTCGGCGCCGCGGAAGGCAAGCGCCGCACCGGCCGATGCCGCCGCCCCGATGAGCGGCGCGCCGCGCAGACGCATCATCACGATGGCCTCGCGCACCTCCGACGGACTTTTCAGGCGCAGATACCGTTTATGCGCCGGCAGTTCGAGCTGGTCAAGGACGACGTATTCGTCCCCCTCCCAGAATGTCGCAACAAGGTTACTGTCCCTGTCCATCGCCCGCCGTTTGCTCCATACCCGGAAGTATGCCGTTGAGATATCCGCCCTTGAACAGTATGACCACCGCAAGTATCAGGGCGATGATGACGACCAGAAGCAACAGCAGATTCCGGCGGCCGCGCTGTACGCGCCGCGTCTTCTCGACCTGCTTGGTCACTTCGGTCACCTCGTCCTCGTCACGCAGGGTCTTTATCTTTTTCCCTTCTATCTCTTCGCGCAACTTGCGGCGCCGCTCCTCTTCCGCCGCAACCAAGTATTCATAAGGGCTGTACTGGTTCCCCTTCTCAATGTAGTCGAACAGGAATTCGCCGATCTTCACCTCGTCGCCGTGTCGCAGATCGATCGACTGAACCTCCATACCGTTGACCACGAGCGGATAGTTCTTGTCTCGGGTGCCGCTGATGAGCAGATAAATGTTACCATCAAAGATGATCTTCGCGTAGACGTCGGGAATATCGGGGTGGAACAGATACACATCGGCGCCGGCGTGCGATCCGATGACCGTTTCCGCCCCCTTCACGGCGAAGGCGCGGCCGCCGATGGCGCCGTTCTTCGCCAGAAGCACCTCGGTTTCTGCTACGCGGACCACATTCTCTATCTCGCGGGTCTTGGCCGGCCCCTCCTCCTCCTCGTCACGCTCGAGATAAATATTGTAGTCGCCGACCGTGATGATGTCGCCGACGAATATCTCGACCTTGCGTTGCAGTTCCTTCGCGTTGACATAGGTCGCATTGTAGGAACCGCGATCCTCCACGACGATACGGTCGTCGATGAGTTCGAGTTGGAAGTGATGCCGCGAGACATTCCGCTCGGGCAGGACCAGATCGTTATCAGTCGCCCGGCCCACCGTGATCAGGTCGGTGGCAAAACCATGTACCGATAGTTCATTGCGATCATTCTCAACGACGAGTTTCAGACCCATGACGCCCCTTCTCCTGAATGCTAGCGGTTATCCCTTCGTCTCACACTGCTGTTCGAGCCGGTAGAGCATTTTCTTGAGCTCACGCTCATCCTTATCCACCAGCGACATATACTTCGTGATCTTTTCCCTGAGCGTCGCGACCCCCTGCTCACCCGCCGTGGTGATGAGGGCATTGAGAAGCCGCTTCCACACCTCATCGATGTAGAGATGATAGTGTTCGAAGCGGTACTGAAGGGGTATGTATTTGCGGTCGTCGAGGATGTCCATCCAATTGACCGACAGCGTATCCTGCGAGAACTGTACCTTGCGATAGAGCGGATCGTACTTCTCGCGCAACTGGTCGAACATCTCCTTGAGCAGTTTTTCCACCTGCTGCGGCGTCGCCTTGTCAAGGAGCATCTGCAGGATAAAGTCGAAGATATCGAAATAACCGAGCAGGAGATTGACCACGATGTCCTTCTGCTGCGCCACGACGATGTCGTTGATGCCGTCGGCCGAACCCTTGCCGCGGAAATCGCGCGCCGTGAGGACCGGCGTCAGCTTCGGCAGCAACTCGACATAGCGGGCGAAGACCGACTGATCGTTCTCGTAGGCGTAGGACTTGGTATCGGGGTGGTAGTAGAGGAAATAGCGGAAACGGCCGCGATCGAAAAAGGCCATGTTCCAGACCATCCCCTGCTGGAAGCCGGCCATACCGGAAAAACTCTCGTCAACGAAGGTGCCCATGAACTTCGAGACATCGGTGTAGGCAAGCGGCGCATGCAGGATGCAGGCCGAAGCAAAGAAACGATAGATGCTGTCGAGTATCGTCGATTCCTCGACCACATTGGCGTAAACATCGATGTTGTCGTTCTCTATGAGGTGGCGGAACGATATCGGCTGGAGCATACCGCCGTTGCCCGGCACCTGGAACGCGAGCGCCCCCAGCATTTTGTTGTTCTTGAAGAACAGATACCCGACCGTTCCCTGACCCGCGCAGAACAGATAGCCCGAGAGGTCTTTCTCGTAACGGAACAGATCATTCAGGACCGAAAAGAGGTATCTTCCCGGAAGTTTCTGAATATACAGCACATTTCTATCGAATGGAATAAGCATAACACCTCACAGCACAATATAGGCCCTCTTTTATACTAAATTCGTGCGCCTTTGTAAAATTAATTGTTCATGCGCGCGAGGGGAAATTGTCGCGCATCCATTTCTCGTCCTGAAGGTTCGCCACGGCATAGAGCGGCAGAACAATGATGCGATCATATTGCCCCGCCGGTTCACCGGCAACGCGGAATCCCCGCTGCAGGCCGCGTTCGTCAAGGAACCGGTAAAGGCTCTGCATCTTGCCGCGCGAACCGCTCTTGACCTCTATCGGCACGATCTGTCGCTCGTAAGTGGTCACATAGTCGAGTTCAGCATTGCTCGCAGCCGCTTCCCGATGCCAATAATACAGATCCGACGGTCCCTCGGGCGGCGATGCCTTCATCAATTCGAGCCCCACGAACTGTTCGGCGAGGCTGCCGCGATTGACCAGCTCCTCGAAGGGCGTCGTCACGACCTCGGCGGTCTTCATGCCCAGTAGCCGCATCGTGAGTCCGGTATCGAAAACAATGACCTTGAAACGCCTCGGGCGGATCTGCGCGCCAAGCGGCACGCCACGCGCATCGCTATGGATCACGGGATAAGCGATCCCCGCCTTGATCAGCAACTCGAGCGAGTCTTTTATAAGCGTCGAACTTTCGTCGGATACGGCGCTGTATTTGAATTTCGAGCCCGACTGCATCGCGATGGAGCGGAACACTTCGGTGAGCCGACGGGTGGGAGCGCGTTTCCGGTATTTTGCGAAGTCGTTCGTCAGCGACAGAAGAAGAGCGTTCTGTACCCGAACCGCCGCCGCGACATCGTTGGTCCCGGCGAAGGTGGCGACAACCTCCGGCATTCCGCCGGTCATGATGAAATAGCGCATCAGCTCCATCAACTTGTCGTGGAACGGTCCGTCGAGCGGTTTGTCGGGGGTCATCTCCTTGATGAGCGATACCAGCCTGCCGGCCTTGGTCGCCTCGAGAAATTCGAAGAACGAGAGCGGATACATGTACAGGAACTCGATCCGACCGACGCCGAACGACGACAATTCTTCCAGCGCGAACTCAAGCAACGACCCGGCGGCGATAACATGCAGGCCGGGCATCTCTTCGTAAAAATAGCGCAAGGAATGGAGGGCGTCGGGGCACGCCTGTATCTCGTCGAGAAAAAGAAGCGTCTCTCCCGGCGTGACGGACATGTTGAAATACGACGAAAGTTTTCTGACGAGTTCCTGCGGTTCCCTGTCCTCTTCAAAAAAGGTCCGCACCTTCGGCATCAGTTCGAAGTTGACCTCGATGTAAGAAGGGAACTGCTTGGCCAACTCCCGCACCGAATAGGTCTTGCCGACCTGCCGGGCGCCACGGAGCAACAGCGACTTTCGATATGGTTTGTTTTTCCATGCCGTAAGGCGTTCGTCGACGTGTCTTTTCATGGTTTTTCTAACCTCCTGTTCTCAAAGGCATTGTAAGACATTTTCTATAAAAATCAAGGCTAACAATGACTATTTTTTGCGAAATATCAAGGCTAACAAGAGCCATTTATCACGAAAAATAAAGGCTAACGACCAAATTTCTATGCGCGAGGAACGGGTCAGAAGACCAGAGAACACCCGCAACCGCCGTCCTTCGGCTTCACCGTGTCGGCGTCGGACGTGACATTATCAATTAAAGAGTCATCGGTTATTGTTGAATCTTCGTCTGTCTCGGCGACCTCTTCGCATATGCCGGTATCCTCATTGCATACGAAGCCGTCAGGACAGCCAAAAGCCACACAATCGTCCGAGAAAATCTCGCCACCACAATCCCTTTGTGAGGGCTCGTAGCATTCTGCCTTCGTCAGACAGACACCCTTATGCAGTCGGAGTGGAACGTTCCTGTTAGTACGATACCATGTATTTTCGTCGCTCCCCGCCTCTTTGATGATTGCCGAGTTGGAAATGATGCGGTTCGCAGGGATGCCCTCTTTCGGTATCACCATGAAGCGGATCAGCAGACTATCCGCACAAAACCAAGTTGACTGATCACAGTATTCCATGTAATCGGCTACCTTATATCCTTCGCCCGCGAGAGGAAAAGTATAGTTCATCCCATCAGGTATCGGTTGCCATACACGATATACATTGACATTGTAGTTGTCTACATCGGTCGCTATCTCGGTCGTGCCGGGCACATACTCAAGGGCATCATCCAGTTCGTCAACAAGAGTAACATTGTATGCGATATCCCAACCCCAATTCTGGAGCTTAACAAGAAAATACATCGCTCGACCTTCGCACCATGCATCGGCAGGATCAGTGTTGGTTCGACAGGAACAGGATATTTTCTCGCGACCATCAGGCCAAGCGGTTGCGTTTTCGGGAATGTCGAAATTCACACCGAAGTCGACGATCATATCTTCGTCGTTCAGAAGCGCATCTTCGTCCGCCGCTCCGGCGACCACCACCGGCAGGAGGACCGCCGCAAAAAGTACCGAGAACAACGCTTTGCCGGACATGCCCCACTCCCCTTTGAAAAGATAGCGCATGATAGCACAACGGCTCCTCTTGTCAAAGGGAAAAATGCCCCTTTTCAGAAAAATTTGCGGCGGCCGATTCCTTTTGTTAGGATGCCCCCGTGGTCGATCACTAACAGTTCAGATAGGAGTCACTCATGATCAGTCGCCAGATGTTGGAACCCAAGAGCATCGTCGTCGTCGGCGCCTCGAACGAACTGGCCAAGCCGGGTGGCAAGGTGCTCAAGAACCTCAAGGACGCCGGGTTCAAAGGCCCGATCTACGCCGTGAACCCGAAAGAGAAGGAGATACAGGGGATCGCGTGCCACGCCACGGTCGCCGATCTGCCGCAGGTCGATATGGCCATCATCGCGGTCGCCGCGAAGTTCTGCCTCGAAACGGTCACCATCCTCGCCGACCAGAAAGGGACCAAGGCCTTCATCATCCTCTCGGCCGGATTTTCGGAAGAGAGCGAGGCGGGCCGCGAACTGGAAAAAGCGATCGTCAAGAAGATCGAGTCGGTCGGCGGGTCGCTGGTCGGCCCCAACTGCATCGGCGCGCTGACCACCCACTACGCCGGCGTCTTCACCACCCCCATCCCGCGGCTCGACCCGTTCGGCTGCGACCTCATCTCCGGCTCGGGCGCGACGGCGGTCTTCATCATGGAAGCGTCCATGCCCAAGGGGCTGTCGTTCTCCAGCATCTGGTCGGTCGGCAATTCGGCGCAACTCGGCGTCGAAGAGGTGCTCGCCCACCTCGACGAATCGTTCGACCCGAAGACGAGTTCCCGCGTGAAACTCCTCTATATCGAGAATGTGAAGAAGCCCGATATGCTTCTCAAGCACGCCCAGAGCCTCATCCGCAAAGGGTGCCGCATCGCCGCGATAAAGTCGGGTTCGTCCGAGGCGGGCAGCCGCGCCGCATCGTCCCACACCGGCGCGCTGGCCTCCCCCGACGCCGCCGTCTCGGCGCTCTTCCGCAAGGCGGGGATCGTCCGTTGCGCGGGGCGCGAGGAGCTGGTCGCGGTCGCGTCGGTCTTCATGCACAAGGAACTGCAGGGGAAAAACATCGCCATCATCACCCACGCCGGCGGCCCCGCGGTCATGCTCACCGATTCGCTTTCCAATAACGGGCTTGAGGTGCCGCATCTGGAAGGCGACGCGGCCAAGGATCTGCTCGCGAAACTGTTCCCCGGTTCGTCGGTCGGCAACCCGATAGACTTCCTCGCCACCGGCAGCGCCCAGCAACTGGGCGAGATCATCGACGCCTGCGAAACCAAATTCAGCAACATCGACGGCATGGTGGTCATATTCGGGTCGCCCGGTCTCTTCCCGGTCTATGACGCCTACCGCGTGCTCGACGAGAAGATGAAAACCTGCAAAAAGCCCATCTTCCCGGTCCTTCCCAGCATCATCAACGCCGCCGACGAGGTGAAGGAGTTCCTGTCGAAAGGGCGCATCAACTTCCCCGACGAGGTGGTGCTCGGCAACGCCATCGCCAAGACGCTCCACACCGCCAAGCCGGCCCCCGCGAAGATAGAACTGCCCAAGATAGACACCGCCAAGATACGCACCGTCATCGCCGAAGCGAAGGAGGGCTACCTCGAACCGGCCGCCGTCCAGACACTGCTTGACGCCGCCGGCATCCCGCGCGCCGGAGAGGCGGTGGTCGCCAAGAAGGCAGACGCCGTCGCCGCCGCGAAGAAATTGGGCTATCCCGTCGTCATGAAGGTGGTCGGGCCGGTCCACAAATCGGATGTGGGCGGGGTCGTGCTCGGCGTGAAGGATGACGCAACGGTCGAGAAGGAATTCGACCGGATGATGAAGATAAAGGAGACCACCGCCATCCTCCTCCAGCCGATGCTGTCGGGCATCGAACTGTTCGCCGGGGCGAAGTTCGAGGAGAAGTTCGGGCACATGGTGCTGTGCGGACTGGGCGGCATCTTCATCGAGGTGCTGAAGGATGTCAATTCGGGACTCGCGCCACTCACCAAGGACGAATCGCTCGCGATGATCCGGTCGCTCAAGGGCTACAAGATACTGAAGGGTGCCCGCGGCCAGCAGGCGGTGAGTGAAGAAAAACTCGCCGATGTGGTCGTCCGCCTCTCGGCGCTCGTCACCGCCGCTCCTGAAATATTCGAGATGGACCTCAACCCGCTGCTGGGCAAAGGCGATCAGGTCGTCGCGGTCGACGCCCGCATCAGGATCGTGAAATAGTTATCGCCTCTTCGGCAGACTCATGGTGGGTATCGGATCACCCGCCAACACTTCGTCCACATCGGGCAGTTCGACATCAGGCACTGCGTCGCCGGTCAGTATATCATCGTAATCAGGAACAATGACCTCGTCGGGTATCGGCGCACCACCAAGCTGTTCATCATAGTCCGACATCAGCGTATCGTCGGGTAGCGGCACATCGGGTATCGGCTCGCCACCCAACTCATCGTCGGCATCGGGCACCGCCGCATCATCAATCGGGAAATCGGGATCGGTCACCCCCTGCAGATCGGAGTAGTCGGGCTGATTCGTGTCGGGCTGATCAGTTGTATCGACCGCGATCGAATCATCATCGGCCACCTGCACGCCGGTCGTTTCCACTTTATTCGTACAGCCGAATCCGCTGAAGAAGAAGAGGAACCCCACCACGAGGAAAAGGAACTTCAGCGGCCGCGCCTCAAGCCGCCCCGGACGGCGCCGTCCCACCGGATAACCGGGGTCGTAGCCGGTCACTTTGCGCACTTGGAAGTTCGTGTTCATGGCCTCACCTCACACAATGTCTATCGGTTCTATTTCCTTCTTATAATGCTTCCGCATGAAGACCGGGTTCTTTTCGGCGATGAGTTCGCGCGCCAGCCGGTCGGCTATCGGGATGAGCATCGATTCGTTGGCGCACAGCACACCCGGCACGGTGGTCATCTCGCCGGTCGTGTCCCAGTTGAGGCACGGGCAGTAGGTGAAGCACCGGCCGTCGAGCGAACAGCCCTGACAGTTGGTGCGCGGCTTCAGGTTCTCGGCCGCGATCTCGTGGCATTTCTTCATGATGAAGCCGGTGTCGACATGGCCCATCACGAACCCCGCCGCCCGCTCCGGCTTCCCGGCGAACCGGACGCACGGGAATATCCGGCCATCCTCGGCCACCGCGAAGATGTTGCGCCCCACATCGCAGAAATCGCCGGGGCGGAAGCCGCCTTTGATATGCGCCGCGATATGAGCGTCGAAGAGCGAGTAGTAGAACAGATCCTTTTTGCGGGTCCGCGACCGTTCCAGATACCACTCGGCCAGTTTCTCGTACTGTTCTTTTAAGGTATAGAGCCCCGCCTCGTCCCACTTCGCGGTGTAGTCGACCACCGGGACGAAGTTGCGGATGCCGAGGTCGTCCATGACATGGAGCGTCGAATCGTAGAGCCGATGCGCCGTCGCGGGAGAGACGACCGCCACCGCGACGAGGTGTTTCGCTTTTTTGTAGAGCGTCGGC
>Ga0209507_1000494_pt1 | contig 43750 bp, 54 predicted proteins | sample AD_UKC028_MetaG_FD_184414 | JGI IMG/M metagenome (GOLD analysis project Ga0209507, IMG submission 184414) | Active sludge microbial communities of municipal wastewater-treating anaerobic digesters from USA - AD_UKC028_MetaG (SPAdes) (version 2) | ecosystem: Engineered > Bioreactor > Anaerobic >...
TCCGCAAGATTCGTGCACGTATAATTGACTGGCGTGCTAATCAAATATTGAACGTATTGCTGTTTGGTTATCATGTCGAGATTATACCAAAACAATCAACAACCTGGAACTCCAAGCGAAAGTCCTGATAGTAAATAGACTATTATTTATTGCATGGACCGTTCTACCCGGGTTGTTTCATGGATCAAGGCGGCGCGAAAGGCGTTTGACGAATTTCCGCTGGAAGCGCAAGAGCGGATCACCGACGCTCTGGTGATAGCCGCCCGAGGCGAGAAGGCAGGAATTGCCAAGCCGATGCGAGGGCTGGGTTCGGGGGTGTTCGAGATCGCCTTGCCGTATCAGGGCGAGGCGTACCGGACCGTTTACGCGGTCCAGATGGGTGAAGATGTGTGGGTGATTCATGCCTTTCAGAAGAAATCGACCCAAGGAATTAAAACACCGCAACGGGAGATCGATGTGATCCGGGAGCGGATCACGCGACTGAAGGAGAGGCTGACATGACTGAAGAACTGGACCTCATCCGAGGCAGCGGCAACGTCTATCGCGATCTGGGTTGGCCGGATGCCGAGGTCCGGCAGATGCGGGCGGAACTGGCGGCGGAGATCCTCCGGGAGCTGCGGGAGCGGCGACTGTCGCAACGGAAGGCCGCCGAAATCACCGGACTGGCGCAGCCGGATATTTCCCGGATCAAAAATGCGGACCTCAAGGGATTCAGTATTGACCGGTTGGTCACGGTGCTGAACCGCCTCAATCAGCATGTTGAAATCCGGGTGACTTCAGCCGCCAGGGAGGCTATCCCGCCGGTGTCGCGGGCGGAAAATGGTTCTACGCCGTCCCCGTTCACGGACCGCTGGACCGGCTAAGGCATGGCCGACCTCATCGACAACCCGGTCATCAACTCCCCGTTCATGGAGCCGCAGCGCCATTTCCGGTTTGCCGAGAACGGCATCACCGACGAGATCGCTCCGGGCCAGCGCTTGAGTGTGTCATGGGACTGCCATGCAAGCGCATGAAAACCGACTGCGGCAGTTGCTGGACTCCACCCAGCAATACATCGTCCCGCTGTTCCAGCGTTTCTATGTCTGGGAGCGCAACTACTGGGATACGCTCTGGGATGACCTGGTCGACCTGATCGAAGACGACGACCCGCAGCGCAACCATTTCCTGGGGTCCGTGGTGGTGATTCCCGCCACCGATTCCGCGCCGGGCTTGCCCCGGTTCATCCTGATCGACGGTCAGCAACGCATCGCTACCCTGCTGGTTATGTTGGCCGTCCTGCGTGACGGCGCCTGCCAAGCCGATGACACAGAATTGGCCGCCGAAATCGAACAGCGGTTTTTGGTCAATCCATTCAAGCATGGTGATGACGCCTACAAGCTGCTGCTGTCGCAAAGTGATCGGATTGCCTTCCAGCACCTGATCCAGGCTAAGACGCCGCGACCCGAGCATCGCCTGTGTCAGTGCTACGACTTTTACGCCAAGAAGGTGAACGCGCCACACGCACCTGATCGACGAGCCTTGTTAAGCGCGACCATGGACCGGCTGGCGCTGGTCACCATTACCCTGGCGCCGACCGACAATCCCTATCTGGTGTTCGAGAGCCTCAACTTCAAAGGTCACCAGCTCACCGAGGCTGACCTGATTCGCAACTACCTGTTCATGCGCATCCCGACCGATCAACAGGAGGCGATCTATCAGCAGTACTGGTTGCCGATGCAAGACGCCTTGGGCGACGACCTGACAGAATACGTGCGCCATTTCCTCATGCGCAGCGGGGCCTTCGTCAAGCAATCCGAGGTGTACGTGACCCTCAAGAACCGCTTGGCGCAAAGCGACGCAAGGGCGGCGCTTCAGGAACTGGCGACGTTCGCGCGCTATTACGCCAAGTTACTGTCGCCGGGGCAGGAGCCGAGCAAGGCCCTGTTGGCGGCGCTGGAGCGGATCAACCGGCTGGACGTGACCACGGTCTACCCGTTCCTGCTCAACGTCTACCACGACTACGACCGGCGTGCTCTGAGCGAAGCGGCATTGGTGGAGGTGTTGGCGACCCTGGAAAACTACCTGGTGCGTCGCTTCGTCTGCGGGTTGGCCACCAACCAGCTCAACAAGATTTTCCCCCCGCTGTATGCCCAGACCCAGCAGCAGAACACCGCTGGCTTCGTGCCGGCGTTGCGGCAATCCCTGCAAACCAAGGGCTACCCCAGCGATGCCCAATTTCGGGCCAAGCTGCGTGAGGTCAAGCTCTATGGGCGTGGCGCGTTGGAGCAGAAGGCCCGCTTCCTGCTGGAAACGCTGGAGCACAGCTACCGGCATCGGGAACCGATGGAGTTTGCCACCCTCACCATCGAACATGTCATGCCGCAAACCCTGACTGACGAGTGGCGGTCGCACTTGGGCGTCGAATGGCAGACGACCCACGAGCTGTACCTGCATACCTTGGGCAATCTGACTTTGACCGGCTACAACAGCCCGTTATCCAACAACCAGTTTGCCGACAAATGCCAGCAGTTCGCCAAGAGTCATGTGGAACTAAACCACTACTTTAAGAAGGTCGAGCACTGGCGCAAGGAAGACATCTTGCAACGGGCGGCGGTGTTGACCGAGCAGGCGCTCCAGTGTTGGCCGTACTTTGGCGACACGGCGGCGGCGATCTCGGACGGCGATGACGTGACGGGCACCAAGCCGGAGAGCGTGACCGTGTTGGGGACCACGCACCTCGTAAAAAACTGGCGCGGGGTGTTGACCCAGACCCTGGAAACCCTGGCGACCGCCGAACCAGCGAAGTTCGCCCAGGTGTTGGAGCAGTATCCCCACTACATCGCCGCCAGCCCCCAGGGGTTTCGGGGGCCGAAACCGTTCGGCGCCGACTATTTCATCGAAACCAACCTAGCCGCGAGCAGCATTGTCCGCTTTTGCCAGCGGGCCGTGGCGACCATGGGCCTTCCTCCTGACGCCTGGACAGTGCAGGTCAAGCCGGTTATTGCGAACGCCGAATGATCCAGGACGCCGAATGATCCAGGACACGGCATGAGTATCCGCGACATTCAAGAGGCGATCCGGGCCGAACTGGACGAAACGCCCAGTTATTACGATTTTCAGGTCCAGAACTTTCAAAAAGACAGTGACCTGTGGCGCATCATGATCGACCCGTCGGCCGTATTCTCGGAAGGTCAGCGGGTCAACGTCGTGCTCGATGACTTTTTTGAAGGTTATAAAATGATCGCCAGATTCACCCTAACACACGTAACAGTCTCTCACTGATGAACGCCTCACTGTCTAGCCGTATCCAAGCCACGTTGAACACCTTGGACGGATGTTACTACCGTCTGGTGTTAGTCGTCGGTCCCGCCGGTTCCGGCAAAACGCCGGCATTGATGGCGCTGACTCAACAACACGGCTGGCCGCGCCTGAATGTGAACCTGCGTTTAGCGGAATGCCTGCTGGAACTGACACCCAAACAACGCAGCGTCCAAGCTGCTGAACGATTGGCGGCGATCATTGCCGACACCGCCGCTGAGGTGATCTTGCTCGACTCGCTGGAACTGCTGTTTGCGGTGGATTTGATGCTGAACCCGTTGCGACTGCTGCAAAGCCTATCGCGCAACCGCACGATCATTGCCGCTTGGCCAGGCCACTTCACCGGCGAGACTTTGAGTTATGCCGAACCGGGCCATCCCGAAGCCCGCCGTGAGTTTCGCCCCGATGCCCGCATCATCACCGTGGTCTGAATCAGGAATCCGCGCATGAAATACGCCGAGTTGATCGCTTTTGATCCGATTGAAAGCGTGGTTCAACTGCATGAAGCCAACACCGAATCCCAGGCGCAGCGTCTGGTAGAAACTTTCGTGATTTCCGAGGGACTGGCCCGGTCGCTGACTGATCTGGTGTTTCCGCAGTTGCAGTTTACGCAGCCGGCGGATACCAAGGGTTTGATGATGGTCGGCAATTACGGCACCGGCAAGTCGCACCTGATGGCGGTGATTTCTGCCGTGGCGGAACACGCTGAGTTAGCGCCCCGGCTGACGAATCCCACCGTTGCTGCGAAAGCGTCACTGATTGCCGGGCGGTTCAAAGTCATCCGCACGGAAACCGGTGCGACCACCATGTCGTTACGGGACTTCCTCTGTCAGGTGCTGGAAACGGGACTGGACAGGCTGGACGTGGAGTTCAAGTTCCCTGGCTTAAACGAACGACATGAGAACAAGACCGCCTTTCAGGAGATGATGGCCGCCTTTCAGGAGCGCTATCCCGATCACGGTCTGCTCCTGGTCCTGGACGAGTTGCTGGACTATCTCCGCACCCGAAACGACTTGGAACTCAATCTCGATTTAGCGTTTTTGCGGGAAGTGGGCGAGGTCTGCAAGGGATCGCGCTTCCGGTTCATCACCGGCGTTCAGGAAAGCCTGTTCGATAATCCCCGGTTTCAATTCGTCGCCGATACGGTGCGGCGGGTGAAAGATCGCTTTGAACAGCTTCGCATCGACCGCGAGGATGTGGCGTTCGTGGTGGCCGAGCGGTTGCTGAAAAAGACCCCGCACCAACAGGCGTTGATCCGGGCGCATCTGGAACCGTTTGCACCGCTGTATGGCTCCATGAACGAACGGATGGCCGAGTTTGTCCGGCTGTATCCGGTGCATCCCGCTTATCTGGACACCTTTGAGCGGGTGTATGTCGCCGAAAAGCGCGAAGTGCTGAAAACCCTGAGCGCCGCCATTCGCGCTTTGCTCGACCAGGACGTACCGACCACAGACCCCGGCGTGATTGCCTATGATTCGTACTGGAGCGTTTTGCGGGGTAACCCCTCGTTCCGCGCCGATCCCGACATCAAAGCGGTGCTGGAAAAAAGCGAGGTGCTGGAAGGACGGATTCAGCAAGCGTTTCCCACCGCCCGCAAGGCGTATAAGCCGACCGCATTACGGATTATTCACGCGCTGGCGGTGCATCGGTTGACCACCGGCGATATTTATCGACCGCTGGGCGCGACTGCCGAAGAATTACGCGATGATCTGTGTTTGCTGTTGCCGAATCTGGTGGAACAGGAAGCGGGGTTTTTACGGACGATGGTCGAGAAAGTCCTCAAGGACATCCTTCAGACTGTCAACGGCCAGTTTATTAGCGTCAATCCCGAAAACGGCCAGTATTACCTCGATCTCAAAAAGGACATTGATTTCGATGCGCTGATTGAGAAGAGAGCCGACACCCTGGCTGGAACGCCGCTGGATCGCTACTACTTCGAGGCGTTGCGGCGGGTGGTGTTGGAAGAACCGGACGCAAAGTCTTACGTCAGTGGCTATCGGATTTGGGAATATGAATTGGAATGGCGCGAGCGCAAAGCCGGGCGGAGCGGTTATCTGTTCTTTGGCGCACCGAACGAACGCTCCACCGCCCAACCGCCCCGCGATTTCTACCTGTATTTTCTGCCCCCGTTCGAGCCGACCCCGTTCCGGGATGAGCTGAAAGCCGATGAAGTGTTCTTTACCCTCGCCCGGCGCGACGAAACCTTTGAACGGGCGTTAAAACTCTATGCTGGGGCGCGGGAACAGGCGATCACCGCATCGGGCAGCAACAAAAGCACCTATGAAGAGCGGGCCAGCCAGCATTTACAGACACTGACCGCCTGGCTGCGCCAGCAAATGCCCAACGCCGTCGAAGTGACCCATCAAGGCCAGCGGAAACCGTTGCGGGAGGTGGTGCAGAACCAACTGCCGGCCCAAGCCACGGTGCGCGAGATGGTCAATACGGCGGGTGCCCTACGCTTGGCGACCGCCTTTGCGGATCGCAGCCCGGACTATCCCTGCTTTAGCGTGACCACCACCCGCAGTAATCGGGAACTGGCGGCGCAGGAGGCATTACGCTGGATTGCCGGCAGTGTGAAGAGCAAACAGGGCGCGGCAGTCCTGGACGCGCTGGAATTACTGGACGGCGACCTGCTGAAACCCCGCGAGTCGCGCTATGCCCGGCATTTGCTCGACGTTCTGACCCACAAAGGCCAAGGCCAGGTCATTAACCGTGCGGAACTGGTACAACCCGAAATGGGCGTGGAGTATTGGACCCGGTTTCGACTGGAGCCGGAGTTTCTGGCGGTGGTGGCTGCTGCATTGGTGCACAGCGGCGATCTGGTGATCAGCCTGTCCGGCAAGAAGATTGACGCCGCCAGTCTCGATCAATTCGCCAAGTTGAGTATCAGCGAAGCGCGAGAATTTAAGCATCTGGAACGGCCCAAGGATTTGCCGCTCGCGCCGTTGCAGGAGTTGTGTGATCTGTTTGGCGTCGCCAAAGGCTTGATGGTCAATCCCGCGACTCGGGATGAAGCGGTGGCGAAGCTGCAAGCGGCCATTCAGCAGCGGCTCAATCAAGTGGTGACCGCGCAGGATCAGTTGAGCAAACTGGCGTTTTGGGGCCAAGCCCTGCTGTCGGAGGCGGAACAACAGGACGGGTGCTGCCGGTTGGGCGTTCTGAAAACCTTCCTGGAATCACTGCAACCATTCAACAGCGCCGGCAAGCTCAAGAATTTCCCGCACGACGTGGCGGCGGTGCAAGGCCAGCAACAGGCGTTGGCACTGGTGCGGGAGATTGAGGCGCTGGCGATCCTGACCCAACAACTCGCGCCGCAGACCGCCTATTTGGGCAAGGCCGAGGCGTTGTTACCCGCCGATCATCCGTGGCAAGCACAGGTTCAGCAACAGCGCAGCGCATTAATGACCGCTATCGGTAGCCCGAAACAACGCACTGAGAGCAGTTTTCAGCGGCGCTTGGCGCAAACCCTGACCACCTTGAAGACGGCCTATCAGGACGCCTATCTGGCGCTGCATGGCCGGGCGCGGCTGGGCGTGAACGAGGATCGGCAGAAAGTGGCGCTGACCCAGGACCCGCGCCTCAAGCGCCTGCAAAAGCTGTCCGGGGTCGAGATGATGCCCAAGCAGCAGTTGAACGACCTGCAAAACCAGATTTGGCCGCTGAAAACCTGTTTTCAAGTGACTCGGCTTGATCTGGAAGCCGACCCGGTGTGTCCGCATTGCCAGTTTCGGCCCGCCGACTGGACGGGCGCCGAAACCGCCGCGCAGGTGTTGGCGGCGGCGAATGGGGCGCTGGATACCCTGGATGCGGACTGGCGGCAAACCCTGCTGAATAATCTGGCCGACCCGACCGTGGCCGCAAATTTGGACTTGGTGAGCGATGCCCACGGCAAGGCCGCGTTGCAGACCTTTATCCAAACTCAACAATGGCCGGACACGATCAGCCCGGCGTTGATCCAGGCGTTACAAGAGGTGTTGGGCGGCTTGCAGAAGCGGGTGATCACGACGACCGAGTTGTGCGCCGCGCTGGCCGAGGGCGGCTGGCCGTGTACGGTCGAAGAGTGGCAGGAGCGGTTCAGAAAACACTTAGCCACGGTGACCAAGGGTAAGGATGTGAAGAAAATTCGGGTGGTGCTGGAATGAGGGATAAGGCAATGATCAAGAAAAACCGAGATAACAGCAGCCTGCTGTTCATCGAACCGTCCGGGCAGTTGCGGCTGGCGGACCCATCGGCCGAACAAACCGTGTTGGCGCAGCAGCGGGTCGATTGCCTCGGTCTGACCTTCCCCAACGACGCCGCCCGCCGCGAGCATTTTCTGGCGCTGTTGCGGGAGCAGTTGCAAGACCCGGCGTTTCGGCAGATTGAAGGCTTTCCCCTCGGCAGTGATGAAGACATTTTGGCGTTGTCCGATCCGCCGTATTACACCGCTTGCCCGAATCCGTTTATTGCCGAGTTCATCCGGTTATACGGGACGCCTTATGACCCGGCAGTGCCGTATCACAAGGAACCGTTCGCGGCGGATGTCAGCGAAGGCAAGAACGACCCGATTTATAACGCCCATTCCTACCATACCAAGGTGCCGCACAAGGCGATCATGCGCTATATCCTGCATTACACCCAGCCGGGCGATCTGGTGTTTGATGGGTTTTGCGGGACGGGCATGACCGGGGTCGCGGCGCAATTGTGCGGAGATCGGAAAGCGGTCGAGTCGTTGGGCTATCGGGTGGAGAAAGACGGCGCGATTCTGGAGTCGGTTCAGGACAATGGTCAAACCGTGTGGAAGCCGTTTTCTCGATGTGGCGCACGGCGGGCGATTCTCAATGATTTATCGCCAGCGGCGACGTTCATTGCCTACAACTACAACACGCCGGTGGATGTGGTGGCGTTTGAGCGGGAAGCGAAGCGGATTTTGGCCGAGGTCGAGGCGGAATGCGGCTGGATGTATGAAACGCGGCATAGCGACGGCAAGACCAAAGGCCGGATCAATTACACGGTCTGGTCTGACGTATTCATCTGCCCGGAATGCGCGGGGGAAGTGGTGTTCTGGGCGGCTGCGGTGGACAAAGACGCCGGCCAAGTGCGCGATGAGTTCCCCTGTCCGCACTGTTCCAAGCAATTAACCAAGCGCAACATGGAACGGGCTTGGATCACCAAGTTTGATACCGCGATTCAGCAGACCATCCGCCAAGCCAAGCAAACGCCGGTGTTGATCAATTACAGCGTGGGCACGAAACGCCATGAGAAAACCCCGGACGATTTTGATCGGGCGTTGGTTGAGAAGATTGAGGGGATGGAGACTCCATATTGGTTTCCGACTGACCACCTACCGGATGGTTATAATACCCAGCAACCAATGAAGTCGCATGGCGCTACCAACATTCATCATTTTTACACGAAAAGAAATTTAACAATTTTGTCTAAATTCAGATATTTTGGAAAAAATTTTTGGGCACCATTTAGTGCGTTAACACCTCGTGCAACAAGAATGCATAGAATTGCTGCTAGTCGAATAGGTGGAGAAAAAAAGGGAGTTGGTGGTGCCACAGTTGGAGTGATAAATGGAACATTATATATTCCTTCACTCTCTGTTGAAATGAATATAATCGAGCAATCAATTGAGCGAATTAATGTATTTTCTAAATCGATATTTAAGCCAAAACCTATTCGGATCTTAAATCAATCAACAACAGATATAGCGCAATTACAAAAAAATTGTATTGACTATATATTTATTGATCCCCCGTTCGGCGCAAATCTAATGTATTCCGAACTCAATCTCCTCTGGGAATCCTGGCTCAAAGTTTTCACTAACAACAAAACCGAAGCGATTGAAAACAAAGTCCAAGGAAAAACGCTGAATGATTATCGTCGATTGATGACGGATTGCTTCAAAGAAGCCTTCCGCATTCTCAAACCCGGTCGTTGGATGACCATTGAGTTTTCCAACACCCAAGCCGCTGTCTGGAACGCCATCCAAACCGCCATTCAGGAAGCCGGTTTCATTGTCGCCAACGTCGCGGCACTGGATAAAAAGCAAGGCAGCTTCAAAGCTGTTACCACCACTACTGCCGTCAAACAAGACCTCATCATTTCCGCCTACAAACCCAACGGCGGTCTTGAAGAACGCTTCACCCAAACCGGCGGCACTGAAAAATCCGTCTGGGATTTCGTCAGCACCCACCTGAACTACCTGCTGACGGTCAAGCTGAATAACGGCCAGCTTGAATTCATCGCCGAGCGCGACCCCCGCATCCTGTTTGATCGGATGGTGGCCTATTTCATCCGTCACAACGTCCCGGTGCCGCTGTCCACTCAAGAGTTTCAAGCCGGTTTGCAGGATCGCTTCTCCGTCCGCGACGGCATGATCTTCTTGTCCGAACAGCTCAACGACTACGACCGGGCGCGGTTGCAAGTCGCCCAAGCGCCGCAAATGGAATTGTTTGTCTCCGATGAGCGTTCCGCGATTGACTGGCTCACCGACTTCCTCAAACCACGCCCCGCCACCACGCAAGACATTCAACCCGACTTCATGCAGCAACTCGGCGCGGGCTGGAAAAAACACGAAACCCGCCCGGAATTAAAGCAACTGCTCGAAGACAACTTTCTGCAAGACGCCGCGAATCGCTGGTACGTCCCCGATCCCAACAAAGCGCAAGAACTGGAACAACTCCGCACCAAGGCGCTGCTCAAGGAATTTGCCGTCTACCAAGCCCACACCGGACGCCAGCTCAAGGAATTCCGCACCGAAGCTCTCCGCGCCGGTTTCAAAGCCGCGTATGACCGCCGCGATTACCGCACCATTGTCACCGTCGCCGCCAAACTGCCCGATGCCGTGTTGCAGGAAGACGAAAAACTGCTGATGTACTACGACGTGGCGAGTCTGCGGGTTGAGGAGGAATAATCGTTATGCCCGCTTCCGTTTACATCGAAACCTCGGTCATTAGTTACTACACGGCGCGATCAAGCCGCGATTTGGTCGCCGCTGCCCGGCAAACCATTACCCAGGAATGGTGGGAAGAAGCGCGGGATCGCTTTGAACTGTACGTTTCCACCGTAGTCATCGCCGAGGCAAAAACGGGTGATCCACACGCCGCGCAAAGGCGTATGGCGGCCATTTCGGATTTGCCCGTTCTCGCTGTGAACGAGGCGGCTAAAGAGTTAGCAAAACAGTTGATTGCACAAAAATTGATCCCCGAAACCAGTGCAGAAGATGCCCTGCATATTGCCTTGGCGACGGTACACAACATGAATTTTTTATTGACGTGGAATTTTCGCCATATCAACAACGCTGAAACGAAAACTCGAATCACCGCCGCGATTGAATCGCTCGGTTATGAATGTCCACTGCTCTGTTCCCCTGAAGAACTAGGAGGCACTGAACCATGAAATCTGACCCGATTATTGATGAAGTCCGTAGAGTTCGTGAGGCCCACGCTGCAAAGTTCAACTATGACCTATCAGCCATTTGCGCGGATTTTATAAAACAGCAGAACGAGGCAGAGTACTCAGTTATTTCTCGCCCGCCTAAAATGCGGTTCAAAACCGAAACGCCGTCCTTACCTCGCCGCCAGCCTCCGCCCAGCATTGCCGGTCAAGGCGAAATGCTTGACGACCTGATTGCGCCAGCCGTTCCCGAAGCGGATTGGGATGCCTTGCGATGAAACCCGGCGACTGGCGGCACAGCCTTGACCGTGACCAACCCTGTCAAATCATCGCCACCGAAACCCTCTGGGGCCAAACGCTGTGCCAAGTCTGGCTACCGGGCAGCGGTCGCACGGCCCGCTTTCCCGCCGACCGTCTGACCGACCTGCAACCTGATCCAAAACCCGAACGCCGCAACCTCGCTCAATACTTCACCTTCGTCGGCGCAGCCGCCCGCATTGCCGATGCCTTGGCTAACGCGCCATTAACCGCCCCGCTGCAAAGCAGCGTCATCCCGCTCCCTCACCAGTTGCAAGTCTTGGAACGCGCCCTGTCGGGCAACTCGACCGGCGCAACCCGCTACTTGCTGGCCGATGAAGTCGGATTGGGCAAAACCATCGAAGCCGGCCTCATCCTGAGCGAACTCAAGCAACGGGGCCGAATCCGCCGCATTCTGATCGTGGCTCCGGCAGGGCTGGTCGCGCAGTGGGTCAGCGAAATGAAAACCCACTTCAACGAAGATTTCCGGCTGGTCTTGCCCAATCACCTGACCGCCCTGCGCCAAGTCGTCAGCCTTGGCGACCACGACAACCCGTGGCGGCACTACGATCAAGTGGTTTGTTCGCTGGATTCTGTGAAGCCGCTGGATAAACGGCGCGGGTGGAGCGCCGAACAAATCAGCCAGTACAACCGCGACCGCTTCACTAATCTGGTCTGTGCCGGTTGGGATTTAATCATCATTGACGAAGCCCACCGACTCGGCGGCAGCAGCAAACAGGTCGCCCGCTACAAGCTCGGCGAAGCGCTGGCTCAAGCTGCGCCTCATCTGCTGCTCCTCTCGGCGACCCCGCACCAAGGCAAAACCGACGCTTTCCGACGCCTGATTCGTTTTATCAGCGAATATGCCGTTCCTGATCCCGCCATTACCCGCGAGCAGATCGCGCCCTATGTGATTCGCACCGAGAAACGCTACGCCATCGACGCCGACGGCCAGCCGCTGTTCAAACCCCGTTTCACCCAATTACTGACCGTGGCCTGGGGCGCTCGTCATCACGATCAGCGCACCCTGTATGAAGCGGTCACGGACTACGTTCGGCTGGGCTACAACCAGGCGCGGCAAGCCCAGCAGAACGCCATCGGCTTCCTGATGATCCTGATGCAGCGGCTGGTCACCTCCAGCACCGCCGCCATTCGCGCCGCGCTGGAACGGCGGCTCGAAGTCCTGCAACTGCCGATCAGCCAACAGGAATTACTGGCCGATGACGACCTGCCCGATGATTGGGAAGCCCTCGACGGTCAGGAACAATTCGACACCCTGCTGAACGCCCGCCTCAAAGGCTTGAAAAACGAACGCGCCGAAGTCGAAGTGTTGCTGGCGCTGGCCCGGCGTTGTGAAGCCCAAGGCCCGGACACCAAGGCCGAAACGTTGCTGGAGGAAATGCAGCGTCTCCGCCGCGAAGAGAACGATCCCAGCCTCAAGTTTCTGGTCTTCACTGAATTTGTCGCCACCCAAACCGTGCTGGCTGACTTTCTGACCCAACGCGGCTTTAGCGTGGTGCGCCTGAACGGGTCCCTGAATCTGGACGAACGCCGCGACGTGCAAGACCGCTTTGCCGCTGAGGCCGAAGTGCTGATTTCCACCGACGCCGGCGGGGAAGGCTTGAACCTGCAATTCTGTCATATCGTCACCAACTACGATCTGCCGTGGAACCCGATGAAGCTGGAACAGCGCATTGGCCGGGTGGATCGCATTGGTCAGGGCCACGTCGTCCAAGCCTTGAACATGGTGCTGGAAGACACCGTCGAGCTACGGGTGCGGGAAGTGCTGGAAGAAAAGCTCCAGCGGATTCTCGAAGAATTTGGCGTGGACAAGCTCTCTGACGTGCTGGACTCCGAAGAAGGCGGAGCGCCGTTCGAGGACTTGTATCTACAGGCCATGCTGTCCCCTGAACAAGCCGAACAACGCGCCGAGGCGCTGGCCGAATACATTCGCCGCCAAGCGGAAACTGGTCGCCAGCGGGCAACGCTCCTGAGCAGTCAAACCGATTTGGACCCGGCCAAGGCGCGATGCCTCGCGGATCATCCGTTGCCGTATTGGCTGGAACGAATGGTCGTCGCCTATTTGGAAAGTCGGCTGGACTCCGGCGCAACAGTCACCCGTGATGCTATCGGCTATCACCTGAAATGGCCGGACCGTCACGAAATCCACCATGCCGTCTTCACCAAAGCCGAAGCGGAACAGGCCGGCGCGGTCTGGGTATCGCTGGAGGATGAACGAGTACGGAAACTCTTGGATCAACTGCCATTCCACGCCCCCGGACAACCGATTTACCCGGTGATCCTGCCGGGCGTGTCCAACAAAGTCAGCGGATTCTGGTCGCTCTGGCGGATCAGCCTGCCCAAACCCGCCGAACGTCGGCAAAACCTGTTTGCGGTCTTCATCAGCGACGATGGCCGAACCTTAGCGCCCACCGCCCGCACCGTCTGGGACCACCTGATCGACGAACCGGACGGCGTGCATGTCAGTGGTGCGCCATTAGCAGGCGCTGCTGTATGGGATGCCTATACCGCTTCTCGTCAAGCCGCTGAAATTCAAGGCGCACCGATTCATACCGAACTGGTCAGCGCCTATCAACAAGAGCTGAATGTGCAGGTCGAGGATCTTGACTCTAGCTCCTCTTATTACCAGATAAGAGCGATCAGACGCTTCGAGCCGGAAGCCACCCGTAAACAAAAGCTCCGGAAGGCAAAACAGGAATACGATCAGAAAATAAGGTCAGTACTGGGCATTGATCGCGTCGACGATCTGCCTAAATTGTCAAAATTTGGGGATATCGACGTTACCCAGTACCCGGCTTATCCCGAACTCACCGCCCTGCTACTCCTGCGGATTGAGCGGGAATCCCCGACATGACCGCCACCGACTGGCGCGAGCCGATTCTCGCCCATTTCAGCCCGGCCATGGCCGCCGTCGCCCGACTCACGGTGGTGGCCGATCCCGATGACCTCTTGACCGAACCGGGCATCATTGAAGGCATCCGGGCGCGCGGTTTCGAGATACTGCCCTTTACCGATCACGTCGCCTTTCGTTACGCCTATGAACGGCGCTTCCGCGAACAGTGGGACGCCGGCCAACCGACTACACTGGCGGTTGTTCTGCGCACCGCCAATGCCGCCGTAGCGGATTTGCCCTTTGATCTACTCGATCAAGCCCGGCGCGATGCCCGCATTTTCACGTTCAGCCTGGCCGAGCAGTTTCCCCGCTTCGCTCCGCGCCTGATTGCGGAACTGGATCGCAGTCACTTCGACCGGCTGTTTGCCGCCCACGCCCATCAATCCCAGCCCCTGGGCGAAAACGCCACTGCTGATTTTCTATTGCGCCACGTCTTCGAGATCGACCCAGCGCTGATTACCCACCCCGCAGAACTGGTGCGCGTGCTGCTGCGGCTGCATTACCGCCGCCAAACGCTGCCGCCGCTGACCGTCGCCCGCCTGCTGGATCGACTCCAGCCACAAGCACAGTGGACCGGCTGGCCGCTGGACCGATTATTCACCCGCCGCGCTGATTTTCTGGCCTTCCTGCAAGAACGCTGGCCGCATTTTGTGAGTCAGCACATCCCCCCATTGGTCAACGTCGTGGCGGAACTCCCCACCCCGCCCCAGTTTCAACACGCCGGCCCTGCCGATTTGCCGTTTGACCATGAAGATATCCGGGTCTATCTGGATAACCTGTTCACCGAAGGCCAACTCACGCCCACGACCCTGATTCCGAAAAGCGCCGTGACGGGCCATTGGCTGGCGGTCGGCGTGGCGGGCGATACGCCCATGGATCAGCGGGAGCGGCTCCACAAACGGCTGAACCTGCTCAATACCGACTTTCCCGCACCCGATGCCGGTTATCGGGCGTGGCTGCACACCGCCCGGCAGTGGGCCGAAATCATCGCCTTGCGCTGGACGATACCCCCGGAGGCATTGGCCGCCGACCTTCCAGCACTGGAGACCCTGCACGACCGCCTGGAGCAGACCTTTCAGACCTGGCTCTTGGCCCATTACGCCGCCCTGCACAGCCTGCCCTATTGGCCGCAACCGGTGCTGGTGCATCAGCTTCCGCATTTTCTCGCCCACGGGTTCCACGCCCCCCAAAAACGGGCGCTGGTGGTGGTGGACGGGCTGGCGCTGGATCAATGGGTCGCCGCCCGTTCCGAAATTCCTGCCCGGCCCTGGACCGTCGAGGACGGGGCGCTATTCGCTTGGGTTCCAACCCTGACTTCGGTCTCCCGGCAAGCGATCTTTGCCGGTGAACCGCCGTTTTTCTTTGCCGCCAGCCTTGATTCTACCCACAAGGAAGAAGCCCACTGGCTCCGTTTCTGGGAAACAAAAGGGTTACGCCGGAATGAACTGGCTTATTTCCGCCAGCAGCAGGCCGAAGACGACGACGGCTTGACCGAACGGGTTGACGCCCGCATCAGCGACCCGAAATGCCGCGTCATTGCCGTGATCGTCAGCACGGTTGACCAGATGATTCACGGCGCAGTGACCGGCACGGATGGCCTTCATGCCAGTGTCCGGCACTGGGCGCAACGCGGCGCATTCTGGGCGCTGCTGGATCGCCTGACCGAGGCTGGCTTTGAAGTCTTCCTGACCGCCGACCACGGCAATGTCGAAGCGCAAGGCATCGGCAAGCCGAATGTCGGCGCAACGGCGAATGAACGTGGCGAACGGGTTCACGTCTTCCCCGATGAACACTTGCGGCAACCGGTCGCCGCCCAGTATCCCGGCACGATCTGCTGGCCAACGATCGGGCTGCCCGAGGACTACCGCCCGCTGCTGGCTCCGCCACACGGCGCGTTCATCCCGGAAGGCAAACGCATTGTCGCTCACGGCGGCATTGCCCTGGAAGAAATGGTCGTCCCCTTGATCCGCATCACGAGAAAACCATGAATCCTGACCGCCCGCGCAAGATAGGCTTTGACCGCAAACTGGATCGGGACTGGCTGGACGCTACGGCGGGCCGACTCGCTTCCGGCGCGACGCCGCAGCAAGTCCGTGAAGCGGTTTATCACCTGCTGGAGGGGATCCTCAGCGGCGATGCCGCCAACAGCGCCCGAGGCAAGACCCTGACGGTCCTTTCAGCGATTTGGCTCACAGTGCCGGCGGCGATTGAACCGCTCCGTGTGGAGGTCTTGGCGCGATTCAATGAGGTCACCCCGGACGAACGGCTGGCGCTACACTGGACGATGATGCTGGCGGCCTATCCCTTCTTTCTCGACGTGGCCGCGCAGACCGGCAAGCTCTTCAGTCTCAATGGTGATTGCACCCTTGCCCAGATTCAGCGGCGCATGGTGGACCGCTGGGGCGAACGCTCGACCCTCACCCGCGCCGTGCAACGGGTATTGCGCTCCATGGTGGGCTGGGGCGCGTTGCAGGAAGGAACGACGGCGGGCGTGTATCAACCCCGGCCCCAACGAATTTCGGCGACGGAACTGGTAACGCTGTTGCTGCTGGAAGGATTATTACACGCCGAGGGGCATGGGTTGAATTTGGAGGCGTTGACCGGCCATCCCGCGCTATTTCCGTTCGATCTCCACCTGAATCCATTGGTGTTGCGCCAGCAGCCTCGGTTGCGGGTCCATCGGCAGGGGGATCAAAGGGATTGGGTGGAGATTATTTCATGTTTACTATAGAGCATCATAAAAATGCGAGACATGATTAGCAAGAAGACTAGAAATGAATTCCGCGAGTACTTTGTGGGAACTACCCTTAGAGAAATTTCTCAAGAATTTGATGCGGCTGACGTACCTTTTGATATGAATTATCTATCACCAGAACCGGGACAAAGGAGGTCACTGGTCGAACAGTATTATCATGCCGTTGACTTTGCATCTTGGCATGATGTTCAGAAGGTTTTAAGAGTTTATGAATCCGTTTTATTTTCAATTGAGGGAGAAATCAATAATTTATGTGCAACTGAACATATAAAGAATAAATTTGGTGTTCTTACTCGTTGCCTTGAACGTGATGGATTTAAATATGTCGATGGAAAGATAAAACCTGTTGGGCGTAATGCAGCGATAGACAGTCTGGCTGAAACAGCAAAAGCATTTGATGCTGATGTCTTGCACCAACAGCTAGACCGGTTAAGAAACGCGGTAGAGGATGATCCATCTCTTGCAATTGGTACTGCAAAAGAATTAATTGAAACAACATGTAAAACAATTCTAGCAGATTATGGGGTGGTTGCGGATGGAAACTGGGATATTAATCGTTTAATGAAAGAAACACGATCCATTCTGCATCTAGTCCCCGAAGATATCCCGGATAGCGCAAAAGGTGCAGAATCAATCAAGCGAATTCTAAGTAGTCTTGGCCAAATTTCTCAAGGTTTAGCTGAACTACGGAATTTATATGGAACGGGTCACGGTAAAGATGGAAAAGCAAAAGGATTATCGGTGCGCCATGCGCGTTTAGCGGTCACTTGCGCTTCCGCATTGGCAACATTTCTTTTCGATACCCATCAAGTACGTCAAGAACCAGTACCATGATAATCCCTATTCTGTGGAGGTTTGCTCTTGGTCAAACACTGATTTTTAGAATCGCATAACGGGCAATGTTTACCATTTTCATAATGAAAAAATGGATGCTTACCTGTCTGGTCAAACATTAGCTGAGTTTGATAGTCAGGTTCATTGAAAAGACCGCCAATCCTCAGATCAAGCTGGTGAATTACTGCTTTAAAGCACCAGTGTTCCAAACCCTCCTGATCGCTCAAGCGCAATAGCATCCGATCATTCGTCAGGAACACCGCCCCCTGGTTTTTTATCACGTAGACGACCAACTTCAAATCGGAAGGGTCTTGCAGGATACATTGTAGACTCAACGCACCTTGGTAACGAAAAATAAACTCTGCAACCTGTTCGTCGGTAATATCATGATGCGCGAGTTTACCCGCTAAACCCCGGCAATAATTCATCAATGCCAATTGATCGTGGTCAGCGATGCCGTGACCCGCAAAGATCTCGCACAACCAATCAACCAGTTGGCAGTCCTCGTCAATCCAGCTCAAAAACTCGAAAAAGTTGGTATCAAAAACAACTCGGCGACCCTCACGCATCCGGGATATCCCATGCTTTTCTTACTGACGCCCATATTTCATCAGCAAACTCATCCCGATGAGCGACCAGCCGAGTTCGCAGAGTTTGTCCTTCCTGCTCCAGAAACACCCGCAAATCACTGTCACCCCCATATTCATTCGCCACAGCCTCCACCGCTGCCTTGACCTCTACATACTGGGGCGGCGCGCCTGACTTGATCCGCAGTAGGTCATAAATCGCGTTCGTCAACACTTGTGGACTCGTCCGATGCTGGATCAAATAGTCACTGGGCAGATCAAAGCGCGGCCAGCGCAGCACAATATTCTCTGCATCCTCAAACGGCACCAGAAAGAACTGAGCAAACTTGTTGGCGATGTATTCCGGTCGCACTTCGGCATTGACCGTATCGTCGTACAACGACTTGGGCAACACATCAATCGGTAGATCAACGTTAGCGTGAAACAGGTAATGCGCCATTTCATGCAGCAGCGAAAAGTGAATGCGAACCGTAGGCTTGTCGAGATTGATGCAAACCAGCGATTTCCCTTCCGCCCGCATCAGAAAAGCATCAAACGACTCATCTCCCGCACGAATTGGCAACACCGGCAATGCCGCAGCGCGATACAACGCTTCGACGGTCTGGTATTGGTGCAACAACGGATCAACCACCCGCTGCACCGCCGCCAACAACCAATTTATGCCGTCCTCATCAGCGTCAAGCTGGACCGTCGACAACCGACGCGGCGTAGGCAGCCAGTCGGTTACCGCCAAAAAAGCATTTTCGATAGCTGCTGCCCGTTCCCGGTCGCGTCCCCCCGTCTGTCGGTATTGAAGTTGGGCATTCGCAAAATTCGCCGACAACAACCGCATCAACCGCAGCATCAACGCATCGCACAGAGGCCGCAGTTCGGAAAACTGCAATTCTCGGTTCCCAACCAAATAGCCCTCAACAACAGGCCGAGAAATATGGGCTGCCTGCGCGAGCCGTTCCGGCGTGAAGCCTTTACGGTGCATTTCCCGCTGGAGCCTTTCAGCAATAACGGTTCTCAACTCCATGTACGCTTCTCCGATCAACGGATTTAGCTGTCAATGATAGTTGAATTTACACGATGTACGAATTTTCCAATTCAGTAATCGCTAAGCCCTTTGTTATGACCTCCCCCTTCCTTCCCGACTATGGCCTTTACCTGTTGAAAAAGGGCGTCTGTTCCGAAACGCGCCTGGTGTTCTTCGATCTCCCGGTTGACCACCTCACCCGCCCCGCCTTACGCACCGTCAGCCTCACCCTCAGCACCGAGGAGGGCGGTCAGGGCTATGCGATCTCGTTCGACTTCACCGGCCCGCGCATCGACGATCTCCTGGCCGCCTTCCCGGAACCGGCCCGCTAACGGTTATGGCGCTGGCTGGAAGACCCGACCACCGTGGGCGATCACCTCAACCTATCGCCGTCGGCCACCCTGTTCAACGTCGAAGCGACCTTAGGCGCGGTGCAACACGGCCTGTATGAACGCTTTGCGCCGTTGATCGTGCAACGGGTCACGGTTCAGTCCTGAACAGTGTTCAACTCCGGTTCAGAAACCGTGAGGTAAGGTGCGGCTCGATGAATGATCGACTCTGGAGCCATCCCTCATGGAACCCTTACTGATTCTCTTGGCCAGCGTGGCGATGGTCTGGGTACCGACCCTGCTGGTGCAGGATGACCCGGACAATGACGGGCTGCCCGATGCTTCTCCTTGGGGTCAATATCGTTCTTTGGACTTATACTCGCATTGATCCTTGGGAGCGGGCCATGCGGTTCCGGGTTTCACTCTGGCGAGGGCGGGTTCCGGGTTCCCCCGCATCCTGATAGAACCACTGGCCATTTTCCCGCACGAACCGGCTGATTTCGTGGAGTCGGTGGGCCTTGCCGCCGACCTTGTAGCGGGCAACAAACTCAACCGTTCCTTGTTCATCCAACGGTCCGCCCGCCTCAATCCGCCGCACCTGCAAACCGAGCCATTGGCAGGGTTCGGTCAAGTCCAGCATTGCAGGTCGGGTGGACGGATGCCATGTTCGCAGCAAATAATCGGCCCGCTGCTGCACATAAGCCACATAGCGCGAGCGCATCAGGGCCTCGGCGGTTTCCGGGTATGGGTTACTCTCCAAATAGCGCCCACAACAGGCCACCAATGGGGAAGGTCCGCCGCAGGGGCAACCATCCGGCGGTGAGTCCATACGACGCATGGAAAGCCTATATCGGTTGAGTGGATCTGCCGGATGAAGAATTTCGGCTCATTCGGCCCAGTGTTCCGCAATTTCCTTGAGCCGGATAACCGTAGATTCCTCTACAGCAGGCAAAATCGACTCTATGATCAATTCCAAGTCACTGGACGTATTGATCAAGGCGACGCTGATGGTACGCACTTCGGCGGCGGACGGTGTGGTCATGACACTTTCCCAGATGAGTCGTCAGCAAAGACTATAGCGTATGCACCTCATTCAAGCGCATACCGCGAACGACCTTGAGACTGTGCGGACTCTGTTCCGCGAATACCAGCAGTGGCTGGGCGTGAACTTGTGTTTTCAGGGCTTCGAGGAAGAATGGGCGACCCTGCCGGGACGCTATGCGCCGCCCCAGGGCCGGTTGCTGCTGGCGCAGGTGGGCGAACAGGCGGCGGGTTGTGTGGCCCTGCGTCCATTGCAAGAGGCAGGGGTTTGTGAGATGAAGCGGCTGTTTGTCCGCCCGGCCTATCGCGGTCGAGGAGGGGGGCGCGGCCTGGCGACGCGAATCCTCCATGAAGCCACCGCCCTGGGCTATACCGTCATGCGGCTGGATACCCTGGACACGCTGGATCCAGCCATGTGCCTGTACCGCGAACTGGGCTTCCAGCGCCGTGCGCCCTACTATGCCAATCCGTTGTCCGGCGTGGTGTACTGGGAACGGGCGTTGTCGAACGAGTAATGCTCCCTTACGTCGGGTTTCCGGCATCCCGCGCCCCCGCCGGCAGCCAGCGGTACAAGGTCGGCGCCGACACCCCCAGGTGGTGGGCCACCTCGCGCGGCGGCATTCCCCCGGCCAGCAGCGCGCGGGCCGATTCCACCTTGCTGGGCGTCATTCGCCGCCGCCGGCCCCCCACGCGGCCCCGCTGGCGGGCAGCGGCCAGTCCGGCCGGGGTGCGTTCCACGATCCGCTCCCGCTCCATCTGCGCCAGCGAGGCCATGACGTGGAAGAAGAACCGCCCGGCCGGGGTGGTAGTGTCGATGCCGTCGGTCAGGCTTTTGAACGGCACCCCGCGCCCGGCCAGGTCCCCCACCAGATCGACCAAGCCCTTGACCGAGCGCCCCAGCCGGTCCAGCTTCCAGATCACCAGGACATCGCCGGCCCGCAGGTGCGAGAGCGTCGCCGCCAGACCCGGCCGCTGGGTCTTGGCCCCGGACGCCGGGTCGCTGAAGATCCGTTCGCACCCCGCCTGGCTCAGGGCGTCGCGTTGCAGGTCGAGCGATTGCTCCGGGGTGGACACCCGGGCGTAACCGATCTGCATGGGGAACCCTCCAATCTTCTCAAAACTCAATCGCGGCTATAATCATAAAAATACCCTTTTGAGAAGGGCTTGCGCGAAGGGGATTGCCGCTAAATCCGTCACCCCGGAACCGGTTCGGGCCGTTTTTGCCCACCGCCGTTTTTAAGAAATTCTGCACAACACGGAGACCCTTGCCCACCCGGATCGGCGCGCTGGCTGGCGACCTCATCGGATCGGTGGACGAACCCCATCCGATCGAGGCCCAGGATTTCCCCCGGTTCCAGCCACGCCACCGGTTCACCGACGACCCAGAAAAGGAGAAACCCATGAAGGTCATCTTTCATCAAAGATTTTACGACGTCTATACCGCCGATCCAGCGGCGGCTCGGGGCCGGATGGAGGCGATGGTCAACGCGCTGGAAGGAAAATACGACTTCATCGAACCCGAACCGGCGTCAGAGAGAGATCTGGAACGGGTTCACGGCAGAGCGCACATTCAACAGATCCAGCGAGAGCCGCTGGTCTATGAACTGGGCGGTCTGGCCGCGGGCGGGGCGATGCTGGCGGCGGAAACCGCTTTTGAGGGTGAGCCGGCTTTTGGTCTGATTCGTCCGCCCGGCCATCATGCCAGCCCGCATTCCTGCTGGGGATTCTGTTATTTCAACAACGTGGCGATCGCCATCAGGAAACTGATCAGCGACGGGAAGATCAACAGAGCCCTCGTGCTCGACTTCGATCTCCATTATGGCGACGGCACCGTCAATATCTTTGGCGATTCGGAGGAAGCCCTTTATTTTCATCCCGAAGCGGGCAATCGACGGGACTTTCTGAAGGAAGTCGAACGGTCTCTTCAATCCCCGACGCCCTACGACATCATCGCGGTGTCCGCCGGCTTCGACCGTCACCAGGAAGACTGGGGCGGTTTGCTCGCGACCGAGGACTATCGCGCCATCGGCGAATCGGTCAAGGAACACGCCCGCCTGCGCTGCCAGGGGAGGCGCTTCGGCGTTCTGGAGGGGGGCTATAACCACGCCGTCCTGGGCAGCAATGTTGAGAGTTTTCTTGAGGGATTGCGCGATTGAGGCCCGTCTCGGATGATCATGGTACGGTTCAGCGCGCGAGGGGGCAACGACGCGCCAGACCTCCCGCCCGTTCCAGCGTGGCGAAACCCGGTCCTGGCCCCGTCGAACCCTCTACCCTCAGGAAACGCCGATCACCCTCTCGCATGGGCGGGGCCGCTTCCCCCCTCATCCGGTTCCGCTCAGCAACCGACCCCGATCGCGGTCACACGCATGAACCGCCCCAGCAAGGAGAACCTGCCATGAAAGCCCAACTCATCGCGTTCGGCGAAATCGAGATCGACGGCCAGCGGTACGCTCACGACGTGGTCATCGACGGCGGTAAAATCCACCAGCGGGCCAAAAAGGCATCCAAAGCTTACCGTGAGACGTATGGGCACACCCCGTTATCGCTGGGGGAAAACCTGCCCTGGGGTGGCCGGCAACTGATCGTCGGGACCGGAATGTACGGCCGGCTGCCGGTGATGCCGGAGGTGGTCCAGGAAGCGGAGCGACGCGAGGTCGAACGGGTGGTCGTGCCGACGGAGGAGGCGTGCCGACTGCTGACTGACTGCAAGGACAAGAACATCCATGCCGTGTTGCACGTTACGTGTTGAAGACTGGGGGTTGAGGCACAGTGGAACAGAAAACCGGGTTAAGCCAGCGCCTCAGCGCCTCTTCGTCATGCGCATAAAGGCTTCAATGCCCAGTTCCAGATCGCTCCTGCCCCGCTTCGCCGGTGTCACCCGCGCGCGGTAGCGGCTGTTCGCGCGAACACACCAGTCCTCGCCCTCGCGGTGGCTGCGAACCATCGCGATCAGCCGGTCGGTGGTCGCGCTCTCGGGGTCGAGATCGTCGAGGGTCGGGCGCGGCGGAACGAGATAGGTAGTCATCAGCGGTTATCGAGTGGAGGAGGTGGGAAATCGCGCCCGCGCCAAGGCTTCGATCCGGTCGGCGATGAGGGCGCTGGCGTCGGGCGCGTCGGTCATCCGTTGCTGAGAGCGGCGCAAGGCGGCCGTCAGCGCCGGGGCGGGATGAAGCAACGGCTCCAGTTTAGCCCGCCAGCGTTCAGGATGCAAGGTCGCGCACCTCTGACCTATCCTCAGCCGGACGACCCGCGCCGCGTTGTCGAACTGGTCAAAAGCGAACGGCACAATCAGTTGGGGAATGCCTGCGGCGAGCGCCGCTGCTGTCGTACCGATACCCCCGTGATGGATCAAGACCGCCGCCTGCGGCAATAACCGGTCAAAAGGCAGATGGTCGGCAACGAGAACTTCACGGGGTAATGGAAGGGGCAAGGTTTCGGGAAACCGGGTGACGAATAGCGCCCGCCGTTGGAGCGCCGCAACGGTTTGAGCCGCGCAGGAGAAAAAAGCATGGGCTTGAGTCATGCCGGTGCCGGCGGTGAAGACTAGCGGTGGCGACCCTTGATTCAAAAAAGCTTGCACAGTGTCGGGTAACGGCGATTCGGCGTGAGCGAGCAACCGAAGGAAGCCGGTCACGACCGCCGATGTCGGCCAGTCGGGTTGTGGCGCGGCGAACCACTCCGGGAATGCGCCGATCGTCAGGTCCGGCGAGTGCAGCCAGCGGCGCATGACCGAGCGCACCGGAGGCAGGCCCAGCGTGGCTCGCAGCGCGTTCAGCGGCGGGGCACAGGTGGCGTCCAACAGCCCTCGGTCGATGGCGGCTAACAGCGCCTGCCGTGCCCACAACGGTATCCAACTCGGCAAGGGCTGCGCCGAAGTGACGGGAAACTCATAGGCCGATAGGAAGCAGTTGGGCGAGAGATGCACCATCGCTGCCGGGAGTCCGTGACGTTCCTGAGCTAACCGGGTCGCCAGACTCAGGGTAGAACCGACCAGCACCGTTTGATGAGGGACGATCTGCGCTTGGAGGGTCGCCAGAATACGCGGGGTCAGCGCCATCAACTGCCGCCAAATGACGGCAAAGCCCCGGCGAGGATGCCAGATTTCTGGTTGACGCAAGGCGGCCAGATACTCATCTTCCGTACCCAGCGGGACCAGCGATAAACCCGCTTGAGCGACCGCCTCGGCGAAGTGGGGATTCGCCAGCAGCGCCACGGTATGCCCGCGTTGTTGCAGCACCTGACCGAGGGCGATAAACGGAAACACATCGCCGCCGCTGCCTAAGGCTGTGATCACGATCTTCATAGAGAGCCAAAGACTCCTAAAAATGATTGACTTGCAGCTAGGCCTTCATCCATGAGCAACCTGCTGTTTCTCCGTATTGGAGTGTGGAGCAGAAGCTGACGATTCAGCTCGCCGCCCCAAAGGCGGTCGGTCTCTTCATCAATTTTTTCCAGTGCCGAAGCGCCGATCGCGGCGCTCAACGGAGAGGGAACCGAGGGGTGAAGCGCTGGCGTCATGGCGGCGGTCCGGGAAACAAAACAGGGGGTCCGTTCGGGGTTGGATCCGGCGGAAGATCAGCGGGGGCCGGTTCACCGGCGGGTCCCAAATACCGGATGAACGGGTAAAGGGCGCGCAAGTCTTGCGCTTTCATAGCTTTCATAGCGTGCAGAGCGAACCCGGGCATCGGCGGGCGATACTGGGCAGTATGTGCTCTCTTGACCCACTGCTCTTCCGAGAGCTTGTCCATGGACAGCCTTAAATTAGTGGGATAGGGGGTCCCCCAAGGACCGCGCCAGCCCAGGCGATCCCCGACCCGCCACGCCTTCTCGGGAATTTTTCCGCCGGCCTGCGCGTAGCCCGGGGTGTGGCCGTCATGGCAACTCGTGATTTTGACGAGCTATCTGCCGCGATCGACGAACTTCGCCACCGAATCGGCCCCTGCATGCTGCGCGGACGCGGTCAACGCCATGAATGCGATTCCTATCATCAAGGCACGGTGTGTGGATCTATTTTTTCCTCGGGGTGGGCGAGAGGGTGGGCGCTCTCTTTGCCGGAACGCGCTGCCGGCGACGACGCTACCGCCAATCGTCAATCAAGTAGACGCCCGGCTGGTTGTAGCCCGGCTCGTTGGGTCGATGCATCGCCACCCCCTGCAAGTCGGTGCGGAAGCCGCGTTCCAACATCCGCCGGTAAGCCTCGTGACGGGCCGTGTTGACGCCGGCCACCAACCGCGATAGCCCCCGTTCGGCGGCCCACGCTTCACAGGCATCCAGCAACCGGCCGAAATCCGGCCCGGCGGTCGGCCGTGGGCGCACCGCGCCGAATTTGACATAGCCCACGCCGCTCCCGGCTTCGGTACCCGGCCCGCCGTGACAGACGGCCAGCCCGACGAGTCTCCCGTCGTCCCACAGGAACACGGTCTCGCCCAGACCCTGGTCCGCCACGGCGCGCACCTCCGACCCCACATCCAGACCCGCGTAGAGGGTGTCCGTGAGCTGACGGCAGCCGAGGAGCAGGCTCTCCCGCTCGTACCCCGGCGCTTCGGAGAAGCGGGTCCACCGAAACCCGCCCCCGGCCGGTTCCACCGGCTCGGAGGGGATCGGCTTGGACAGGATCAGGGTGAGGAACCGCGCCCAGAAGCCGAACTTCTGATAAAGGCTGATGTGCTTCGGGCTGTGGGCGAAGGTAAACAGGCCGGCGTGCCGGGTTCCCCATCGGTCAAAGCAATCCAGGATGGGTTCCATCAACCGCTGGCCCACGCCCCGATCCCACCAGTCCGGGTGGAGGGTCAGCGGGCCGAGGACGCCGACGCTGCCCCAGTCGGTGGCAAAGTTGGAGCCGACGAACTCGCCGTCGGCGGTGGCGCCGAAGGCCGCTGCCGGGTGGGTCCGCCAGCGCGTCCGCACATAGTTCGCATCCCCCATGAAAGCCGTCGGCTCGGGAAGACCGAGGAAGGTGCCGAACGCCAACCGCATGACGTGGTCGGCCGCCGACAGCTCGTTTTCCTGAAGGGGACGCACGGCGATGTCCGGCGATCGTGTGCCCGCCGGTGGCAGCGGCCTGTTCATAGCGCTCTCCTTTCATCGTTTCGCTAGTAAAGAGGGCTGTGATCAAAAGACAAAAAATCATAGAACATGATAAAAATACTATGATTTTTTATTCATAGAACAGCGCGTTGAGGATCGGCGGCGACGCGGTTTTCGTTCGACGAAACCGAAGCCGAATCCTGAAGTGCGGCGCGGACCAGCGCCCGCACCGCCCAGCTTTTGACCGTCCGCGCCGTGGCCGGGTCGACGCCCAGGACATCGCGAAAGACGATCATCGACTCCGGCCCGAACATCAGCGCCAGTGCGGCGCAGAGCCGCTCGTAGTCGTCCTCGCGAAACCGGTGACGCGCCGTGGCCAGCGCCGCCTCAATCAGCGGTAGCCGGCGGTTCTGTCGGGTGGGCAGCGGATCGTCCGTCCGGTCGCGACCGATCGAGTTCGCCATCAGGATCCGCAGTTGCGTCTCGTTCTGATAGACCACCTCGTGCAAGGACGCTTCCGCGCGGTCGATCCGCGCCTCGGCGTCGTCGGAGGGATCGTCGGCGAACAGCGCCGCCGGATCGGCGACCGCCGCCTCGATCGGCGCTTCCACCAACAGCGCCTCGACCCGGGGAAAGTGCCGGTACGCCGTGGCGCGCGAGACCAAGGCCTCCGCCGCCACCTCCTCCATGGTGGGTTTGCGGCCCTGCTTCATCAGCCGACCGGCGGCCTGCAACAAATCCTTGCGCGTGCGCAGTTCCTGGTTGCTGGGCGGGCGTGGAATCATGGGGTTTGCGGAAGTTGTTGGAGGATCGCCGCGAGATCGATCCAGACCTGTTCCTTCTGGATCTGGCCGGTTTCCGTGAACTCCACGACGTGGAGCAAGCGAAAATCCAGGGGTCGCCCTCGGCCCTCTAGGCCGAAGGGCCGCCCGGGCGCGTGGCCTTGCCACAAGGATTCATCGATCAGAAAACCGTCGCCGTAGAGCCGCCGCAGGGGCATAACCTGGCTCCCGGACAAGTCCGCAAACAAGGTTTCGTAGAAATTCCGCGCGGCTTCCCGACCGTGGCTGGGGCCGTGGGGCCAACCGATGACGTCGTGCGTAGCGTCCGGCGCCAGGGTTGCCAGGACGCCTTCGACGTCATCGTGGTGCTCGTAAGCAAAGTGTTCGTCGATCTTCTGGTCCATTTGTTGGGATGTGAGCGACATGATCAACCTCCCGGTGAATTCGGTATATGAGTATCTTAATAAGATTTAAATCTCATTTCAAGACTTTTATATTAATCCGGATGGGACTCGCCCCGGACGGCCGCGCATTCCCCACGGTTCTTCCGATGCGCGTATCCGCCCTGGGGGCGCGGCAGCGTGAGTGGGTGCGCCGTAGCGGCACGGGCCGATCAGGGCACCAGTGCCCGTAGCACGATAGGCCGGTTGCCCAGGCGCAGCCGCCCAAGGCGCTCTGGGTTTTGCCCGACGCGGCCCATGAAGATTTTTATGCGCACCATCCCCAGGAATATGAGGCGCGCGTCCTGCATTTTTTCGAAACGTTTCTCCACAAAAAGTGACTGCCCGAGCCGACTCACCGCGGAATCATCCCGGTTCGATGAACCGTGGATCGCGCTGCACCGACCCGTCGGGTGGGCGCGCTCGTCCAGCCGCCCGCTCTGATGAGCGATGGAGCTGACGGTGATGATCCGGCCCTGGAGGCTGGCCTTGACGAGGTCGAGCAGCGCCTGGGTGAGCGGGAAGGGCGCGAAGTGATTGACCGCCATCGTCCGCTCAAAACCGTCCGGGGTCAGGTGGCGTATGCGATGCATACCCCCCGGCATTGTGGAGGCGGACATCGAGTACGGGCGTGGGTTGCCGCACCGGCTCGGCCAAGGCCAGCACCTGGTGCCTGTCGGTCAGGTCACCGTCAACCGGTACGGCCGTGGCGGCGTTAAGCGCGTTGAGGGTGTGCTGCGCCCGCTCCCGGGTGTACCCGTGCAGCAGCACCCGGTGACCGTGCGCCAAGAGTGGGCGGGCAGTTTCCCGACCGATGCCCGCGGTCGCGCCGGTGATGAGGATCGTTTTCATCATCGTCGTGTATGGGCTAAAACAACCAGAAAGAGGGAGGTGAACTTAGATGAGGTAACGCCCCCTTGTTGCGCAGTACATTGATTTCATTGAGTCCGATCCTGAGCCAGAGGGACGATTCATTAGCGCAATTCGGCCAGCAACTGCGCCATCATCCGCTCCGCCTGGGCGCGGTAGCTGCCGCCGAAGAGGTTGAGGTGGTTGAGAACGTGATACAAGTTATACAGCGTCCGCCGCTGCGGATAGCCGGTGGTCAGCGGCAGCGCCTCCCGATAGGCGGCGTAGAAGGCTTCCGGGAAGCCGCCAAACAGTTCGGTCATCGCTAAATCCGCTTCACGGTCGCCTTGATAAACCGCCGGATCGAACATCACCGGCTCGCCCTCCCCGGTGCCACCGACATTGCCCCTCCAAAGGTCGCCGTGCAGCAGGGCGGGAGTCGGCGAGTGACCGACGAACAGCCCGTCCAGCCGCGCCCGCAACAGCTCGCCTTGTTGTTGCAGAGCGCCGACGTAGCCCTTGCGGGCCGCGAGGTCCAGTTGAAAGCCCAACCGCCGCTCGCGCCAGAATTCGATCCAGTTGTCGCAGTAGGCGTTGAGCTGGAGGGTGGCGCCAATGGCGTTATCGCGATGCCAGCCGAAACCTTTTCGCGGCTGAGCGTGTAGCGCCGCCAACGAGCGACCGAGCCTTTCCATGGCCCGTGTTCCGCCACTCACCAGCGGCAGATACTCCAGCATTAACCAGGCCTGTTCGGCGGCAACGCCATGCCCCATCGGTTCGGGGACCCGCACGGTTCGGGTTGCGGCGAGTTCAGCCAGGCTCGCCGCTTCGGCTTCAAACATAGGCAGGCCGGCGGCGGCATTGACTTTGACGAAGAAGATCCGTTGACCGTCGCTGATACGCCATGCGGGGTTAATGCAGCCACCGCCGAGCGGTTGACGCTGACGGATGATAAAAGGCTGGCGGGTGACGGCGTAGATGTGATGTTCAAGCGCGGTCCAAAGAGGAGTCATCAGACTTCTCATCCGCTTACGGTTTGCACCGCTGGGTGCAGGGAACACCATCACCATCGCCGTCCAGCCGGGTCAGGCCGCAATGGGTCAGGTAAAACTTGGCTTCCTCGCAACTGCTCATCTGGCTGCAGGTGGTCTTGGTGCCGCAGACCCAGCCCGATGGGTCCGCGTTGGCGGGCGCTGTGACCGCGCGGAGTTGCCGGGATGGGCGCAGCGGGAACCGGAGCAGCGGGAGCGGTTGCTGTGGGAACCACCGGCGCGGCGGGTACGGTGGCGGTCTTGCCGAACAACGCGGCATACTGCGTGACGAATTTGTTGTCCTTGCCTTGAATCGCGGCGATACGCCGGGTGCGCTCCACTTCCCAGGCATCGGGCGGGTCCTGTCGGCTCCAGGCCGTATAAAGCTGCTGATCTTGCCGCGACAAATTGAAGCCGTAGGTATCGGCCATGTAAAGCATCGTCCGGGCAATATCACCCTGGACGGTTTCCGGCGGTTCCACCCGGCGGATGCTGGAATTCACCTCAAAATTGCAGGTTCCAAACACGCGAGGCTCGCCCGGAATCATCCCCCAGTTGAAGTCACTCCTTTTACCATTGACCTCGCCCACTGCCGGGACGAGATTAAACAGGTCGTTGTGGGCGGCCTCGAATACCGGGTCTACTGCCTGGCAGCAAGCCCGGCCGGAGAGCGTCTTGCCATCGCTCTTGACGCACGCGGGGAAGTCGCCGGGACTGCGCCAGCAGGGGCGGAAATTCCCAAACATCGCCGCCGGGAAAATGTACTCGGCTTCGATCCGTTGCGCCCTGGGCTTGTCGGCCAAGGCGGTTAGACCGCAACTGGCCAGGTCGATTTGCCGGTCGGAGTTGTACGCACAGCCGCAATAAAACGTCACGCGGTGATCGGCGTAGACCTGATCGTAGAGTGCTTTCTTGGCGGCGGTGAAGGTGCTCGGGGTGTTCGGCAGGTTGCCGGGTGGGGGTGTACTCCGCGCGGCCGTCGGGCGTTCCGTCGGCGGGGCGGAGGGTTTTTGAAACCAGTCCGTCTTGACACCCAGGGCCGCCAGGACAGCCAACACGAGGGCGGTGATCACGCCGGTCAGGGTTTTGAGCAGGCGAGTCGAGGCGCGGGAGCGGGTGGGTCGTTTGGCCATGGAGGCGGTCCAGGGTGGCAAAAAGACTGTACTATAGCCGTTCACTCCCCTTATTCGGGCCATTACCTATGCCCAACTCATCCAGACTCAAATTCCGCGAAGTTCTTGCGCCCATCGAAGACCCGGTGTCCAAGTTTGGTGGCCAGCCGATTTGGCTTGAGGAACCCGTTGCTCCGCTCAGTCGTCGCACCGGAAAGCCAATGACCTTCGTCTGCCAGATCGCGATACCCTCGCATTGGCATGAGAATCAAAACGTACACCTGGCGTATGTCTTCATGACCGGAGCGGGATTCGATGACAACGCAGTCGAAACATGGAATCCCGAAGACGGCGAGACGGCGGTGATAATCCAAGGGGAGAGTTCTAAGCGGCCCATTCTCGAACACTACCCAGACACGCTACGACGCTGGGAGGAACGTGACGGCAAGAGAATGGAAGTTCCCTGTGAATATGCAATCGATGAAACACCCGCTGAAGAAGCCGCATACGTTCCATTGGAAACACTCGACGACATCGAAGCCGGAGAACGAGAATCCGCCTTAGAAAGCTGGCGCGGGAACAAGATCGGAGGTAGCCCGTATTGGGTGCAGTTCGAAGAGTTTCCATACGAGGCTTGGCGCCTTTTGCTCCAACTGGAAGATGGCACCTACCCTTTCAGTCTGAATCTTGGGACCGGGGTTGGCTATGTCTTCATCGACTCTGCCTGTACCGAAGGCCAGTTGCTCTGGCAGTGTTGAGCCACCTGCACGCTACGTTTGCGGCGGCGAGCCAGTGCTGGCTTATCAAACATTAGTCAGGATTTTGGGAAAGGCGCGAGAAGGACGGGGGCGTGAAGACATAGATGCAGTCCGGTGGTGATGAAGGGGCTACACTGTAGCAAACAACCGCCTGCCCTGAACCCAGGGGTCCTGATGCAACTGCCCTTGCGTTACCGTCATACCCAGTTCGGCACGGTAGTGGTGGTGTCTCTGCTGCTGTCGGCGGTACTCTTTGCGGGCCTCGGGAGGGTGACCGGCCTGACGTCGCTGGCGGTGATCGGGCCGGCGCTGATGGCCGTGTTTCTGGCGCTGTTTTACGCGCTCACTGTCGAGATTGGCGCCACCCACCTGACGTTTCGCTTCGGGATCGGCTGGATTCGGAAGCGCGTCCCGCTGGCGGAGATCGTCGAGGCACAGCCGGTCGACAATCATTGGCTGTACGGCTGGGGCATCCACCGCACCCCGCACGGTTGGCTGTACGGCTGGGGCATCCACCGCACCCCGCACGGTTGGCTGTACAACGTGTCGGGCTGGGAGGCGGTGGAGATCACGCTGACCTCGGGCCAGCACCTGCGCTTGGGGACTGACGAACCACAAAAGCTGACGCAGGTGCTGCAGGTGGCCCGTGAGGACTGGTCGAGGAACACCGCCGCAGACTGCCGCCATTGTCATCGTGTTCGGTTTCGTCTATCTGGGCATGATCTTGGCATGATCTTGGGCGGCTTGCCGTTCCTGCAACTCGACCGCACCGGGATTGCCCTGCTGGGGGCGATTGCGCTGGTGGGCATGGGAGCCGTGACCCCCGAGGCGGCGGTGCAAGCGCTGCACTTGCCAACACTCATCCTGTTGTTCGCCTTCATGGTGCTGTCGGCGCAACTGCGCCTGGGTGGTTTTTATGCCTGGGTCACCCTGAAGCTGGCGGCGCTGCCGCTGTTGCTGGGCGCGCTGATGGCCGTCGTGGCGGCGCTGGCGGCGGTATTCAGCAACGACATCGTGTGCCTGGCGGTCGCGCCGGTGCTGATCGACGCCTGTCGGCGGCGGGGCCTCAATCCCATTCCCTATCTGCTGGCGCTGGCGTGCGCGGCCAACGTCGGCTCGGCCGCGACGCTGATCGGCAACCCGCAGAACATGCTGATCGGCGCGACCTTGCGGCTGTCCTTCGGCGGCTACGCCCTCGAAGCGGCGGGGCTGGTGCTGCTCGGCCTGCTGGCGACCTGGGGGATCATCGCCTGGCCGGCGCGGGGCCGCTGGACAGCGCCCCCGGACGAAGCGGGGACCCGGCCAGACCGGCGGGCCGACGATCAACCGGCCTTCGACCCCTGGCAGACCGCCAAGGGGCTGACGGTGGCGGCAGCACTGCTGGGCGTGTTCCTGTTCACCTCGTGGCCGCGCGAGGCGGCGGCGCTGGTCGGCGCGGGCGTGCTGCTGACCAGCCGCAAGTTGCACTCCCGCCACATGCTGGGGCTGGTGGACTGGGAGCTGCTGGTGCTGTTCGTCGGCCTGTTCGTCGTCAATCACGCCTTCCAGCACACCGGGCTGGCGGCCGAGGCGATCACCGGGCTGGCGGCGGCGGGCGTGCCGCTGGATCAACCCGGCCCCCTGTTCGCGGCCACGGTGCTGCTCAGCAACCTGGTGTCCAACGTGCCGGCGGTGATGCTGTTGTTACCGGCGGCGATTCACCCGCAGGCCGGTATGATCCTGGCGTTGGCCAGCACCTTGGCCGGCAATCTGCTGTTGGTGGGCAGCATCGCCAACCTGATCGTGGCCGACGCGGCCGCCCGGCACGGCATCGGCATCGACTGGCGCGTTCACGCCCGTGTAGGGATTCCAGTGACGCTGGCGACTCTGGCGATGGGCGCCGGGTGGATCGGGTGGCGGCTGGCCTCTGGCCCTCCATAAGTTGGGTGAACCCGGATCAAGAGACGATGCTCTACCGTGCGCACGCTGGAAACGGCGTGCCTGGCCGTGGTCAGCGCTCGGTGGATCGACACCGGCAGAGAGACCTTCTACTGGGTGATCGCCCGCAAGCCGGCGGAGCAGAAGGGTATCCCACCGGATCATGATACGCTGTCATCCCTGTTGGCCTTTGAGCGATGATCAGGAGCTTCACCCTTATGAAACCCTCCGTTCAGCGTCCCACCGGCACCTTTGTCGACGCCTCTTGGGCGGCGCTGTTGATCGGCGCGAGCCGTTATACGGATATCGGTCATGATCAGTGCTGACCTTGCCGTATATCTTCGCCAAGATGCCTATGCGCATTGGCTTGGCGCAACGATAGAAGCCATAGAGAGTGGCTACAGTCGCGTGTCCTTGGTGGTCACCGAGGATATGCTGAATTTTCATGGAACTACCCACGGCGGAATTGTCTTTGGTTTAGGCGATATGGCCTTTGCGGCAGCGAGCAATTCACACGGCACAACAGCCGTGGCGCTCAATGTCAGCATTAGTTTTCTTCGGGCGACTCAAATCGGCGATCATTGGGTGGCTGAAGCCAAGGAAGTCCATTTAGGCGGCGCTACGGCGCTCTATGAGATTACCGTGACTGAAAAGAATCGTGACCCACTGATTGCCAAGAGTCAGGCGATGGTTTACCGCAAACGGGAGAGTATTCTTGGCATCAACTAGAGCGAGCATGGTTTCTCCTGACCATCCGCCTATTCCACCAAAACCGCCTGTTCCGGGCGAATGCTGCGGGCGCGGCTGTGAGATGTGCATGTGGGACTATTATTATCAGGCCCAACGTCGCTATGAAACCACCGATGCCGAATGGCAACAGCGGCAGGCTGGAAGCCAATAGCTGATCAGTGGCGATAACTGGAAAGACGAACCGGATTCAGCCGGAGCGCTTTCAATCCAGTCCATCAGCGCGGCCACGGCATAAGCCACGTCGCCGGCGTTCATCTGGCCGCCCAGGACAAGGTCGGCCAAGGTATGTAACCGCTGGGGCAGGCGTTCCAGTAACGGCTCGCCGGTTTCGTAAGAGATACCTTGCCGGTTGGCGGGGGTCTGGGCTACCAAAGCATCAACGGTCAATGACGGTTTAGCGCGAGCGGTTCGGCCAGTATGATATTCACCGGGTTCTTCAGACATCGGGGCCTCAGTTCAGATGAACAATGGTTGGATCATGACTTGTAGCAACGTGGAGAAACCGCATGGCTATTGATAACCGCCCTTTGATTGAACGCCCACCCGAAGCAGGGACGATGAAGTCTAACCCGATTATCCGGATTCCGCGCGCCGCGCAAGCCCGCTTGCTGCTGCATGGCTTGGAGGCGGATTCGCCGTTCATGGAGGCGCTGAATGAAACGCTACCGGATGAAGCCACCCGCTTGGCGTATCTGAATCATTTGGCTTGGCAGGCCCGATCGTGACTACGCCAAGGGTATTTGCCGCTTGGAATCTGGCGCTGACGACCGAAGCAGAATCTGCCGGGTTAAGAAGCCGGTTGCGAGACACCTTGCCGGCTGATCTGAGCTTGGAGATGGATGAACGTGCCCTTTGATCAAGAACAGCCTCATGATCGGCATCCGGTACTCCGCTGGATCGGTCATACGCTGGGCATCGTCTACATTCTAGTCACGCTGTTATTTGGGCCGATTAAGTCGCTGGCCCGCTGGCTGGCACAGCAACGACGGATTCAGCGCTATGAACATTGGGTGTCTGGTTTTTCTCCGGCAACCGGACTGGCAGCTTCGTTGTTGTCATTGAGTTTGCTGGAACTGTCCAAAATCGCGGTTCTGCTCAGTTACCGCGGGTTCGGGTTGCTGGTGGCGCTGGTCGTCACTCTTTGCGCCAAGGCCAGCATCGGCTATTTCGCCCATCTCACTTGGCGGGCCGCCCGTCCCCAGGTGATTGCGGCGTATCCGTGGACCGCGCGAGTGGATGCTTGGGTTGAAGTACAGCTTGTGCAACTTCGAGGGTTTCGCGACCGGTGGCTGAGCTATGTTCGTAGCCAGCCTTGGTATCTTGGCGCAGTCACCACGATGAGGCGACTTCGGCAATCTGTGGTCCGCTGGGTCCGCATGATCAAACGTCGGTTGGCCGTCCAGTTGGGCCGATAGCGGCAAGAGCAAACGGCCCGGCGTTTATGCGGCGGCGGGCCGGCTCTTGGATGTTTTGCTGCGAAATTCAAGCGTACCGCAGTAGCAGACGGGGAAATTGTATGAGTTCTACGATCTGGATCCATCTCCGGGACGGCGATCAATACGAAAGTAATGAATCCGATCACTCGGCTCTGTTGGATCTTGCCGAGCCACTGGATCAGTTGGCCGTCAAACTTTCGGTCCAACCGTTGTCGGATTTCTACGATGATACCGACTTCCGCTACAATCTGGACGAAATCGGAGAGTTTGCAGAAGCGGAAGATGGCTGGCCGGCCGCCGCCGCCCAATGGTTTGACGCCGCTGAGGCGCTGCGTTCGGCTGAGACCCTCCTCACCTATCTACAAACCCATGCCGGAGCCATTGCGGCGACTGAGCGCTGGACACAAGCGGATGTCGAAGCCGAGTTACTCGATTGCAAAATAGAGCTTGAGCGGGCGGTAGCGACAGGAAAGGCTATTCATTTTTGCATCGTGATGTAAATTAATTAAGGAGTTAAACCGTGACGGGTGCCGCAGCTAATGGATAATGGCAACGGCCTATTCATCTCAGCCGTGAAACGCCTCGGGCGAGGCCAGATAGGCGAGTTCTTCGGCGGTGCTGATCCGGCCTAAAATGGCGTTGCGGTGCGGGAAACGGCCAAAGCAGGCAATCAGATCGCGATGATGACGGGCGAAGCGCAGGCTGTCCTCCAGGCCCGGTTGCTGGTACAACCGCACCGAGCGCTCCTGATCGGCCAGCACTTCGCTGTGCATGAACGGCAGGTACAGAAACTGCCGTTGTTCGGGCGGCAACGCCTGATCAAAACCCCGGGCGATGGCCCGATCCGCCACGACCCGCGCGGCGGCTTCGGTGGCGAAGCTTTCGGGCTGACCCCGGAACAGGTTCAGCGGGAATTGATCCAGGACGATGACCAGGGCCAACGCTCCCTCGGCGGTGGCGTCCCAATCCGTCAACTGACCCGCGGCGGCAGTCCGGTAGGTCTCCAGAAACCGCGCCCGCAACTGCTCATCAAAGTCGGGCGTGGCGGCGAACCACAACGGCTGAACGTCCGGCGCAAACCAGAACGCCACTATGTCGGCGGGATAGGCCATGTTTTTCGTGGGGGTCATCGGGGTTCCTCCTCAAGCATTCCGGTAACGTTTACCACGGTCCCTGGCGGTATTGTTGCGCCCGTTGCCACGCCTGCTGCAACTCCACGTCGCTCAATTCCGCCTGGAGGCTGGGCTGCCCCTCCAGCGCCTCCCGCTCGCCCTGTTCGGCGACCAGGCCAAGCCAGGCGTAAGCTTCGATCCGGTCTTGCGGCACACCCTTCCCGGCCCAGTACAAGATTGCCAGGCTACTTTGCGCCGGGGCGAAGTTTTGGAGGGCGGACTGGCGCAACAGCTCGGCGGCCCGCTGCCAGTTGCGATGCGGTTCCAGGGTGTAATAGCTGCCCAGCTCGAACTGGGCGGCGGCGTTCCCCTGGGCGGCCGCTTTCCCGATCCAGCGCAGCGCGGCCTGCTCGTCGGGCGGAATGCCCCTGCCGGTAACGTAATGCAGCCCGAGTTCCAGTTGGGCGCTGGCGTCATCCGCGCTGGCCCGCTGGTGCAGATCGGCCAGGGCGGGCGGGATGGCGTCGCCGGGATCGGAGCAGGCGGCGAGGCTGAGAACCAGCAGCAGGAGGGTGGTGAAAGTAACCGTCGCGCGCAAGGGCATGTCCGGTTGTGAGATCCTGGAGTCTTTACAGCGACTGGCCCCGCTTCACATCGCTTTGCACTTCCTCAAGGATTTCCGCGATCTCTTCAATCGCCTGCAGGATTTCCGCCGGCGCTTCGCCTTGCGCCGCCAGGTTGCGGATCAGGAGCAGCAGGGGTTCCATTCGTTCGAGGTGACGCACTGTTTCCCAGCTCATCGCCTCGTCGGTGTGAAACAGCACCCGCTCCCAGCCTGGAAAACCGGCATGGTCCACCACCGCAGCGCGCAGAACCTCCCACGCGCCTTGCAGGTCGGACAGAATGGTTTTTTCGTAATGATCGGGTTCGGTGAAGAAGGGCATGGGTTTCGGTTTTCGTAGGGTCAGCGATCATCCTTAACGAAGACGACAATCGATCAGGGCGCTCCGGCCTTGCCGGATCAGCCCCTGAGCAAATGCACGTTCATCATCCGCCATGGCTGCGTTAAGGTCAGCAGCCATTTCAACGGCATCGCCTTCCCCTTGCGCCGCCTCTGAGAACCAAATATACGCCGAAATGCGATCCTGAGGGACGCTGTCCCCAGCGTCATAGAGCACCCCCAGGCTGACTTGCGCCAGCGGATAGCCCTGACAGGCCGAGGCGCGCAGCCAGCGCAGCATGACGGTAGGGTCCTCGTCGCTCACATGATATTCCGCCATCGCAAACTGGGCGGACGGGTCCCCGGCTTCGGCGAGCTGCCGGACTGCAGGGGGCGGGGGTGGAATGACGGGAACGATGGTTTCTTCCTGCTTCCCGCAGGTTATGAGCGTGATCGAGAGCAGCGGGGCGATCAGGGCAAACCTGGCCGGGCGGCGGGCGTTCATGCAAAGGGCGAGAACGCTGGCGGCTCGCTGTCGGGCAAGCCGGCCTCCTGAAGGATTTGGCTCCACAGGTCAGGGAGTGTCAGATCCTGCTGTTGGCAGGCTTCGTCCAGGCTGACATAACGGTGTTGCATCAGGAATCGGCACGCCGCCCGTTCGGCGACCTAGCGGGACTCCGGGGGCAGGTCTTCAAAGCGCATCGGCGATCTCCAGCAAGGGGAGTTCAATGCATCCGGCGAGCATCGGTCGGGGCGCTCTCGATCCTGTCGATCAGCGCCGCCACCGCATAGGCCACATCCCCGCCTTGCATCTTGCCGCCCAGGATGAGGTCGGCCAGGGCGCGCAATCGCTCGGGGAGCCGTTCCAGCCACTGCTCGCCGGTCTCGTAGGGGATGCCCTGGCGCTGGGCGTGGGCGTGGGCGACCAGGTCCTCGGTGGTGAGGGGTGGTTCGGCGCTGTCGGTGGGACCGACGTGATAGGGAGGGGGGATTTCCATCGTGGTTACTGGGCGGCCTTTTATTGCGGGCTTGAAGAGTGACGATCTGGCGCTTTGGCGTCATCCGGGCCGGTGACTGGCCCGTGACCGGCCTTCTCCGTTGTTTCCTGCATTTCGCGCATCAGGAAATAGTTCAACGCCGTCCGCAGCACCGCGATGGCGCCCAGTTTGCCAATCTGATCCCAACTGGGCGCTACGGCGGTCGATAGAATATCCGCTCCGAGCTGAAACTCGAGCGCCAGCGCCAAATGGCGGGCCAGCGTCAAGCGGATTTGGTTGTAATCCTTCCCGTGTGGTGAAAGCAACGTGCGGATGAACTGCCCGGTGGCGGTGATCACCCCGATGCCAATCACCAGCGCACCGACGGCTTCAACGCCCAGCTTGAGCCAGAGCACGGCGTTGATCACCCACTCCTCGATCCCCGCTTCGGCGGGACCGGCAAAACCTGCGGCGTGAACCGGGTCGTGCAGAAGCAGCGGCATTTCGCTCATGGGGGGATCACTGGGTCACCAGGCATTAGGGCAGGGGCTGAATTTAGGATGGTTGTGATAGGGAAGGCTAGCTCCAGACGGATCGGCGGTCAGCCCTCCGGCCCCAATGGGACATCCCGGCTCGGCCTGCGTGATAGAAAATCTTTTTCGGAAATGGCCTTATGGGAAGGCGAAATTTCCGTTATCCATCTGCATGAGCGAACGCGTAGGTGCCAGTGCGCCCTTGCGGTGCGCATCAGCGCGCGGCAGCAGCCGATCAAAGTAGAATTCGGCCGTTTGAACCTTGGCTCGATAGAACTCGGCCGATTCCGTACCCTTTCCACTGAGTAGCAAGGCGTTAGCCTTGGCGGCTTGCAAGGCCCAGAAATAGCCCATCATCACGTAGCCTGAATACATCAGGAAGTCGACGCTCCCCGCACCCACCAGATCACGATCCTTCGCCGCGCGCAGCATGATACGCAAGGTGAGCACATTCCATTCAATGGCGCGTTTCATCGTCGAGCGTGCCATCGCGCCAAGGGGTCCGCGCGCGAACCAATACGGTATGGCAAAGCGAATCATGATGCGGGTGAAGTCGCGCACGCACTTTCCCTTGGTGCCGATCAACACCTTGCGGCCCAGCAGGTCGAGGGCCTGAATGCCGGTGGTGCCCTCATACAGGGTGGCGATGCGCGCGTCGCGAGCGATCTGCTCCATCCCGTGCTCATGAATGTAGCCGTGTCCGCCAAACACCTGCATGCCGAGATTGGCGGCTTCTAGGCCCATTTCGGTCAGAAAGCCTTTGAGGATGGGGGTGTAGAAGCCGAGTCGGTGGTCATACTGTTCCCGCGTGGCCGGATCGTTTTCGAGCACCGCATTGAACAGGAGATCGGCCGTCTGTGCCGCCGCATAGATCATGGCGCGGCCACCTTCGGCAATGGCTTTCTGGGTCAACAGCATGCGCCGCACGTCAGCGTGCCAGATCAGCGCGTCGGCGGTCGAATGGGGTTCCTTTTTTCCCGACAGGGCACGCATCGAGCGGCGCTCCCTGGCGTAGGACAGCGCGCCTTGAAACGACGCTTCGGCGTGGGCGATGCCCTGGATGGCCGTGCCGAGACGCGCGGTATTCATAAACGTGAACATGGCCTCCAACCCCTTGTTGGGGTCGGAGATGAGACTGCCGACCGCCCCATCAAAATTGAGTACGGCGGTCGCAGAGGCATGGATGCCCATTTTGTGTTCGATGGAGCCGCAACGGACGGCGTTGCGTGGGCCTACCGAACCCTCATGGTTGACCAGGAATTTGGGCACGATGAACAGCGAGATGCCCCGCGTGCCTGCCGGTGCGCCGGGCAGGCGCGCAAGGACGATATGCACAATATTGGAGACCAGATCATGCTCGCCGGCCGAGACGAACATTTTGGCGCCCGTGATTTTGTAGCTGCCGTCGGGCTGTGGTTCAGCCTGGGTCTTGACTTGCGCCAGATCCGTGCCGCATTGCGGCTCGGTCAGGCACATGGTGCCGGTCCATTCACCGCTGACCAAGGCCGGCAGGTATTGTCCCTTCTGCGCTTCGGTCCCGTATTGCAGGATCGTGTTGATGCACCCCAGGCTCAGGCCCGGATACATGTTGAACGACCAGTTGGCTGCGCCCATCATCTCCGATTTGAAGATACTGAGCGAGGTGGGCAGCCCCTGGCCGCCGTACTCTACCGGGAAGGAAAGGCCCTGCCAGCCCCCTGCGACAAACTGCTGGTAGGCCTCCTTGAATCCGGCGGGAGTGGTGACGTCACCGTTACTAAAGTGACAGCCTTCCTGGTCGCCAGAAAGGTTCAACGGCGCGAGAACTTCCTGGCATAGGGTGGCCGCGCCTTCGAGGATCGCCGCTACGATGTCAGGCGTCGCCTCGCCACCGTTTGACAGCTTGGCATAGTGCGCCGGGTAATCCAGCACCTCATTCAACAGGAAGCGCATGTCGCGCAGTGGAGCTTTATAGGTGGGCATGTGGTTACCTTTGGAAATTTAAGGATATCGGGCCATCCGCCGCCCGTGGAGCGCGGCAAGTTTCATGAGCGCTTGGGCCACGGCAGTGAGTGGGTCAGGAGGGCTCAATGGTTACCGGTCGCTGGCTCGCCAGCCGGGGCCAGGTTTTGAGAGTATTCGTGGCGCTCATGATGCTCCTCCGGGTTCTTGCGGACACATTGTGTATGACTGTTCACTGAAAAGATGGTGTAAATTGGTTATACTGCTTAGCAAGCATTTAATGTATTGTATATAAATGTAAAATTACTTATAGTATCTGTACAATTGTTCCGCTGAATCGGAAAAAAAGGACTCTTATGGTATCTGGCATATCCACTCGAAAGCGCTCCAACGCGGTTTCGCGCAGCGAGCGCAAGGATCTGACGCGCGCCAATCTGCTGCAGGCGGCCCTGACCCTGATGGGGGAGGGGCGCAGCTTCACCAGTTTGGCGCTGCGCGAGATTGCCCGCGAGGCGGGCGTGGCGCCGACCGCCTTCTATCGGCACTTTCGCAATACCGATGAACTCGGGCTGGCGCTGGTCGAGGAAGTGGGTATTACGCTACGCCGCCTGCTGCGTGAGGCACGAAAGATGGATGTCGCGCCGCGCGACATGCTGCGGCGTTCGGTGAGCGTCTATCAAGACTACGTGAAACTCAACCGCTTACAGTTCGTGTTCATCTCCAGCGAGCGCTCGGGAGGGAGCCGCATCCTGCGCCTGGCGATTCGCAATGACGTAACCCATTTCACCCATGAAATGGCGCAGGATTTCCGACTGCGCGGCCTCTACGCCAACCTACCGACGTCGAGTTTGCAAATGGTTTGCAGCATGATCGTGATGACCATGCTCGCGGCGGCAACCGATATCCTCGATCTGCCGCCTCATCAGCCCTTGCTTGAGGCGGAGATGTCCGAAAACTTTGTACGGCAGCTCAAGATCATCCTGTTCGGCGCGACGCGCTGGGACGAAGACCTGGCGGCGCTATCAGCGAAACCCGGACGGAAGGATGAAGGCTGATCTGGCGGCTTGCCTTCAAGGCTTGGCAGATGATGCCGGGAATTCGGAGCAGGCACACCCGCGCCGGTTCGTCCTGCGCAGCAAGGCATTGAGGCCCCGTTCCCGATCGTTTTTGGCCAGGACCCGCTCGATAGTCCCCCGCTGGAGTTCCTCGGCGAGTTCGAGAATGTCGTTCAGGACCGCTCGCAGGCGTTCAAGCTGCCCCTCCAGCCGGTCCAGTTCGCGGCGTTGCGCGTCCGTGGGGCGGTTGTGACGCCAGCGGGCGATTTGCTCCACGAACACCCCGAGAAAATCCCGCTGCTCGGTGTGTAGTTTGATGCTGCGTTCGACGGTGGCGTCGTCGAGCACATAGGGCCGGTCGCGCACCGACAGCAGGGTCGCATGGTGTTCCTGACCGTCCGCCAGTTCGCCATCGATGAGGGACGCGATGAGCGGGAGCGCGGTGAGTGGTTGCCAGTGGGGCATGGAATCGGTTACCAAGAACAGCCTCCTTATTTTCTGAGGGCGTTAAGACGAGCCGTTGATGCGCATCATTCGAGTACACACCACCAGCGACATTGAAGCGGTGCGGACTTTGTTTCGCGAGTATGAGCGATTCCTGGGCGTCGATCTCTGTTTCCAGGGTTTCAAGGAAGAATTAGCGACTTTGCCGGGACGCTATGCGCCGCCCCAGGGCCGGTTGCTGCTGGCGCAGGTGGGCGAACAGGCGGCGGGTTGTGTGGCGCTGCGTCCGTTGCAAGAGGCAGGGGTTTGTGAGATGAAGCGGCTGTTTGTCCGCCCGGCGTATCGTGGTCAGGGCTGGGGGCGCGGGCTGGCGACGCAGATCATCCACGAAGCCACCGCCCTGGATTATGCCGTGATGCGGTTGGATACTCTGGACACGCTGGATCCGGCGATGCGCCTCTACAGCGAACTGGGTTTCCGGCGTTGTGCGCCCTACTATGCCAACCCACTGCCAGGCGTGGTGTACTGGGAAAGCGCCTTGTTAAAACCGGCCCCGGCCCTCTTGGCGGGGTCAGAACACCAGAGGAATCACTCTGGTGGAGCGTCGCTATGAAAACCCTCGGCCTGCTCGGCGGGATGAGTTGGGAATCGACCCTCCCGTACTACCGGATCATCAACGAAACCGTGCGGGAGCGGCGGGGCGGGCTGCATTCCGCCCGGCTGATCCTCTACAGCGTCGATTTTCACGACATTGAACGGCGGCAACAGGCCGGGGCGTGGGATGAAGCCGGGCGAATACTGGCGGACGCGGCCCGTGCTCTGGAAGCCGCCGGAGCCGAGGGGCTGGCGCTGTGTACCAACACCCTGCATAAGGTCGCACCGGCGATTGAAAGCGCGGTGGATATTCCGCTGCTGCATATCGCTGATCCGACCGCTGTGGCGGTGAAGCAGGCCGGATTCCACACCGTGGGCCTGCTCGGCACCCGGTTCACGATGGAACAGGATTTCTACCGGGGCCGGCTGACCGCGCAGCATGGCCTGACGGTCATCATTCCCGACCCCGTGGATCGGGCGATCGTTCACCGCGTCATTTATGAGGAACTCTGTCAGGGCGACCTCCGGGCCGAGTCGCGGGCGCAGTACCGGAAGATTCTACAGCGGCTGGTCGAGGCCGGGGCCGAAGGCATCATC
>Ga0209507_1000496_pt1 | contig 43643 bp, 24 predicted proteins | sample AD_UKC028_MetaG_FD_184414 | JGI IMG/M metagenome (GOLD analysis project Ga0209507, IMG submission 184414) | Active sludge microbial communities of municipal wastewater-treating anaerobic digesters from USA - AD_UKC028_MetaG (SPAdes) (version 2) | ecosystem: Engineered > Bioreactor > Anaerobic >...
TGCATCGTCGAGGCTTCCACGAATCTCGTCGACTGGATGACGCTCGCGACCAACGGCCTGTTGGCGGTCTCCCTCGAAGTCGCGGACGCCGCGGCCAGCAATCATCCCGCGCGCTTTTATCGAACAGTCATTGCGAACTGATGGTCTTAGTATTATGGACCGGTTCATTGAACTCCAAACGGCGGGGCGGATCTTTTTGTGCACGGCAATATTGCTCGGCAATCCCTGGGTGGCAGGCGCAGATTCGGTTCATCATTTCGAGTTCAACCCGATCGAGTCTCCGCGGCGCGCGGGAATCCCATGGAGCGTTGTGATCACCGCGCGCGATGCGAGCAACGGTATCGCCGATGATTTCGCGGGGTCGGTGTCGCTGGCTGCCAACTCAGGCAGCGATGCACGGTCCAGCACGCTGCTGGGCAATCTATCGCCTCAAGACTTTTCCTACAATTACAGCTACCATGGCCCGGTTTCCGCCGGCTTCGCCTTCACTCCCCACGCGGATCTTGTGGCGACACACGCCCGCCACTACTCGGGGGGGCGGGTATCCATCTGGACCGATGCGGGCGTGCTGCTGGCCGCTCGCGATGTCGCCGATTGGTTCGGGAGGTGGATGGAGACGCCATTCTTCGTGCCGGTGACGCTTTACGCCGGCCACACGTACCGAGTCGCGCTCTGGTCGGACACGTATTCATACTGTTGGCGAGAGGATAGCCTGACAAATTTCGCCGATGGGATCATCGGCCCGAGCTACACTGCGGACGCGGATGTTCTCCCGCAATCGCTGGTTCTGTCGCGCACGTGGTTGTTAGACTTGCGCTACACTGCGGGCGGATCCCGTGCCGTGCCGATCGCGCCGCTGGCGAGCGGCCATTTCATGAATGGCGCGTGGACGGGAGTCGTCTCCGTGCTGAGCGCCGCCGAGGATGTTCGATTGCGCGCGGACGACGGCCAAGGACACGTGGGAACCAGCAATCCATTTGGGGTGCATGCCAACAACGATTTGGCGCTGATCGTTTCGGCGCCCCACGAACCGTTGCCCATGGGCGATCCTTTTGTCTTCCGGGTGACATTCACGAATACCGGTCCGAGCGCGGCGACCTCGATCTTCATTTCGAACCAGCTTTCCGGGCCCGTCGGCGTCTTGGCGGCGACGGTTTCGAAGGGGAGCGCCTGGATCGCGGACAACGCGGCCTTATGGAGCGTTGGCTCGGCAGACGGAGCGACGCATGCCACAATCCAAATCAGCGCCGTGGCGTCCAACTCCGGGATTGTGGCGCTCCACTCGTCGCTGATCCGCGGCGAATGGGATGGATCGTACGACAACAATCAGGTTCTGGCTGCCGTGACGATACGAGGCCGCCCGGTCTTGTCGATCCAGAACACCGAGTTCATCGAGGGAGATGGAGATCCGACAAACGCGGTTCTCGCGGTTCAGCTGTCGCTTCCGACACTCCAGACCGTGACCGTCGATTACGCGACCAGCCCGGGCAGCGCCAGCGCGGAGGTCGATTTCCAGACCACTTCGGGCACGCTGGTCTTTGCGCCGGGAGTGACGAACCTGCCGATCTCGATCCCGCTGATTGGCGATCTCATGAGCGAATCCAACGAGGTTTTTTTCGTGAACTTGAGCGGCGCGACGAACGCGACGATTTCGCAGGCCTCATGGCGGGCCACCATCAACGATGATGATCCCTTCGCGGCGCTGACCATTTTGGACACCGCGGTGATCGAAGACAGCGGCTCATCCAGCAATGCGGTATACTCGGTCACCAACGCCGTGTTCTCGGTTCGGCTTTCCGCGCCGAGCGGTCGGAGGGTGGCCGTCCGGTATCAGACGGCCGATGCCTCCGCGGCCGCAGGCGCGGATTACGCTTCGTATCATGGAACCTTGACCTTTCCTCCCGGTTCGACCCAACAGACGATCAGTGTGCCGGTTTTCGGGGACATCACGGGGGAATCCAACGAAACCTTTCGGGTGACTCTGTACGATCCGGTCAATGCCACGATTGCCGACAACGAGGGCGTCGGGACGATTGTGGATAACGATCCGCTGACCCTAGCGATTGGCGATGCAACCGTTCAGGAGGCCAGCGGCGGCAGCTCCGCTTCCTTTGTGGTATCGCTGAGTCCGCCGACCAACAAGCCGGTGGAGGTTTTTTATGCGACCGAGAATGTCAGCGCGATCGCGGGAGAGGATTACCTCCCCACCAACGGTTGGTTGATCTTCCCATCCGGGATGACCACGCAGACCCTCCAGGTCGTCATCCTCGACAATCCGGCGTATGAGGCGAACGAGGTTTTCTACGTCCGTCTCAGCGAACCGGTGAATAGCACGATCCTGGACGGCCAGGGCGCCGGCACGATCACCGACGACGAACCGCCGCCCGTGTTGAGCGTGTCGTCTCCCAGCACGCTGGAAGGGCACGGCGGCGCCACGAACCTGGAGTTCCAGGTGACTCTCACGGGCCGGACCGACCAGTTCGCAACCGTCCATTATGCCACCGCGGACGGCACGGCGGCCGCGAGCAGCGATTACGCGGGCGCCAGCGGATTCCTGACGTTTCCGGCGGGCACGACGAATCTCTCGGTGTCGGTGCCCGTGCTGGGCGACCGCCAGGTGGAGTCGAACGAGGTCTTTCGTTTGATCCTGAGCGGCGCGGCGCACGCTTCCATCGCTGATCCAGGCGTTGGGACCATTCTCAATGACGACGGTTTTCCCGGCCAGATGCACTGCTTCGAATGGAGCGCGATTCCGTCGCCGCAACGGACGGGGGTGGTCTTTGATGCCAGCATTCTTGCCAAAGATTTCTTCGGCAATCGGGTCGCGGACTTCAACGGCGCGGCCCATCTCTTCGCGCGCACCAATTCGCCCACCGCGCCCATCTTCATCGAGGATTTCGAAGACGGAAACCTGGACGGATGGGGTGAGCCTTGGACCAACGATTATCGTTACGCGACCAACCAAGTCGCTCCTCAAGGTTCGAGTTGCCTCTTTCTGAGCCGCCACTTTTACCTCACTCACTCGCTGTCCAACCTGACACCCAATGGCGTCAACTTCTATGTGCGGGGAGAGGTGCGCGAGGATGAAGTTTGCAGGCTCATTCTCGGAACCAGCGTCGAATACGCCGATCTGGCAGTGTTATTCTACATGACGGGCGGCGGACAGATGGGTCTTTATGAATATTCGAAAGGGCTGCATGCCATCGCGTATCAGCCCGATCAATGGTATAAGATATCGCTGTGGTTTCATTGGGAGGACCGCACCGTGGATTACTTTGTGAACGATGCATTGATCGAAGCTGGCATTCCGTTCCGAAATCCAGCGGTTGACCGTCTGACCGTCCTGCGGCTCTTTGCCTATGGCCGCAGCTGGTGGGACCAGATTGAGATTCTGGACGACGATTGGGTCCCCGCGCCCGACATGATCTCGCCCGCGGTCGCCGGCCCGTTCACGAATGGCGTGTGGGCTGGCAATCTCGCGCTGAGGTCGGTGGCGGCGAAGATCTACCTGGGTGCAACCAACGACGACGGCTTCGTGGGGTTCAGCAACCCGTTCGAGGTGAGCTATCCGGACGACCTGATCCTGGCTGCGGCGTCGGATGCGGCCATTGTCTACGCGGGCGAGACGCTCGCCTACACCCTCCAGCTGAACACCACCGGCCCCGGCACGCTTCACGGGATCCAGTTGAGCAACACCCTGCCCGCGGGCGTCACCTTCCTGTCGGCCGCCGCCTCGCAAGGAGACTGGTCATTCAGCGGCCCGGTGGTGAACTGGAACGTAGGCGCGTTGCCTGCGGACAGCCACGCCACCCTCCGCATTGCCGTCCGGGTCGATTCCCATGGATTGCTGACCAACGTGGCGGCCGCCCGCCCAAGCGAACCGGACCTCAATCCGCTGAACAACACGGTCGCCCTGGCCACTCGCGTCCTGCCCTCCCTCCACCATTTCGTGTTCCACAACCTATCCACAACCCAGCAATCGTTGATTCCGTTCCCCATCACGGTCGCGGCGCGAGATCTGAACAACACCCTCGTGAGCAACTTCAACGGCTGGGTTCGCCTCAGCGCCACCCGCTTGTTCAAGGACGACTTCGAGGATGGCGACATCGGCGGCTGGAGCTGGAGTGTGTCGCAGAGCCCGCGTGAGATCGCGGTGACCAACTCGCTGGGGGGCGCGAATAATCAGGCGCTCGTCTTCTCGAACCTGCCCGGTGTCCGGCACGAATTTCCCGACCTCTTGCCCGACGAAGCCGCGTTCAAAGTCCGACTGGCCGCGCCGGAGGGCGACCTTTACTGCACGCTGGGCGGCGGGCCGACCGACCACCAGAGGATCATCGATTTTCGCATGACCCGCAACGTCATGGTTGTCTACTATAACGGCGGCTCCTTGTCCTTGTCCCATCCCTGCACCACCGATCGTTGGTATGAGATTCGATTCCAGTTCCACTGGCCGGCGCGAACGTATGATTGGTTTGTGGATGGCACTCTGGCCTCCGCCAACATCCCTTTTATGGGGTCGGATGCGACCCGGTTGACTTATGCGTACCTGCGCAATATTTACGGTTGCACCTCGTATTGGGATGATTTCGAGCTGGTGGGCGACGCGGCGGCCCACACGGTGGCGTCCGAGCCATGGATGCTCGGCCCGTTCACCAACGGCCTGTGGACGGGCGAAGTGATTGTGCAGGAACCGGCCACCAATGTGCAGTTGCGCGTCGAGGGCGAGGATGGCCACGAGGGTCTCAGCGCCACCTTCAACGTGATCCCCGGACCCCATGGCGTTTTCGATCATTTCGAATGGAGCCTCACGGGGCCTCACTTGGCGAATCAACCCTTTGCCGCCGCGCTGACGGCCAAGGATGCATTTGGCATAACGGTCACCAACTACACCGGCAGCGTCATACTGCGGGCCACCACCCAGAAGACCGTCCGGGTGCTGTTCCTGCATACGTATACGGATCCAGATTATACCCTGGTTCCGCTGGATGTCATTTCCAACTGGTTTGCCGATTTCAACGCCACCATCACGACCAATGCCACCCCATCCTATCTGCAATCCCAATTGGCCTCCAGCGACGTCCTCCTCGTGGCGAGGCAGTGCTACGCACCCGCGGGCGCCATGGCGGAATGGGGGCGTGCGTTGGAGGGAGTGCTGACGGAGTTCCTCCGCGCTGGCGGAATCATCATCGTATGCGCTGGAACCGGCGAGGCTTATGAAATCCTCAACAGCAGCCATTTGCTCGAATGCGCCTGGCAAGGGTCGGGGGCCACGTCGATGGCCGTACTCACCGATCACATCCTCACGGCCGACCTTCCCAAGCGGTTCAAGTCCCCCGGTTTGCGGTATTTCTTCCACACCAATTCGACCGTGGTGCTTTATGGACTTGGCGATGGCCCCGTGGTGTTGAGCCGCGATGTCGGAGCGGGGCATGTCGTGCTGTTCGGCGGCGACATGTCGAATGGTTACCCGTCCGCCTCGCCACTGGACAGGGTTTTCGCGAACGCGGTGAAGTGGGCTCGGTTCAGCCCGGCCCATGCGCTGGGCTTGAGCCCCACCACCGCCGGCCCATTCAGCAATGGGGTTTGGACGGGCACCGTCACGATCCCGGATACGGTGGGCCGCGCCTTTCTCCATACCGACGACGGCCATTTGAACGCGGTGTTCTCCGATCCCTTCTCCGTGGGCGTGATCAACGATATCGGCATTTCCATGGTGCTATCGAATCCTCTCCCGATTGTCGGTGAACCGCTGCAGTTCCTCATTGCCCTCACTAACGTCGGCCCCAATTCCGCCACGGGCGTCCGATTGACCAACACCATTCCCGCTGGCACATCGCTTCTCGAGATGACTGCCTCCCGGGGCAATGGTTTCGTGGCCGGCAACGACGTGGTCTGGGACGTCGGAACATTGGAGGGGGACGACGGGGTGAGCCTGGCGCTCACCCTTCGAGCCGCCCAAACCGGCAGCTTCACGAATGTGGCCAGCGTCACCCGCGCCGAACCGGATTACTACTTGCCGAACAACACCGCTTCATGGGCCGCGATTGCCATTCTGCCGACCGCGTTCTACATCGGCAACGCCACCGTGGTGGAACGTAACACCGATGCCACGGACGCGGTGTTCGAGGTCCGGCTCTATCCGCCCTCGATGCAGACCTCGCTGGTCCATTACGCAACGGCGGACGGCAGCGCCGTTGCAAGCTTGGATTACGCGCCCACGAACGGCCTGTTGACATTTCCGCCTGGCGTCACGAACCAGTCGATCACCGTCGCCGTGCATGGCGATCTGCTCAGTGAAGACACCGAGATGTTCAACGTCCAATTATCGAATCCGACCAACGCCCTCTTGGGCGCCGCCGTGGGGACCGGCGCCATTGCGGACGACAACGATCCATTCCCGCTCTTTTCCTTGGACGCGGCCAGCGCATTCGAGGGCGACGCGGGAACCAGCCTCATGGTGTTCACGGGCCGGCTTTCGACCGGGAGCGGCAGGACGGTCACGGTTCGGTTTGCCACCGGGAATGGCGCCGCGACCCCCGGCGTCGATTTCGACGCCGTTGCCGGCCAATTGGTTTTTCCGCCCGGCGTGACCGAACAGGCATTTGCGATGTCGATTCGGGGCGATACAGTCAACGAGCCTGACGAGTTCTTCCTGGTGGATCTTCTCAGCGTGTCGAACGCGACACCCCTATTCGTCCAAACTTCCGGCCTGATCCGCAACGACGACGGCTTGCCGGGCAAGCTGGATCATTTCGAATTGGCCCCCGTGCTGGCACCCGTGGTCGAGCGCCAGCCTTTCTGGCTTTCCGTAACCGCGAGAGATGCATGGAACTATGCGCTGCCCGACGTCAGCGGACCATTTCAACTCGACGGTTATCGGAGTGTTGTCAGCCACAGCGACACCGTCGAAATCCTGACCTGGATTGGATGGGTGGACAACGATCGATATCCTCAGATACTCACCGCGGTCTCGAACTGGTTCACCGACTTTCACGAAACCACTGCGACGGCATACGACCCGTCCGTTCTCGAGGCGCTTTTGTCCGACAAGGATGTTCTGCTCGTGCCTCCGCAGGAGGCCCCGATGGGCCAGATGGGAGTTCTCGGCGCCAGTTGGTCGGCGGTCCTGAATCCATTCGTCCACCGGGGCGGGGTCGTCATCGTGTGTTCGGACCACTACGACGAACATCTCCTGCTGGTCAGAGGCGGATTCCTGGAGTTGCAGCGACTCGGCAATGACTACTCGGGCAACGTCGCCATCGGCGCTCCTTCGCGCGTTACCGAAGGTGTTTCGAATTCATTCGCCGGCCCGTTTGTCGCCGAATATGCAGCCAGCAACGGAGTTGTCGCGCTGAAAACCGCGGCCAACAACCATGCGGTCGTTATCCAACGCGAGGCGGGTTGGGGCGCCGTTTTCATGATCGGCAGCGGTTTCTATTACCCTGGCTCGCAAATGGATCACGTTCTCGCCAATGCCGTCCGCTGGAACCAAGGCCTTGGCGAGGCCCCAGTCGCTCTCACCATTCCCGATGCATCGCTAATACTGACGAATGGCGCCTGGGCGGGCTGCGTCACCGTCTTCGAGTCCGGCAGAGATCTTTCTTTGCGAGCGGCCGATGGGCTGGGGCGCATGGGTTGGAGCAGCCCTTTGAACGTAAAAACTGATTCTGATGGCGATGGGCTGCCCGATGATTGGGAGCTTCCATTCGGCTTGGACCCGACCGATCCTGCCGATGCTTTTCTGGATGCGGACGGCGATACGTTGTCCAATCTCGCCGAATATTGGGCCGGCACGGATCCGCTGTCATTCGAGAGCGTCCTCTGGCTCGAGGCGGTTCCGTCCGGCAAGGGTCTATGGCTTCGATTTCCATCCGTGATCGGCCGGCGCCACATCCTGGAATACTCCGCCAGCATCAGTCCGCCCGGATGGTTGGCATACGGAAGCCCCTTCTTCGGAACCGGCGGGCTGATGGAAATCGAAATCCCAATGCAGCCCGGGCAGGCGATGCAGTTCTATCGGCTCCGCCTCCTGCCGTGAAGCGCAAGCCGAATCGGTGAGGACGAACCTGGCATCCGCGGCAGCCCCAAGAAAAAGGACCGTTGCCGATCCGGCCCGGCGCCGCTCCCGCCAAAATCGGAAGGATTTTTTCACGTATCCATAGTTGTCTGCACCTCGATGTGCTCAGGTCGGCTGTTCCTGGCGGGATGAGACCTCACGGGCCCAGGCGTCGAGGATCTCCGACTGACCGTCCTGGGGCGGCCCCATGAACTCGCGCAGGGTCGGCCCCTGAGCAATGCGCCCGTCCAGAAACAGGAAATGGAACAGCTCATACGGCCAGACTTTCCGGCCGATCTCGTAATACCATCGCATGGCTTTCCTCAGGGCCGGATCGGGGTGCGCCAGCATGCGCCCCAGGGACCGCGGACGCAGCTGTGCGGCCGCTTCGATCAGCTTGATCCAGAGTGTCACCCGCCAGGGCGGCACCCGGTCCGTGGCCAGCACCTGGTGTTTGTAGTCCCATCGGCCCAGATCGGGCTGGATCACCCGGCGCCTCGATTCGCGGCGATAGAACGACGTCCAGCGATGCGGCGTGGCATACATCGCCTGGATCTGGTCGGGATCATACGAAAGGATCTGCCGGAGCATGCGCCAGTAATCGCGGTCCGTCTCCTGCTCGAATCCGGCCACGAAGGCGGCCATCGACAGGATGCCGTGCTGGCGCAGCAGGCGGATGGCCTCGCGATCGGTTGCGATGCAGCTGCCCTTGCCGATGCGGCGCAGGGTGCGGTCGTTCGTGCTCTCGATCCCGAGGAGGAATCGGGCAACGCCAGCCTTCCGGTACAAGGGGAGGATGTCGGCGTCGCGCACGATGTCGTCGGCCCGCGTCGATCCCACCAGGATCAACGGCACGTTCTCCGCAACCAGCGCTTCGAGGAAGGCCTGCCAGGCTGGGCGCAATGACGTCGGATTCTCGTCGGCGAAGTTGATCACTTCGACGCCGTGCTCGCGGTGGAGCCATGCCAGCTCGCGGGCGAACCCGACAGGATCGCGATGCCGCCACGCGCTCCAGAACCCCTGCTGGCCGCAGTAATTGCATCGGTGCGGGCAGCCGCGTGAGAACTGTACGACCACCGCCCGCCGGCGGCCCCAGTAACTGTAACGGGCCGGATCGATCAATTCCCACCCCACCCGACAACCATCGAGGTTTTGGATGAGCGGCGCCCGCCCGGTCGATCGAGGCGGCCCGATCCCTTCCATCGGGAGACGATGCGTGCCGCTCCCAGCCGTGCCGAGCGGCTCGCGAAATGCGATTCCAGACACGCGGTTCAATGGCGTCCCGATCTCCAAGGCCTCCATGAGCCGCACTGCCGTCTCCTCCCCTTCGCCCCGCACAATGATGTCGATCTGCGGTTCGTTCTCGAGGATCTCGCGCCAATGATAGGTCGGGAACACTCCGCCATACACGATCCACGCCTCGGGCCAGGCCGCGCGGATTGCCCGGGTGATCTCGACGACGCGAGGGTGGGCGGACGTGGAACCCGAATGCCCCACGAGCACCGATCGAGGCGCCCGCCTTCTTACAAGCGCCGCAATCTCGGCCGTCGGCTGGTCGTCAATGTCCGCATCCAGCAGCTCGACGCGATGGCCGGCGTCAATCAGCGGACCGCCGATCGCCAGCAAGCCCAGCGGCGGAAGGTGCTCGATGGGAATTCGGCTGCCGATCGCCGGATGCGGCGGATTCAGGAGGAGGATGTTCACAGGGATCCAGGCTGCCCACCGGCGAGCCTTGCAGGCGGCGGGCGGTCAGCAGCGGCAACACCGGCCACCGCCGGCCGCGGCCATGCCTGGAGAACCCGACTGCGCCATGCCATCCGAAGTTCACTTTGTATCACAAAGTATATGACGCCGCACTTCGGGTTTCGTTCAAATTGGATCGCATCTCGGTTCCATTAACAACGCGCCCCGAGAACGCTCCCGGGGAATCCCATGGCGATCAGGCGTTGAATATTCTGATCCGCGGCGATCGCGCCGCGCCTGGGTTTGATCCCCTTCGCCTCATTTGTCAATTATTTAGATGCGACCCCATTGGCCTCACCCGGCCTCAGCCAGGCGTTGTCGTCTTCCACGCGCCTCGAGTGAAGTCGGGGATTTCCTGGGGCGCGCCGCCGGCTCGAAGCGAAGCGGCCGAAAGCGGGATGATGCAGCTCCACGCCGCCGCGTCATAGGCGTCGACGGGTGATCGCCGGCCGGTTCGGATCGCATCCAGGAACTCGGCGATGACGAAGTAATCGGCGCCGCCGTGGCCGGTTTTGGCGGCCTGCTCTCCCGCCTGCTTCCAGAGCGGGTGCTCGCAATCGGCGGCCAGATCCTCGATCGGCGCCCAGGCATAGCTCCGGCTCCTGCCCTCGACCCATGCCTGGCTCGCCACGCCATCGTCCTTGTAGGAGGCGGTTGTCCCCTGCAGGGTGAAGTACGTCGTGCTCGGATGCGGCCGGGCGGAATGGGTGTCGTAGCGCAGATCAATCACCGCACCGCGGGCTGTCCGCAGCAGCGTGGTCGTGGTGTCGCCCACGGCAAACTGGATCATTCGGGCCGGATGGCCGGCGGGGAACTTTTGCGCGACGTAATGATCCATCCCTTTGGGCGGGCTGCTCGAGGCCGACAGCGACACCAGCCGGTCGCCCCGGTGAATGCCCAGCCACCGGGCAACCGGCCCCAGGGCGTGCGTCGGATACAGGTTGCCGATCATGTCGCGCGCCATCTCGCCGCGCCACGTCAGCGAACCGTCGGGGTTGAACACGTAAGCCCGGCAATCATGGACATAGCCGCATTCGGCATAGGTCAGATCGCCGAACAACCCCTTCCGTACCACCTCGAGCGCCATCAGGTTGCGCCGGTAATAGCAGCAGTTCTCGGCCATCATGTAGAGGCATGGGGACTCCTCCGCGGCCCGGACCAGCGCACAGCAGTCGTCCATCGTCGCGGCGGCCGCCACCTCGCTCAGCACGTGCTTTCGAGCCCGGAGGGCATCCACGGACATCGCGGCGTGCAGCAGCAGGGGCGTGGCGATGAGGACCGCGTCGACATCCTCCCTCAGCAGAAGCCGCCGGTAATCGAGCGGCCCGCTCGAATAGCCCGCCGGCCGCCGGCCGCGCGACTTGGCGACGATGCCCGCTGCGCGCTCGACGCGGCTCGCGTCGATGTCGCACACCGCGGACACCTCGACCCCTTCGAACCCCAACGCCACGGTCATCAGGTAGGTGCCCCGCCCCCCCACCCCGATAATCCCCAGGCGAATAGCCCGGCCTCCGGGCTCGCCTCCCCCGGCGGCGACGATCGGCGCAACCAGGCCGATGGCGGCGCCCGCTTGAAGAAAGGCACGACGATCAAGTTGTTTCTGCATGACCTCTTTTCATATGCAATTGCCGGCCCGTTGCCAACCCTATGTGCGTGTCCGCCGGATGCAGGATTCACCGACCGGCTTTCGGGCAGGGCGAACGACCATGGTGATCATCCTGGGAGCGAAAGGCCGGCGGCCCGGATCCAAGCCGCCATCACCACCCCCACCAGCAGGCCCAGCGCCGCAATGTCCAGCCAGCGGCCCTGGCGGGGCGGCGCTGGCGCCCGGCTCAGCGGCAGCCCCAGCAGGGCTCCTGCAAAAAATCCGCCCCCGTGCGCCACGAAGTCCGATGTCGGATTGGTCCCGGTCAACGCGAACAGCATCACGCCGGCCAGGATGGCCGGTGCGCCCCAGCGCACGGGTGTCCGCTGGCCCCGCCAAAGCTCGGACACCATCAACAATCCCAGCGCGCCCATCACCATGCCGGAGGCGCCGACGGATCGGTGCGTTTCGGGATAGATCAGCCAGCCAGCCCATCCGCCCAAGACTCCGGCGGCATACGCCGCCAGCAGGCCGATCCCGTACCCGTATCGCGCCATGGCCAGCCCGAGGAGAATGCCGCCCAGGCCCAGGTTGGCGGCCAGGTGGCCGGCATCGCCGTGCAGCGTCACTGAGGTGAACGGCCGCCACCATTCGCCCCGGCTCATCGCCGCGTTATCCACGCAGCCGGCCGGCCTGAGATCGATCCCCTGCCATGCGGGCAGGGCGAAAAACAAGACCAGCGCCAGCCCCCACCCCAGCACGCCCCAGTGGAAAAACCAGCCGCTCCACGGCAGCGGCTGGCGCCATCGAAACCGGCGGTTCTCGCGCCGGTAGAGCCGGATGGCTGCCATGGCGGGCAAGTAATCGGGCGGATCCACCTCGATCCGCCAGCCGCCCTCCTCGCTCCGCTGGATGGTCGAGCCAATCCCCTGGCTCGAGAGCACCAGGCTCCAGTCCATGGCCTGCTGCTCCGACCGCGCCGCGATCACAGCCTGCGCCGGCTCCAGCATCGGCGACGGATCGTTCATCGGACGAGGCAATGCCTCAAGGCAGCGACGGCCATTGGCCCCCCGCAATCCGGCGCAGATCCAGCCGGTCCGCATCGATCACAGCATGCCGAATGCGCTGGCGTTTCCAGGTGTAAGTGACGCGGACCATTCCATCCCCGGTCTGGATCACCGCCGGATACGAATACTCGCCCGGCTCCGTTTCGAGCGCCAGGGCCGCCTTCCACTCCTTGCCATCGGAAGAAACGGCCACGTTCAATGGCGACCGGCCCCGAGCGGTATGATTGTACACCAGGACGTGCCGTCCATCGCGCAAGGTGGCTGCGTCCGTGCCCGAGTTCGGATTGGGCAGCTCGGTGAGGGCGAGCGCGCTCCAGGTTCGTCCCTGGTCCGCGGACCATGACTCCCAGAGCTTGCCCTGGCGGCTCCGGCCCAGCGCCTGGAGGCGCCCCCCCGGGTGAAAGAGAATGCTCGGCTGAATCGCGGCGATCGTCCGCCCGTCGTTCACCGCATCCGTCCGCTGCCAGGTCCGCCCCCCATCGGCCGTCGACTCGAAATGCACACGCCATCCCTGGTCCTCCGTGCTGGAACCGCACAACAGCACGCCGTCCAGGCGCACCGGCTTGTTCTTGACGGGGCCGCTGATCCCTTCCGGCAACCGAATCGGTTCCGACCAGGATTGCCCTCCGTCTGTGCTCCGCATGATCATGCCCCACCACTCGCGCGGCGATGGCCCGACCTTGTAGAACAGCAGCAGGGGGCCGCCAGACACCTGATACAGCGCCGGGTTCCAGCATGGATGGCGGACCAGGGTCCCGTCCGCCTTCGCGTATTGCACGCCATGGGCCACCTCGACCGGCGGCGTCCACCGCCCCTGCAAATGCCGCGCAAGCCAGATCCCGACATCCGCACGGCCCTCCCGGGTTCCGCCGAACCATGCCGCCACGAGCCCGCCTGAGGATTCTGCAATAGTCGACGCATGACACTCCGGAAACGGAGCCGTCTCGAAAATGAATTCGTGCCGGACCAACCCGGCCGGATCGGCGCCGGCAGCCATGACGCACGCAGCCATCACTCCCAACAAGATTTCCAAGGTTCTCATAGGTATCAGCCCCATGCTCGCCCAGTTTGCGGGATCTGACAAGCGAGCATCCTTCCAAACAGCGCCGTGAAACAGGAAAAGATGAGGGATGGAAAAACTTGACCTGATGGCGTCCAATCTGGCTTTTCAAGGGTGCGAGCATGAACAACTCCGGCCTGCTCGAGGCGCTGAACGTTATTTGGCCCTATGTCATCGCGGTGGTGACCTGGGTCGCTTCCGTTCTAGCGTCGGGCCATGCCATCCTTTACAAGCGCGATCCGCGATCGGCGGTCCTGTGGACGGGGCTGATCTGGCTGCTGCCGCTGGCGGGGGCGTTGCTCTACTTCATTTTGGGGATCAACCGGATTCGGCGCCGGGCCCTGGTGCTCCGCGGCCAAGTCGAGACCTACCGCTCGCTGCCGCCGCCGCCGGCCTCGCCGCCGGAGACGCTGGCCGAGCATCTGCCGCCCGAAGCCCGCCGCCTCATCTCGCTGGCATCGCTGGTCGATCAGGTCGTTCAGCGCCCCCTGGTTCCGGGCAACGCGGTGGAGCCGCTCCTCGATGGCGACCAGGCCTATCCCGCCATGCTGGCCGCCATCCAGGAGGCCAGGTCGTCGATCGCGCTCTCGACCTACATCTACGACCGCGACGAGGCAGGCTATGCCTTCGCCGACGCCCTGGGCAAGGCCGTCCGACGAGGGGTCGAGGTCCGGATCCTGATCGACGCCGCCGGCACCCGCTACACCTGGCCGTCCATCCTTGGCACGCTTCGGCGCGAAGGCATCCGCCACGCCCGGTTCCTCCGCACGTTCCCCCTCCGGCACCTGGTCTCGATCAACCTGCGCAACCACCGCAAGATCCTCGTGGTCGACGGCACCACAGGATTCACGGGGGGCATGAACATCCGAGTCGGACATTGGCTGAGCAAGAAACCCGCGCACCCCGTCCGCGACATGCATTTCCGGCTCGACGGACCGATCGTCGCCCATTTGCAGGAGGCCTTCGCCGAAGATTGGCGATTCACCACCGGCGAGATCCTCGAAGGCGATCGATGGTTCCCGCCGCTTGAACCCGCCGGCTCTGTCTTCGCCCGAGGGATCATCGATGGCCCCGATGAGGATTTCGAACGGCTCCGCTGGACCCTGCTGGGCGCTCTGGCTGCCGCCCGGCACTCGGTCCGGATCATGACCCCCTATTTTCTGCCCGAGCCCGCGCTCATTTCAGCCCTGAACCTCGCCGCATTGCGCGGAGTTGATGTGGACATCCTCCTGCCCTCGCGGAACAACTTGCCTTTCATCCACTGGGCCTCGCAGGCGCACTGGTGGCAGATGCTCGAGCGCGGCTGCCGGATCTGGCTGACACCCCCTCCCTTCGACCACTCGAAGCTGTTCATCGTGGACGACTGCTGGACCCTGATCGGCTCGACCAACTGGGATCCACGCAGCCTGCGGCTCAATTTCGAGTTCAATGTCGAGTGCTACGATCCTGCCCTGGCGCAATCTATGGGGCGCGAATTCGACCGGCGCCGGCAGGCTGCCCGACCCGTGACGCTGGCGGAAGTCGACGCCCGCGGCTACGCCATACGGCTTCGCGACGGGCTGGCCCGATTCCTGACGCCTTTTTTATGATCCACAAAGCCGATCCGGAGGTGAAAGCCGAGAACAACCTGGCCGTCACCCCGGAGATCTTTGGCTGGAAGCAGTCTGAGCTGGCAGGCCTCATCGGGGCCAAGTTCGGAGCGGTGCATCCCGCCGCGGAACGACCGCGGGTTGCGCCTGCACCGCCGAGCGAATAAGGATCCGCCCTCCGCTCGAGCTCACGGCAGCGGGCCGATCGCCGCCTCGCCGGAATAGATCCGCACCCACTCCATCCAGCCGGTCCATCGCGGCGAGACCGGCTCGATGACAGGGCTGCCCAGGTCGGCTCCGATCTGCATGATGTCCATCGGGTCGCTCCCGATCAGGCCCGGCAGCGGGGCGCTGCCCGCCAGTTGCCCATTGACATAAATCCGGGCCTGGCGATCGGCGGTGATGATCCCCGCTAGCACAGCCCAATCGTCCAGGATCGATTTCGCCTGGACGGTCACGCGCTGGTTGCCGGCGACCACCGTGAATGCCGGACGGCCGCGATCGAGCCAGAGCGCGTATCCCTGGCTCCGGCCGCCTCGGGCCAAAATCACTCCGTCGGGCTGGCCGGGCCTCACCATGGCCTCGACGGTCCACGCCTGCCCTGCCGGATTCAGCGAGGCTGACTTGCCCACTTCGATGCAACCGCCGTCTTGCCAGCGCATCGCCTTGCGGCCGGATCTGCCATCGGCCAGAACCACGCCGAGAACCGCGCCATGGTTTCCCTTGCCGCTGGCATCCAGAACATGCCCGCCTTCGAAATGCGCCGCGTCCAATTCCAGCCGCAGCTCCGGCTTCGCGTCCGGCTGCCAGTCCGCACCACCCGCCCTGCCCCACCACTCGGGTCGATCGACGTATTCCGGGACGCGATACCCAACCTCGAGCGCCAGGCGATCGTGCTCGGCCTCGAGCCGCCGCAGCAGCTCCGCTCGAGCCGGGTCCCGAAACACGTTCCGCGTCTCGAACGGGTCCGCCGCCAGATCGAACAGCTCGGTCCAGTCGTCGTGGCCGGGATACTTGATCAGCTTGGCGCCGGCGGTTCGGACCGCGGTGATGTCCGGCACCCGGGAGTTGCGCTGCCGTTCCGCAAAGTATTCGTAAAACCACGATGTCCGCCAATCGGCCTTCTGGCCTGCGACCAGCGGGCGCCAGCTCCGGCCCTGCATGCCGGCCGGGATCGGCGCGCCCGCCCAGTCCAGCAGCGTCGGCGCCAGATCCAGGTTCAGGACCATTTCGTCCCGGACCCGGCCTTGGGCCGGATCGCCCAGCGCCGGATAGCGGACCAGGAGCGGCACTCTCAGGCTTTCGTCGTAGGCGCTTCGCTTGTCGCCCAGGCCGTGCTCGCCCAGGTAGTATCCGTTGTCGCTGGTGTAAATCACCACGGTGTTCCTCGCCATGCCCAGCTCGTCCAGGCCATCCAGCAAACGGCCCAGGCAATCGTCAGCCGCGCTGATGCAGCGGAAGTAATTGAGATTGACCGGCACGGCTGCCGGGCTGGGCTCCGCGCGCCGAGAACCCGCCGCGCCCATGTAGGGGGCGGGCACATTCAGGTTGGGCGTCGGCCGGGCCTGCTCGCCTGCAAATCGATCCTTCGCGCGGGCGGGCGGATCGAAGGGCCCATGGGGCGACTTGAATCCCACGATCAGCAGCCACGGCTCCGGGCGCCCTTTCTGCCGACGCAAGAACTCGAGGGCGTAATCGGTCGATATGTCGTCAATCCACCCCCGGCTCGGAACATCCCGCCCGTCCACGATGAAGACCGGATCGTTGTAGCGTGCGTGGCCGATGAACGAGGCGTGATGGTCGAACCCGGGCCGCTCCCGCTGGCTGTCCATGTGCCACTTGCCCACGTAAGCGGTTGTGTAGCCCTGTCCGCGCAGCAGGCTGGCATGGGTTACGCTGTCGACGGGCAGCGGACGGAAGTTCGAGGCGACCCCGTTGAAGTGGCCGTAGCGGCCCGTCAGGTTCACCGCCCGGCTGGGCGCGCATAGCGAGTGGACGACAAAGGCGTTCCGAAAGCGCACTCCCTCGCTGGCGAGCCGGTCCATGTGCGGCGTGCGAAACCACGGGAACCGGCCCTGATCGCCCTGCTCCTGCTGGACGACCGAGAGGGCGTCGTAACGCTGGTCATCGGTGTAGATGAACAAGAGATTCGGCCGGCTGGCGGCCCGGACCGGCGAGGCTGCCGGCCATGCTGCCGCCGCCAGCAAAACCCCTGCCCAAAGCGCGTGAGCGGATTTCATGCGATCATCCTGGCAGATCCGCCCTCCCGCGCCAAGCATCCCTTGATCGGCCCGGGGGGCGACGGCCGGCGCCCCCCGGGGCCGAGCCAGCCGCTTCGGAAATGACAGACTTGCACAGCCGGGGCCGAACCCTTATAGGATATTCCCGTGGTGATTCGACGCCATGGTGAACCCACCCCATGCCCGACCGCCGGCGCGGAATTTGCCGATATTGGATATGATTGCGACTTTTGCCCGATCGAAACGGCTGGCTCAGAAACCGGCCGTTTCACGGAATACGAACGACAAGCGGTACAAGATACTGGAGACGCAGATGAAGCGCTACCAGTTCAAGCAGGACGCGCTGATCGAGGTGCTGCACAAGGCACAGGAGCTGTTCGGGTTTCTGGACAACGATCTGATGACATTTGTGGCGCAGCAGCTCAAGCTGCCGCCCAGCCGCGTGTTCGGAGTCGCGACGTTCTACCATTTCTTCAACCTCAAGCCCAAGGGGGCGCATTCGTGCGTGGTCTGCATGGGCACCGCCTGCTATGTCAGGGGCGCGGACAAGGTGGTGGCGGCGATCGAGGCATTCGCCGGGATCAAGGCCGGCGAGACCACGCCCGACGGCAGGCTGTCGCTGGCCACGGCCCGATGCATTGGCGCGTGCGGCATCGCTCCGGCCGTCGTCTACGATGGCGCCGTCACGGCCAAGCAAACCCCGGAATCGTCCCTCGAGATCGTGAAAGGATGGCTAAGCCATGGTTCTTGAAGATCTGATCCGAATCAAGCAGGCCGAGCTCGCCAGGCGGAAGAAGCACACGCTGCGCTGCTGCATGGCGGCCGGCTGCGTGTCCGCCAACGCCGGGTCCGTCAAGGATGCGCTGGTGAAGGCGGTCCACGAGGCGGGCATGGACGACCAGGTCGAGGTGCGCAGCGTGGGCTGCATGCGGCTCTGCTGCGAAGGCCCGCTGGTGGCGGCCGAGCCGCAGAACATCCTCTATCAGCAGGTGACCCCGGCCGACGCTCCGGCGATTGTCGCCGCCCTCGAAGGGGCGCCCTGCAGCGTCCGCCAGGGCGACCTGAACGCGCCGTTCTTCCGCGAGCAGATGGCCATCGTGCTCGAGAACTGCGGCGTCGTGGATCCGGATCGGATCGAATCCTACATCGCCGCCGACGGGTATCTGGCGATGCGGAACGTGCTGCGCGAGATGACGGCGGCGGATGTGATTGCGGCCATTACCCGGAGCGGCCTGCGCGGGCGGGGCGGCGCCGGGTACCCGACCGGCCTGAAATGGGCCACCGTCGCCAAGACGCGCAGCACCCGCAAGTTCGTCATCTGCAACGCCGACGAGGGCGATCCCGGGGCGTTCATGGACCGCAGCGTTCTTGAAAGCGATCCGCACCGGGTGATCGAGGGCATGATCATCGCCGGCTATGCGGTTGGCGCCGAGCAGGGGTTCATCTACGTGCGGGCGGAGTACCCGCTGGCCATCGAGCGGCTCCAGAACGCCATCCGGCAGGCCAAGCAGATGGGGCTCCTCGGCAGCGGCGTTTTCGAATCCCCCCTGAACTTCAACATCGATATCCGGATCGGCGCGGGGGCGTTCGTGTGCGGCGAGGAGACGGCGCTGATGGCATCGATCGAGGGCCGCCGGGGGCTGCCCCGGCCCCGCCCGCCGTTCCCGGCCGAGAGCGGCCTGTTTCGCCAGCCGACGCTGATCAACAACGTGGAGACATTCGCCAACGTGCCTCCGATCATCTTGCGGGGGGCCGAGTGGTTCGCCGGGATCGGCACGGAAAAGAGCAAGGGCACGAAGGTCTTTGCGCTCGCCGGCAAGATCAACCACACGGGCCTGATCGAGGTGCCTATGGGCACCCCGCTGCGGAAGATCGTCGAGGACATGGGGGGCGGCGCCCCGGAAGGCAACGCCATCAAGGCCGTGCAGACCGGCGGCCCCTCGGGCGGCTGCATCCCCGCCTCCGCGCTCGACACCCCGGTGGACTACGAGTCGCTGGGCCAGCTGGGCTCGATCATGGGCTCCGGCGGCATGATCGTCATGGACCAGACCACCAACATGGTCGACGTCGCCCGGTTCTTCATGGAGTTCTGCATGGACGAGTCGTGCGGGAAATGCGTTCCCTGCCGGGCGGGCACGGTGCAGATGCACGAGCTGCTGAAGAAGTTTATCGAGCGGCGCGCCACGGCCGCGGACCTCCCGCGGCTCGAGGAGCTGTGCGATCTGGTCAAGAGCACGAGCTTGTGCGGCCTGGGCCAGACGGCGCCCAACCCGGTGTTGAGCACGATCCGGTTCTTCCGGCAGGAGTATCTGGACCTGCTGTCGCCGGGCGATCCGCCCCCCGCGCCGGCCCCCTGAATCCGCGGCAACCGAGGAGAATCGTTATGGCTGCAAAAACCCTGACAATCGATGGCCAGATGATCAGCGCCGAGGAGAGCCAGACCGTGCTCGAGGCGGCGCGCGACCACGGCATCCCGATCCCCACCCTGTGCCATCTGGAGGGGGTGATGGACGTGGGGGCCTGCCGGCTCTGCCTGGTGGAGGTGGCAGGGACCCACAAGCTCCTGCCGGCCTGCGTGACCCGGGTCGCCGAAGGCATGGTCGTCACCACCCGCTCCGAGCGGCTCGAGAAATACCGCCGCATGATCCTCGAGCTGCTCTTCGCCGAGCGCAACCACGTCTGCGCCGTCTGCGTCTCCAACGGGCACTGCGAGCTCCAGCACCAGGCCATGACCCACGGCATGGATCACGTCCGCTACGAGTATCGCCACCCGCGCCTGGAGCTGGACTTGTCGCACCGGCTCTTTGGCATGGACCACAACCGGTGCATCATGTGCACCCGGTGCGTGCGGGCGTGCTGGCACATCGAGGGTGCGGGCACCCGGAACGTCTCGGGCCGCGGCGCCAACTCGAGGATCATCACCGACCTCAACCAGCCATGGAGCGAGTCCGAGACATGCACCGAATGCGGCAAGTGCGTGCAGTCCTGCCCCACGGGCGCCCTGTTCAACAAGGGGGCCACCGTCGCCGAAATGGAGCGGGACCGCGACAAGCTCGAGTACATCGTCATCGCCCGGGAGAAAAAGCAATGGATCGTCTAAGACTCGCAACCGTTTGGCTCGGCGGCTGTTCCGGCTGCCACATGTCGTTTCTCGACCTGGACGAGTGGCTGATCGACCTGCACGGCCGGGCCGAGCTGGTCTACAGCCCGGTGGTGGATGCCAAGGAGTATCCCGAGGGCGTGGATGTGGCGCTGATCGAGGGCGCCATCTGCAACGAGGACCACGTCGAGATGATTCACAAGATCCGGCGGCGCACCCGGGCGATCGTGGCGTTCGGCGACTGCGCGGTGACGGGGAACGTGACCGCGCTGCGCAACCCGCTCGGTTCGGCCCGGCCCGTCCTCGAACGCGCCTACCTCGAGGCGGCCGATCTCCTGGCGCGGGTGCCCTCCGAGCCGGGCATCGTGCCCCCCCTGCTCGATCGCGTGGTGCCGGTCCACGCCATGGTCCCGGTCGAGTATTACCTGCCGGGATGCCCCCCTCCCGCCGACCGGATCCGGGCGCTCCTCGAGCAATTGCTCGACGGCCAGGCGCCCCGGCTCACCGCCGCCCAGATCAAGTTCGGTTGACACCCTTTCGTTATGGCTCGAAGAATCCTCATTGACCCCGTCACCCGGATCGAGGGGCACGCCAAGATCACCATCCACCTGGACGGCGCCGGCAACGTCTCCGATGCCCGGTTCCATGTCGTCGAGTTCCGCGGCTTCGAGAAGTTCTGCGAGGGCCGCCCCATGTGGGAGATGCCGAGCATCACTCCGCGCATCTGCGGCATCTGCCCGGTGAGCCACCTGCTGGCCTCTGCCAAGGCATGCGACGCGATCCTGGCGGTCCGGATCCCGCTGGCGGCGGAGAACCTGCGCCGTCTCATGAACCTGGGGCAGATCATCCAATCGCACGCGCTGAGCTTTTTCCATCTCAGCGCGCCCGATTTTCTCCTGGGATGGGAGACCCCGCCGCAGGCCCGGAATGTGTTTGGCCTGATCCGGGCGAATCCGGACCTGGCTCGGGGCGGGATCCGCCTTCGGCAGTTTGGGCAGGAGGTGATCGAGCTGCTGGGCGGGCAGAAGATCCACCCGGCCTGGGCGGTGCCCGGGGGGGTCCGCGAGCCCCTCACCGACGAAGGCCGCCAGCACATCCGGACCAGGCTGCCCGAGGCGCTCGAGACCGCCCGCCACGCCATCCAGCTCTTCCGGAAAACCCTCGGGCAGCACGAGCGCGAGATCCAGGTCTTCGGCAGGTTCCCGTCGCTGTTCCTGGGCCTGGCCAACGAGGAGGGGCTCTGGGAGCACTACGACGGCTTCCTGCGGTTCGTCGATGCCGGCGGCAACGTGATCGCTGACCAGGTGGATGTCAGCCAATACCGGGACGTCATCGGCGAGGCCGTCCAGCACGACTCCTACCTGAAGTCGCCGTATTACCGGCCGATGGGCTTCCCGGAGGGCATCTACCGGGTGGGGCCTCTGGCGCGGCTCAACGTTTGCAAGGAGATGGGCACGCCCCTGGCCAACGGGGAGCTCGAGCGCTTCCGCTCGTTCGGCCGCGGCGCGGTCACGTCGTCCTTCCTCTACCACTACGCGCGGCTGATCGAGATCCTGGCCTGCATCGAGCGCATCCAGGCCATGATCGACGGCCCCGAACTGCTGTCCGATCGCCTCCGCGCCGACGCCGGCATCAACAAGCTCGAGGGGATCGGCGCCAGCGAGGCGCCCCGCGGCACGCTCTTCCACCACTACCACGTCGATGAAGATGGCCTGATCCAAAAGGTCAACATGATCATCGCCACCGGCCAGAACAACCTGGCCATGAACCGCACCGTGGCCCAAATCGCGCGCCACTACATTCAGGGCGACACGATCCCCGAAGCCATGCTCAACCGCGTCGAAGCCGGCATTCGGGCTTATGATCCTTGCCTGAGCTGCTCGACTCATGCCGATGGCTCGCTGGCCTTGAAGGTCGTTCTCCTCGGCCCCGATGGCGCCGTCCTGGATGAAGTCCGCCGGGAATAATGGCCGGCATCCTCGTCATCGGGTGCGGCAATCCCCTGCGCGGCGACGACGCCCTCGGCCCTCGAATCGCCGCCGCCATCGCCGAGCGCCGCCTGCCCGGTGTCCGTGTGCTAACCCCTCATCAACTGGCGCCCGAGCTGGCCGCCGACCTTGCCCAAGCCCGGCGCGCCATCTTCGTCGATGCCTCGAGCAGGCCGGGCCAGGACGCGGTCGAGCTGCGATCCATCGAGCCTTCGAACGAACCGACAGCCATCGGGCACCTGAGCCGCCCCGGTGAGCTGCTGGCCCTGGCCCAGGCGCTCTATGGACGCCGTCCGCCCGCCTGGCTGGTGACCGCGCCTGCCCAGAGCTTCGACATCGGAGCGCCCTTGTCGGCAGGCGCGGAAAAGGCCATGGCCGCAGCGATCGAATCGGTCGCCAGCCTCTGCCACATGGCGTGATTCCGTCGCCAGGGTGCGGCCGGACCGTGCCGGCTGCCGATCGACACGCCCTGATCTCCCGCAAACGAGCCAGGCCGGGCCTCCTGGGCGTTGGTCCTCTCGATTCGGATTTGACCCCAAGGCCTTTCCCGCATAAGAAACGGAGGCGATGCATCAAACAAGCGCTGGCCGGGAGGTTCTCAACTTGTCCAGCAGCGCTGGCGGCAACCCTTGATCGTTCGATCCTCACGCGTATGAAAAAGCTCCTTTGGATGTTCGTGTCGGCACTGGCGGCGGCGTTGGCCGCAGCCGCGGCGCAGCCGGCGGGCAGAGCGCCGGCGACGACCCGCATGCCGGAAGGCGTGACGGCCTATCGCGACCTTCCGTATGTCGAGAACGGGCACGCCCGCCAGGTGCTCGATCTGTTCGTGCCCGACAAGGCCGAGAAAGCGCTCCCCGTCATCGTCTGGATCCACGGCGGGGCATGGATGGGAGGCGACAAGGGCGGATGCCCTCCGCTGCGGCAGGGTTTTGCGGAACAGGGATATGCGGTTGCCAGCCTGAACTACCGGCTCAGCCAGCACGCGGTCTATCCTGCCCAGATCGAGGACTGCAAGGCTGCGATCCGCTGGCTGCGGGCCCATGCGCGGGATTATCGTCTGGATCCGGCCCGGTTCGGCGTCTGGGGCAGCTCGGCCGGCGGGCATCTGGTCGCCCTGCTCGGCGTGACGGGCGACGTGAAAACGTTCGATGTGGGCCGGCACCTCGAGTTTTCGAGCGCGGTGCAGTGCGTCGTGGATGACTATGGGCCGACGGATTTCTCGCAGTTCGATGCCCATCGGCTGGCGGGCCAAAGGAGCGCGCTGGCCGTGGCCGGCTCGCCCGAATCGCTGTTGATCGGCGGATCGGTCCTGCTCCCGGAAAACAAGGAGAAGGTCGCGCGCGCCAACCCGATCGCGTTCGTCACCGCAGGCGATGCGCCGTTCCTGATCAACCATGGGGATGCGGACGCCACGGTGCCGCACCACCAAAGCGAGCTCCTCTTCGAGGCGCTCAAGAAGGCCGGCGTCCCCGTGCGATTCAACACCGTCAAAGGCGGCGGCCACGGCGCCGGCTTTGGCGGCCCCGAGCTCGAGAAAATGCGCAGGGATTTCCTCGCCTACCATCTGCAAGGGGCGAAGAACGATGCGGCCCAGTGGCCGGCCGCCATGCGGTCGAGCACCGACGCCATCGCTCCATCCCCGCGCGCTCCTCGCGGACCGGACGCCCGATAATGGCTTGCGCGAGCACGGATACAGCCGCCGGGGGCCCGAAAAACACCTGGACTCGAACGTTCCGCTTCGCGATGCAGGTTCAATTGATCGCCTGGCTGGGCAACGTCCTCCGGCAGGACTGAAAGCCAGCCTTTGCTCGACGCGCTTGTCAGGGGGGCGATCCGCGGATAGCTTGGGACTTCAGTATGAACCTGGGCACGTTTTTCTCGTTGGTTAAGAACAGGACTGCACTTCTCTGGATCCTGACCGGATGTCTCATCGGGCCGCCGATGGCCGCCGCCGCGGCTGCGCCGATCAAGGTGGGGATCATCGGGCTGGACGCGCACGCGCTCCCGTGGACGAAGATCATCCATGATCGACAGGCGGCGCGTCCGGTGGCCGACATGCGGATTGCGGCCGCGGTCCCCGCCTTCAGCCCGGACATCCCCTTCAGCAAGGATCATATCGAAAAGAACACCGCCGCCATGCGCGAACTCGGCGTCGAGATCTGTGACGGCATCGAGGCCATGCTGCCGAAGGTCGATGCGGTGATGGTGCTGAGCATCGACGGCCGGCCGCACCTGCGCCAGGCCCGGCCCGTCTTCGCCGCCAGAAAACCGGTGTTCATCGACAAGCCGGTTGCCTCCTCCCTGGCAGAGGCTCTTGTCTTGTTTCGGGAAGCGAGGGCGTCGGGCACGCCCTGCTTTTCGAGCTCATCCCTGCGCTACAGCCCGGGCATTGCCGGGATGACCAACCATGCTGCTGTCGGCCGCGTGCTCGGCTGCGACGCCTACGGCAACAACCGATCCATCCTCCCCGGGCACCCCGACCTCTTCTACTACGGCATCCATGGCAGCGAGATGCTCTTCACGATCATGGGCTCCGGATGCCAGACGGTCAGCCGTGTCCAGGGTGAAACAGCCGACCTGGTGACCGGCGTCTGGACGGACGGACGCGTGGGAACATTCCGAGGCATCCTGAACGGCTCGACGGCTTTCGGCGCGACGGTCTTTGGAGAGAAAGGGATTGCGCCGGCGGGCAAGTTCGAGGGCTACGAGCCTCTGCTGGTCGAGATCGCCAGGTTCTTCCGAACGGGCCAGCCGCCGGTCTCCGCCGAGGAGACGATCGAGATCTATGCTTTCATGGAAGCGGCCGACGAGAGCCTGCGGCAAGGCGGCCTTCCGGTGTCCATCCAAAGCGTGCTCGAAAAGGCCCGCCGCCAGGCCGAAGGCGGTTCCTGAGACGGGTCGCCGCACAGGGGATTCGGTGTTTCTGGCGCCGGGCGGAGGAAGATGCGCAACTGGCGCAGTTCGCTGGCCGGCTGAAGGCGACAATGTCGATCGTCAATCCGCCGCGGGCACAAGAGCGCTCTCCAGCGCTTCTGCGTTCGCCAGGGCGGCCTGACGCTCGTCGGAGGTCAGGAAGACCTCGCTTTCGAGCAACAAGGCGCAAGCGACGTGAAGAAGATCGATGGCCCGAGCCCCCACCCTTTCCGAGTGAGCCGCGGACAGCCGGCGCGCCTGGGAGAAGGCCGAATCCATGTCCAAAGCGATCTCCTCGAGGGTTCCCCGTTTCAAGAACTGATCAACACGGGCCAAAGCCGCGTCTCGCTCGCGCACAATCTGCGCACGTTCGCTGGCTGGTCGAATGCGCCTCTCGTGAAAGGCGCGGTGGCGGATCGCGTTTTCAACCTCCAACGCGTGCAGCGGCAGGCAATAGAGCCCGAGGCGCCCCTTCACACCTCGGCGAGGAGCCCTTGGATTTCGCTGAAGATCTCGTCGTCTTCGAACAGGTTCTGGCGAATCGAGCCGGAGGGGCAGGAAGCGACGCAGGTGCCGCAGCCCTTGCAGAGCGCCTCGTTGATGAACGCCTTCTTCTTGTCCTCGAGGAACGAGATGGCGGTGTAGGGGCAGAGCGGGATGCAGGACTTGCAGCCGGAGCATTCGGCTTCAGTGATGAAGGCGGTGTTGGGCTCGAGCTCGATGTGGCCCTTGTCGATGAGGGAGAATGCCTCGGCGGCGGCGGCGCCGGCCTGGGCGACCGAGTCGGGAATGTCCTTGGGCCCCTGGCAGCAGCCTGCGAGGAAGATCCCGTCGGCGAAGGTGCTCACGGGCGCCAGCTTGGGGTGCCTTTCGAGGAAGTAGCCCTCGTTGCTGCAGCTCATGTTGAAGAGGCGGCGCACATTGGGGGCATCGGGATGGGGCTCGAGTCCCACGGCCAGCACGACCATGTCGACGGGCAGCTTGAGGATCCGGCTCATGAGGGTGTCCTCGGCCTGGACGATGAGGCGGCCGTTGGCGCCTTCCGAGGTGTCCGGGTAGACATCGGCCACCTTGCCGCGGATGAGCTTGACGCCCTCCTCGGCAATCCGGTTGTAGAACTCCTCCATCGATTTGCCGGGGGTGCGAACGTCGATGTAGAAATTGTGGATCTGGGCCTCGGTCCGCTCATGGATCAGGTGGGCCAGCTTGAGCGAGTAGAGGCAGCAGACCCTCGAGCACCAGCGGTTGGTGTGCTCGTCGCGGGAGCCGACGCAGTGGATGATCGCGACGGATTTCGGCTTGCGGCCGTCGGGAAGAACGATCTCGCCGCCGGTGGGCCCGGAGGCGTTGATGAGGCGTTCGATCTCGAGCGCGTTGTAGACATTGGGGTAGGTGCCGTAGCCGAAAAAGGGGGCGCGGCGCGCGTCGAAAACCCGGAAGCCGGTCGCGACGATGACGGCTCCGACCTGGATCTCGCGGATCTCCTCCTGCTGCTTGAGGTCGATGGCCTTGCGATCGCCGCAGGCCTCGACGCATGTCTTCTTGCACTTGCCGGTCTTGAGCTCGATGCAGGTCTCGGGATCGATGATGGCGATGGGGGGCACCGCCTGGGGAAAGGGGAGGTAGACGGGCTTGCGCTTGCCCAGGCCGAGGTTGAACTCGTCCTTGAACTTGGGCTCGCGGTAGACGCAGGCCTCGATGCACTCCTGGCATCCGGTGCAGAGGTCCTCGAGGACGTATCGGGGCTTGCGGCGGACCGTGATCCGAAAATTCCCGACGAACCCGTCGACCTTCGTCACCTCGGAGTAGGTCCAGAGCGTGATGTTCGGGTGGTTGCCGACGGCGGCCATCTTCGGCGACAGGACGCACGCCGCGCAATCCAGCGTCGGAAAGGTCTTGTCGAACTTGGCCATGTGCCCGCCGATGGTGGGCTCGCGCTCGACCAGGTAGACATGCTTGCCGGCATTGGCCAGGACCAGCGCCGCATGGATCCCCGCGATCCCGCCGCCGAGGACCAGGACGTTCGGGTTGATGGGCACTTTCTTGACCTCGAGCGGCTTGTGATGGAACACGCGCTGGACGGCCGCGCGCACGAGGCTCATGGCCTTTTGGGTGGCTTCGGCCCGGCTGGTGTGGACCCAGGAGTTGTGCTCGCGGATGTTGACCATCTGGAAGAAGAACGGATTGAGCCCGCCCTTCTCGACGGCCTTGCGGAAGGTGTGCTCGTGGAGGAGCGGCGAGCAGGCCGAGACGACGATGCGGTTGAGGCGATGCTCGAGGATATCCTGCTCGATCATCTCCTGGCCGGGATCGGAGCACATGTATTTGTAGGTGCGGGCCACGGCCACCCCGGGCAGCTTGGCGGCATATTGAGCCACCTGCTCGACATCGACCATGCTGGCGATGTTCACCCCGCAATGGCATACATAAACGCCGACTCGAATCGGTTCTTTTTTCTTGGGAACGATCATAGGAAGGTGTGTGCGAACGACGGTTGATGTGATGTCGATGGGCGCGGGGCCGGGCGATCAATCCCCCAGGGAATCAGCCAGCAGCTCGACCACGTCACGGACCACGATGGGCTTGTCGTGGCCGACGGTCTTGAGGGCGTCCTCGAACCGCGAGATCTCGTAGGGGCAGGAGACAGCGAGGACATCGGCGCCGGTGCGGATGGCTTCGCGGATGCGGCGTTCGGAGAGCCGCTCCATGCCCTTGGCCTTGAAGAACGTGTCCAGCCACATGCCGCCGCCGCCGCCGCCGCAGCAGATGGCATTGACGCGGTTGTGGGTCATCTCGACCAGCTTGACGCCGGGGATGGCCCGGAGGAGCTCGCGGGGCGGCTCGTAGCAGCCCGCCCGGCGCCCCAGACAGCAGGAATCATGGTAGGTGACGGTGCAGTCGAGCTTCTTCTTGAGCATCGGCTTGAGCCGGTCGAGATGGCCGTGCAGCAAGGGGGTTGTGTGATCGACCGGGTAATCGAAGCCGAAGAGCGGGTACCGGATCCGGAAGGCGTTGAACGCATGCGGATCGCCGGTCACCAGCCGCTTGAACTTGTATTTCCCGAACACGACCATGTTGTAATCGGTCAGCGTCTCGAACAGCCCGGACTCCCACGTCAGCTGGCCGCAGTCGCCCGCGCATTTCTCCTCGTTGCCGAGGATGGCGAAGTCGAGGCCCAGGGCGTGGAAGAGGCGGGCGGTCGCGCGGCTGTTGTCCTGGCCACGCGCGTAGTAGGACGTGTAGCACTCGACGAACCACAGGATGTCGGCCACCCCGCCCTTCTCGCCAATCGTCGGCACCGGGACCCCCGCGGTGGCGGTCCATGCGGCCCGCTTGCGCGAGGACTCGCCCATGGGATTGCCGTATCGGAGCGTGTTCTGGAGGCTTTTCTGGAGCTCGGCCGGCATCTCGGTGAGGTGGATCAGCGTCTGCTCCTTGACCAGGGGCAGTAGGACATCGGAGAGGCGGATGTTCCGGGGGCACTTGGCCATGCAAGCGTAGCAGCTCACGCACCGGAGCATGCTGTCGGAGCGGAAGACCTCGTCGATGAGGCCGCGCTGGAGCATGTTGATGATCCGGCGCGGCGGGTAATCCATGTGCTCGCCGTAGGGGCATGTGCCGGCGCAGGTGCCGCACTGGATGCAGGAGAGGATGCGCCTGCCGTCGGGCGTCTCGAGCAGGTTATCCAGGCTGGTGTTCTTCTGGCAGCGCAGGTCGTCGAATATGGCGGCGGTGGCGTCAATGGTTTCCTGGGTGGCAATCATGCGGTGGCTCCTTTGGCGGGGGTCATGGCGTTCTCAACGGCATCCCAAACCAGCTCGGCGATGTCTTGGACGGCGATGCGGCCTTCCTGGCCGGTCGTCTTGACGGCGTCGCGGAACATGGCGATGTCTTTCGGGCAGGCGACCACGAACGTGCGGACGCCTTCGAGCGCGGCGGCTTCCCGGATCCGATTCTCGGCGGGCCGCTCCTTGACGTCGGCGGTGTCCTCCATCCAGATCCGGCCGCCTCCGGCGCCGCAGCAGTAGCTGGTATCGCGGTGGCGAGGCATCTCGCGCAGCTCGAGCCCGAGGGCGGCGAGGACGCGGCGGGGAGGGTCGTAGATGCGGTTGTAGCGGCCGAGGTAGCAGGGATCGTGGTAGGTGACAGGGCCGTTGGATCGGGGTTTGAGGGGCAGGCGGCCGTCGCGGATGAGCTGGTCGAGCAGCTCGGTGTAATGGACGACCTCGAGCGGCCGTCCATCGACGCGGTATTCGTGCTTGAGCGTGTTGTAGGTGTGGGGATCGGTCGTGACGATCTTCTGGAACCGCGCCTTGGCCAGGGTCTGGAGGTTGCGGTCCCGGAGCAGCTCGAAGAGCCCTTCCTCGCCGACGCGGCGCACGTCGTTGCCGGCATTGCGCTCCCCTTCGAACAGCAGGCCGAAATCGAGGCTCGCGGCTTGAAACACCCGGGCCGTCTTGCGGGTGATCTCTTCGAGCCGCGGATCGAAGGAGGCGTAATCGCCCACGAACCAGAGGTACTCGACCGGCTCCTTCCGGGCGTCCTTGATCTTGAGCCCGCCCGACTGGACCCACTTGGCGCGCATCCGGTCGGACTTGCCGAACGAGTTGCCGTATCGGGTCAGGTTGGCCAGCATGTCCTGGACGGTGCGTTCGACCTGGCCCTGGCTGACGAGGTGGCGGCGGAGCGTGACGATGAGGGGGACCTGCTCGTTCCAGACGGCGCAGCAGTTCATGCAGGCCATGCAGGTTGTGCAGGCCCAGATCTCGCCTTCGGTGAAGACATCGCCGATGAGGCTGGGCGCGGGCGAGCCGGCGGCGGAGCGGGGCTGGTCGATTGTGGTCGCCAGGAGATGCTGTTTGACCTTCTGGATGATCTGCTGAGGCTGCAGGGGGAACCCTGCGGCAGCGGCCGGGCATGACCGATCGCAGCGGCCGCATTCGGCGCACGAGAAACCGCCGAACAGCTGCTTCCATGTCAGCTCCTGCCACCGGGAGGCGCCCGCCGAGATCTCCGCCGGCGCGCCCGGCAGCGTCAGATCAGCCGGCAGCTCCGGGTTGTTGAAGAAGACGTTGAACGGCGACGCCAGCAAATGCAGGTGCTTCGAGTAGGGCAGGTAGACGAGGAATCCCAGCACGACGATCATGTGCAGCCACCACATCGCGATCGCCAGCGAGTGAGCGGCCCCCTTCGACACCCCCGATAAGGCGGCCGCCAGGAGGCTGCCGAAAGGCGCCCACCCAGTGGCGGGGCTGCCCTCGGCCACCTGGGTGAAGGCCGAGCCGAACAGGTTGCTCAGCATGAGCACCGCGATCAGGAACAGGATCAGGTTGGCATCGAAACTGAGGTGGAGGTACTTCGGCGGGAAGAACAGGCGCCGCGCCAGCGCCACCCCCAGCCCCGCCAGCACCAGCACCGCGAACAGCTCGAGAAACAGCCGAACCACCGGGACCTCGTCCGGATAGGGGATCGGCACAAACGGCAGCAATCCCCGGATCAGCCCCCAGTTGAAGCAACCCGCATACAGCACGAACCCCCAGAAGATAAGGAAATGGGGCAGGCCGATGCTTCGCTCGTTGAAGATCCGCGGCTGGAGCAGGACGTTCCGGAGGAAATGCCCGACACGCCATCCGAGGCGGTCGAACCGGTTCTCGAACCGCCCCTGGCGCAACAGGCCGACCAGCTGATAGATCCGCCAGCCGAACACGCCGAAGGCGGCGATCGCCAAGGCCCAGAGCACAGCGCGCCCGGGCACGCCCAGCAGGGAGATTTGAACCGGATCCATGGGAAGGTCAGCTCGAACGGGCTTTGAGTTTCTCAGTCAGAGCGGGCACGTAGTCCAACAGATCGCCGCACACGCCGTATTGCGAGCCGTCAAAGATCGGCGCCTTGGGATCGGTGTTGAAGGCGATGATGAGCCGGGAGCTCTGCATGCCTTCCCAGTGCTCGGGCGCTCCGCTGATTCCCAGGGCGATGTAAAGCCGCGGCTTGACGCTCATGCCCGACTTGCCCACCTGCCGGCTCAGCGGCAGCCAGCCCTGGTCGATGACCGGACGAGAGGCGCAGACGGCGCCCTTGAGCACCTGGGCGAGCTCCTCGGCGAGCGCCAGGTTGTCCTGGCTCTGGATCCCCCGCCCCACCGCCACCAGCACGTCTTGCCTGGTGATGTCGACGTCGCCTGTCTCCGGCTCGACGAACCGCCGGAACCGCACCTTGGCCGGAGGCGCCTGCAGGTCGCATCTCTCGACCGGCGCCGCCTTGTCCGCGCGGCCCGCCTCGGCTCGAAATGCACCCGGATAGAGGCTGACCACCCCTCGGTCGCCCGCCATGCGGACCTCGGCAAAAACCTTGCCTCCGAAGAGCTGGCTGACAAAGGTGGGCCGGCCATCGGCGACCTTGATCTCGCGGCAGAAATTGACCAGGGGCAGCTTGGCGCGCGCGGCCAGCAGCGTCCCGATGCCGGTGGACACGTTGGTCCCCGCCACGAAAATCAGCCCCGCCCCCGTCTTCCCGGCTGCCTGCTCGGCCGCCAGGCTGACCTGCTCCGACGATGGATTGGCCAGGTCCGGCCTGTCCACCAGAAGGACCGAATCGGCCGCGCCCAGTTGCGCCGCCAGGGGCTCGACGCCCGAGCCGACCAGGAGGGCCTGAACCGGCGCGCCCGTGGATTGAGCCAGCGCGCGGGCCGCGCCCAGCATCTCGAATGTGACCTCCGTGAGGCTGCCGCGAAGGTGCTCCGCCAGGACCAGTATGGGATTTGCCATGGTTCTCTCCTTAAATCAGGCTTTGTTGGGCCAGGACTTCGATGATCTGATCCGCCACCTTGTCGGGATCGCCTTCGAGCATTTGCGCGTGGCCCGCCGCCTCCGGCTTGGCCATGCGGCCGAGCTCGAGGCCGGCCGGCGGCTCGGGAAGCTCCGCCGCCTGCGAATCGATCCGCGCCGATTTCATCGCCGCGCGCACCTTGGCGATGGGGACATATCGCGGCGGCTTCTCCGCGGACTGGATCCCAAGGATCGCAGGGAGATCGAGCTCGAACTCTCCGCGCAAGCCGCCAAAGAACTCGCGGGTGACGACAGCCTTCCGGCCCCCGTCTTCGATCTGCACGCCCGCCACGACCATGGCCAGCGGGATCTCAAAGGCCGTGGCCAGCCACGGCGCCAGCTCGCCCTCGAGATCGTCGATCGCATAGGAGCCGCAGAGGATCAGCGTGTCCGCCGGCAATGGATTCCAAACCCCTCGCACGCAAGCGGCCACGGCCTGCGCCAGCACGGGCGTCCCCGGCGGCGATTCGGCCCCCGTGAGCTTGATGGCCCGGTCCGCCCCTTTGGCCAGGGCCGTGAACAGGACATCGTCCACCTCCGGGGCGTCCAATGCCACGAGGGTTACAGTGCCCCCGTGCTTTTCCTTGAGAAGCAGGGCCTGCTCGATCGCGTGTTCATCCGGATCGCCGAGCTTGTATCGGAGGAACTCGGCGTCCAGCGAGCGCCCGTCTGCCCCCACGTTCAGTTCCTCGACGGTGTCCGGCACCATTTTCAGCAAGACAACGATATTCATGCGGTTCAGAGATGAAAGAAAGCCCCCTCGACCGTGGGATCGCCCGATACTAGTGTATGGTTCATCCTGGTCATACTCGTTGCATTAGGGTGATGGCAGTGTAGCGGGTGCGGCCCAGGACAGCTTTGCCTAAATTGTCATAATATCCGCCAATATTGCTAAAATTGGCCCCTTTCAGCCCAAAATCAAAGCGGATCTAATGCTCGCCCGCCTCTCCCCGTCCCTCCCCTCCACTGCCGCCGAGGGGAGGGAGAAGACTTTCAAAGGCCGGGTGAACCAGCTCGCCGGCACACCGCCTTGTCTCCGGTAAGCCGGTTGCGATTTGTCTCCAGTAAGGGTCTGTGCAAAAATTAATTCCGATTTTGCTGGAGGGGATTGGGTGGGCTGGCAAGGCGCGACGAGCGAGCATACCCGTGCGGTCTGTGAGCGAGGAGCAACACAGCCAGCGCGCCCAAGGCCCCCAGCCCGCAGGGGCGAGGCGGCGCCGGGCCATCTGCTTCGTTGCTCGGTCGGTCGAGTATCGCAGGGGGATACACTCCCTCCCTTGCGCCTCGCATCGGGCCCGGCGGCGCTCCCGCCAAAATCGGAAGTAATTTTTGCACAGACCCTAAGCCGGCCACGCTTCCCCTCCCCCCGCGAGGCACGAGCGGGGGGAGAGGCGCCAAGGCCCAGGAGAGCGGAAAGGACCACAAACAGCGGCCTTGGCCTGTCGGCCATGCTCGACGCCCATGAACCGCTCACGCCGGGTCGGGCCTGCCTGCGCCGCCGCGGCAGGCAGGGGACCCGGCCCACACTGTGTAGGCCCGGTGCCCCCACCGGGCGGTTCATGGAAAGCGGCAGAGGGCTGCCGCACTCCACTGTTTTCAGAACACGTTGACTCAACGATGCGCTCACAATCGCAGCTTGAAAGCTGCGGCTACGCCATCAAGGGTATGCAAGCGTCGGCCGACAAGAATGTCGGCGCTCCTTCGCGTACGCCTCCGCAGCGATTCCCCCTCCCCCCGCGAGGATCGAGCGGGGGGGGCTCAGGGAGGAACGGATTGACAGTAATTCCTCAGCGAGTCTATTGATTGACCGGAATCCAATCCATTTTATGCGCAGCCTGATCGCGTTCCTCTTCGGTTTCGTGGTGTCGAGCCCGGGAGCAGTCATCCTCTGGACCAACACGGCTGGCGGATCGTGGAGCGTGGCGGCGAATTGGCGTCCGAACCAAGTGCCCGGTCCGGACGACATCGCCGAGATCACCGCCGACGGGACGTACACCGTTCGGCTCAACACCAACGCTTCCATTGCGGGTCTGACCATCGGCGGCGCCCCGGGGACACAAACCTTCAATCACAACGGGAACATCCTCACCCTGCAAGGCACGTGCGAGGTCCGGTCCAATGGAGTGTATGCGCTGGCGGGCGGGACGCTTGCAGGGGCGAACACCTTGGTCGGCCAACTGACTTGGAGCATGGGATCGCTGGCGGCGGACTCGGCGGTTGCCATCTCGAGCGGCAGCCTGGTCCGGATCACGGGATCTGGCAGCAAGTATGCCTATGGCGCATTGGCCAATGCCGGCACGGTGGCCGTCGAGGGTTCGGGCACGATCTCTCTGACAGAGGCCTCGCGGATCCACAACCTGCCGGGGGGGGTGTTCGAGGTGCGGAGCTACGGCGGCCTGACGACTCCGGCGGGGCCTCGGTCGATCTTCCATAACGAGGGGGCCTTCCGTAAAACGATGTATAGCGGGTCGTTCTTGTTCTCCAACACGACGTTCGACAACGATGGCATCGTCGAAATCGAGAGCGGAACGTTGCGCATCGGGTATGGCGGACGAGGCCGAGGGACATTCGAGCTTTCGGCGTCGACGGAGCTGGCGTTCGATGGCGGATACACGGGAGTGAGCGGATCGGGCTTTTCCGGAAACGGCCGGATCACGGCATCGGGCGGGGAAGTGGTGCTGGACGGCGACGCGGGGATGTCGGGCATTGAGTGGGCCGGCGGCGCGCTGGGAGGAACCAACCGATTGGCCGGATCGTGGAGCTGGAGCGCCGGTGGCTTTGCAACGAACTCGGCGATCGCCATCTCGATCGGCAGCGTCGTCCGGATCACGGGATCCAGCAGTAAGTATGCCTATGGCGCATTGGCCAATGCAGGGACGGTGGTCGTCGAGGGATCGGGCGCGATCTCTCTGACAGAGGCATCGCGGATCCACAACCTGACGGGGGCGGTATTCGAGGTGCGGAGCTACGGCGGCCTCTCGGTGTTGGGAGGATCACGCGCACTCTTTCATAACGAAGGAACGTTTCGCAAGACTGCTTACACCGGATCGTTCCAGTGCCTCAACACCGCCTTTGATAACGATGGGATCGTCCAGGTCGAAAAGGGAACGTTGCGGATCGGCTATGGCGGATGGGGATGGGGAACGTTCGAGCTTTCGGCGTCGACGGAGTTGGCGTTCGATGGCGGATACACGGGATTGAGCGGATCGGGCTTTTCCGGAAACGGCCGGATCACGGCATTGGGCGGGGAAGTGGTGCTGGACGGCGAGGTGGGGATGTCGGGCATCGAGTGGGCCGGCGGGACCCTGGGAGGAACCAACCGATTGACTGGATCGTGGAGCTGGAGCGCGGGTGGCTTTGCGACGAACTCGGCGATCGCCATCTCGAGCGGCAGCCTGGTTCGGATCACGGGCTCAGGCGGCAAGTATGTTTCAGGATCCTTGGCCAACGCAGGGATCATCAAGGTGGAGGGCGCAGGTCCGATCTATCTGACGGCAACATCGTGGATCGACAATCTGGCCGGGGCGGTGTTCGAGATGCAGGGTTCCGGGGGGGTTGCCGTCCTGGCTGCCTCCTGGCCCGTGTTTCACAATGCAGGTGTGTTCCGTAAGACGCTCTATACGGGAACACTCAACTTGTCGGGGCTGAACTTCACGGGCGATGGCATGGTCGAGATTCAGTCGGGACAATTAACGCTCGGGGAATCGTATGCCAGCCAAGCGGGCGACATTGTGCTCGCCGGAGGAGCGATCCAGCTTGTCCCGCAGGCGTTGTTGGCGACTTCGGGCCGGCTGAGCGGCTACGGAACGGTCATCGCCAGCGTCATCAGCTCAGGCACGGTGGCGCCCGCTGGCACAAACGGCATCCTCGCGATTCAAGGCGATTACACCCAACTGCTCGAGGGAACGATCGAGTTCGAAGTGGGAGGTCTGGGCGCTTCGATGGATCACAGCCGCCTGCAGGTCTCCGGACACGCTTTTCTCAACGGATCCATCGGCGTGCGAACCGCGCCAGGCTGGGTGCCCGAGCCGGGCGCGGCCTACCCGGTGATAACCAGCTTGTCCAGTGAGGGTGCGCTGGCCTGTTTCAACGGTTTCTTTCTGTTGGGACAAAACTTGCGATTGGCGCCCGTGTCGGCTCCCAAGAGCCTGTCGCTGGTCGTCGTGGCCGCTCCCGATCCGCCAGGACCGTTCATGAGCATCCTCCAGGCTGATCGAATCCTGGTCTGCTGGCCCGGGGAATTCGCCGGATTCGAGCTGCAGCAAAATGCCGGGCTGGATCCGGCGCACTGGTTGTCGATCCCAGGGGTGTCGCACCGGTATTTCGAAACCAACATGGCGCCGCGCCAGTTCTTCCGGCTGTTCAAGCCGGCGACGGTCCCTGCGGACCCCGGCTGATGCCAGCGTGAAAAGCACCAGGGCTGTCAAGCCGACACGAATGTCGGCGCTCCTTCGCGTGCGCCTCCGCCGCGATTCCCCCGCAAGGCGCGAGCGGGAAGGGGCGCGAAGCCCCTGGAGAGCGGGAAGGTCCATGGAAAGCGGCCTTGGCCTGTCGGCCATGCTCGGACTAACCGCTGACGCCGGGTCGGGGGACCCGGCCCACACTGTGTAGGCCCGGTGCCCCCACCGGGCGGTTCATGGAAAGCGGCAGAGGGCTGCCGCACTCCACGAGGCTGACGCCCGGTTCGGACACACCCTGGCCGTGCGCGAAGCGTCCTGATAGGCAGCCCTCTGCCGCCTTTTTCGAAGAGCTGGCAGCCTGCTATGAAAAAGGCCGGGATTGCTCCCGGCCTTTGAATGGTTGCCGGCTTCTCATCGGCCCTTGGCCGCCGGCGGCGGCCAAGGGCACGAAAGCCGGGTCAGGAATGGTCCCTTACGGGGCCACGACCCGGTAGAACGCAGGCCCGGTCCCGATCGGCACCGTGCACGTGTAGACGTTCCCGCTGGCCACCGGCGCGATGCCGGCCGACTGCCAATCGGCGGGCGCCTTGAGGCTGGCTGTGCTCTCGAGAACGAACGCCGAGGATTCGGACGTCCAGGAGATCTCGAGCGTCTGGCCAACGCGCGCGACCGACAGGGTCGGCGGCGCCGGCGGCTGGGCGGTCGTGGTGATTGTCACGTCACGGAAGAGGACTTTCACCAGGTCGGCCGGAGTGGCCCCGTTGTCGTGGGATGTGGCTCCGATGCCGACATAGAGCGCGTCGGGATACGTCGCTGCGGCCGTGTTCGTGGAGAGCACAGTCCAATCCGTGCCGTTGGTGCCCCAGTAGAACGTGAAGGTTCCGTTTTCGCGGACCAATCGCATCCAGGCATTCGGATAGGGCGGGTGCAGCGGCCGCAAAGCAGTTGCCAGACTGGTGCTGGTCCCGCCCTTGGTGGCGCGCTCCTGGACATTCCAGAGGTCCTGGCCCATCGGCGTGCCGCCGTGCGGGGCCACGAGGATGGCAACGTTCCGGCTGCTGCCATCGAGATCCTCGCGGGCGATCAGGACGGCCTTGGACCATTCATTGGGCCGAGTGATCAGCTCGACGCGCCCTCGGATGTCGAAGTCGCCTGTGACCTGCTTATAGACGAAGTGCATGCCGTCGGCGGCATCCCAGATGTCGTGGCCGCCGGCCCGGACGTAGAAGTCCGTTTCGCTGAGTGCAACCGCTTCGCCAGGCTGGATCGGGTCCGTGAACACAGGCGGGTCGTTCGTGCTCAAGACACCGACATCCTGGTGCATCCAGGAAGTGACGACCGTGCCGTTGAGCGTGGTCGGATTGACCACGTTCGGCCCGAAGCCCAGGTCAGCGACATTTTGGACGAGCACCGTGAAGTTGCCGCTGATGGTCGAGGCCAGCGTCAGCAGGACCGTCTCGCCATCGTGCTCGAGCGTGGCTTCCGTCACCGCAACCGCGCCGTTATTGACGGTGTAGTTAGCGATGTTGGTGGCCGAGGCCGGATCGAGCCCGGCAGTGTCCTTGAAGAGCACGCCGATGAGGTTGCCGCCCAAGCTGCCGACCTCAGCGGCAACTGGCTTGGTGCTGTCGACCACGACTCGGACAGCCGATGACGTCACCTGATACCCGATCGAATCGGTGGCGCGGACGGTGTATTGGTAGATGCCTTCAGGCACGTTGGGATCCGTGAACTCGAACGGCGCGGTCGTGTCAACGCCGATCACCGTGTTGTTTACGTAGTAGGCCATGTCATATGTGGCCCGGAGGAACTCGACCTGAAGGATCGGGTTGGGCCCTGTGATGGCCGGCGCGATCGCGATGCTCGAGCCATTGGCGAACAGTTGGTTGTTGCTCGGGCTCGAGATCGAGGCAGTCGGGGCCGATGGAAACGCGGCTGCATAATCCCAGGTCTCGAGGTCGCCCCAACCGCCGTTCATCGAAGCCCTGGCGGGTTCGGCGCTATTGCCCGCCGCGCGTGTGCCGGGTTCGAGCACGATTTTATCGATCAGCGTGCCGTCCTCGCGCTCATAAATGATGAACGTGTGGAGGCCAGGCGTGCTGTTGGTGAACGCGAAGGGATCCGTCCCAGAATTCCGGTCGGCGCGCCAATCCCAGCCCGAGGCCGGGAAACCGGACATCTGCGAATTGTTCACATTCGCGGCCGCCGGCGGTTGAGCGATCAATGGATTCACGATTGTCGATCCTTCAGGACGGAATCCGATGAAGACCGAGTCGTCGCTGCCCGCCTGGGCGGTGTTATAGTTCCAGCCGCGGAGCCAGATAATAAACCGGGTTGGAGTCGTGTTCGTGAACAGGATGTCGTATTCCATCCGGGGGCCAGTCGCCAAGGCGCCAGCGGTCGTGCTGAACGAAGAGCCGCCCGTGGTGCCGTTGATGCTGGGATGTGGAGGGGTGACTACCATGTAACCCATGCCGGAGAAACCGGGCTTCTCGTTCTGCAGCTCCCAATCGTAAGCGGGCGTGGTGCCGGTGACCAGTCGGGTGTAATGCTCGGCTTCCATGATCACGTAACCGCCGGCGCCTTGCGTGAAGACGCCTTGCGTGGTGCCGGCGTAGAAGAAGTCGATCTTGCCGGCGGTGATCGCGTTGGGCGTAGCCGCCGCATCGGTCACATTGTTGATCGTGATCGTATAGGTCGTTCCAGGGACACCGACACCTGTGGTCAGGGTCACCAATTTGCGGTCGGCACTCAAGACAGCCGATAGGACCGAGAGCGATCCGGCCGGGCTGGTCATCACATAATTGCCGGTGGTTTCCGCCGGACCCTGTGCAAGCGCCTCGTTGAATTGGAGCTGGACGATGTTGGTTCCGATCACACGCGGCATGGCCAAGAGGGTGAAGGTCGGCGCTGTGGTATCGCGTGTGACCGTCAGCGTGGCCGCCGTGCTTACGACGCTCTGTCCCGATGGATTGAACACCCGGCAGGTGATGACGGCGCCGTTGTGGGTGAAGAGCGGCGCGAAGGTCCATGTCGCGTTGGTGGCGGGCACGAATGTGATCGGATCCACGTAAGGCGTGCCATTGATCCGCCATTCATACTGGTAGGGCTGCTGGCCGGAGACGACCACCGAGAAGGTCGCCGGAGTGCCTTCGACGGTCGTTTGGCTGGCGGGCCCTTGGGCGACAGCCAGCGCGCCGTGGACGGTCGGGCCGAAGTCAGCCATGAGGGCGTCGCAGAGCGTGCCACTGGCGTGGCTGGTGGCGGCCAGGCCGACCGGGACCGTGTCCGGGTAGACGCCGGCGGCGTCGCTTTCGACGTTAATGAATGTCCAATATGTCCAGTTAATTCCATCCGAGCTGTAATAATAGTAGAACGTATTGCCGACTCGCTGGAGGCGGCACCATGTGTTTGGGTAGGTCACCGTAGGCCGCGGCAGAGCGCCGGGCTGGAGATTGGCAACGATGGGCCAGGGCGGTTTGGTGCCTTCGCCGCTGGAATAGCTCGTGCCGGCATTGGCGGGACGGTGCTGGGCGGTCCAGGTGTTCTGGGAGGCAGTGCCGTCGGCCATGGTGCCGCTGGGAGCGGCGGCGGAGAACACATTCCGGCTGTTGGCATTCGTCGATTCCCGGGCCATAAGCCCCATCTTGGACCAGTTATTGGCGGCGTAGGTGGTGCTACCGGCCATCCAGATCGACACGCCGCGGAACTTGAGGTCGAAATTACCGGTCATGTTCTTGTAGGCGAAGACCATTTGGTCGGACGTGCCCCAAATATCGGTACCACCGGCGGTCAGCGTGATCGTGCTGCCTTCGGCGTAAGCATCCCAGCCATAGTTATTATTGACGCGGATCGCGTTGTCGAAGTTGTAGGCGATAAACGGCAGCGTCGCGACATCCGTGGTGTTCGGGACTTCTGCATTGTCGCGGATGCTTTGGACGGTGAGCTCGTAGGCGCCGTATTCGACCAGCGGCCCGGTTTGGAGATAGACAACCGCGAAGTTATTGGTGTCGAGCTTGATCGAATGGATCGGCACGGCGGCGCCGGCGGCTGTCTTGAGGCTGTATTTGGCCAGCGTCGTCGAGTCATTCGTGTTGACCGGCTCGCTGAACCGGACGCGGACCACTTGCTTGAGCAAGCTCCCGGCCGCCGCGGTGACAGGTTGGACGGTATCCTGGCTGACCGTTGGCTTCACGATCGAGCTGGTGGCGGCGCTGAAATAGTTGCTGACCACCATGTGATACTCGACGCCGTCATCGGAGGCGCCGGGCCGGAATTGATAGACGTTGTTGTTGGCGCCGGGGATCGGGACGCCCGCGCGATACCATTGAAAGAAATAGGGCATCGTGCCATCGACTTTGGCCGTGAAATTCTTCAGGTCGCCTTCCATCGTCGAGAAACTGGTTGGCTGGTTCGTGATCGTCACGTTGCCGAAAGCGGTATAGGCCGAGAGATACTGGGCTGGAATGAGGTAGGTGGAAGAGACGTTGCCGGTGGTTGGGAACGGGTCGTCGCCCGGCTTCTGCCAGACCACTGTACAGCCGTCGCCCCCGGTGCCGTCGCGCCAGACTGCCTCGATATAATAGCGTTTGCCAGCTTCGAGCCAGATATTCGTTTGGGTCATCTGGGTGTCGGGCCATTCGGTGATCTGGTACTGGCCATTGGAGCCATTGACAGACGCGATTTCGCGTCGATTGGCTTTCTGATCATCCGTGCTCAGGTACAGTACGCTGTGGTCGTCGGAGGCGATGGCAAACTTGTAATTGCCGGTCACCGGCGGAGTGAGGTAGCCGACGATTTGACCTTGATAATAGTCATAGCCGAGGGACCAGCCAACTGTTGTCGAAGTGATCAGCCGGGATTCGGCCGCATTCACGTTCGTGTAATCCGAACCGCTGATCGTCCAGGTCCGTAAAGTGGCCAAGCTGGTAGGGGTGGAGAAATACACCCGCAGCATGATCTGGCTGTCGGTGACCAAAAGAGTGTGCTGCGATGCCGTCATTACATTGGGCGTGTCTGCGCGGTCCTTCACATTGCTCACGGTCAATGTGTATGATTGGGTGGGATCGGGCATGGCGATCTTGAGGATGACGGTCCGGCTGTCGCCCTGGAGCGTGGCCGATTGGATCGTGGCGCCTGGCATCGAGTAGCTGCTCAACGCCTCCGCTGTCGCCTCCTCGACGTCTTCCGAAAACACCACTCGGATCTCGGTCGGATTGCCCAACCCAAACGCCGCGCTCGATACCGTCGGGGCTATTGAATCCGTGTAAACGAAGAGCGAAATATCGCTCGAGGTGAGGGTCTGGGATCCGACCTGAACCCGAACCCGGTAGTTGGCCCCGCTGTCGGCCAGGGTCGGCCGGAAGAAATAGTAGCTCTGGGTCGCGCCGCTGATGACCTGGTTGTTCTTATACCACGTGAACGTCGCCGTGCCAGTGTCAATCCCCACGTTGATCAGGTCCACCCAAATGGCCGCCTGGTTGCCCTCGTAAATCGTGTAATAATCCAAAGATCCCGTCCACGGATCGACGTTCGGATTCACCAGCCCAATATAGGGTCCTTCGAGCGGTAATGCCGCGTTGATGTCCTGTGTCGGCTGGAAATAAAAGCTCGACATCGGCTGCTGGATCTTGCCGTCGGGCGTCTGCCAGCCCAATTCGATGTGATCGCCGCCACTGCCTTCCTTGTGCAGCACTTCCATATAATACCGCTTGCCCTTCTCGAGGTAGATCGGCGCCGACTGCTGCGTGGCATATTTGTTCCATTGATGCCAACTGCTGTAGCCCGTCCCGGGCGTGTTGGGATCCACGACCGTCGCGATCAATTGTTTTTTCGCCGGGTTCTTCGGATCGGCCGGATCGGAGGTCAGCCAGAGCTGCGTCTCGTCGTCGCCCGACAGGTAGAAAACATAATTCCCGGTTTCAGGGGGCTCGACGTAGCCGGGCGTCCAACTGCCATACAAATTCTGCCCCGCAGAACTATATACCGACTCGGCATAGAACGGCCCGTAATAAGAATCGGCTGGGATCCGTTCGAAGCCGTCCGGGCTATGGGGGAATACCACTACCCCCAAATCGTTGGTGCCGAACAGATTGGTTACGGCCGTACCGGTGAAGTTGGAGTAAATGTAGCGCTTCAACAAGCCAGCTTGGGCGGTCTGGATGCCGATCAAACCCACCAGGAGCCCCAGAAGAGCACTTTTCAACGATGTTATTCTCATAAGATTAGTCTTGTTCCACAGGCTCAGGTTCACACTTCAACGCCAAGCCAAAGGCCCCCCCTCTAACGGCAAGGAAAATGCGCCGCCCGGAAGGGACATTAGATTTTGGCTATTCAAGCATCAGTAAAAGGAAATCTGGATCCGAATGCAATCAAATAATCGCGCCCGGCGCTCTCCGCTAGGACAAAATTCTACCGTGCTTGGTGCTTTTGGTCGCAGTGGGGCGGCCGTTTGCAGTTCGTCTTCTCCCCTCCGCGGCAGTGGAGCGTCGGGGATAGATTTCCCCGATCCAAATCGCGCTTTGAACCACTGAACCTTGTCTTGTGCAAGTCGTTGATATTCAAGCCGGGCACTGGGATGTTCATGGGGACGGCTGGGCCAAGGGCCGACTGACAACCGGACGCGTCAGCGACGCGTCCCTACCTCGACGCACGGACGCAGCGCCTGCTGCTTCCCTCGCCCCGCGAGGCACGAGCGAGGAGGGGCGTGAAGACCCTGGAGAGCGGGAAGGGCCACAAACAGCGGCCTTGGCCTGTCGGCCATGCTCGGACTAACGCCGGGTCGGGGAACCCGGCCCACACTGTGTAGGCCCGGTGCCCCCACCGGGCGGTTCATGGAAAGCGGCAGAGGGCTGCCGCACTCCACGAGGCTGACGCCCGGTTCGGACACACCCTGGCCGTGCGCGAAGCGTCTTGGAGTGCGGCAGTCCTCTGCCGCCTTTTGGGAACAGTTGGCAGCCTGCTATGAAAAAGGCCGGGATTGCTCCCGGCCTTTGAATGGTTGCCGGCTTCTCATCGGCCCTTGGCCGCCGGCGGCGGCCAAGGGCACGAAAGCCGGGTCAGGAATGGTCCCTTACGG
>Ga0209507_1000499_pt1 | contig 43425 bp, 47 predicted proteins | sample AD_UKC028_MetaG_FD_184414 | JGI IMG/M metagenome (GOLD analysis project Ga0209507, IMG submission 184414) | Active sludge microbial communities of municipal wastewater-treating anaerobic digesters from USA - AD_UKC028_MetaG (SPAdes) (version 2) | ecosystem: Engineered > Bioreactor > Anaerobic >...
GTTCTTTATCCCGGTACAAGTCCAGCGCGACACCGACACCATGAAGCGTCTGCAACGATTGACCGGCCCCTTCGTGCTGCGCCGGTTGAAGACTGACCGGGCGATTATTCAGGACTTGCCGGACAAACTGGAAATGAAGGTCTACTGCACGTTGACCAGGGAACAGGCCAGTCTCTACGCCGCGGTGGTGCAACAGGCCGAAGCGGTTCTGGAAGGCGCGGAGGGCATGAGCCGGCGCGGGCTGATTCTGAGTACGCTGCTGCGGCTCAAGCAGATCTGCAACCATCCCGCGCAATTCCTGGCCGATCATTCCCCGGTGCCGGGACGTTCCGGCAAGCTGGCGCGGCTGACGGAAATGCTCGAAGAGATTCAGACCATGGACGAGCGAACCCTGGTATTCACCCAATTCGCCGAAATGGGGCATTTACTGCAAAGCTACCTGCGCGAGCAGTTGGGCCGGGAGGTGCTGTTCCTGCACGGCGGCTTGTCCAAGACCCAGCGCGACCGGATGGTGGAGCGGTTTCAGAATGAGTCATCCGGGCCGCCGGTGTTCATTCTCTCCATCAAGGCCGGCGGTACGGGATTGAATCTGACTCGCGCCAACCACGTATTCCATTTCGACCGCTGGTGGAACCCGGCAGTGGAGAATCAGGCCACTGACCGCGCTTTTCGCATCGGCCAGACCCGGCAGGTGGAAGTGCATAAATTTGTCTGCCTGGGAACGGTGGAGGAGCGGATTGATGAATTGATCGAGCGCAAACGAACCCTGGCGGAGCAGATCGTGGGCAGCGGCGAAGGCTGGATTACCGAACTGTCTACCGATGAATTAAAGAACCTGTTCCGGTTGCGCACTGAAGCGGTGGAGGATTGAAGCATGGGCTACTACGACTATTTCCCGCCGAGCCGGCCTGTTCAGGTCAGCGGCGGCATCAAAGCGCAGAGTCAGCGCGGGGCGTTCGCCAACCGCTGGTGGGCCAAGCGCTGGATTGCGGTTTTGGAAAGTTTCGATATCGGCGCCCGGCTGGGGCGGGGCCGCAGCTACGCCCGTCAAGGTCAAGTGCTGGACATCCAGATTGCGCCCGGCGAGGTCAAGGCCAAGGTGCAAGGTTCGCGGTCTACCCCCTATAAAGTCAGTATTCAGCTCAAGCCGCTCAGCGCGGCGAACTGGCGAAAACTGACGGCGGCGATGGCGGCGGAAGCGCGGTTCAGCGCCAAGCTGCTGGCCGGCGAAATGCCGACCGATATTGAGGAACTGTTTGAGGAGCAAAACCTGTCGCTGTTTCCCAAAAAGCACGGCGACCTGGAAACCGATTGTTCCTGCCCGGACTGGTCGAATCCCTGCAAGCACATCGCCGCGGTTTATTACCTGCTCGGCGAAGCGTTTGATCGGGACCCTTTTCTGATGTTCAAGCTGCGCGGCATGGAGCGCGAGGCGCTGCTGGCGCAACTGGGGGAAGTAGCGGGCAATGATGACGGTTGGCCGCCGGCGGAACCGGAACCGCTGCCCGAGGATCCGTTAGCCTTCTGGACCATGTCGCCACTGCCGGAGACTGTCACGGGTCCGTTGATCGCGCCGACCCCATCTGCCGCCCTGTTGCAACGACTGGGGCCGTTTCCGTTCTGGCGCGGGGAAACATCGCTGCTGGAGACGCTGGAGCCGGTTTATGGGGCGATGGGGAAGGGCGCACTGGCCGCACTGGGGGAAACGCTCACTGAACATCGAAAAGCCTGAGGAAGAAAAAGCCATGCGCGCCATCTGCCGTTATTTGACTATTCCAGCGCTCTTGCTGGCCTGGGTGGCGCTGGTTCCCGTCTTTGCGGCGGGCAACCTGACCATCGCCGCCGCCGCCGATCTCAAGTTTGCCATGGAGGAGATCGTCAACGCCTTCCGCAAGACCCATCCAGACGACAAGATCGATGTCATCTTCGGCTCCTCCGGTAAGTTCAACACCCAGATCCAGCAGGGCGCCCCCTTCGATCTGTATTTTTCAGCCGACATCGCCTTCCCGCGCACGCTGGCGGAAATGGGTCTGGCGGCGGGTCCGGTTCGACCTTATGCCATCGGTCGAATCGTACTCTGGAGCAACGTCCGCGACGCGAGCAAGATGACGCTCAAGGATCTCACCGCTCCAGAGATCGGCAAAATCGCCATCGCCAACCCGCGCCATGCTCCCTATGGTAAGCGTGCCGAGGAGGCCCTGCGCTCGGCGGGCATCTGGGATCAGTTGCAGGACCGGCTGGTGCAGGGGGAGAACATTGCTCAAACCGCCCAGTTCATCCAGACTGGCAATGCCGAGGTTGGCATTATCGCCTTGGCTCTGGCGCTCAATCCGACGCTCGCCAAGGCGGGGGGTTACCATCTCATCGACGACCGCCTGCATGAGCCGCTGGAACAGGGCTTTATCATTACCCGGCGAGCGGCGGACAATCCGCTGGCTGCCGCCTTTGCCGACTTTATGGGCAAGCCGGAGGCCCGCGCCATCATGATCCACTACGGTTTCGTCCTGCCCGGCGAGCAGTTGGAGAAATAGCGCCGTGTTCGGCGAATTCCATCCCGCCCTGGGTAATGCGGACTGGGCCGCTGTCTGGCTCACCTTCAGATTGGCCAGCGTGGTGACGGTGATCCTGATGTTTGTGGGTACGCCGATTGCTTGGTGGCTGGCGCGCACCCGCTCAAAATGGAAGGGCGTGGTGGGAGCGGTCGTGGCGCTGCCGCTGGTGCTGCCGCCGACCGTGCTGGGCTTCTATCTGCTGGTGGCGATGGGACCCTATGGCCCCGTCGGCCAGTTCACCCAATGGCTTGGCATCGGGCTGCTGCCCTTTACCTTTCCAGGTCTGGTCGTCGCCTCGGTCTTCTACTCGCTGCCCTTTGTGGTGCAACCGGTGCAGAACGCTTTCGAGGCGATTGGCCCTCGACCCCTGGAAGTCGCCGCGACCCTGCGCGCCAGTCCATGGGATACGTTTTTCACTGTCGTTTTGCCGCTGGCCAAACCCGGTTTCATTACCGCAGCCATTCTCGGCTTCGCTCACACGGTCGGTGAATTCGGCGTGGTGCTGATGATCGGCGGCAACATTCCCGAAAAGACCCGCGTCGTGTCGGTCGCCATCTACGACCATGTCGAGGCGCTGGAATACACTGAGGCCCACATATTGGCCGGCGGCATGTTGCTGTTCAGTTTCCTGGTGCTGCTGGGCCTTTATTCCCGCAAGGCAGCCACATCATGGAAATGATGGTGCTACCGGCGATTCATGCCCAGTTTCAAGTCATCTGGCCGGGATTTACTCTGGACGTCGATCTCGATCTGCCCGGTCGCGGCGTGACTGCGCTGTTCGGGCATTCCGGTTCGGGTAAGACCACCCTGTTGCGCTGCCTGGCTGGATTGGAACGAAACAGTAACGGGTTCCTGCATTTCAAAGGTGAAATCTGGCAGGACAGTGAACGCGGCGTTTTTCTGCCCACTTATCAGCGGCCCATTGGCTACGTTTTTCAGGAAGCCAGCCTGTTTCCGCATCTGTCGGTGCGGAAGAATCTGGATTACGGGCGCAAGCGAGTGAACAGCGGGCATAAGGTTTCGCTGGATCATGCCGTGGAATTACTGGGCATCGGCCATCTGCTCGGCCGGATGCCCGACCGGCTGTCCGGGGGCGAGCGCCAGCGGGTCGCCATCGCCCGTGCGCTCGCGACCAGTCCTGAATTGTTGCTGATGGATGAGCCATTGGCGGCGCTGGATTTGAAACGCAAAAATGAAATTCTGCCCTATCTGGAACGCCTACACGACGAGTTGGAAATTCCGGTGTGCTATGTCAGCCACTCGCCCGATGAAGTCGCACGGCTGGCGGATCAGGTCGTGCTGCTGGCTGAAGGTCGCGTCATCGTTACCGGCGGTCTGCGCGAGACCCTGGCGCGGCTGGATTTGCCGACCGCCTTTACCGAAGATGCGGGCGTGGTGATCGAGGCAGTGGTGGCGGATCACGACGAAGCCTATCACCTGACCCGGCTGGATTTTCCGGGGGGCAGCGTGGTTGTTGCCCGCCGCCCGGAAACGATTGGCCGCCGACTGCGTTTTCGCGTTCATGCCCGCGATGTCAGTCTGACCCTGACCCGCGCTGAAGGCACCAGTATCAGTAACCTGTTACCGGCGACTGTCATGGAAGTAGCCGACGCTGACACGCCAGCGCATGTCCTGGTCCGGCTGGACGCTGGCGGGACGCCCATCATCGCCCGCATCACCCGCCGCTCTCTCGATCATCTGGGCGTGACGCCCGGCAAACCGATGTGGGCGCAAATCAAGGCAGTAGCGCTGCTCGGATGAGAACTATTCCCCCGACTGCAACAGCGATCCCCGTTCCCGCGCTTTGTGGATCGTGGCTAGGAACACGCCAATGCCCAAGCCAAGATAGCCGACGTTCAACAGCAACGCATAGAGCAGATAATCCAGCCGGAAGGTGTGATCCAGCAACACCGCCCGCATCCCCTCGAACACATAACTGGCCGGCAGGGTCCAGGCCAGTAGTTGCAGCCAGACAGGTAGGGTAGCGACGGGATAATAGATACCGCAGAGAGGAGCCAGCGCAAAAATCGCCGCCCAGGCAATGCTCTCCGCACCCATCCCGTAGCGCAACACCAGCGCCGATACCAATAAGCCAATCGCCCAGCCCATCAGCAGCAGGTTGAGAAAAAAGCCGATCAACGGCGGCCCCAGCATGAACAAGTTGAAACCGTAGAACGGAATCGCCAGCAGCATTGCAATGCCGACGCCGATCAGCGTGCGCACCAGACTGATCAACATCAGCGCGATGATCAGCTCAATCGGTTGCAACGGGCTGATCAGCAACTGCGCCAGATTGCGGGCGTGCATTTCCTCAAAGAACACCACGGACAGCCCCAACTGGCTGCGAAACAGCACATCCCACAGCAAGACGCCCGACAGCAATAATCCCGCCGCCTGATGCAACACGCTGCTATGGGTCATCAAATACTGGGTGATGAAGCCCCACAGAATCATCTGCACAGTCGGCCAATAGGCCAGTTCGATGATGCGAATTCGGGAGCTGCGCAACAGGTAGAGATAGCGCAATGCTAACGCGCCAATGCGATACAGAGAAATACCGTTCATTCGAGAACCTCGCCGCTTTGAATCCCCCGGGCGATGTCGAGGAACACTTCTTCCATATCCTTGCGCCCGTAGCGGTGAATGAGTTCACGCGGCGTGCCTGTAGCGACAATTTGGCCGGCCCGCAACATGATCACTTGATCACACAGCCGTTCGACTTCGCTCATATTGTGCGAGGCCAGCAACAAGGTCGCGCCGCTTTGCCGCTGGTAGTCGGTCAGAATGCTGCGCATCCGGTCGGCGGTGTCAGGATCCAGCGAGGCAGTCGGCTCGTCCAGCAGCAGGATTTCCGGCTCGTTCAACAACGCCTTGGCCAGCGCCACGCGGGTTTTCTGGCCTGCGGACAGGCTGCCGTAGGGACGCTGAAAAAAGGCGGCAATGTCCAAATCCCGGCCCAATACGGCTAATCGTTCAGCGACGCGGCGCACCCCATACAGCCGGGCGTAAACAGTCAGGTTTTCCGCCACGGTCAGCCGTTGCGGCAGATCGACATAGGGCGAGGAGAAGTTCATGCGGGGCAGCACCCGCTGACGGTGGCGCGGCACTTCTTCGCCGAGAATATCAATCTGGCCGCTCGTTGGCAGCAGCAGGCCCAACAGCATGGCGATCGTCGTGGTCTTGCCGGCGCCATTGCCGCCCAGCAGGGCACAGGTCGCGCCGCGAGCAACAGTGAAACTGATTCCGTCTACGGCCCGCACCGAACCGTAGTGCTTGCTGAGGTCTTGAACGAGGATGACGGCGGATTCGGTCACTTCAGCCCGCCGCCCGCGCCAGCCGTGGCAAATCGCCCTCCAGTCCCATCGCCCGGCGGGCAATGAGATTCTTGAGCGGCCCGATGGTATCGGTCAGATTCAAGCCGACGTTACGCAGCAGGCGCACCGGCGGCAACGGATTGCCGAAGAGTCGTTTGAAACCGTCCATCACCCCCAGCATCAACAGATTGTCGCCCTTGCGCCAGCGTTCGTAGCGGCGCAGCGTTTTGAATGAGGCGAAATCCTGACCGGCGGCCAAAGCGTCCAGAATCACTTCGGCCAGCGTGGCGGCATCCAGCAAACCCAGATTGACCCCCTGGCCGGCCAGGGGATGCACCACATGGGCGGCGTCGCCGATCAGCGCCAGGCCCGGTTTAACGTAGGCGTGGGCATGTTGCAGACGGAGTGGAAACGCGCCGCGCGGCCCGACCTCGATGATCGATCCCAACCGTTGGTCGAAGGCATCCGCCAGCGCCTCGGCGAAGGCGGATTCATTCAGAGTTAGCAAGGCATCGGCCTGTTCCGGCGTTGTGGACCAGACGATAGAGCAGCGTCCATCATGCAGCGGCAGGAAGGCCAGCGGTCCCGTCGGCAAGAAGCGCTGCCAAGCGGTTTCCTGATGAGGTTTCGCGGTGCGGACATGGCCGACCACCGCTTTTTGATCGTAATTCCAGCCGTGGGTGTCGATGTCGGCCAGTTGCCGAACTTTGGACAGTGCGCCATCTGCGCCCACCAGCAGCCGGGTGGTCAATTCACGCCCATCATGCAAACGCACCCGCCAGCCGGTTTCCGCCAACGGTTGCGCTGTGTCCAGCGTCGCCGGGCACAGCAGATCGACTGTCGATAATTGCCGCACCCGTTCCAGCAGGGCGTATTGAATCACCCGGTTTTCAATGATCCAGCCCAGCAGGGGTTCGCCAAGGTCGGCGCTGTCAAAATGGATCTGCCCGAAACCCGCAGCGTCCCAGACGCGCATATCCCGGAACGGGCTGACCCGCCAAGCTGTCATCCCATCCCAAGCGCCGATGGCGGCGAAAATGCGTTGCGAAGCGCGATGGATGGCGGATACCCGGAGATCGGGTTCATCGCCCGGACGAAGATGATCCAGCGCTGCGCCTTCCAGCAGGGCGATGCGTAAATCCGTCTCGCCCAACGCGCCGGCCAGCGCCGCGCCCACCATGCCGCCACCGGCAATGATGAGGTCGTAATCAGTGTTCATAAAGCCAGCCCTCGCGCCAGTTTCGGCAAGCGTCCATGCAGCCCCATAGTTTGGCGAGCAAACTCATGCTTAATCGGCGGCAATCTATCGAACGCCAGCAGGCCCAGATTGCGAGCGACGCGCACCGGCCACAGCGGATTGGCGAACAGTCGGTTCAAGGCATCGGTGAACGCAATGGTCTGTCGTTGATCCCAGCGTCGCCAGTCGGCGTAACGGTTCAGCACCCGCAAATCACCGATGTCCTCGCCGCTACGCCACCCTTGAGTCACTACTTCCGCCAGCGCTGCTACATCGCGGATGCCAAGATTGAAGCCTTGGCCAGCAATGGGATGCAGGGTATGGGCGGCGTTGCCGATGATGGCAACCCGCTGACGGGCATGTTCGCGGGCTTTCAGCAGGAACAGCGGATACGCTTGCCGGCGACCGACCCGCTGAAACAGGCCGAGCCGGTCGCCGAAACGTTCCTTTAACAGGGCCACGAATCCGGCATCGTCCAAGGCCATGACCGCTACGGCGTCAGTCTCGTTGACCGTGCAAACGACTGCGCAACGGTTCTCGCTCATCGGCAGCAACGCCACCGGCCCGTCCTGGGTAAAGCGCTCGTAGGCGACATTTTGATGAGGCAGGGTCGGCGTCACGTTAGCGATGACCGCCTGTTGACCATAATCCCAACGCAAGGCGGCGATGCCCAGTTGTTCCCGCACCGGCGATTGCGCGCCATCCGCCGCGACCAGCAACCGGGTGCGGAGTTTGACAGTATCGTTATCGCCCAGGCGGATCGTGGCGCAAGCCGCTTCCGGTTCAATAACGACCGTTTCCAGCCGCGCCGGACATAACAGTTCCACACCGCGCAGGTTCGGCAACTTCGTCAACAGCGCCGCGCCGACCTGCCGCGCCTCAGCCACATAGCCCAACGCTTCCACACTCTCTTCACGGCTATCGAGATGGGCGAAACCGGGACTGCCGCGTTCCGAAATATGAATGCGCTGAATCGGCGTCGCGGTCGCGGCCAGCGCTTCCCACAGACCTAGCGTCTGGAAAATGCGCCGGGTTCCCTGAGCCAGGGCCAGCGTGCGGTCATCGTAACTGGGATGCGCGCTCACGGTCAGCGGTGCGGCTTCGACCAAGCCAATGCGCAGTTCCAGACTGTCCAGCGCACAGGCCAAACTAGCCCCCACCAAGCCACCACCGATGATCAGAAGATCATAGTCGGGTTGAGTCATCCTTTAGCGCCTCATTAAAGCCTCAATATCATCCACCGCCTTGGGCGCGGCAGCGGTGAGTACTTCCGGTTCCCCAGCCGTAACCAGAACGTCATCTTCAATGCGGACGCCGATCCGCTGCCAGCGCTCATCAACCTCGGTTTCAAGCTGAATTCCCAACCGCGCCCAGCCCGCATCGATGACCTTACCGCCCACCGGAATGTACAAACCCGGTTCAATCGTCGTTACCATACCCGGTTCAAACACCCGCCAGTCTTCGCCCGTCTTGTAATCGCCGACATCATGCACATCCATGCCCAGCCAGTGACCGGTGCGGTGCATATAGAACGCTTTGTACTGTTCCGCCTTGATTAACTCGTCGACATCACCCGGCAACAATCCCAACGTGACCAATCCCTCGGTCAGCGTGCGGACTGCGGCATCATGCGGTTCGTTGAAATGGCGACCGGGCCGAACCTGGTCAATGGCGGCTTGCTGCGCTGCTAACACCAGTTCGTAGATCGCCCGCTGTTCCCCGGAAAAGCGGCCATTGACCGGAAAGGTGCGGGTAATGTCGGAAGCGTAACCATCCAATTCCGCGCCAGCATCGATCAGCAGCACGTCGCCATCATGCAATTCCGCATTATTTTCCGTGTAATGCAGGATGCAACTGTTATCGCCGCCCGCAACAATAGCCGGATAGGACCAGCCTGCGCCATAGCTCATGAAGGTGTGGAAAATTTCGGCCTCAATCTGGTATTCCATCATCCCCGGTCGGCAAGTCTGCATCGCCCGGCAGTGGGCTTCGCAGGCGATCCGGGCGGATTCGCGCATCACCGCGATTTCCTCGGGTTCCTTGCGCAGGCGCATGGGGTGTAAGAGATGCTCCAGAGCGATAAACGTCGCCGGCGCTCGCACGCCCGTTCGCGCCTTGGCGCGGGTCTGATTGATCCAGCCCATCACCTGCTGGTCAAAATCCGGGCAGTAGCCCATGGCGTAAAACACCCGTTCCCGATTTTCCAGCAGTGGCAACAAAATTTTATCCAGATCAGCCATAGGATAGGCGTTAGCCGCGCCGTAGCGTTCCATCGCGCCCTGTGTACCCGCCCGGCGACCATGCCAGATTTCCATCTGCGGATCGCGATCACGGCAGAACAGCAGAAACTCCTGTTCAGCACCGGGAATCAGTACGGCCAGCGCTTCCGGTTCCGGGAAGCCGGTCAAGTAATAAAAGTCGCTATCCTGACGGTAAGGATAGTGGATATCCCGATTGCGAGGCACGGACGGCGCGGCGGGCAGCAGGGCGACCGAATCCGGCCCCATGGACTCCATTAATGCACGGCGGCGGCGGGCGAAAACCGCTGAAGGGATAGCACGGGCGAGCATGGGCGAAAGTTCCAACATTTAGTGTAGGCGGGGAGAAGAGGATGCAGTCGATTGCTGAATATCCTGCTGAATCATCAGCAGACCGACCCGCAGATATTCGACCACTTCCGTATAGGCGGTTTCATCGGTCTCGCCGGCTTCATCCGTGTCGAAACCGATTTGGGCAATATCCGTCACGTCGTCCAAAAATTCCCAGCTTTCCCCGGACAGGACGCCACGTAGTTCCACCTCACCCAGCCCCAGTCCGTACAACAGGCCATGACACCAGTGGCTAAGCGCATCAACCCGTTGCCGCAGGGGCGCATCGTCATCAGGGAGCAATGGAGTCACCGGCCAGTCGGGCGCATTCATCTGGGCGGTGCCGAATTCCAGCAGTTTCGCTAACAGGTCAGCCACCAGCTCAGACCATTCGCCGCCATCCGCCAACGCCTCACGAGCGTAGTCCAGCCACCGGTCACGATCCAAATCCGCGTCGAGACATAACAGGCTGCACAATAGCCCGTGCAATTCAGCGGGGTCGAGCGGGTCCAGCAACGGCTGCAAACGTTCAAACAGGGATGGGGCATGAGCGGACATGGAATACTCCGGAACCATAACAGATAGCGCATTGACAGGTCATCCTAGCATCCCCTGACTGGGTTCCAAAGGCACTGTGGAATTGACCCCGTTGGAATAAACGCTCTATAGTATTTTCATGGATAATGAAAACTTGAACGAAAATATCGCACCGGTTGAATTGAGTGATTTTGACAGTCGATCTGAAACCGCCATGACCGATCTGGCGCTGCTGGCCGAACGGGTCGAACGGCTAGTGCAGCTTTGCGGACAACTCGCTCAGGAAAACCGGGAGCTACACGAGCAGACCTCGGTTTTACAGGCTGAGCGCGACGCCCTGCGCGAGAAAAGTGAGCAGTCCCGTGCGCGCATCGACGCCATGGTCGTGCGTCTGAGAGATCTGGAGCAAGACTCGTGAGCCAGGAAACCCACAGCGTTACCATACAGTTGATCGGTTATCAATACCGGTTTACCTGCCAACCCGCTGAGCGGGATGACTTGCTGGAAGCTGCCCACCATCTGAATGACCGAATGAGCAAGATTCGTGATCACGGTAAACACCTGAATCTGGAAGCGGTGGCGGTGATGGCTGCGCTCAATCTCAGTCATGAGCTGCTGCGCCAGCAACGCCATGCAGCGGACATCGACGCGATCATCAGCCATCAGGTCCAGGATTTATTGCACAAAGTGGATGAGGTTCTTTAGCAAGGCAACATGGATTGGTTTATAATCTGCGCATGTTCAATAAATAAATTAAGTTCGGGCGTTCTCTGCAGTGTTCGAGTAGTGGACTGGGTAACCCCTTGATCCTAATTGATTATACCCGGGAAGCATGGTCGCTGGCGTGGGTGTGCATGTCCGCCTCGTTGCGGAAAGCCTGATACGCCACTCTGCTCCCCACTTGAACCACACGGTTCAAGGGCAAAGTCCGAGACGGCACAGGCGGAGAGCGTCCCCTTTTAGAGGGCGGTGCTTAGGCATCGCCTTTATTTTTCGTGAAATCACCAACCTCACTTCTTGACGCGCTTCGTCAACAACTACGCGCCCAGCGTCTGCTTCTGTCTGTCGCCGAGCAGCAGGTGGCGGCGTTAGTGGTAGCACATCGATTGATGGAAGCTGTTGAATTCCTTGAAGCGTCGACCGTGGCCGGTTACTGGGCCTGTCGCGGCGAATTGAACCCAGCGCCGCTGCTAGAGCACGCTTGGGCGATGGACAAAGCGGTTTATCTCCCGGTGCTGGCCGGCGATGCGCTCCAGTTCGCGCCTTATCGACCGAACGCGCCGCTACGCCGCAATCGCTTCCAAATTCCCGAACCCGAGGTTTCTCCAGCCGAATGGTTACCACCGTCAGCGCTCGATCTGGTGCTGACGCCGCTGGTTGCCTTTGACTTGACCGGGACGCGCCTGGGCATGGGCGGGGGATTTTACGACCGCAGCTTCGCATTTCTGCGTGACCCGGCTAGGTCAGGTCACCGACCCCGATTGATTGGGTTGGCTTATGAATTCCAGCGGGTCGAGGTGCTGATTCGGCAACCGTGGGATATCCCTCTGTATGCGGCAGTGACCGAGAAAACCTGGCGCGTTTTCGCAGAGTCGCCGGGTTAATTCCGCCCATCCAGAAACAGCCGATAGACCGGGTTGTCGGTCTCTTCGCAGAACGGATAGCCGAGTTCGTGGATGTACTGCAGGAACTTTGACCGTTCCGCTTCCGGCACCTGGATGCCGACCAGTACTCGGCCATAATCCGAACCGTGGTTGCGATAGTGAAACAGGCTGATATTCCAGCCATGGGCCATGCCGGTCAAAAACTTCAGCAGGGCACCGGGTCGTTCCGGGAACTCGAACCGATAGAGAATCTCATCGTGAAGGCCCGGCGCATGACCGCCCACCATGTAGCGCACATGCAGTTTGGCCATTTCGTTGTCGCTCATATCAATCACCGGATAACCGTGTTCGCGGAGAACGTCGATGATCCGCTGCTTTTCCTCCTCACCCTCGCTGAGTTGGATGCCCGCGAAGACCTGCGCCTGCCGGGAGTCGGCGTAACGATAGTTGAACTCGGTGACGGCCCGCTTACCGATGGTTTGGCAAAACTTGCGGAAGCTGCCGGGCTGTTCGGGAATCGTCACCGCCAGCAGGGCCTCGCGCCGTTCACCCAGTTCAGCCCGTTCCGCCACATGCCGCAGCCGGTCAAAATTGATATTCGCGCCGCAGTTAAGCGCGATGAGCAATGCGCCGGTGACGTTGGTGCGTTCCACATATTTTTTCAGGCCAGCAATGCCCAACGCGCCCGCTGGTTCAGCAATAGAGCGGGTATCGTCAAAAATATCCTTGGTGGCGGCGCAAATTTCGTCAGTGGACACCACAATCACGTCATCGACCAGTTGCTGGGCCAGCCGGAACGTTTCCTCGCCGACCTGCCTGACCGCGACACCATCGGCAAAAAGTCCCACCTGATCCAGCGTTACCCGGTGTCCCTGTTTGAGCGCTTCATGCATGGACGCCGCATCGTTCGGTTCCACACCGATGATTTTGATGTCGGGCCGCAGGAACTTGACGTAAGTCGCTACCCCGGCGATCAGACCGCCGCCACCGACCGCAATAAAGATGGCTTCAATCGGGTCCGGGTGCTGGCGCAGAATTTCCATGCCGATAGTGCCATTGCCAGCAATAACCTCTGGATCGTCATAGGGATGGATAAAGGTCAAGCCCTTTTCCGCTTCCAGTTGCCGGGCGTGTTGATAAGCCTCGTCATAGGTATCGCCGAACAGCACGATTTTGCCACCCCGATCACGCACCGCCTGAATTTTGATCGCCGGTGTGGTGCGCGGCATGACGATAGTGGCTTTCGCGCCGAGCCGTTGGGCAGCCAGAGCAACGCCCTGGGCATGGTTGCCGGCGGAGGCGCAAATCACGCCTTTTTCCAGCACGTCACGCGGCAGACCGGCGATCTTGTTATAAGCGCCGCGCAGTTTGAAGGAGAACACCGGCTGCAAGTCTTCGCGTTTGAGCAACACCCGGTTGTTCAAGCGCCGCGACAGACGGTTCATCACATCCAGTGGCGATTCGATGGCGACATCATAGACGCGGGCAGTGAGAATCTTTTTGATGTAGTCGTGCATAATAAGTTTGGAAGGCTAAGAGGAGAACACCGCTATGTCCAGCGATGAGATGAAGCAACGCGCCGCCGAAGCGGCTCTAAAGTACGTTGAAGAAAATACCGTGGTAGGCGTCGGCACCGGTTCGACGGTCAACTATTTTATTGATGCTCTGTCGCGTATCAAGCACCGGATTGAGGGTGCCGTATCCAGTTCGGCGATGACCACGGAGCGGTTAAAGGCTTGCAAGATTCCCGTGCTGGATTTGAACGCCGCCGGGCCGTTGCCGCTGTATGTGGATGGTGCGGATGAAGTGAACCACCAGTTGCAGATGATCAAGGGGGGCGGTGGCGCACTGACCCGTGAAAAAATCATCGCCGCTGCCAGTGAACAATTTGTCTGTATCGCTGACCAGTCCAAACGGGTCGACGTGTTGGGGGCGTTTCCCTTGCCGGTCGAGGTGATCCCGATGGCGCGCAGCTATGTGGGGCGCGAGTTGCTCAAGCGTGGCGGTCAGCCAGTGCTGCGGGAGAACTTTATCACGGATAACGGCAACCTGATCCTGGATGTCTACAACCTGCAAATCCTGGAACCGACCAAGCTGGAGGCGGAACTCAACCATATCGCGGGCATCGTGACTGTCGGGTTGTTTGCCCAACGTCCGGCGGATGTGTTGCTGCTGGGGACGGCGGATGGAGTGCAAACGATCCAGGCCTGACGCAGCGCGGGCATAAAAAAACGGGCGCTGACCCGAAGGCCGCGCCCGTCTGCCCTTACGCCTGTTGTTCAGGCTGATTAGAAGTCGACGCGAGTACCGATGGACACAGCATCAGCATCTCCGAATTCAATATCATTGGCACTACGCCCGATGTACTCAATCCAAACGCGAGTGCGCTTGCTAAAGTCATACTGGTAGCCGACTAGGTAATTGTCGATCTTGTCGTCGAACCCGGGAACGTCGAGCTTGGTATCCAGTTGCCCGTAGGCACCGCGTATTGTGTTATTGCCAAACCGGTATTCGCCGGTCAGGTACCAGTTGTTCGCGTTGTCGTTGCTAAGCAAACGAACGCCATCAAATGTGATCGTGTTGGACAAGCCGAACACATTGAGCTTGCCCTGCTCATAGATAAAGCCCACGCTGAACGGTCCTGACGAGTAGCCGAGACCGATATTCCATTGATCCAAGTCGAGGTCAACGGCAAAACCATCACCGAGAGACACATTGCTGTCGCCGTCCAGCGCGATATAGCTGGCACCCGCAAAGAACGGTCCATTGCTGTACTTGGCGGCGATGTTCCAGATATCAATGTTGTTCGAGTAGCCCTCGGTGTCATTCTGGGCGCCATTCATGACCAGCATGGCTTCGCCGCTAAAGCCATTAAAGTCGGGTGTGCTGTAATAGAGGCTGTTTTCCAATCGGGTCAGCGAACCGAGACCCCGCGATGTGTTTCCGGAAGCATCAATCTCGAAACCGTTAAACGAACCACCTAACCACGCAGTACGGCCAAACGACTTGGCACTGTTAAAGATGTCAGTCACGCCCGCCACATGGTAATAGGGTGTTTCTTGGGTGCCCAAAGTCACCGTGCCAAAGCCTCCCTTGAGGCCCACAAACTTCGGACGGTTGCTCTCGAAGTTGCCGCCTTCAGTCACGTCCACACCAAACTCATACTGGTAAACGGCGCTCAGGCCACCACCCAAATCCTCGACGCCTTGAACACCCAAGCGCGAGTCGTTATTGACGACATCCCAGTTGCCATCACCATTAAATGGATCGTTGGTGTCTTCGTCGTTGTAGTCGACCGACACCCGCGCCGAACCGTACAGAATCGTATCGGCCTGAGCAGCCAGTGGAGCAGCAAGAGCGGCGGCGACCGCCAGAGCGAGAACAGACTTTTTCATGACGTGATTTCCAAGTGGTCTATAAACCGATTAACGCTTCGAAATTCGTTTTCCGATCAAGTCAGGTTTTGATGGGAAAGCCGTCTCGAAGAACCCTTGGAGAACTTTATATCGTTATTGCGGTAAAAAAGCAACTACTAATTTGTGAAAAATACAACTTTTTTGTATTAAAGCAACTTTTGAACCCAGAAACGCCAACGGACGCCCGAAGGCGTCCGTTGATCAAAGCAGACTTCAAACCTAAAGAGAATTAGAAGTCGTGGCGGGTGCCGATGGAGACCACCTGCCGATCACCCACTAAATCGGAGTCAACATCATTAAGCTTCCACTCAACCCAAGTCCGGGTACGCTTGCTGAAGTTGTACTGATAGCCCAAGGCGAAGTTGTTCATGTCGCTTTGGACCAACCTGGTCCCATCCGCAAAGATGTACTGACCATCATCGGGGCTGCTGTAGCCATACGAACCCCGAATGATGTTATTACCAAAGGTGTACTGACCGGTCAGGTAAAAGTTTTGGGTTTTACCGAAGTTCAGGGTATTCACATCACCATCTTCATAGGCGAGGGTGACGGCAAAGGGACCCGAGTTATAACCGAACGCCAGACCCCACTGATCGCCGTCGTAAGTGGGCGCAGTAATGAAATCGCTAAAATCATCACCTTCCAGCGCCATGTAAGTGACGCCGGCGAAGAACGGGCCGTTCTTGTAGGTCGCTGCGATGTTCCACAGGTCTACGCTATCGCTCAGGTTACCAGGTAACTTGTTATCGGGATTTGTTTTGCACAGTTCAGAGGGCGTCTGTGGATCGCTGGTCCCGCAGGAGCCATTCATCACCAGCATCGCCTGGGCGCTGAAGCCGCTCCAGTTCGGGCTGGTGTAGATCAGGCTGTTGTCCATGCGCAGCCCGAAACTGTTACCGAGGTAGGTCGTGTTGTCAAACACCTTGCTGCTGTTGAAGATATCGCCCACACCAACCACGTTGTAGTACGGCGTCCACTGCGTGCCGGCGGTGATCGAACCCCAACTGGAACCTTTCAGTCCCACCCACTTCGGACGGTTGTTGTTGAAGTTGCCCCCCTCAGTGACGTCTACGCCGAATTCATACTGGTAGATAGCACTCAGACCGCCGCCCAGGTCTTCCTCACCCCGCACGCCCAGCCGGGAAGCGTTGTTGTACATATCCCAAGCGTCAGTACCGGCTCTGAGCCGTATCAGTCCACCATTAGGACCCCGCGCATAGTCGGAGTTGTACTCATCATAATCGACGGACACCCGGGCGGAGCCGTACAAAGTGGTATCAGCGTGGGCAACCGTGCCAAAACCAGCCAGCGCAGCGGCGACAGCCAGCGCAAGAGTAGACTTTTTCATACATTAAACTCCTAGGTTTATGTTGTATCGACACAACAAAAGGGCGCTTACAATTCGTTAAAGAGATTTATACGCACTCAGGAGCGAAAATGCAACTGATATTTTCAAAAAAAACACAAATTTTTCTGGTTATAGTCAAAAAAACAACTTTTTATATTTTTTACAACAAAAAACCCACCTTTCAGAGGTGGGCTGACTCGTTTGGCTGGGGGACTAGGATTCGAACCTAGGTTGACGGAGTCAGAGTCCGTAGTCCTGCCGCTAGACGATCCCCCAAAAAGCCAGATTAACGCTTGGAGTACTGCGTCGCACGCCGGGCCTTGCGCAGGCCCACTTTCTTGCGTTCCACCTCGCGGGCGTCGCGGGTCACAAAACCCGCCTTGCGCAACGGAGCGCGCAGGCTCTCATCGTATTCGATCAACGCCCGGGTGATGCCATGGCGAATCGCGCCGGCCTGGCCAGTCATGCCACCGCCCTTGACGGTGACGTAAATATCGAACTTATCCTTGAGATCGACGGCTTCCATGGCCTGATTCACGACCATGCAAGACGTTTGACGGCCGAAATATTCGTTCAGAGGGCGTTGGTTGACGGTGATATTACCGGCTCCGCGCCGCAGGAAAACTCGCGCCGTAGCGGTCTTACGCCGCCCAGTGCCGTAATGCTGATTTTCGATCATTGCTTGTTCCGTTCCGGTAAATACGTCAGCCGATCACAGGTCCAGCGGCTGAGGCTGCTGCGCGACATGCTGATGCTCAGCGCCAGCGTAAACCTTCAGCTTGCGGAACATCGCCCGGCCCAGCGGGTTTTTGGGCAACATCCCCTTGACGGCGATCTGAATAACCCGCTCCGGCGTCTGCTGCAACATCTTGTCCAGCGAGATGGATTTCAGGTTGCCGATGTAGCCGGTCACCCGATGATACATCTTGTCGCTGATTTTGCGCCCGGTCGTCCGAACTTTCTCGGCATTGACCACAATGATATAGTCGCCGGTATCGACATGCGGAGTGTATTCGGGCTTGTGTTTGCCCCGTAAGCGGTGGGCGATTTCCGATGACAGCCGACCCAGAACCTTGTCCGTGGCGTCGATCACATACCAGTCGCGCTTGACCTCGGCCGGCTTGGCGCTGAAAGTTTTCATTCTGACATCACTCCGCAAAATCCGTATCCGCTGGGAAAGTCGCGTATCGTACCCAAGCGACGGGGGTTTGACAAGGGGCTGTTCGGTGGTCAGTGGTAGTAGAACAAAGTTAGATGCGCAGCCGTTCCACTACACGACCGTTGACTAGATGCTCGTCAATGATTTCGTCCAGATCAGCATGATCCACATAGGTGTACCAGACGGCCTCGGGATAGATGACAATGGTTGGTCCTTCGGCGCAGCGATCCAGGCAACCGGCATTATTGATGCGCACCTTGTGCGGAATAGCCGGACCCAATGCCTTGACGCGCTGCTTGACATAGTCGCGCGCCTCCTGTGCGTCGTATTGCTGGCAACATGGCGAGCCGTCGTCGCGTAGATTGGTGCAAAAAAAGACATGATGGCGATAATAGGACACGTTATATTTTCCCCCGGCTTCGAGTTTCCGCCCATGACAACCCGTTACTATACCCCGGTTGATACCCTGCTGATCCATGTTGATCAGGCGCTCCGCACGATTTTCGGGCAACCGGTCACCACCGGCCGGCCTAATCCCGCTGCCAGCGCGCCCGCCGCCGAGTTGCAGCCGGTAGAACAGCAGGAGGCGGGGCGGCTGATGCGCGTCAATCATACCGGCGAAGTGTGCGCCCAGGCGCTGTATCAGGGCCAGGCGCTGACCGCACGGCTGGATAAGGTGCGCGACCGCATGGAGCAAGCCAGTATCGAGGAAAATGACCATCTGGCCTGGTGTCAGCAGCGGCTGAAAGAATTAGGCAGCTATCCCAGCGTCCTCAACCCACTGTTCTATGCTGGCGCATTGGTTATCGGCGCGGCAGCGGGGCGGGTCGGAGATCGCTGGAGTCTGGGCTTCGTGGCAGAGACGGAGCATCAGGTGGTCGAACATCTGAATACGCATTTGAACCGCCTGCCCGCCCAGGATCTGCCCAGCCGGGCGATTCTGGAGCAGATGAAGGAAGACGAGGCCCGCCACGCTACCCATGCGCTGGAGGCCGGCGGCGCCCGGTTGCCACTGCCGGTTCGCGCCTTGATGAAGGGCGTCGCCAAGGTGATGACCGGAACAACTTACTGGATTTAAGCCGATGGTAGAACCGGGGGGTGGTCATCGCGAATTTCAAAAGTGTGGGTAATCTTGGCGGTCTGCCCCAGCATGATCGAAGCTGAGCAGTATTTTTCCGCCGACAGGTGGATAGCACGTTCAATATGTTTGGTGCTGAGACCCTGGCCGGTGAGAATAAAGTGTACATGAATCTGCGTAAACACCTTGGGATCGCTATCCGCCCGTTCGGCGGCAATTTCGATTTCACAACCACGCAGATCCTGCCGGGCCTTGCGCAGAATGTTAACGACATCAATCGCCGTGCAGCCGCCCATGCCCATCAGCAGCATTTCCATCGGCCGCGGCCCGAGGTTGTGACCGCCCAATTCCGGTGGCCCATCGATGACCAAGGCATGACCGCTGGGTGATTGCGCGACGTAGGTCATGTCTTCCAGCCAGACAATGCGGGTTTTCATTTCGAATCCTCAGATCATGATAAAGTCCCCCTCTCCCCTTGTGGGAGAGGGGTTGGGGGTGAGGGGTGGCCAAACAATTCCGCCAGTTTCGCCCCCGGATCCGGGGCGCGCATGAACGCTTCACCGACCAGAAAGGCGTGAACGCCGTGTTGACGCATCAGCGCTACATCGTCCGGCGTATGAATCCCGCTTTCCGTGACCACGGTGCAACCTTCAGGAAGCTGTGCTAACAGATTCAGCGTCGTCTCCAGCCGGGTGGCGAACGTGCGCAAATTGCGGTTGTTAACCCCAATCAGCGGCGCATTAATCCGCAACGCCCGGTCCAGTTCCCCGGCATCGTGGACTTCAACCAGCACGTCCATCTGCAAATCCGCCGCGAGTTGCGCCAGAACTCGCAATGCGGCATCTTCCAGCGCCGCTACAATCAGCAAGATGCAGTCAGCGCCGATCAGTCGCGCCTCGTAGACCTGATACGGGTCGATGATGAAGTCCTTGCGCAACACCGGCAAGGTGCAAGCCGCCCGCGCCTCCTTTAAGTAGTCCTCATGGCCCTGGAAAAAATCGTGGTCGGTCAGCACGGATAGACCAACGGCACCGGCGCCGGCATAACTGCGGGCGATGTCTGCCGGCAGGAACGGATCGCGCAACAAACCCTTACTCGGCGAGGCGCGCTTGATTTCAGCGATCACCGCGGGCCGACCCTGGGCGATGGTTTGTTCGATGCGCTCCCGGAACGGGCGCGGCGGCGGCAAATCTTCAACCCGGCGACGCAATTCCGGCAGGCCCAGTTGCGCGCTGCGCTCAGTGACTTCCGCAACCTTGCGAGCCAGGATTTTTTGCAGAATGTCGGATACGTCGCTCATGAGGCCAATTTCTGGGTGCAACGCACAAATTCATCGAGCTTGGCTCGCGCTGCACCATTGGCCAGAACATCCCGCGCCAGCCAGATGCCATCGTCGATGGAGGCGCTGATGTTAGCCGCATACAGCGCCGCGCCAGCGTTGAAGGCGACGATGTCGCGGGCCGCGCCCGGATGGTTGTCCAGCGCCGCCAGCATCAGGGCTTTGGACTGTTCCGCGTTCTCAACCCGGAGGCTGCGATTGGACACCATCGCTAATCCAAAATCCTCGGGGTGGATTTCGTATTCCATAATCTCGCCGTTCTTGAGTTCGCCGACCAGCGTGGCCGCGCCCAGCGAGATTTCATCCATGCCATCCTTGCCCCACACCACGAGAACGTGTTGCGCGCCCAAGCGCTGCATGACCCGCACCAGGATGCCGACCAGATCGGGATGGAAGACGCCCAGAAGCTGATGCGGCGCGCCAGCGGGATTGGTCAGTGGGCCGAGAATATTGAAAATGGTGCGCACCCCCATTTCGCGGCGCACCGGGGCGACATTTTTCATCGCCGTATGGTGATTCGGCGCGAACATGAAGCCGATGCCGGTCGTTTCAATGCATTCGGCCACCTGCTCCGGGTTCAGATCGATGCGCGCGCCCAGCGCCTCCAAGCCGTCGGCGCTGCCCGATTTGGAGGACACGCTGCGATTGCCATGCTTGGCGACGCGAGCGCCAGCAGCAGCAGCGACAAACATGCTGGTCGTGGAGATATTGAAGGTGTGCGAGCCATCGCCGCCGGTGCCAACGATGTCCACAAAATGCTCGTGCGGCGGGGGAATGTGAACTTTGGTGGACAAGTCACGCATCACCGTCGCAGCAGCGGTAATTTCGCCAATCGTTTCCTTTTTCACCCGCAGGCCGGTCAGGATGGCGGCGGTCATCACTGGGGAAATATCGCCAGCCATGATTTGCCGCATCAGCGACAGCATTTCATCGTAGAAAATTTCGCGATGCTCGATGGTGCGTTGCAGGGCTTCCTGGGGAGTAATGGACATGAGAACGTTCTCCGGGGCGATTCAGTGCCGGGTCAGAAAATTGCGCAACAGGGCGTGGCCGTGTTCAGTCAGAATCGATTCGGGGTGAAATTGTACGCCTTCCACCGGCAGAGTTTTGTGGCGCACCCCCATGATTTCGTCGAGGTCGCCATCCGGGGTTTGGGTCCAAGCAGTGATGCTCAGGCTGTCCGGGAGGGTTGTTTTGTCGATAACCAGAGAATGATAACGCACCACAGTAAAAGGATTCGGTAGTCCAGTGAACACGCCCTGGCCGGTATGGTAAACCTCGGAAGTTTTGCCATGCATGACCTGGCCAGCGCGGACGATGCGCCCGCCGAAAGCCTGGCCGATGCTCTGATGGCCGAGGCAAACCCCGAGAATGGGAAAGTGGCCGGCGAAGCGTTCAACAGTGGCCAACGACACCCCCGCCTCATTGGGCGTGCAGGGACCCGGTGAAAGGACCAGGCGCTCCGGTTGCAGCTCGGCGAGCTGTTCCAGAGTAATTTGGTCGTTGCGATACACCCATACCTCTTCGCCCAGTTCGCCGAAATATTGCACCAGGTTGTAAGTGAAGGAGTCGTAGTTGTCGATCATCAACAGCATTTCAAAATTATCCTTTTGATAAAAATAATTTTTCCCGATTTTTTTAGCCTATTAAGCCGGCTAGAAGCTGACTCCATAGATATACAGTTCAAAGAGTTGGTTTTTGTAGGCCGCTTACAAAAAATCCCTTCCCCGATTGGGGAAGGGATTGCTCTAAATGCGCCACATATTCACTTCCATCCCGAGGCGTCATACCGCCTGGCGGGAAGAAGGGTTGAACTTAGTGATGCTCCACTGCCCGCCGCACTTCTTCCAGCGAGTTCGGATCATCCAAAGTAGACAAATCGCCCGGGTCGCGGCCTTCAGCCAGCGCCTGGATCGAACGCCGCAACAACTTGCCAGAGCGGGTCTTGGGCAGGGAGCTGACGAAGTGGACGTTATGCGGCTTGGCCACTGCGCCGAGTAGTTCCTGCACCTTGGCAATGATTTCTTTTTCCATCCGCTCGGTGGCGCCCGGCGCGTCCAGTTGCGTCGGATCCTTCAGCCGACAGAAGCCGACCGGCACCTGGCCCTTGACCTTGTCGGCCACGCCGATCACTGCGACCTCAGCGACCGCCGGATGCGCCTGGATCGCTTCCTCAATCTCACGGGTGCCCAAGCGATGGCCCGCGACATTGATCACGTCATCCGTGCGGCCCAGGATGAAGAAATAGCCATCCTCATCGCGCACCGCCCAGTCGGAGGAGGTGTACAGCATCTCCTTGAAGCTGGTGAAATAGCTCTGGACGAAGCGCCGGTCATCGCCCCACACCGTGCTCAGGCAGCCCGGCGGCAGCGGCGGCTCCACGACCAGCACGCCCTTTTCGCCGCGCGGCACTTCCTCGCCGGTGCCTTCGCTGATGACGCGGATGTTGTAGCCGTAAACCGGGAACCCCGGCGAACCAAAGCGGTTCGGCTTGAGATCGACGCCCGGCAGATAGGACAGCATCGGCCAGCCGGTCTCGGTTTGCCAGTAGTGGTCGATGACCGGAATTTTCAGTGCGTCGGTGATCCACCGCGAGGTCGGCTCGTCCAGCGGCTCACCGGCCAGGAACAGGTAGCGCAGGCAGGACACGTCGTGCATCGTCATGTACTTCTGGTCCTGCCCTTTCAGGACGCGCACCGCCGTCGGCGACGAGAACATCGACCGGACTTTATATTCATTGACGATCTTCCACCAGATGCCGGGATCCGGGCGGATCGGCAGACCCTCGTAGAAAATCGTGGGGCAGCCGTGGATCAACGGTGCGTAGACGATGTAGGAGTGACCCACCACCCAGCCGATATCGGAGGTGGCGAACATGGTCTCGCCGGGATTGATGTGGTAGAGATGCTTCATGGTCGAGGCCAGCGCCACCGCGTAACCGCCGACATCGCGCTGGACACCCTTGGGAATGCCGGTCGTGCCGGAAGTGTAGAGGATGTAGCTCGGCTCGTTGGATTCCAGCCAAGTGATCGGCACCTCGGCGTCGATGTGCTGGGCGCGCAGGGTTGCGTAGTCCAGATCGCGGCCTTCCACCAGCGTCAGGCCCTTGTCCAGACCCCGATTGCAGATCACCACTTTTTCCGGCGGGAATTTGGACAGATTGCAGGACTCATCGACCAGGTGCTTGTAGGGCACCGCCTTGCCGCCGCGCATACCGGCGTCGGAGGTAACCATGACCTTGGGTTTGGCGTCGTCGATGCGCACCGCCAGGTTGTAGGCCGCAAATCCGCCGAATACCACCGAGTGAATCGCGCCGATCCGGGCGCAGGCCAGAATGGCGAACGCCGCTTCAGCGATCATCGGCATGTAGATGATGACCCGGTCGCCTTTCCCGACGCCCAGCGATTGCAGTACTGCCGCAAAGCGGTTCACTTCGCGGTGCAATTCGGCGTAGGTGTAAATCTTGGTCTCGTCGGTTTCCGTCGAGATGTAGATCAGCGCCCGCTGATCGGCGCGGTCGGCCAGATGCCGGTCCACCGCGTTGTAGCAGAGATTGGTTTCACCGCCAACAAACCATTTGCAAAACGGCGGCTTGCTGTAGTCACGGATTTTCTGCGGCGGCTTGTTCCAGTGGATCAACTGGGCCTGTTCGCCCCAGAAACCTTCGGGATCGTCAATGGACCAGCGATGGAATTCTTCGTAATTCATGCGATTGCATCCTCAAGGCTTCGGTAGTTATGCGACGTTATGGTTATCGCGAAAATATAGTTTAGTCGCTGACTGGGAAATTTCCTGCCCGCCACCTCCGAAATCATCCGAAGACGGCGGGACACCGATTACTTCAACAAATCCTCGACGCTGGCGCGTTCTTCACGCAGCTCCTGCTCCGTCGCCTTCATCTTCTCGCGGCTGAAATCGTCGACCGGCAAACCCTGCACGATCTCGTAGTTGCCGTTCTTGCAGACGCACGGATAGGAGTAAATCACGCCTTCGCCGATGCCGTAGGAACCATCCGATGGGACGGACATGCTGACCCAGTCGCCATCCGGGGTACCCAGCGCCCAATCGCGCATATGATCAATCGCCGAGGACGCGGCGGACGCCGCTGAGGACGCGCCACGGGCCTTGATGATGGCCGCGCCGCGCTGCTGCACGTCAGGAATGAAGGTATCGCGGTACCAACCCTGGTCGACCAGCGCGGTCGCCGCCTTGCCCTTCACGGTGCATTGGCTGATGTCGGGGTACTGGGTTGAGGAATGGTTGCCCCAGATGGTCATCTTCTTGATGTCGTTAACATGCGAGCCGGTCTTCTCGGCCAACTGACTCAGGGCGCGGTTATGATCCAGCCGGGTCATGGCGTGGAACTGACGGCGATCCCGATCCGGGGCGTTGCAGGCGGCAATCAGGGAGTTGGTGTTGGCGGGGTTGCCGACCACCAATACCCGCACATCGGCGGCGGCGTAGTCATTGATCGCCCGGCCCTGTGGCCCGAAGATAGCGCCGTTGGCGGTCAGCAGGTCCTTGCGCTCCATGCCGGGACCGCGCGGGCGGGCGCCGACCAGCATGGCGAAATTAGCGTCGGTGAAGGCAGTTTTCAGATCGTCGGTAGCGATGACGCCCGCCAGTAACGGGAACGCGCAGTCGTTCAGCTCCATCACTACGCCCTGCAAAGCTTGCAGTGCCGGGGTAATTTCCAGCAGTTGCAGAATCACCGGTTGGTCGGGACCGAGCATGGTGCCGGAAGCGATGCGGAAGGCCATGGCATAGCCGATGTTGCCAGCGGCACCGGTGATCACGACGCGAACAGGGGTTTTCATGCTAATGCTCCTCAATGATGATGTTGTTGGTGGTGACGGAAAAAACCCGGCCCGGCACCGCGGCGCCATTTAGCTATTCAGAATTCGAGACCGCAGCGCCAAGTCTTATAATGGGACGCCGCTCGGTTAAGGCGACGTTTGGTTAGCGGAAAATAGTAACGTAGATTGCCGCGTTTTGAAACGAATGCCGGCGCTTACCGGCGAAGGTTCCCGAAACTGATGAGTGCTTCCTCAATGAAAGGCGCGGGCTATGCCCTCACTGGCCTGCGCTGGCTCCCCAAAAATGGCCTGGGCCGCTTTGTAGCGCTGCCGCTGCTAATCAATATCGTGCTGTTCGGCACCGGTATCTGGTGGACTTACGGCCAGTTCGAATACTTTGATCAAGTCCTGCAAGGCTGGCTGCCGACCTGGCTGGACTGGCTGCATTGGCTGATTTGGCCGATCTTTGCCCTGACCGTGCTGATCGCGCTGTTCTACAGCTTCTCAGTCGTGGCGAACCTGTTGGCCGCACCGTTCAACAGTCTACTGGCGGAACAGGTCGAACGGTTGGCCCAGCCCGGAAATACACCCCGACCTGCTACTGATCTGAACTGGAAGGAGCTGATCCTGAGTCCGCTGGCAGGACTGAACCGGCTGCTGTACTTCATCGGCTGGGCGATTCCACTGCTGTTGCTGTCATTCGTGCCGGTGGTCAACGTCGCCGCGCCGGTGTTGTGGGTGCTGTTCAGCGCCTGGATGCTGGCGCTGGAATATGCGGATTACCCGCTGGCCAACCGGGGCCTGTCGTTCCGGGATCAGCGCCGGTTGCTGCGTCAGCATTGGCCGCTGACACTGGGTTTCGGCGGCATGGTTTTGCTGCTGACGCTGATTCCGATCGTGAACTTTCTGGCCATGCCGGCGGCGGTGATCGGCGCGACGCTGATGTGGGCGCGGGAAATACCGGCGTCAGGCATCCGGTAATGCGCTTGATCTATACCGGTCTGCTCTATCTGCTGTTGCCGCTGGCGCTGTTGCGGCTGTACTGGCGCGGTCGCCGCGATCCGGAGCATCGTCAGCGCTGGCGCGAGCGCCTGGGATGGATCGCCTCTCTGCCGGAACCCGGTTGCCTGTGGATTCATGCGGTGTCGGTGGGCGAAGTCCGCGCCGCATTGCCGCTGATCCGGGCGCTGCTGGATCGGCATCCTGAGCAACCGCTACTGGTAACGACGACCACACTCACCGGTTCTCGCCAAGTGCAGGAGGCGCTGGGCGACCGGATTTTGCATGTCTACGCGCCCTATGATCTGCCCGGCCCCGTAACACAGTTTCTGCGCAAGGCCCGACCCCGCATCGCCATTATTATGGAAACCGAGTTGTGGCCGAATCTATTGCGGCAATGCGCAGTCGCCAGAATCCCCGTTCTCATCGCTAACGCCCGGTTGTCGGAACGCTCGGCGCGGGGCTACGCACGGATTCGCGGATTGACGCGCTCGATTCTGGAGGATGTCACCCTGATCGCCGCTCAAGCCGAGGCGGACGCAGAACGGTTTCGGGCGCTGGGCGCGCCACGGGTCGAGGTGGTCGGCAATCTCAAATATGACCTGAAATTGCCGGACGAACTGCTGGAACAAGGACGGACTTTGCGGTGTGAACGGCTCAGCGAGAACCGTCCGGTGTGGATCGCCGCCAGCACTCATGCCGGCGAGGACGAGCAAATTCTGGAAGCATTCGCCCAACTGCGCACTCACTGGCCGGACCTGTTGCTCCTCCTCGTGCCGCGCCACCCGGAACGCTTTGACGGCGTCGCGGCGCTCTGTCAGCAACGGGGTTTCAACGTTGTCCGGCGCAGCGACCGGCAACCCTGTGGCCCGGAAACCGCCGTTTTTCTCGGCGACAGCATGGGTGAGTTGCTGCTGTTCTACGCCGCTGCCGATCTGGCTTTTGTCGGCGGTAGTCTGGTTCCCACCGGCGGGCATAACGTGCTGGAGCCGGCCCTGCTCGGTTTGCCGGTACTATTCGGCCCGCATATGTTCAATTTCACCGAGGCGGGTGAACGATTACTGGACGCGAAAGCCGCTGTGCAAGTGACGAATGCGGCGGAACTGGCGACAGCCGTTGATCGATGGCTGGCCGATCCCGAACGGCGTCGGAATGCTGGACAGCGTGGACAGGCAGTGGTGGAGCGCCAGCGCGGTGCGCTGACGACATTATTGCGTTGTATCGAAATGCAGCTCTGAAATCCCGGCCATTCAAGCATGTTCACCCTGCCTGATTGCGACGTGCTCCAGCACATGACGGATCATGCTGAGCGCCAGCTCCTGCTCGCCCAAAAACACCGTCCCCACCTGCTCCTTCCGCAATAACGCCGCTTCTTCTTCGCTATGAGTGCGAACCAGCGTTTTGATGTCGGGATTGAGCGCACGGGCGATTTCGATCATGCGGCGCACGCGCACGGTGTCGGGGGTTGCAATCACCAGCACCCCGGCACGGGCCACATGCGCCTGAATCAGGACGGCCGGGATCGAGGCATCACCGGCGACGGCATGAATGCCGCGTTCGCGCAGTTGCTCGACCCGATCCCGATTCTGTTCAGCCACGACCAGCGGCAATCGCTGTTCGGTCAGCGCCTCGCCGATGCGTCGGCCCACGCGGCCATAGCCCACCAGCAAGACATGGCCTGTTACCTGATGCGATTCGACGGTCATCGGCAATTCTGCCAAGGGATCCGCTGGACGCTCTAAGGCGCGGGCCAACCGGGAACGGGAGCGAATCCAGGCTTGTACTGGTTCAACGAGTTGAAAAACAAAAGGATTAATGGCTATCGAAAGGATCGCCCCGGCCAGGATCAGGCTTTGACCCTCACGCGGCAGAATGCCCAGCGCAACCCCCAATCCCGCCAGAATAAATGAGAACTCGCCAATTTGCGCGAGGCTGACGGCGACCGTCAGCGCGGTATTGAGCGGATAGCGCAAGGCCAGCACTAGCAGCAATGCCGCCAAGGACTTTCCGACCACGATAATCGCCACCACGCCGAGCAAGGGAAGCGGTTGTTGTATCACGACTCGCGGATCGAACAACATGCCGACCGAGACGAAGAACAGCACGGAAAAAGCGTCCCGGAACGGCAACGACTCCTGCGCGGCTCGATGACTCAGCGGAGATTCCCTCAACACCATGCCGGCAAAAAACGCCCCCAACGCGAAGGAGACACCAAACAGTTCGGCCGAGCCGTAGGCAATGCCCACCGCCACTGCAATCACCGCTAACGTAAATAGCTCGCGGGAACCGGAGCCGGCGACCTGCCACAGCAGCCACGGCAGAATGCGGCGCCCGACGAACAACATCAGGGCGATAAACAGTGAAATCTCGCCGAGGGTGATCAGGAGCGTTTTCAGTAAATCGCCATCGGCGGCGGGTTCAGCGTGACTGCTCGCACCACCCAGCCAGCCGGATAATGGCGGCAATACCACTAACACCAGCACCATCGCCAAATCTTCCACCACCAACCAGCCGACCGCGATCTGACCATTGACCGTTTGAAGAATGCCATGCTGTTCCAGCGCCCTGAGAAGTACTACGGTACTGGCTACTGAGAGCGCCAGCCCAAAAACCAGTCCCGCGCCAAAACTCCAGCCCCAACCCATCGCCATTCCCGCCCCAAGCGCGGTCGCTACGCTAATCTGGGCAATCGCCCCCGGCACGGCAATGCGGCGAACCGCCAGCAAATCATCGAGCGAGAAATGCAGCCCGACACCAAACATCAGCAGCATGACGCCGATCTCGGCTAGTTGGCTGGACAGTTCGATATTGGCAACAAAGCCGGGCGTGGCCGGGCCAATCATGACGCCGGCCATCAGGTAGCCAACCAGCGCCGGCAACTTGAGACGAACGGCAATCAAGCCCATTGCCAAGGCCAGTCCCAAGCTGACGGCAATGGTGGTAATCAGGGCAATGTTATGAGGCATAGCATTTTTTCCTCTGACACGAAGTGGATACCCCCCGTCAGACCGTTCGCAATGCGCTCATCTCCCGGAAAATTAGGCCGAAAGCGCCGCTTCTGATTAAACAACGACACGCCCATGCTGCATGGGCAGTTACTTGCCGGACTCCCCGACCACCCGACTGGCAGCCAGCAGCATGACTTTGGCCAGGCGCGTGCGCTGGTCGGCAGTCAGCTTGGTCTTGTTAGCCAGCATCAATCCACGGGTGCAGATGGTGTCCACCGCAGTATCGAAGCCCCACTTCTTCTCGGCCACGGTCACATTTTCAAAAGTATACACGGCGCTGCCATCCGGCAGTTTGTCGTTCAAATCCCAGTCCTTAACCGGAATCAGCCGGAAATCCTTGGGATTTTCCAGCACCACCTGCATCTCGGTGGATTTAGCCATTGGCTTTTGCACGACCATCGCCGCCTGAATCTTGCTCGATTTCCCGCCACTCTTGATCTGCAACAGCGCCTCAGCGCCATCGACAAAGGCCGGTGCCGTATTCTTGAAAGCCGGTTCCAGCAGGGCCATATATTCCCATGTCACTGCCACGCCACTGTTGGGCGACTGTACAGCGATCAGCCAATTCTTGCCTTTTTGCTGCAAGTCACTGTCGCTTTTGATCTCGCTGTCCTTGCCGGTCACGATGAACACGCACTCCTTGCCAATCTCCCCGAGACTGATGAACTGGTCAGCGAAGCCGGGATGCTCCTTGAGGTAGTACTGCAAAGCGTCGGCCTGGGTCAGCCCGACATTGACTGGACTTTGGGGATCTGCGAGGCGGGTGAGATTCTCGATAGAGCCAGCGCTGGTCAAGACCTGCGCCGACAGATCCTGTTCAACGAGTACGCCTTTCAACCGCTCGCCGATGGTGTTGTAACCTCCGCCGCTCTTGCCCGTGCTAATCGTGATGGGTGGATCAGCGGCCTGCGCGGAAACGGCGACACCGAAGCTGGCAGCGAACATCAACACGCGCGATAATCCAGTTTTGCTGGTCATGATGAATCCCCCCTTATCATGATTGTTCAGTACAGTTTAGGTTCGCCCGGCGGCCGCGTCTTGAATCGTTTGTAGGCCCACAAATATTGCGCGGGCAGCGAACGAGCCGCCGCTTCAATACCCTGGTTCATGGCCGCCACCGATTCTTCCAGCGATGTAGCAGCGATCACATCGGGCAACGCCCGCAGGCGTAGGACGTAACCCTGGCCGCGTGGTAACCGCTCCGCCCAGGTCAGAAAAACAGGTGCGTTATGTTTCAGCGCCAGTCGCGAAACCAGAGTCATCGTACCGGCGGCCATACCGAAGAACGGCGCAAACAGCCCCTCCCCATCGCCGATGCCGCTGATATCTTGATCGGGCAAAATGCCTAGCACTTCACCCCGGCGTAGCGCTATCAACAAGGCGCGCAAACCGCCCGCGTCGGTCGCAACCACCTGACCGCCCAAACGTCCGCGCCCTCGGCGAGTGATCGCATCCAGCCCCAGCCGACTGGGACGATAGAGAATGGTTAACGGATAGCGGCTGGAATAGTACAGGCCAGCCAACTCCCAGGCCCCCAAGTGAGGAGTAATGAGAATCACCCCTTGCTTGCAGTTCACGGCAGCGGCTAGTTCCTCCTCGCCGGCCACCGGTCCCTGGATCAGTTGCAACACCCGCTCGCGGGGCCAGAGCCAGAGGGGACCCAGTTCCAGCAGACCCTTGCCGGTTTCCATCAAATTTCGGCGTAACAGCCGGTTCCGTTCAGCCGTGGGCTGTTCAGGAAAGCACAACGCCAGATTACGCTCGGCGATTCGCTGCAACGGATTGGGAATCCACCACAACAGTCCACCCAGAAACGTCCCCAGCGCGTGGCCCCACGATAACGGCAGGGCGGCGGTCAGGCGTAACAAAGCGCCTATCAAGTACCGACTCATTGCAACGGATGGTCCGGGTTTTCAAAATCGAAATCAGGCTGGGGCGGTTGGCCGTCGTAGACCAGATTGCGCCGCTGTTGCAGGTAGGCGCTGCGCTGGAACGAGTACGGATCGATCTGGGCATCGGCGAACGCTCGTTCAATTTGCAACAATCCGGCCCGACGGTTGATGAGTTCCAAGCCCCAGAGGCTCCACATGACTCTGTCGGAATCCGTCGCCCAAGTCACGGGATTGACGAAGAAATTGCCGACTAATCCAAAAGTGTCGCGCACGGTGCTGGGTCCCAGGAAGGGCAGCACGATGAAATAACCCTCGCCGAATCCCCAGCGGCCCAGGGTTTGACCGAAATCGGCGCGATTCTTGGGCAGCTCCATGCGACTGGCGACATCGAACAAGCCCAACACGCCAAAAGTGGTGTTAAAAACCAGCCGGCTACTGGTCTGCGCCGCTTGATGAAATTCAAATTGCAGCACGTCATTGACCAGCACCACGACATCGTTCAGGTTGCTGAAGAAGTTGCCGATGCTGGTAATGACCGGATCGGGGAGTGCTTTTTGATAGACTTGGGCAACCGGCTTGAACAGCGCCTTATCGACAGCGTCGTTCACCGCAAACATGGCGCGGTTGTAGCCTTCAAGGGGATCAGGATCGTCATTCAAAAGTTCGCTGGTGGGCGCGCACCCGGTCAGCATAACGGCGACCAGGGTTGTCAGCAAACGGCGGTAAAATCGGTTCATAGGAGTCAACCACGATAAAATCAACGCGGGATTGCTGTAGACCATATTAACCCAGCCGCAATCGTCACGCATGAGGCAGGTTCAGGTCTTTTCCCGCAACAGCAACTGGGCCATCAGGATCATGATCAGCGTGACGCCCAGCATGATGGTGCATAAAGCATTGACCTCCGGCGTCACCCCAAGCCGCACCATGGAATAAATTTTCAGCGGCAGAATTTCAAAGGTTGGCCCGGTCACAAAAAAGCTGACCATGACGTCATCCATTGACAGCGTGAAGCTAAGTAGCCAACCGGCGACGACGGCTGGCATCAACAACGGCAGCACGATTCGCCGAAAAATCTGGAATTCAGTCGCACCCAAGTCCTGGGCGGCTTCCAGCAGATGACGGTCGAAGCCGCTGATCCGGCTGAGCACAGTGACCACGACGAACGGAATGTTGAACGTGATATGGGCCAACAGCAACGTCCAGAACCCCAGCGGCAGACTGAGGCTGGCGAACAGGATCAGCAGCGCGATGCCCATGACGATGTCGGGCGTCATCATCAATACGAACAACAGGGCGTTGAGCAACTGCTTGCCGAAAAATTGATAGCGGTAAATCGCTACGGCCGCCAGTGTGCCCATGACGGTTGCGGCGGTCGCCGATAGCGTCGCGATCCATGCCGAATTCAACGCCGCCTGTAACAAATCAGGGTCATCGAACAGCGTCTCGTACCACTCCCAGGTCATCCCCCGCCATTCCAGCGAATATTTGGAATCGTTGAAGGAATAGACGATCAGCACTCCGATCGGGATGTACAAAAATCCATAAACCAGCAGCAGATAGGCGACCTGAACTAGGCGTTTCCCGGTCATGGCAATCCCCGGTTGGCGCGGCGGGCGCTGAGATAATAAGCCCACAACAGCAACCCCATCAGCAGAGTCAACAAGACGCTGGCTGCTGCGCCAAACGGCCAGTCACGGGCGGACAGAAACTGGTCGCGGATCAGATTACCGACCAGCAGGGTCTTGGCTCCACCCAGCAAATCCGCAACATAGAACATGCCCAAACCCGGCAGGAAGGTCAAAAGACTGCCGGCAATGATCCCGGGCAGGGTCAGCGGAATGACGATACGCAGGAAAATGGTGATCTTTCCCGCGCCTAAATCACGGGCTGCTTCAATCAACCGGGGGTCCAGCTTCTCCAGCGCGGCGTATAACGGCAGGATCATGAACGGTAACAGCGTATACAACATGCCCAGGATGACCGCCGACTCGGTGTACAGCAGTTCCAACGGTTCAGCAATCAGCCCCAGCCCCAGCAGGGTCTGATTTAACAAACCCTGAGTCTTCAGGACAATCATGATCGCGTAGGTTCTCACCAGCGAACTGGTCCAGAACGGAACAATGACCAGCAGCAACAGCAAAGGCCGCCAACGGACCGGCGACCGGGTTAACAGATAGGCAAACGGATAACCGAGCAACAGGCACAGCGCCGTAGTGGCCGCCGCCAACCACAGTGAATCCAGCAACACGTCCAGATAGAGCGGATCAAGCAAACGCCGGTAACTGGACAGCGTCAACGTAAAGACTACAAACTCGTTATCACCCCGGGTCAGAACGCTGGCGACCGCCACCAACAGATTCGGTAACAACGCAAAAGCGATCAGCCAGAACCAGAGCGCGCCAATCGCGATCAGTTTAAAGGGTTCCCGAATTCTCACAGTGGATACCGCGCCTTAATCTTCATGGGGCAAAATCACTTCCCAGTCATGTACCCAGTCCACGAAAACCCGTTCGCCGACCCGAAAATCCAGATTCATAATGGCGGCGTCGTCTTCATTGAAAAACTGGGTCGTGGACAGCAGATCGCCCTGATCCAGGCGGATAATCAAGTCCACCATACTGCCCTTGTAGACCACTTCTTCCACCGCCGCCGGGAATAAATGAGCGCGCTCCTCGTCACTGCCCTCATGCTCGCGCCAGATGCGCAAATCTTCAGGGCGAACCAGCACACTGACCGGGTCACCGACCGCAAAGGCGTATTGCGACTTGAGGTTGAATACCCGGTCATGTAACCGAATATCGTAGCGGGGCGGGGCAACAGCAATAACCTGACCTTGCAGGGTATTGATTTCACCGACGAAGCGGGCGACGAACAGATTATCAGGCGTTTCGTAGATTTGTCGAGGCGTGCCCAACTGCTCGATGCGGCCGGCGTTCATCACCGCCACCCGGTCGGACATCGACAGCGCTTCTTCCTGGTCGTGGGTGACAAAAATGAAGGTGATCCCCAACCGGCGCTGTAATTGCTTGAGTTCAATTTGCATGGCCTTGCGCAACTTGTAATCCAGCGCGCTCAATGGCTCATCGAGCAACAACACCCGTGGCTGGTTAATAACTGCCCGGGCGATGGCTACCCGTTGCTGCTGGCCACCGGATAACTGGCCCGGCTTGCGCTGGGCGAATTCTTCGAGCTTGACCATGCGCAATACGTCGGCCACCTGTTCACGCAAGGCCCCGCCCCGAACGCCCTTCAGGCGGGGACCAAACGCCACATTTTCAAAGACCGTCAGGTGGGGAAACAGGGCATAGCTCTGAAAGACGGTATTGACGTGGCGCGCCTCGGGCGGCAACACTCGCATGTCCTGGCCGCCGATATAAATTTCACCGCGGTCGGCTTTCTCGAACCCGGCCAGCAACCGTAAAATCGTCGTTTTGCCGCAACCTGACGGTCCCAGCAGAGTCAAAAATTCCCCGGATTCCACTTGTAAACCGACGTTGTGCAGCACGGTGTTTGCACCGTAGGTTTTCGAGATATTTCGCAATTCGATAACAGGTTCGCTCATCGACTTTCACAGCGTCGGGATTGGATGACGTCAAGATGATAGGGTATCGGCAAGATTGCCAGCCCACGGTCTGCAACATTCTCCACGATGGGTCACCATCGCGTGGGTATAATACAAAAAATTCGTTGTTCCCAGTTCAGCCCGAATCCGAAGGAGCGCCCATGCATCCATCACATTCCAACGATCCGCTGCAACGCTTGGAACAGCTCAACCGCATTGGCATCGCGCTGTCCAAAGAACGGGATACATCAAAGCTGCTGGAAACGATCCTCATCGCCGCCAAGACGCTGTTGTATGCAGATGGCGGAACCCTCTATCGACTGGAGGAAAACGACCAGCAATTGCGTTTTGAGGTTCTGTACAACGATTCCCTCCAACTCCACATGGGCGGCACCACCGGAACGCTCATTCCGTTCCCGCCGATCCCGCTCTACGATGCGACCGGTCAGCCCAACGCCAGTATGGTAGTGACCTACGCCGTGCTGAACGATACCACGGTGGTCATTGACGATGCCTATGCCGAGCAAAATTTTGACTTTTCTGGAACGCACCGTTTCGATCAGCAAACCGGCTACCGCTCCCGCTCTTTCCTGACCGTGCCGATGAAGAATCACGAAGACCATATCATCGGCGTCTTTCAGCTCATCAATGCCCTCGATCCAGGAACCAGGCAGGTGCGAACATTTTCCGCAGCCGACCGGCAACTGGCGGAATCGCTGGCCTCCCAGGCCGCGATTGCCCTGACGAATCATCAACTCATTCAACAACTGAAGAACCTGTTCGAAGCCTTGATTGCGCTGATCAACACCGCTATCGACCATAAATCCCCCTACACCGGCGCGCACTGCCAACGGGTGCCAATCCTGACCATGATGATCGCCGAGGCGGCCCAGCGCTCTGAACTTGGACTGCTCAAGGATTTTCGCCCGGCGCCCGAAGAATTGTACGAACTCAAGATTGCCGGACTCCTGCATGATTGCGGCAAAATCACCACGCCCGTACACGTCGTGGACAAGGCCACTAAACTGGAAACCATTTTCGACCGCATTCACCTGGTCGATACCCGTTTCGAGGTGCTCAAGCGCGATGCCGAGATCGAATTCCTCAAGGAAAAACTGGCGGCAGTAGCGTGCGGCGATTCGGCAGCAATCTCCACGGCTGAACAACAGTTGGCGCAATGTCTGGCTGAACTGGAAGCAGACCGGGAGTTTGTGCGCCGTAATAATACCGGGGGCGAATTTATGGACGCCGCCGCCCAAAAACAGATTCGGCGCATCGCCGCCCGCCGCTGGGTCGGCATCGATGGCCAGGAATGCGATTTCCTGTCTGAAGATGAAATTCGCAATCTGTGCATCTCTCGGGGTACGCTCAACCCCGATGAACGCACGATTATTGAAGAACATGTGGCGCTGACCATGCGGATGCTGGATAACCTGCCGTGGCCTGCAACGCTGCGCAATGTTCCTGAATATGCCGGATGCCATCACGAACGGCTCGACGGGCGTGGCTATCACCGGGGTCTCAGTGAAGCCGCGCTGCCACTGCCGACGCGCATCATCTGCCTAGCTGATGTATTCGAAGCGCTGACCGCTCGTGATCGTCCCTATAAACCCGGCAAGATGCTCAGCGAGGTGCTCACCATTCTCGGTCGGATGGTGCAGGACCATCAAATCGACGCCGATCTGTTCAATGTCTTTGTTCGCGAGGGCGTCTGGATGGATTATGCCCGCCAGTATTTACTGCCCGACCAGATCGATGCGGTAGACTTAAACCAGATTCCGGGCTATAGCCCCTAGACTCTATCCAAACTGGCGATCTTTCGCACTTTAGGCGGTCGGCCTCTTTTACCACGAAGTTTCTACCCCGATTCTGCGGTTTGCAGGACGACCAGCCATACCTTGGGGAATACTGTTATGCGCTACGGATATTACCTGTGGATTATGCTGGGCATACTGCTGTGGACGCCGCCAGCGCCCGCCAATAAACCCGCTTCCGAAGAATTCGCGGTACCGTTGCAGATTACCGCGCCGCGTTCCGCGCCGCGCAGTTCTGACCGGGTGCGCAAGGTCAAAGACGAATTAACCGGTGAGCCGGCGCTCCAGGCGAGAACGGCTCAGGCCGCCATTAGTGCAGCGATCAGCCAAAACACTACGGGTTGCCAGATGATCCGGTTTAGTGCGGGTTTCGGCTGGGTAGCGACCGGTAATATGCCCTATTCGGCCTCGGATAATCCGGTCGCGTTGCGCCGCTCCCGGCAGGAAGCCCGGTTCAAGGCCTTCACTGAGGCCCGCACTCGGTTAGCCGGATGCTTGCGGGCGTTGACGCCGGAGGCCCGGCGGAAAGTCGCCGAAAGTCTGGAGCAGGATGATGCAATTCGGTTAGCGTTGATTAATCTGGCGGCTAATGACGCGGAGAAATGGGAACAGGCGTTGCGTATTCTGGCGCGCGGCTTTGTGGCGTACTCCGTTGAAGACCATGCGGCCAAACCCTCGATCCAGGTGAATCTGGTTACCACACTCAAGACCGCTACCCGGCTGACCCGCCCTACCGCCAACGCCATCGAAACGACCTCGATTCAGGAGGGTCTGCGGCAGATTTTGGCCGAGATTGAGGCCGGGCTGATTCCGCCAGCCGGTCATCGATTGATCGTTGTGAATGCCACGGGTGAACTGACCCTAGTGGGTTACGCCCTCAACCTGGTCGGCGCTCATCCTGATCCAGTGGCTCAGGACAAATTGCGTGTCGACGCTGAAAAAATTGCCACTACCCATGCGACTGAAGCGCTTGTGGGACTGGCTACTGGCGATGATACGGGATGGCAAAATGGCCTTGATGAGATCAGCCGAAACGAGATTCAAACCGCCGCCAGCGGCTATGATGACAGCGAACCGAGTGTGCGTCGCTTCATGCAAATCCGTGAGTTAGTGACAGCGGCGGCTAAAGACGACCCTGGGTTACAAAGCTTGCGTGATGGACAACGCCCCCCGGCGGCGGCTATCAAACGCTTCAGCGGTGAAGACACCGTTGCCGTGGCAGTGGTCTACACGCCAACCATTAGAAAGCCAGTGACGCCACCTTCCCCAGCCGCGCCTTTGACCAGCGATTCACTGGCACCGTCGATTCCACCCACTGTTGAGCCGTCCGGCACTTCACCGGCACCAACTCCCATTGTTGAATCGCAAGCCGGGTCTACCCCACCCGTTCCGCCAGAATCCCCTGCGGTTCCGGCGACGCCTCCTGTTACAAACCCGCCCGCGCTGTTGGAAACACGCTAACGCTGGCAATGCGGGCAATAATAAGTTGATCGCTGCCCTAACCGGCAACGGTCGATCAACGCTCCGCAAGCGCGGCAAGGTAACCGGTAACGGTCATAGACGCAGAGTTGTTGGCGGAAATAGCCGGGTTCGCCATCGCCGCCGACGAAATCGCGCAGGGTCGTGCCGCCTTGGCGAATAGCCTCACCTAAAATTTCCCGAATCGCTTCCGTCAGCCGTTCATATTCGGCCAAGGTCACCTGCCCCGCTGGACGCAGCGGGCTGATCCCGGCGGCAAACAGCGCTTCACTGGCGTAGATGTTGCCCACACCGACCACGATGTGATGGTTCATAATGAACGGTTTGACCGCCAGCGCCCGTCCTTGCGCCCGCTGGTGAAGCCAGGCCCCGGAGAACGTCGCATCGAACGGTTCCAGGCCAAGCATCTGGAGCAGAGAATGCTGTTCCGGAGGTTCCGCCGTCCATAGCACCGCACCGAAGCGGCGACTGTCGTTGAAACGCAGACATTGCCCGTTAGCCAGCAGCACATCGACGTGATCGTGCTTCCCTGCGGGCGCATCAGCGGACAGGATACGCAACCGACCCGTCATGCCCAAATGGAAAATCGCGGTTCCGACCTCATTGCGCAGCAACAGGTACTTGGCGCGCCGGTCAACGCGCTGGATGGTCTGCCCCGGCCACATCGTTGCCAAGTCTTCAGGAACCAACCAACGTAATCGAGGCTGCCGGACAATGACCTGTGTGACTGTTTGGCCGGTCACATGCGGGGCGATGCCGCGTCGGACGGTTTCAACTTCAGGCAGTTCAGGCATCATTCCGCCTTGGGTGCAGGAGGCTCTGGAGATTCAATCGTCGAGGTCAGAAAACCAGCGGCGACGCTGGTCAGCAGTGGATACAAGCGGTCCGGGCAAAGATGGACCGTAGCGCCGACTTGCAAATAACGCAGACCGTCAGTAGGAGTGGTCGCGCCAAAACGAATTTCCCGGTCATCCAGCCGCAACCGCAATCGGGGCGGTTCAAGATACAGCGCTGGCCTATCAAGTTCAGCAGCGGGATATTGCAGGGGGCAACGGACAGTAGTGACTTCCAGCACCCGATTGATCAGGACCGGATTAGCCCAGCCGCTATGGGGCGCGGTCATTCGCCAGCGACCCTCCCGTCGTTCAAAAGCCAGTGCTTCCTGGTCGGCACGCAGCACTTCGATGCGTTCAATCGGGTCCGTGGCTACCATTACCAATAGTGGCGGAATAACGGGCAGTTCCCTACCCGGATCGAACCATGTCAGCGCCGCCAGTCCGACCGCCAGACCCAGCAGGCCCAGATTGATCCAGCGCCGCCGCATCAGCACGTTCATGATCAACGCCGTCGCCGATAAAACCAGATCAGCCAGCCACTGGTCATCAATCCCACCGGTAATATCACCAGGAAAACCATCGCCAGCCACGCCAGCGTACTTTCGGAAAGCTGCAAGTTCGGATCGGGAACGGCTCTGGGCGGAATCATGATCAACGCTTCATCAAGCACCAGCCAGTTCAGGATATTCAATCCCAGTTCCAAATTGGCACCGTTGCCCAAATAGGTATTAGAGAGAAAATCGCCATCGCCTATGATCACAATCCGCTGTTGGGCCATGCCTCCAACAGCGGGCTTGGGCCGAAACAAGGCCACGCCAACGGTCAATGGGCCAGAACGCTCAGTGGTGTCCGAATCGAACTGGAGCTGACCGTCCAGCGCACCGGTCTCGGTCCAGCTCGACGATTGGCTTTCCAGCAATACCGCCGCTTGCCAATCGGCAACGGGCTGAACCTCCAGCGCGACGGCTTGAGGCAACAGGGCGGGGGAACGTAAAGGCGTGGTAATGGGATGCGGCCCGTAATCAACGATGGGAATGAACGCAGGATGGCTGATACCGAGCCGAGGCGCATCCGCATCCACGATCACACCGGGTAACAGGGTGATGCCCACTAACGCTGCCAACGCCGGCAACCCGGCAGGATCATCCGGTTCCAACAACCACAGCAGGTTACCGCCTTGCCGCACATAGTCCAACACCGCTCGAATTTCATCCGGCGACAGCGGCGTTTGCGGACTGGCGATGATTAGTGCCGCCACATCCGCTGAAATCGGCGATTCCTTCACCAGATTGAGCGGACGCGCTTGAATGCCAATTTTCTCCAATTCTCGTCCAAACGCGCCTAAATCATGATTGGCAACGCCCTGTAGCTTGCGCTCGCCGTGACCATCCAGAAATACCACGGCCCGATCCCGGGGGCGGCTCAGGCGCTGCAAGGTCTGGGTCAGCGCCTGTTCACCAGGATATTGGAGCTTTTCACCGCGCTCGCCGTACTCCACATATAACTCACCGTCGACGCTAATGCCGAGTTGGCGAACCTGATCCGGCAGTAGATCGGGATTAATGAAATGTAGCGTGATGTTGGGCTTGTAGCGCTGATAACGCTCAATCAGTCGGACAATGCTCTCACGCAGCGGTGAACGGTCGCGGACATAGGCAGTGACCCAGATCGGCTTATCCAGACGGGTTAACAACGCCTGACTGGCGACTGACAGCGTATTGCGCCCACTTGCCGTCCAGTCAACCTGGATCGGATAGCGGACGCTCAACCAGGCCAGTAGGCCGATCACCAAGCCAAACAGCAGTAGGAACAGCAGATGCTGGAGCCATAATCGTCGGCGAGTGGAAGCATCGAGGCGCATGAATCAGTCCCGCAAACGCAAATCATCGAGTCGACGGATCGTCAGCCCCAAGAACGCCGTGCTGAATAGCAGGTAGTAGACGAGATCGGTACTGTCGAACAGGCCGAGCAGGAAGGCGTCGTAATGGCGTCGCAGGGAAAAGTAACCGAATAGATTACCTGTCACACCTGGTGCTGTACTAGCGGCATCGATCATCCATAACGCCAGCAAAAGCCCCATCGTCGCGATGGCGGCCACCGCCGGTTGTGTGGTCAAAGTGGACAGGTAGACGCCAGCCGCTGAAGCCGCAGCGGTCAGCAGACTCAGTCCCAGGATACCCGCCAGCAGTTTGCCAATATCCAGCGTCGCGCCCAGCGCCAACGACAAAGGCATCAGCGCGATCAGAGCAATCACTATCAGCAGAAATGCTAAAATTCCGAGATATTTACCCAACACGATCTCTGACATCGTCACCGGTGCTGAGAGCAACAGATCGAGAGTACCGGTTCGGCGTTCTTCGCTAAACAGTCGCATGGTTAACAGCGGAATGAGGAGTAACAGTACCCAAGCCGCTACCCGGAACAGGGGCGCTGCGACCAGATCGGTCACGCCCGGGGCATTGTCCAGACTGGCCAACCGCCCCTGCAACTCCCGAAAATCATTCACCAGCAATAGAAACATCCAAGCCAGCAGCCCTTGAACCACCGCTAGCAACGTCCAAGCCAGCGGTGATAGGAATAGGTTGCGCAACTCGCGAGCAGTAATGACCACGATCATTCGGCAATCTCAGATTCCAGAATGAAAGAAACGAAGATTTGCTCCAGACTGACTTGTTCCGGGGCCAATTCCCACAACCCCCAGTTTTCGGCGCTGGCCCGTTCAACCAAGGCTTGATACGGCGCGGCATCAGCGGCGTGATGGAGGCGAAAACGCCCTTCGCCCAATGCCTCAACGCGCTCTACGCCCGGCAGTTGCGTCAAACGAGCCAATGGCGGTGGCATTTTCAAACCGATTCGCAACCGAGTGGATTGTTGCTGTTGTTCCAAATCAGCGAGTGAACTGGCGTAGACTAACCGCCCGGCCCGCATGATCTGCACATGGGTGCAAATTGCCTGGACTTCCGAAAGCCGATGCGAGGAGAGAATCACGCCGCGATCCTGGCTCAGTTCACGGATGAGGGTGCAGATCTCGTGCGACTGGAGCGGATCCAAACCTACCGTGGGTTCATCCAACACCACCACAGACGGATCGTGCAATACCGCCTGCGCAATACCGATCCGTTGTTGATAACCCTTAGATAAGTGACCAATGAGGCGGCGGTTGACGTCGGTCAATCCGCAGCGCTCCTTGATGTCCGCAGCTGCCTGGCGACTGGCCGTGCGGCTGAGTCCATGCAGGCGGGCGCTATAATGCAACTGTTCATCCACAGTCATTTCCCGATAGAGCAGCGGCTGTTCGGGTAGATAACCGAGTGATCGCTTGGCTTGAGCGGGCTGGTCCAGCAAATCGACACTATCGATGATGATGCGTCCGGCATCCGGTGCCAAGACACCCGCCAGCATCCGCATCGTCGTCGATTTACCCGCACCGTTAGGTCCCAGAAATCCCAGTGCCTGTCCACGTCGAAGTGTGAAACTGACCTCGTCGACCGCCCGGATCTCGCCATAGCAGCGGGTTAGGCGTTCCACCTGTGCCAGGATTTCAGCCATCGCGATATTTTCGACCAGTGTTAACCTGCAGGGGGCATTATTATAGAATCTCTGCATGACCCAAGCCTAAACTATTTTGTAGCTGATCCCACCATGGACAAAAATCTCGAATCTTCCTTAACTACTGAACACGATACTGCCGAAGGGTTGAATATTAATGAAAGCGAGGAGCCATTCGTTCACTGGCTGCTTGTCGTCATCCGCTTTTGTGTTCGAATACTGGCAGTACTCATGACGATGGTCATCATGTGGAGTGTCGCCGACGTCGCTTGGGTGATTTATCAGCGGGTGATAGCGTCGCCCGTGGGATTACTCAACGTCAATGACATTCTGGCCTCATTCGGCGCGTTCATGGTAACTCTGATCGCCATCGAAATTTTTCTCAATATCGTGTTGTACCTGCGCGATGATGTGCTGCATGTCAAACTGGTGCTTGCTACCGCACTGATGGCAATCGCCCGAAAGGTTATCGTACTGGATTACAAGACTCTGGAGCCTGAGTATATATGGGCAACCGCTGCAGTTATCCTAGCTTTAAGCATCGGCTATTGGCTGGTGGCGAAAAAAATACAATAGCGACGGATTTCAGGCGGGTTTTCAGACCCCGCAAATGGCAAACCCGCCAAATCGGGCGGGCTATCGTTTGCACATTCAATGGATCCGAATATTTTCACTTGATTTTGGCTTCCTTATAAGGCACATGCTTGCGAATCACCGGATCATATTTTTTCATCTCCAGTTTCTCCGGTGTGGTTCGTTTGTTCTTAGTGGTCGTGTAGAAGTGCCCGGTGCCAGCAGTAGAAACCAGTTTAATTTTGTCACGCATGACTTTGCTCCTCAAACTTTCTCGCCACGGGTACGCAGATCATCAAGAACGACGTCGATTCCCTTTTTATCGATAATTCGCATACCGTGCGTAGATACCCTCAGCTTGACAAAACGCTGTTCGCTTTCCACCCAGAACCGATGCTCGTGCAGGTTCGGTAGGAACCAGCGCCGGGTTCTATTATTGGCATGAGATACATTATTTCCGGTGATCGGGCGCTTACCCGTCACCTGACAAACTCTGGACATCGGACTTCTCTCCAACCGGCATAGGCCGGAATTTGCACTACTTGGGGGAGGTTATAACAAACTTTCCCATTGGGAACAACGAGAGTTTTTCAGATCATAAAAAAACCCCCGTCCTTGAGACAGGGAGGGGGTTTTGGAATAGGAGCCTGGCGATGACCGACTTTAGCATGAGTACTCTCACACGATCATAGGCGCGGCGCGGTTTCACGGCCGAGTTCGGGATGGGGTCGGGTGGTTCCCG
>Ga0209507_1000504_pt1 | contig 42991 bp, 33 predicted proteins | sample AD_UKC028_MetaG_FD_184414 | JGI IMG/M metagenome (GOLD analysis project Ga0209507, IMG submission 184414) | Active sludge microbial communities of municipal wastewater-treating anaerobic digesters from USA - AD_UKC028_MetaG (SPAdes) (version 2) | ecosystem: Engineered > Bioreactor > Anaerobic >...
CTTATCCGCTATCGATCGAGCTCGTGCCCGAGCTGCGCCGACGCGGCCGCGCAGCAGCGCCCCTCGCGCAGCAGGCGCGACAGGCGTTCGAGGTCATCGCGCACGCAGGCAAGCCCGGCCTTCGGCGCCGAGCCCGGGGAGGGCGAGCTTGTTTTCGGGGACGATGTACCTAGGCCGGCCGGCGCTGGCCGGCCAGGGATGCGGCATCATGGATCCTCCTTTTCAAACACGGAAGGCGGGGCCGTTTCCAGCCGCACCCATCGACCTCTAGCCATGGCGCGAGCGCGCGTTAGCCACGCGGCAACTCCTCGCTGTAGGCATAGAGATTCGAAGGACCGAGGCACATCCTACAGGCATAACAGGCGCCGTCATGTTGCATAGCTACGGAGAATTGCGGAATGGGATGCCGCGGCGCGGTTTCGCGTCGATCGGCATCGGCGCGCGTCGATTGACGCCGCCGCGCATCGATTCGCGGCCGCGCGGGCTGCTTGACGAGGCGCCGCGCCCGGGCATGGAATCGCGGGCATGGCATCCATCAGGCGGCAGCTCCCCGGCGCGGGGCCCGAGCGCCTCGCGCTCGGCTTCCTCGAGGGCGAGGCCCGCGGCTAGCCCGTGGGGCCTCGGCCTAGGAGTACCAGCAGATATAGGCGGTTTCCGCGGCCGCCTTCACGAGGAACTTCTTGCCGGGAGCGACGCTGAAGCTCTGGCCCTCCGCGAACTCCTGCCAGGCCGGGCTCTCCGGCAGCTTGACCGAGAGGCGGCCGGAGATCACCTTCATCAATTCCTTCGACGAGGTGCCGAACTCGTAGTCCCCGGCGGCCATGACGCCGACCGTGGCGGGGCCCTGCGCCGTCTGCAGCCCCAGCGATTTCACGTTTCCCGAAAAGTACTCGTTGACCTTGATCATGCGAGCTCCTTCCCCGCCTGTATACCAGCGCGCCGCGGCGGCGTCAAGGAAAGGGCCGCCGCCGCGCCTTGCCGAGCCCTCAGGTTTCGACTCATACTTCGATCTCGACGGCCAAGAGGAGGTCAGCATGGACAAGCGGATCATCGCCGGCGCGGCCAACGAAGCGGGCCGCGTCGCCCTCGTGACGATACTCGAGGTGCGGGGCTCGGCCCCCCGCCACCCGGGCAGCAAGATGCTGGTCCGGCCCTCGGGCGAGATCGAGGGCAGCATAGGAGGCGGCCTCGGGGAGTCCCGGGCCATCGAAGCCTCCCTCGCGGCCATCTCCGGGCGGCGCTCGTCCCTCCTCGAGGTCGAGATGCTCGGCGCCGAGGCCGAGGGCCCGGACTCGATCTGCGGCGGGGTCAACCGCATGCTCGTCGAGTTCGTCGCCGACCCCGCCCCCTACGCCGCCGCCCTGGCCGCCCTCGAGTCCGGCGAGAGGGCCGTCTTCGAGAAGCGCATAACGCGCGGCGAGGGCGGCCGGCTGGAAGCGCGCGTCTCCCTGCTGCCGGAGGGCGAGGGCCTGCCGGAGGAGGCGGCCAGGGCCCTGGCCGGCCGCAAGCTCCGCCTCGCCGAGGGCGAGGGCCTCGCCTACGACCCGATCTTCCCCGAGGAGAAGCTCCTCGTCGTCGGCGCCGGCCACGTCGGGCGGGCCTTGGCCCTGGCCGCCCAGCCCCTGGGCTTCCAGGTCAGCGTGATCGACGACCGGGCGGAGCTGCTCGGCGAGGATCGGCTGGGCAAAGGCGTGCGGCGCATCTGCGGCGGCTACGAGGAGGCGATCGCCGCCTTCCCCTTCGACAAGGCCACCTACGCGGCCGTGCTCACCCGGGGGCATCTGTACGACCTCGAGTCGATCCGCGCCGTCCTCAAGAGGAAGTACCGCTACGCGGGCCTCATCGGAAGCCGCAGGAAGGTCGCCCTCCTCCTCGAGCAGCTCAGGAAGGACGGCTATCCGGAGGCGGCGATCGCGAATCTCCACACGCCGATCGGCCTCGATATCGGCTCGGAGACCCCCGAGGAGATCGCCATCTCCATACTCGCCGAGATGATCGCCCTGCGGCACGATAGGCAGGTCCCTCGACGCTAATCCGCCCAGGCTGCGCCGGGTAGATGTATCTATATGCATCACAAGGAGGATGGCGGTACTTCTTAGGGGAAGGTTTATCCTAAATCAATATAGACTTAAATAGCAAGGCCCTACAGGGATTAGTTGCTATTGGTATTTTTATGCATTTTACTCCAATATTTATTCAAACATCCCTTGCACAGGCTCTAGGCGCCGGGCTAGCCTTGCCCAGCGCCCGAGGGGCGCCTGCCTCCGAGACCTGACTTCGCGGGAAGCCCCTCCGGCGGGGAGGTTGTTTTCATGCGAAACGAGGAGAGCAGGGTCCGGAGGGCACTCCTGCGGCTCGAGGACGGCTCCTGCTACGAGGGCCGCTCCTTCGGCGCGGGCGGCTCGATCGCCGGGGAGGTCGTCTTCACGACCGGCATGACCGGCTACCCCCAGGCCCTCACGGATCCTTCCTTCCACGGCCAGATCCTTGTCTGCTCCTACCCCCTCGTGGGCAACTACGGGGTGCCCGGGCCGGGCCGCGACCGCTGGGGCATCCCCCTCCACTTCGAGTCCGAGCGGATATGGGCCGCGGGCCTCGTCGTCTCCGAGGCCTGCCGGAGCCCGAGCCACTTCGCGTCCGAGCGGGGCCTCCCGGACTGGCTCGCCGAGGAGGGGGTGCCGGGCATCGAGGGCATCGACACGCGCGCGCTGACGATGCGGCTCCGCGTGCGGGGCGTGATGCGGGGCTCCATCGAGGTCGAGGGCGCCGAGCCCGGGGCGGCGGGCGAGGGCCCCGCCCACCCGGTCGCGCGGGTCTCGCCCGCCTCGCCGCGGCTCTACAACGAGGGCGGCCGGCCGAGGGTGGCCCTGATCGACTGCGGCGCGAAGAACAACATCCTGCGCTGCCTCCTCGGGCGAGGCGCCGAGGTCCGGGTCCTGCCCTGGGACGCGAGCCTCGAGGGACTCGAGTACGACGGCCTGTTCCTGTCGAACGGCCCCGGCGATCCCAAGGCCTGCACGAAGACCATAGCGACCCTGCGCCGCGCCCTCGCCGAGGAGCGGCCCGTCTTCGGCGTCTGCCTGGGCGCCCAGCTCCTGGGCCTGGCGGCCGGGGCCGATACCTACAAGCTCCGCTACGGCCACCGCGGGCAGAACCAGCCCTGCGTGGAGCGCGGGAGCGGCCGCTGCTACATCACGAGCCAGAACCATGGCTACGCCCTGCGGGAGGAGAGCCTGCCCGCGGGTTGGGAGGCCTGGTTCGAAAACGGCAACGACGGCACGGTCGAGGGCATCCGCTCGACCGAAGGGCCCTTCTCAGCGGTCCAGTTCCATCCCGAGGGCTGCCCCGGCCCCCGGGATACCGAGTTCCTCTTCGACGCCTTCCTCGAGGAGGCGGAGGCCCGGGCCCCGCGGGCGGGGAAGGCCCGGGACGCCCGGCCGGCGGCGGCCCTCGCCGGGGGCGCGCGATGAGCGGGATCAAGAAGGTCCTGGTCCTCGGCTCGGGGGGCTTGAAGATCGGCCAGGCAGGGGAGTTCGACTACTCGGGCTCCCAGGCCCTCAAGGCCCTCCGCGAGGAGGGCGTCGCCGCCGTCCTCATCAATCCCAACATCGCGACGATCCAGACGAGCGAGGGCATGGCCGACGCGACCTACTTCCTCCCGGTCACGCCCGAGTACGTCGAGAAGGTGATCGAGAAGGAGCGTCCCGACGGCATCCTCCTCTCCTTCGGCGGGCAGACCGCCCTCAACTGCGGCGTGGAGCTCGAGCGCGCGGGGATCCTCGCCAAGCGCGGGGTGCGGGTCCTCGGCAGCCCCGTGCGCTCGATCGAGCTGACCGAGGACCGGGAGCTCTTCGCCGCCGAGCTGGCGAGGATCGGCGTGGACACGCCCCGCAGCGAGGCGGCGACGAGCCTCGAGGCCGCCCTCGCTGCGGCCGGCCGCATCGGCTATCCGGTCATGCTGCGGGCGGCCTACGCCTTGGGCGGCTCGGGCTCGGGCCTCTGCGAGGACGAGGCCGCCCTCCGCGCCCGCTGCGAGAAGGCCCTCGCCGTTTCGCCCCAGGTCCTGGTCGAGGAGTGGCTCGGCGGCTGGAAGGAGATCGAGTACGAGGTCCTGCGCGACTCGGGCGGCGACTCGATCGCGGTCTGCAACATGGAGAACCTCGATCCCCTGGGCATCCACACCGGCGAGTCCATCGTCGTCGCGCCCTCGCAGACCTTGAGCGACGCCGAGTACCACAAGCTCAGGCGGATCGCCCTGGAGCTGATCGGGCAGCTGGGCATCGTCGGCGAGTGCAACGTCCAGTACGCCCTCGACCCCCGCTCGGAGGAGTATCGAGTCATCGAGGTCAACGCCCGCCTGTCCCGCAGCTCGGCCCTGGCCTCCAAGGCCACGGGCTACCCCCTGGCCTTCGTCGCGGCCAAGCTCGCCCTGGGGCTGCGCCTGAAGGACATCGAGAATCGCCTGACGCGCGCGACGCGCTCCTGCTTCGAGCCGGCCCTGGACTACTGCGTGGTCAAGGTGCCGCGCTGGGACCTCGGGAAGTTCAAGGACGTCGACGTCGAGCTGGGCAGCGAGATGAAGTCGGTCGGCGAGGTCATGTCCGTCGGCCGCTCCTTCGAGGAGGCCCTGCAGAAGGCCCTGCGCATGACGGGCATAGGCTCCCCGGGACTGTCGGCCGACGACGGCCTCGCGCGGGTCGGCGCGGGGGGCGCGAAGGCCCTGCGCGCGGCCCTGTCGCGGCCCACGGACCGGCGCATCTACGCGGTCTGCCGGGCCTTCGCCGAGGGCTGGGGAGTGGACGAGGTCTTCGAGCTCACGAGGATCGACCCCTGGTTCCTCGCCAAGATAGCCGGGGTCATGGAGCTCGAGGGGGAGCTCGCCGCCGCCGCTGGCCCCGGCGGCCCGGGCCTCGGCCGCGAGCTCCTTAAGCGGGCGAAGCGCGCGGGCTTCTCCGACGCGCGCCTGGGCGAGCTCGCCGGGACCACGGAGGCCGCGATCCGCGCCCTGCGCGAGCGGCTGGGCCTGCGGCCCTCCTTCAAGCGCATCGACAGCCTGGCGGCGGAATTCCCCGCGAGCACGAACTACCTCTACGCCACCTACCACGGCGAGGAGGGCGACCTGGGCCCCTCCGAGTCCGGGGTCATGGTCCTGGGCTCGGGGGCCTACCGCATCGGCTCGAGCGTGGAGTTCGACTGGTGCTGCGTAGGCGCGGTCCAGGCCCTGCGGAAGCTGGGCAGGACCTCGATCATGGTCAACTGCAATCCCGAGACCGTGAGCACGGACTACGACGTCTGCGACCGGCTGTACTTCGAGGAGCTCTCCCTCGAGCGGGTCCTGGACATCTACGAGTTCGAGCGGCCCTCGGGCCTGGTGCTCTCGATGGGCGGGCAGATACCGAACAACCTCGCCATGGGCCTGTTCCGCGCGGGCGCGGTGATCCTCGGCACCGACGCCCGGGACATCGACCGGGCCGAGGACCGCCACAAATTCTCCGCCCTCCTCCAGTCCCTGGGCATCGAGCAGCCGGCTTGGAAGGAGCTCTCCGACCTCGGCTCGGCCCTCGCCTTCGCGGAGGAGGTCGGCTACCCGGTCCTCGTGCGGCCGAGCTACGTCCTGTCGGGCGCGGCGATGCGCGTCGCCTGGGACCGCGAGAGCCTCGGCTCGGCGCTGGGCGACGCGGCCGCGGTCTCGGGAGAGCATCCCGTCGTGCTCACCAAGTTCGTCGAGGACGCGAAGGAGGTCGAGGTCGACGCCGTGGCGCGGCGCGGCGAGCTGGTGTACCAGGCGATCACCGAGCACGTCGAGAACGCGGGGGTCCACTCGGGCGACGCGACCGTGGTCATGCCGCCCCAGCGCCTGTACATCGAGACGGTGCGCAAGGTCCGCAAGGTCGCCGCGGAGATAGCCCGGGCCCTGCGGATCACCGGGCCCTTCAACATCCAGTTCATAGCGAAGGACAACAAGGTGAGCGTGATCGAGTGCAACCTGCGGGCCTCGCGATCCTTCCCCTTCTGCTCCAAGGTCGCGCGCGTGAACATGATCGAGCTCGCTACCAAGGCCATCCTCGACGCGCCCCTCGAGAAGCCGGCCGCGTCGAGCCTCGACCTCGAGTGGGTCGGGGTCAAGGCGGCCCAGTTCAGCTTCTCGCGGCTGCGCGGGACCGATCCCGTGCTCGGCGTCGAGATGGCTTCCACCGGCGAGGTGGGCTGCATCGGCCGCGACCTCGACGACGCCTTCCTGAAGGCCCTGCTCTCGGTCGGCTACCGCGTGCCCAGGAAGCGGATACTCCTGTCCACGGGCCCGATGAGCGACAAGATCGAGTTCCTCGGCAGCGCGCGGAGCCTCGCGGCCATGGGCTGCGAGCTTTGCGCCTCGGCGGGCACGGCCAGGTTCCTCGCGGCCAACGGCGTGCCGGCCAGGGCCCTCCGCTGGCCCCTCGAGAGGGCCGAGCCGAATATCGCGACCATGCTCCGCGGCCGCGAGTTCGACCTCGTCATCAACATACCCAAGAGCAACGGCGAGCGGGAGCTGCGCAACGACTACATCATCCGCCGCATGGCGATCGACTTCGACATCCCCCTGGTCACCGACATCAAGGTGGCCCGCCGCCTGGCCGAGGCCCTGGCCCAGGAGCGGTCGCGGGGCCTGGAGATCAAGGCCTGGGAGGAGTACCGCTAGGAGCCTGGAAGAGGGGGGGCGCCGGGGGAGGAACCTGGCGAGGTTCCGCCCCCGGCACGATGCGCGAGCTAGGACTTCTTGCTGAGCTTGTTCGAGACCTGGATGACGAGGAAGAAGACGCCCAGGGTGACGAAGACGCCGACCAGGCCCCCCGCGGTGACGGCGAGGGCCTTGATCGTGTCCGACTCGTACTGAAGCGACTGGATGAAAGCGTCCATGCGATGCGCTCCTTACTTGGCGAACAGGGGTACGAGGGCGAGGACCATGCCGCCCGCGATGACCGAGCCGAGCTGGCCCGAGACGTTGGAGCCGATGGCGTGCATGAGGATGATGTTGCCCTTCTCCTCGTCGTTCGCCATCTTCTGCACGATGCGGCCGGACATCGGGAAGGCCGAGATGCCGCAGGCGCCGATCATCGGGTTGACCTTCCGCTCCTTGGGCAGGAAGAGGTTGACGAGCTTGGCGAAGAGGATGCCGCCCGCCGTGTCGAAGACGAAGGCCACGAGGCCCATGCCCATGATCATGAGGGTCTTCCAGGTGAGGAAGTTGGCCGCGACCATGCTGCAGCCGATCGTGATGCCCAAGAGGAGGGTCACGAGGTTGGCGAGCTCGTTCTGGGCGGCCTGCGACAGGCGCTCGAGGACCCCGGACTCGCGGATGAGGTTGCCGAACATGAGCGAGCCGATGAGGGGCACGGAGATGGGGGCGACGAAGCCCGCGATCATCGTGACCGCGATGGGGAAGATGACCTTGAGCCACTTGGGCGCGCTCGACTCGTGGTAGACCATGTGGATCCGCCGCTCCTTCCTGGTGGTCAGGGCCCGGATGACCGGCGGCTGGATGAGGGGCACGAGGGACATGTAGGAATAGGCCGCGACGGATATGGGCCCGAGGAGCTCCGGCGCGAAGATGTTGGCGACGAAGATGCTCGTGGGGCCGTCGGCCGCGCCGATGATGCCGATGCTCGCGGCCTCCTTGAGGCTGAAGCCCAGGAGGGTGGCGACGATCATCGTGGCGAAGATGCCGAACTGGGCGGCCGCCCCGAAGAAGATCATGAAGGGGTTCTTGAACAGGGGCCCGAAGTCGATCATGGCGCCCACCGCGATGAAGATCAGGAGGGGGAAGAGCTCGGTCTTGATCCCCATCTCGTAGAGGATCTGGAGGAAGCCCGCCTCGTAGCCCGAGCCGGCGGGGGGAGTGCCCGCGATCGACAGGGGGAGGTTGACGAGGATGGCCCCGAAGCCGATGGGCAGGAGGAGCATGGGCTCGTATTCCTTGTTGATCGCGAGCCAGATGAGGACGCCGCCGACGAGGTACATGAGGAGGGGCTGCCACCAGTCGGGCGAGCCGAAGACCGAGGTGAAACCGATGAAGATGTCTTGCATACGGGGAACTCCAGAGATGACTTTGGTCGTGGCGATTCTAGTCCTTATGGTCGGGGAATGACAAGGACCGGCCCCCCGCGGCGCGGGCCGCCGCGGGGGGCCGGGAAACCTCAGGCCGGCGGGAGCACGAGGATCCGCGCGCTCCCGCCCTTCTTCTCGGGGAAGAGGGCCTCCCAGTCCCGCGCCTCGCCCTCGGGGCCGAGGAGGGCGAGCTCGAAGCGCCCCCCCTCGTCGCAGGAGGGCAGTGCGAGGGCGCGGAAGCCCTCGCCGTAGAGGGCGTAGGCCCGCCCCGGATGGGAGAGGGAGTCGAGGTAGAGGGCGGCCTTGAGGGCCGCCGCGGGGATGCCCTTGCCGGGGAGGTAGGGGGGGAAGGCGGCGTAGGAAGGCTTGGCCCCGATCTCGGCCCGCTCGGCGGAGAAGCCGGCGGGGAGGGGCTCGAGGCCGGGGAACTCGAAGCAGCCCGTCTCGGAGGCGAGGAAGGACTCGGGGGAGGAGGAGGCCGAGAGGCCGCGCAGCGGTGCCGAGCCGGGAAGGGCCGCCGGGGCCGCGAAGGCGGCCGAGGGAAGCACCGCGGCCCAGTCGACTGCGCGGCCGAGGGACTCGGCCAGCTGGGGGAAGGGCCGGATGAGGACCTGGTAGAGCATGCCCTGGACCGCGAGGCCCTGCTCGACCAGGGCGCCGTAGACGACGAGGTCGGCGAGGGTCGAGCCGTTCTTGGGGTTGGGATAGAGCCTGAGGAAGGTGGCCGGGTCGTCCTGGAGGAAGATCTTGGCCTGGACGAGGTAGTTGCCCTTGGCGTTGCTGCGCTGGATGAGGCAGCTGCCCCGCGTCGTCGGCAGGGGCCCGCTCTCGGGGATGGCGCGGAACTCGACGACGAAATCATCGGCCCGCTTGACGGCGCGGACGAGGACGGCGCCGGCGGCGGATTTCTGGACGCGCTCCCCGTAGGCCAGGGCCGCCTCGCGGGGGGCCCCGATGAGGCTCGAGAAGAGGGAGGAGCGGAGGTCGGCGTTGTCGGGGAAGGAGGCTATGGGATCGAGGGCGGCGCCGGGCTCGGCGGCCGCGGCGAGGGAGAGGGCGAGGACGGAGAAGAGTGCCAGGCTGCGTCGAAGTCTCATCACATCTCCGGTAGAGGCCGCGCTCGGCCGCGCGGGGCTCCGCTGTGGTTTTGATTGCCGAAACTATAGCATGGAACCGGGCGCCCGACCAGCCGAGGCCGCAGCCTTCATGCGGAGCCTCCCGGCATGCTAGATTGCCCCCATGGGGAAGCGGATAGCCGTCGGCCTTTCCGGCGGCGTGGACTCGGCGGTGGCGGCGGCCCTCCTGATCGAGGAGGGCTACGAGGTGCTCGGCCTGACCATGAAGATTTGGTCGGGGGCGATCAGGATCAAGGAAGGCGCCAAGCAGGCCTGCTACGGGCCCGGCGAGGAGGAGGACGTCGCGGCCTGCGAGTCGCTCTGCGCCGCCCTCGGCATTGAGTACCGGGCCCTCGACCTCTCCGCCGAGTACGAGGAGCTGGTGCTCGAGTACTTCAAGCGCGAGTACCGGGCCGGCCGGACCCCCAATCCCTGCGTCGTCTGCAACCGGGAGCTCAAGTTCGGCTTCCTCCTCGAGCGGGCCCGCGCCGCCGGCCTCGACTTCGAGCTCTTCGCCACCGGACACTACGCGCGCATCGCGGAGCGGAAGGGCGTCCTCCACCTCAGGTCGGCGGCCCAGGCCGCGAAGGACCAGAGCTACTTCCTCTACCGCCTGAGCCCCGGGATCCTCGCCTCGACGCGCTTCCCCCTCGGCGAGCTCTCCAAGGAAGAAGTACGGGCCAAGGCCCGGGAGCTCGGCCTGGCGGTCGCGGACAAGGCCGAGAGCCAGGACTTCATCGCGGGCGGGGACTACGGGCCCCTCTTCGCCGACCGCCCCCCCGAGCCCGGCGAGATCGTCGACGAGTCGGGGCGGGTCCTCGGGCTCCACCGGGGCCTGCCCTTCTACACCGTCGGCCAGCGCCGAGGCCTGGGCCTGAGCCTCGGGCCCGAGCCCCTCTACGTCCTCAGGCTCGAGGGCGCCTCGAACCGCCTCGTCGTGGGGCCGGGCGCGGGGCTCTTCGCCGAGGGCCTCCTGGCCTCCGACTTCAGGCTCCAGTCGCCGGAAGGCGGCGAGGCGCCCTTCCGCGCCCGCGCCAAGATCAGGCAGAACCACGAGCCCGTGCCTTGCCTCGCGAGCCCGGGAGCGGGAGGGAGCTGCCGCGTCGACTTCGAGGTCCCGCAGCGGGCGGCGGCCCCCGGCCAGTCCGTCGTCCTCTACGACGAGGAGGGACTGGTCTTGGGCGGGGGCATCATCGAGTCGGCCCTCGAGGCCCCGCGCCCCTAGTCCCTCCCGCGGAGCCTGCGCGCCCCCGCCCCGGCAACGAGGGCGATGAGGGTGAGGAGGTAGGGCAGGGCGAGGATGAAGTCGGCCGGCGCCTCGAGGAAGCCCTGGGCGTAGTTGGCGAAGCCGTCAGCGGCAGCGAAGAGGAAGCAGGCGGCGAGGACGCCCAGGGGCCTGCGCCCGCCCAGGTAGATCGCGACCAAGGCTATCCATCCCCTGCCGGAGCTGATGCCGGGCACGTAGGCCGAGAGCCGCAAGGAGAGGCAGGCCCCCGCGAGGCCGCAGCCGAGGCCCGACAGGAGGATGGCCGCGAGGCGGTAGCGCTCGGGACTGAGGCCGAGGGCGGCGAGGGCCTTGGGATTGGAGCCGGCGGCCCGGAGCCTGAGGCCCAGGGGGCTCTTCGCGACCAGGAGCCAGGCGAGGAAGGCCGCCAGCCAGCTCCCGTAGCTCAGCGCGTCCTGGCCGAAGAGGAGCTCGCCGAGGATAGGCAGCTTCGCCAGGGAGGCGAGCTCGAGCCGTGGAATGGAGGGAATGTCGAAGGAGAGGAGGCCCTTGGTCCCGTAGAGCCGGGAGGAGAGGAGGACGGCGAGGCCCGAGGCCAGGAGGTTGGCGGCGAGGCCGGCTATGAACTCGTTGGCCTTCCCCTTCAGGGTCGCCAGGCCGAAGAGGGCGGCGAGGAGGGTCGAGGCGGCCGCCCCCGCGGCGAGGCCGACGAGGAGGCTCCGCGAGGCCCCGGCCGCGGCCGCCGCCGCGAAGGCGCCGATCAGGATAAGGCCCTCGAGGGCGATGTTGAGCAGGCCCGAGAGCTCGGCGAGGAGGCCCCCGAGGGAGGCGTAGAGGAGGGGGGCCATGGCCGCCCCGGCCGCCCCGAGGATGCCCGAGAGGTCCTGGAGGGACTTCATCCGCGGCCCCCGGCCGCGCGGCCGGCGCGGGCCGCCGCCCGCCTCGCGACGAGGGAGTCGAGGGCCCGGGCCGTCACGAGGAAAAAGACGATGGCCTGGATCACGCCCACGATCTCGCTGGTCACGTCGGCCCCGATCATCACCGCCTTGGCCCCCGCGTCGAGGTAGGCGAAGAAGAGGGCGGCGGGGAGGAGGGCCAGGGGGCTGCCTCCCGCGACGAGGGCGACGGCTATGCCGGTCCAGCCCAGGCCGGCGGAGAAGCCCTTCATCGCCTTGTTGTAGGTCCCGAGGATGAGGGCGGCCCCCGCGAGGCCGTTCAAGGCGCCCGAGATGGCCAGGGAGGCCGCGGCGTAGCGCCCCGCGTCGATGCCGCAGTACCTCGCGAACTCGGCGTTCTTCCCCGAGAGCCGGAGCTCGAAGCCGAAGCGGGTCCGGCCGAGGATGAACCAGGCCGCGGCGAGGGCGGCCAGGGCGAGGAGAGCGGCCGTGGAGAGGCTCGAGGGGGGGAGGAGGCGGGCGAAGCGCAGGCCCTCCGGGACGGCGGGGCTAGTCTGGAAATTGCTCGCCGGATCCTGGAGGGGGCCGGAGACCAGGAAGTCCCCCGCGTAGACGAGGGCCGAGGAGAGGAGGAAGGAGCTCAGGAGCTCGTCCACCCCGAGGCGGCGGCGGAGGAAGCCCGAGAGGGCGCCGAGGAGGGCTCCCGCGGCCGAGCCCGCGGCCAGGCCGATGGCCTTGCCCAGGAGGCCGGACTCCTCGGGAAGGGCGAGGCAGGCAGCCGTCGCGGCTATGGCGCCGAGGTAGAGCTGGCCCTCGCCGCCGAGGTTGAAGGTCCGGGCGGAGAAGGCGAACTGGGCCGCGAGGCCGGCGAGGGCCAGGCCCGAGGCCGCGCCGAGCATGTTCCCGAAGTAATAGGCGTTCTGGAAGGGACCGAGGAAGAAAAGGCCGAGGGCCTCGCCGAAGGAGGAGCTGAAGGCGTACAGGAGGAGGAAGGCGGCGCCCACGGAGGCGAGGAGGGCAGCGGCGAGGGAAGCCAGGTGGGAGCCGAAGCCGCCCTTCCTAAGCCCCTCCATGGGCCCTCCCCTCCCCCGCGGCCGTCCCCCTGTCCTCCCTGAGCCCGAGCATGTACTCGCCGAGGAGGGCGCGGTCCAGGACCTCGCCCGAGGCTCCCCCGTTCTCGAGCTCGCAGACGATCCGCCCCCGATACATGGCGCAGACCCGGTCGGCGAGGAGGAGGACCTCGTCGAGGTTGGCCGAGACGAGGAGGATCCCCGCGCCCCGCTCGGCCGCCGAGCGGATGCGCTCGTGGACGAAGCTCGTGGCCGCGAGGTCCAGGCCCCAGCTGGGGTTCGAGAAGAGGATGAAGGCCGAGTCCCCGGCGAGCTCCCGGGCGAGGACCGCTTTCTGCACGTTGCCGCCCGAGAGGGAGGACATCGGCTGCTCGGGCCTGGCCGCGATGGAGAAGCGCTCGATGGCGGCCCGGGCGAAGGCCGCCGCCCCCGCCCGGTCGAGGATGCCGCGGGGGAAGAGGGAGCCGCGGTCGAGGGCCACGAGGTTCTCGAGCAGGGTCGCGTCGAGGCAGGCGCCCCGCCTCATCCGGTCGGCCGGCACGTAGCCCAGGCGCGGGCCCCGCCCCCCCGCGAGGGGGCGGCCCTCGAGGAGGGCCTCGCCCGAGCTGGGGCGGGCGAGGCCCGAGGCGAGGTCCTCGAGGGCGCCCAGGCCGTTGCCGACCACGCCGCAGACGCCGAGGATCTCGCCCGAGCGGACCGAGAGGCTCACCCGGTCCAGGAGGGGGCGGCCCCCGCCCCGGGGCAGGAGGCTCGCCTCGCGCAGGGCGAAGACCTCGGGCCCCGGCTCGCGGCGCCTCCGCGGCTCGGGCCCCCCCTCCCCCCGCTCGGGCTCGCAGCTCGAGCCCATCATCAGGCAGGCCAGGCCGGCCTCGTCCAGCTCGGCCGAGGCGAGGCGGGCTACGCTCCTCCCGCGGCGCATGACGGTGACGGAGTCGGCTATCTCGAGGACCTCGCGCACCTTGTGCGTGATGAGGATCACGGTCTTGCCCGCCTCGCGCAGGGCGCGGAGGGTGGCGAAGAGGGAGGCGATCTCCTGCTCGGCGAGGACGGCGGTCGGCTCGTCGAGGACGAGGATATCGGCCCTGCGGTAGAGGAGCTTCACGATCTCCAGCTGCTGCCGCTCGCCCACGCTGAGGCTCGAGGCGGGGGCCGCGGCCGGGAGGCTGAAGCCGTGGGCCTCGGCGAGCCGGGACACCTCCGCCTCGGCGCGGCGGCGGTCGAGGAAGAAGGCGGCGCGGCGGGGCTCGGAGCCGAGGACGGCGTTCTCGGCGACGCTGAAGCCGGGGATCGTGGTGAAGTGCTGCTGGACCATGCCGATGCCGAGGGCCGCCGCCGCCCCGGGCCGGCCGAGGCGGAGGGCCCTGCCCCCGACCTCGACGCGGCCTGAGTCGGGCCGCTCGAGGCCGCACAGGACGCGCATGAGGGTGGACTTGCCTGCCCCGTTCTCGCCGACGAGGGCGTGGATCTCCCGGTCCTCGACGCGGAGCGAGGCCGAGTCGTTGGCCAGGGCCCCGCTCGAGGGGAAGAGCTTGCGGATCCCCTCCATCGTCACGCCGGGCATGGGCTATCCCTTCCGCGTTAGGCGAACTCGTATATCAAAGCCCGGGGACGGAGAGGGCGAGCTTGCCCGACTTGATGCGCGAGACGAGGTCCGCCATCTTGGCCCGGAGGGGCGCGGGCAGGTTGGCGAGGTAGGCGGGATCCTTGTCGAGGAACTCGATGTAGCCGTCCTTCATCGACACGACCTCGGCCTTCCCGTAGGGCAGGCCGCCGGCGAGGGCCGCCTTGACCTTGGCGTAGGCCAGCTCGTCCTGATGCAGGACGGTGCAGCCGAGGATGGCCTTGGGGGCCCGCGCGAAGTCGTCGCCGTCGAAGACGACCGCGTAGGTCCCGGCGGCCGTCGAGGCCTTGTACACCCCCTCGTTGCCCGAGCCGCAGATGGGGAGGATGACGTCGCAGCCCGCGGCGATCATGCTCCGGGCGAGGTCGGCGGCCTTGCTCGCGTCATAGAAGTTCCCCAGCACGCGCATATCCACCTCGATGCCCGGATCGACCGCCTTGAGGCCCCGCTCGAAGCCCGGGGCGATGATCTTGTCCATGACGGGATAGTGCTGGGCGATGAGGAAGCCAACCTTCTTGTCCTTGTTGGCCCCGGGCAGGGGGCCCGTCGTGGCGAGGCCGGCGAGGTAGCCGGTCACGTAGCCCTGCTCGGTCTGGTTGTACAGGACCGTGTGGATCCTCGGGTTTCCCGCGAGCATGCCGTCCAGGCAGAGGAAGCGCTGCTCGGGGAAGCTCTGGCCCACCTTGGCGCAGAGGGCGGGCATGGAGGGGTTCGAGGTGACCAGGAGGTCGTAGCCTCCCGAGGCCACGAGGCTCGTGAGCTTCTCCTCCCACTCGGCCTGGTTGAAGCCGGCCTCGTAGACCTTGAGCGAGGAGCCGGGTGACTCGGCCACGGCCCGCTCGACGCCCCGGACCATGCCGTCGTAGATGGCGTTGCCCGCGCGCACGCCGGGGACGAAGACCGCGATCCTGAGCGGGGCGGCGAGAAGCGGCGAGGAGAGCAGGGCGAAGGCGGCGAGCAGGGCTATGGAAACCTTGGTTCGCATGACGCGTACCTCCTGGGATATCATCCGAGGCCAATCCTATCGCCGCCCGCGCCGCAGTGTCCATCGGCCGCAATCTTGACGCGGCCGCGCCGCTCACGTAAGATTCGCAATCACGGGATCATCCCGAAGGGGCGGCATGGAAGCGCGTACCCAGAGAAGCTACAAGATCGGCGAGCTCGCCGCGATGTTCCGCACGACGGCCCGGACCCTCCGCTACTACGAGGAGCTCGGCCTCATCAAGCCGACCGACCGCGCCAAGGGAGTGCACCGCAGGTACGCGGAGCAGAACATCGTCTACTTGAAGCGCGTGGCCCAGCTCAAGTCCTACGGCCTCTCCCTCGGCGAGATCCGCGACTTCTTCGCCCTCGCCGAGTCGGACCGCTCGGGCGAGAGCTGCCGGCGCCTCCTGATCAAGAAGTACGGCGAGCGGATCGCCCAGGCCGAGGCCGAGGCGGAAGCGGCGCGCCATCTCGCCGAGGAGCTGCGCTGGCACGTCAGGCAGCTCGAGGAGGTCGAGGATTTCTTCGAGTGCCCCGGCAAGCAGTGCGCCGCCTGCCGCCACGCGGGGGTCTGCGACCTGAGGGCGTCCCGATGAGGGCGGCCGTCCTGACCGCCCCCGGGAAGCTCGAGATCCGCGAGCTGCCCCTGCCCCGCCCGGAGCGGGACGAGCTCCTGGTCAAGCTCAAGGCCTGCGGCATCTGCACCCTCGAGCAGCGGCTCTATCGGGGCGCCATGCAGATGCCCCTGCCCCTCGTGCCCGGCCACGAGGCCGCGGGCGAGGTCGTCGAGGTCGGCCCCGCCGTCGTCGGCTCCTACGTCCCGGGGACCCGCGTCGCCCTCGACCTCGTCACCCGCTGCGGGGAATGCTACTACTGCAGGATCGGCAAGTCGAACCTCTGCTCGAACCGCTTCAAGCCCGGGCAGCGCGTCCTCGGCGGCTTCGCCGAGTACCTCGCGGTCCGGCCGAGCCAGGCCTACCCCCTGCCGCCGGGCCTCGGCTTCGACGAGGCGGCCTTCACCGAGCCCCTCTCCTGCTGCGTCCACTCGCTCAAGAAGCTCAAGCTGGCCATGACCGAGGACCTCCTGGTCGTGGGCGCGGGGGTCATGGGGCTCCTGCACCTCCTCGTCGCGCGCTGCATGGGCCTGCGCACCACGGTCAGCGATCCCGATCCCTCCCGCCTCGAGGCGGCCCGCCGCCTCGGCGCCGACTTCGCCGTCGATCCCGCGGGCTCCGACCTCGGGGCCTTCGCCCTCGACATCACCGAGGGGCTGGGCTACTCCGCCTGCGTCGTCACGAGCCCCGCCCCGGAGGCCTTCGCCTCGGCCGCCGCGGCCCTCGCCAAGTGCGCGCGGGTCAACATCTTCACCTCCTACGAGTCCGCCATGGCCCTCCCCCTCGACGCGAACGAGATCCACCGCCGGGAGCTGACCGTCACCGGCACGGAGGGCCGCCTCGAGGAGGACTTCTTCCAGGCCCTCAGGCTCCTCGCCTTCGAGAAGGTCGACGTGCGGCCCCTCATCAGCGCGCGGACCTCCTTCTCCACGATAGCCGCGGGCTTCGAAGAGGCCCTCTCCGGGCGCTCCTACCGCGTCCTGCTCGAGCACGAGGCCCCATGATCCTCGCCATCGACATCGGGACCTCCTCGGCCAAGGCCGCGCGCTTCTCAGGCTCGGGCGAGTGCGAGCTCCTCGCCGAGGAGCCCCTCGCGGCGATCCCGCCCTCGGAGCCCCTGGCCGGCGAGATCGACGCGGGGGCCTGGGCCTCGGCCCTCGCGGCCCTCGCCGCCCGCCTCCTCGCCGACGGCTCGCGGCCCGAGGCCGTGGCGATCAGCGGGAACGGTCCCACCCTACTCCCCGTCGACGCCGCGGGCCGGCCCCTCCATCCGGCCCTGTCCTGGATGGACCGGCGGCCAGCCGCGGAGGCCGCCGAGGCGAGTCTGGCGGCCGGCGCCTCCATAGACGCGAGCTTCTGCCTGCCCAAGGCCCTCTGGTTCCTGCGCCGCAGGCCCGAGCTCTACGAGCGGACGGCGGCCTTCCTCTCCTGCCCCGAGTACGCGGCCATGCTCCTCAGCGGCGAGCGGCTCTCCGTCGTGCCCGCCGGCTACGAGAAGCACTACGGCGAGCGCCCGAGCCTTGAGGCCCTCGGCCTCGATCCCGCCAAGTTCCCGCCCCGGGTCCTGCCCGGCGCCTCCGCGGGGAGCGTGAGCGCGGCGGGGGAAGCAGCCACGGGCATCCGGCGGGGAACCCCGGTCTTCCTCGCCGGGCCGGACTTCCTCGCCGCCATCCTCGGGACGGCGACGACGGTCCCGGGCCGGGCCTGCGACCGGGCCGGCAGCTCCGAGGGCATCAACCTCTGCGCCCGCTCGGGCGTCGCGGATCCGCGGCTCATCTCGGTGCCCCACCTCGTCCGGCCCTACGCCAACGTCTCCGGCAGCATCTCCTCCTCGGGCCAGGCCCTCGACTGGTTCAAGCGCGCGAGCGGCCAGGCCGAAGCGGGCTACGAGGAGCTCTTCGAGGAGCTCGCCGCCTCCCCCCCCGGCGCGCGGGGCCTCCTGTTCCTGCCCTACCTCGCCGGCGAGCGCTCGCCGATCTGGGATCCCCTCGCGCGCGGCGCCTTCGTCGGCCTCGGCCTCGAGCAGGGCCGCGCCGAGATGACCCGGGCCGTGGCCGAGTCGACGGCCCTCGCGATGCGCGACGTCATCGAGGTCATGGAGGAGTCGGGAGCCCCGGTGGGCGAGCTCCGCGTCTCCGGCAAGCCCGGGAGGAGCCGCGCCTGGAACCGGATCAAGGCCGACGCCACGGGCCGCCCGATCCTCCTGCCCCGCTTCGCCGAGGCGGAGCTTTTCGGCTGCCTCTGCTTCGCCCTCGCAGGCCTCGGGCGCAGCTCCTCGGCCGCCGCCGCGGCCGAGGAGCTCGTCGAGACCGGGGAGCTCTTCGAGCCGGATCCGGCCGCGCGGGGCCTGTACGACGAGCTCTTCGCGGCCTATCGCGAGGCCTACCGGGCCCTCAAGCCGGTCTTCGCGCGGCTCGGCCGGACGGCCTCGCGCGAAAGGGGGGAAGGATGAGCCTAGGGGCGCAGATCAGGCTGAGCCAGATTTTCCGCAAGGCCGACGGCCGCTCCGTCGTCGTCGCCCTCGACCACGGGGGCATCGCGGGGCCGATGGCGGGGATCGAGGACCCGGCGGCCGTCGTCCGCGACTGCGTGGCGGGCGGGGCCGACTCGATCATGGCCACCCGGGGCCTGGTCAAGGCCGCCCGCGGGGAATGGGATCGCTCGACCTCCCTCATCCTCAGGCTCACCGGCGGCTTCACCCTCCTCGGCGGGGCCTTCGAGGAGGAGCTCATCTGCGAGCCCGAGGCCGCCGCCGCCCTCGGCGCCGCGGGCGCGGCGATGACCGTCAAGTTCGGCCACCCCCGCGAGGGCTATTTCATCAAGCAGGCCTCCCTCGCCGCCGGGCGCTGCGAGCTCCTCGGCCTCCCCGTCATGATCGAGGCGATGATCAAGGCCGAGGGGAAGAAGCCGAACGATCCCGAAGGCATCAAGCTCGCGGCCCGGGCAGCCCAGGAGCTCGGAGCCGACATCGTGAAGACCCACTACACCGGGGACCCGGAGAGCTTCCGCTCCGTGGTCGAGGGCTGCCCTGCCCCCATCCTCGTCCTCGGCGGCGAGGGAACCAGCCTCGAGGCGCTCTTCGAGGAGGTGTATCAGTCCCTCCAGGCCGGGGGGGCCGGCGTCGCGATCGGCCGCAACATTTGGGGCCGGGGCAGGACCAGGCCCATGGTCGAGGCCATGGTCGGCCTGGTCCACGAGGGCTGGACGGTCGAGCAGGCCCTCGCCCACGCGCGATAGACCCCGCCCCGGATCGCCGGCGGCTCGGAGCCAACAAGCTTCGAGGCACCGACCTCGCCTTGACCCATGGCCCGGAGCCAGGTATATTGAGTTAAGCGATCCATGCCGGAGTTGCCCTCCTATGGGGGTGTACCGGTTTCGACCCAAGCGGTCCGGATCGCGGGTTGCAGGTGGAGCCGCCGATCTCCTGATTCGGCAAACTCTTTAGTTGCCAACAACGACAACTACGCTCTCGCTGCGTAAGTAGCGACGATGCCGGGTCCGCGGTTGCGCCGCCTCGAGCGGCCGCAGGGCTCGTAACCGACCGGGGCTTGCCCAGGCTTCTGCCCGGAGTCGCCTGGGGACTTTATCCGGGATACGGTAGGGAAGGCGCGCCGGTTCGCTGCCCCCTGCCCGACAACTCGGTAGGCCGGACAAACCTGTAGACGCTCGCGGTACGCGCTCGGGGACGCGGGTTCGACTCCCGCCACCTCCATCGAGAAAAACCTCCCGAAAGGGAGGTTTTTCTATGGGGAGGCAGGGGTAGCCGAAGGGGCGATCGCTCCGAGGCTCGCGCCTTAGGCGCGCTTGACCTTGAGATCCCTCGCCGCGAAGCAGAGGTCGGGGCCCGCCCGGTCGATCTTCTCCCTTCCCTCCCAGGACTTGGACTCCACCCGGAGCTCGAGCCTGCGCTTCGCCGGGGCGACGAGCTCGATAGCCTTGCCCTCGGCCTTGATACGGAGGAGGTAGCGTCCCTCGGGATCCGTGCGGCCGCGGCCAAGCTCCTTGCCCAGCTTCTCGTCGACGAGCAAGACCTCGATCCCCCCGAGCCCCGAGCCCTCCCGATCCAGGACGCGGCCGACGACCGCGCCTTCGATGCCCCCCTCGTACAGGGGCAGCCGCTCGGGAGGCTTGGGGAAGGCCTGGCCCTTGGCGATGTTCACGAGGTTCCCCTTGAGCTTGCCGGCGCAGCGCTGCAGCTCGTCGGTAGGGTTCAGGCGGAAGCCTTCCTGGAGGGCCTGGTCCGGGCCCGAGAAGACGGCCATGCGCTCGTAGGGTATGGCCTCCAGGACGGGGCGGTCGCGCCGCGCGTCGTAGACGATGCCCGTCCTCTTATCCGCGACGTAGGCCGCGGCTTTCGTATCGAGGATCTCGATCGCGGTCCGGTAGCCGCCCAGGACCTTGCCGTTCCCGGTCTGAGTCAGGGTCAGCTCGTAGATGCCCGCCTTCGCATCGGCCCGCGGCTGGAAGTAGAGGCTGACGGGGGCGCCGCGGCCGCCGGCCAGGTCCTTGGGCCTGAGGCCCAGGATCCGCCCGACCGAGCCGCCTTTGAGGAGGAAGAACTTGTACGCGGGGAAGCTTGGCTTGCCGAAGCCCGGCCTCGGCTCGATCGCCTCGATCTCCCCCTCTCCCTTGCCCTCGATCGCCTCGAAGCCCTTGACCTCGGCCCCCGCGACGATGGCCGCTCCGAGGCGCAGCACGACATCCCCGACGGGGAAGCGCCGCGCGTCCAAGCCCAGGCCCCACTGGCTCTGGGGCTTGCCGAAGCTCTGGCGGAACTCGTTGGGGATCTTCTGGAAGTTGGCCGGCTCCTCGTCGACGATGGCCATCTTGAGGTTGACGGCGGGGGGGAGGCCCTGGACGATGTTCGAGTTGCGGACCGCGATGTTGTTCGTGCCCGCGTTCGCGCCCCAGATATCGCTCGTCGCCGGCTCGGGCAGGGGCGGCGCCTCGTCCACGCCCGTGGACCAGACCTCCCCGTCGGCGACGAAGCTCAGGAGGGCCGGGGGATTGGCCGGGTCGGGCAGGTTGGCCGGCTTCGGGAGGTTGACGCAGATCGCCCGGCAGCTGTGGGCCTCGTCGGCCGAGGCGGGGACAGCGCCCTGCATGACGTGCCAGAGGAACTCGGCCAGGACGAAGTTAGGCGGCACTGTCGCCGAGGCATCCGGCGTCGCGATGCCCGACATCGCCGGGACCGCCCGGACGAGGCTCGGCGCCGCCGAGCCGGCCGAATCGTAGAGCTGGAAGCGGTCCTGGACGTAGACCAGGGAGGATGGCGTCGCCGAGTAGGGCCCGGCCAGGATCTTCTGGTACGGGGCGTCCCTGGCCGTCCGCGCGTCGAAGGCGGCGCGCATCTGGCTGCCGAGGAAGAAGACCTGGACCTTGGCCGGGGCGGGCACGACGCCACGGTTCGAGAGCCTGACCCAGAGGCGGTTGAAGTAGCACTGGCTCCCGTAGTCCGACCAGGCGGAGTCGGTGACGCTGATCGAGGAGGCCGCCCCCCGGGCCGTGATCGCGAGGGGGCCCGAAGGCGAGTAGGCGAGCTCGTCCGGGCTCTTCGTGCCCGGGACGTAGGGCTCGCCGAGGGCGAAGCCCGAGGGATAGGAGTTGTTCGCCGCGTCCACCGCCTGCGGGTTCGGGGGCGCGGCGCGCAGGGGATGATCCGCGTCAGGCGTGATGGGCGCGCTGCCGTAGAAGGCCCCGAGGGCGACGTCGGGGCAGAGCCAGCCGCCCGAGAGGGAGGAGCCGTCGTCGCCCTGGCGATCGCGGACGAAGAGGTCGGGGAGGAACTGCCGGGCCGCGTAGCGGCAGTCGCTCCGGCGGCCCGAGGGAGGATCGGCCTGGAGGATGCCGGCCAGGGCCCTGGCGGGCAGGAGGGCGACCTCGCTCGCGAGGGGCGTGTCGAGGGCCGCGAGGAGGAGGACGCGGCGCTTCAAGTCGCTCTTCTTCAGGTCGAAGTTCCAGCCGAAGCCCGCCGCGGGGAGGACCTCGCTCGCCGCCGAGATCGTATCGGCGAGGAGGCCGAGGGAGGTCCAGGAGGCCGCGGGTCCGTAGGCCGGGAAGCCCGTCGGGAAGAAGCCGATCGTGTCGGACTCGAGGGTCTCGTCCCAGTCGAGGGCGAGGAGCCTGAGCTTGAAGGGCAGCTCGACGCCGAGGAGGGCCGCGTCCAGGCCGATCCTCAGCCTCGCAGCGCTGACGCCCGAAAGCGCGGGGTTCGCGGAACCCGCTCCCGTCGAGGCCGGATCGCCGATCAGGATGTCGGGGCTCCGGCGGAATGAGGCGCCGTCACCGCTTCCCTGGGCCTTCCAGAGGCCGCAGAGCTCGTCGCGGCCGACCCAGGCCGAGTAGGCCTCGTCGAGGAAGCCGTAGCGGACATATTCCCAGGTCGAGGCCATCGAGGCGTAGGCCGGGGACGAGCTCGCGCCGAAGGAGACCTTAGCCGCATCGAAGGCTGCGGGCGCCCGGGGATCGAGCTCGTCGTTCAAAGGCAGCTCACAGAGGCCCAGGGCGATTCCGGAGTCGAGGAGGGGGCCGGTCGCTCCAGCCGCCTTGCTCAGGGCGCGGCACTCGAGGGCCGTCCCATTCGGCTTGAGCTCGAGCCTGACGATCTGATCCTTCGTCCAGTCCAGGTCGGCAATTCCGAGTGCCCAGACGGGAAAGTCGCTGAGGATGTCCGCCGGGCGGAGGGGGAAGCCGAGGCGATAATGCCAGCTCGCCCCTCCGTCGGAGCTCGCCTCGACGAGGCGCAGGATCGCGCGGAAGGGTCCGTTGCGCAGCTCGAGGCCGACGCCGCTGTCCCGGAGCTTCCAAGCCGCCCCAGAACGGTCGTAGACGTCGGCGCTGGCCCCCGCGACGGGGGCGCCGGGCACCGCCTTGAGGCAGGCCTCGACGAAGGAGCGGGCCGTGCCCGGGAGCGCCGCGGGGCCCGCTGCGCTGTCGTAGGCCGAGCCGTAGGAGCGGCTGTAGAGGCGGGAGGCCGCGGGCGAGGAGCCGAGGACCAGGGCCGAGCGGCCCGACTGGCTGGCCGTACCGCTCGCGAGGGGCTCGGACCAGCGGATGCCGTCCGCCTGGGCCGAGGCGAGGGCCGCCGTGGGCTTTCCCTCCTCGCGGGGGAAGTAGCCCCAGCCCTCGATGATGCCCGCGTTGGGCGAATAGGGACTGGCCGCGTCGGAGACGAGGAAGCTCCGCGCGGCCGGGCCCAGGGGGACGCCCGCGTTGCTGACGTAGCGATCCACTACCAGGGTGTAGAGCCCCGGGACCAGGCCGGAGACCACCAGGCCCGAGACCGCGTGGTCGGAGAAGGCGAGCTCGACTGTGGCGAAGCCTGAGGGGCCGACGAGCCTGCCCGTCGGCTGCGAGCGGGCGGGATAGGCGGTCTTCACCGCGACGCTCAGCGCGAGGGAGGACCAGGCGGGGGCGGGAGGATCGGCGGCCGGGCCGAGGGGGTAGCTCGTCGTCCCGTCGGAGATCGAAGCCTCGAGGCTCGGGATGTCGGAGCCCGTATCGAAGACGTAGCTCTCGCTCCCGGCGAAGGAGAGCTGGGAGGCTTCGAGGAGCGAGGCGTCGACGGAGATCGCCACCGTCCCTGCGGTGATGCCGCTCGAGTCGAGGGAGAGGGCCTGGGTCTCGCTGGTCCCCCTGCCCCAGACGCCGGCCGCGCTCCGGGCCGCCCAGAGGGGCGTGGAGGCGACGAGGCCGCCCGAGACGGCGGGGCTGAAGAGGTACTTCGAGGCCGCGCCCAGGCCGATCGTCTTCTCGGAGAACTCCGCCGCGATGAGGGAGGCTACCGACTTATTGAAGTGCGGCGGGCCGCCCCCGGCGCTTAGGTTGTCCGCGGCCCGGGGCCGGAAGGAGACGGTGGCCGTGGAGGCGTGCTCGCCGAGGCGGGCGGAGAGGAAGGAGCGCAGCTCCGAGAAGCTCGCGGGCGGGCCGCCCGTCCAGCCGAGGGCTGCAAGGTCCGTGAGGGGGGAGTGCCCCTCCTCCCCGTCGTAGGCCGAGGCCCGGTGGAGCTTGTCCGCCACGTAGCGCTCGGCCGTCGTGCCCTTGCGGCAGAAGAGGTAGGAGAAGGGCCCGACGGGGATGGCGGGGCTGCAGCCCGCCCAGCCCCCGGCGAGGTACTGGGCGAGGGAGCCCGAGTAGGCGCCCATGTAGAAGATCGCCTCGGGGAGGAAGTAGGTGCCGCCCGGGGTCGAGTAGCCCGAGTAGCCCCGGCTCGTCGTCAGGTAGTTGCCGTACTGGATCGCGTTCCAGGTGAGGGTCGGATGGTAGAGGACGGCGGCGACCAGGATGCCGGGGAGCTCGCCGTAGGCCGGATCGAGGTCGCGGTAGATGGCCTTGAGGCTGGGGAAGGGCGCGGCGGGCGTGGCCGAGAGGTCCATCTTCCCGAGCCAGTCGCCCTGGTTATCGGTCGGGCTCGTATCGCTGGCGTCGACGAAGGAGAGGAGTACGATGTCGCGGAGGGCTAGGATGCCGGCGAGGTCCGTCGGCGTCGTCCAGCTGTAGGCCCCCTTGGACAGGAAGGACAGGGCGTAGGTCCCTTCGGTCGTCGGGTCGATCTGGCCGTAGATGCTCCTCGCCATGGTAGCCCCCTTTGTGAGAATGGATGGACGATCTCGCGATACTCTTTTTCAATCGACTTCGTAGCAGCCCATGCTCCAGCCCGCGCCCGAGGCGGGCGTGCGGGCGCGGCCGTCCTTGTCGTCGGAGAAGGGCCAGCCTAGGTCGTTGCCGTTGAGGCCGCCCGTCCTCACGGCCGAGGCGCCGGGCTGGTACTCGGCGTCGAGCTGGGGGTCGTCGGTGAGGTTGCCTGTGCCACCGAGTCCAAGAACGCTAGGTGTATTGGAGGCGCCGAAACAGTACGCCACGTCGCAGGAAAGCGAACAGTTCTCCGGGTCTACATAGCCATCGTTCGTGTCGTGGAAAGCGAAGCACGTGTAGGTACCATCGACGTGCGGAATATGGATGATGTCGTTCTGCAGGACCGGCTCAGCGTTGCTATCGCAGTAGAGGCCGAAGACGGGGGAGCTCGAGGCGACGGTCGCGACTATCGTGTTGTTGCGGAGGGCGACATCGTCCGAGACTCCCCAGAGATAGACCCCGGCCAGTTGGCTTGCGCCTAGGGGCGCGGCGGAGAGGATGAGATTGTTGTGGATCGTCACCGCCCCTGTAGGATCGCTGCCGAAAACGAGGAGGCCGTAGCCGTAGGCGGCCGAGCCGCCGCGGATCTCGTTCGACGCGATGCTCGCGCTCCCGTTCTGACCCTCGACGTAGATGGCAGCCGACCAGCCGGAAGTGCCATTAGCTACGCCGCCGTGGATGAGGCTGCCTTCGACGAGGGCATCGTCGTAGAATGAGCCGACGAGGTAGATTCCGTAGCAGCCCAGGGCATCGCCGCCGCCGCAGCTAACGCTGTCGTTGATCGAGCAGCCCAGGATCGCAGGTCCGCTCTTCCCCGAGACGCCGCCCACCCCGATGGCGTAGAGGTTCGGAGCTACCGAGGAGGCATCCTCGGCCCCCGCGAGGATCCGGCAGTCCCGTATGGTGGGTTTGGCCCCGGCTTGGCAGGAGATCGCGTAGGAGCTCGCGTTGCCCGTGACCGTGGCCCCGACGATGCTCAGGCCCTCGATGACCGTGGCCCTCGTGATCCCGCTCCCGCAGAGCAGGGCGATCGATTTGGCGTTGGCGGTGGCCGAAGCCTGGATCGTGCAAATGTTGGCCGCGGCGTCGCGGCTCTTCCAGTCGTCCGAGCATCCGCCGAGGATCGAGACCCCCTCGACGCAGGTTATGCGATCGCTCTCCGAGGTCCCGTCGACCGCGTAGTAGTCGCTACCGCCGACGTGGGGCGCGACCCTGACCTGGACGGCCCCGCTGGGGTACTTGGCCCGCGCGTTGGCGATGGCCCCCTGGATCGTGGCGTTCGGGTAGCGCTGGCTGCCCTCGAGCTCGGTGTCGGAATCGCTCGCGTTCGAGGCGCCCCCGCGGACGCAGACGCCGCGGAAGACCTCGAAGCTGTACTCGAAGCTCGAGGTGTAGCCCCCCTCGCTCACCTTCACTACGAGCTCGCGGCCCGTCCCCGCGCTCCATTCGGAGTCCGCGGGGCGGAGGATCAACGTATCGTTCTTCCGCGCGCCGGAGGAGAGCTCGGGGTCGATGGGGCCGAGGCTTCCCGAGACCTCGAGCTTCGACTCGCCCATATCCTTGGTGAAGACAAGAACAATCTCCTCGTGGGCGGCGATCATGGTGCCTGAGGCTGGATCCAGGCTCGAGGGCCGGGACTCCTTCACGGCCTCCTTGGCCATGGCGTCGAGGAGGACGTCGGAGCAGGAGGAGAGGGAGAGGAGGGCCGCGGCCGCGGCCGCGGCGAGGGTTGTACGCATCTTCACTCCTCCCACTGCAGGGAAGCTGCGCCTGCGGAGGCGGAGGCCCGGATCCCGGCCGCGGGCCCCGCCCGCGCGCCCACGGCCTGGCCCCCCGGCCGGGCGTAGGCATGGCGCTCGGCGGCGCCGCGGTCGACCCGCGCGAGCTCCTCGAGCCAGCGGGAGGCGGCGTCGCGGTCGTCGAGCTCGTAGGCCGAGCGCACGAGGCCCTCGAGGGCCTTGGGGCTGCCCTGGACGAGGCGATAGGCGCTCTTGTAGGCGGCGAGGGCTCCCTTGTAATCGGCCTTGAGGGAGAGGACGCCGCCGAGGTTGAGCCAGGCCGGCTCGGTCTCCGCGGCCTTGAGCGAGGCGCGGAAAGAGGCCTCGGCCTTGTCGTAGACGCAGTAGCGCGCGTAGAGGACGCCGAGCTTGTTCAGCGGCCGCGGGTCCTTCCTGGAGGCCGCGGCCTCGGCCTGGAGCCTCTCGGCCCTCGGCCCGGTCTCGCGCTCGACGAAGGCGGCCATGGCGCCCTGGTAGCGGGCGAGGAGCTCGGAGGATCTCGGCGGCTCGAACAGGGACTCCCCCGCCGCCAGGGCGACGGGCTCGTAGAGCTTCCAGGCCTCGTGGGTCGGCCAGAAGCCGGCTGCCGAGGCGGCCTGGGCCTCGCGCCACTCGCGGGCGCCGAGCTGCCAGGCGCGGAGGAAGCCCTCCTCGAGGGCCGTGATCTCCAGGGGTACCCAGGCCTTGTCCCCGCGCATGATGAGGTCCTCGGGCCGGGAGAAGAAGCCGCGGGCCTGGGCCGGGGGCATCTCGAGGGCGAAGGCTAGGTAGATGTGGCCGGGCGCGGTGAGGTAGGCGGTCTCGACCCCCGAGGCCTCGAGGAGGGCGCTCATGAGGATGGACAGGTCGTCGCAGTCCCCGGCGCGGAACTCGAGGGTCTGGAGGGGGAACTGGAGGTAGTCGACGGCGGACCCGTCCTTGGCGAGCTCGGCGTGGGGGGTGTTCGGGTCGACGACGTAGCGCAGGCCGTAGAGCCCGAGCCCTTCGAAGAGGCCGGCGGCCTGCCGGAGGCTTACGTCGAGGGACTGCCAGCCCGAGGCCCGCGCGAGGCCGGCTATCTGCTTGGCGAAGCGCATGACCGAGGGATCGTTCATCGTGGCGAAGCTGGCGATCTTGCGGTCGTCGTCCCAGCTCATCGCGTTGCGGTGGTTGAGGGAGAGGGCGGCGGCGGCTCCGGCCTCGGCCGGCCGCTCGGCGTAGCGGTAGCTCACCCTGATCTCGGCCTGGGCCTTGGTGGGCTCGAGGATCGAGAGGATGGAGCGCGAGAAGAGGGCGTAGAGGGGGAGCTCGCGCTCCTCGCCCTTGCGCAGCTCGGCTATCGCGGCGCATTCCTTGGGGGCGTCCATGTACTGCTTGACGAAGAAGGATACCCTGACGTCGCGGATCGGCCCCTCCTCGCCGTTGCGGATCCGCACCGAGCCCAGGGAGTTGGCGTCGTAGTATTTATAGAAGACGGGGAAGATCGGCAGGAGGATGATGTCCCGGATCTCCACCTTTGAGCGGCGGTTGGCCTGGCTGAAGTTGAAGCCCGCGGCGAGCTTGAGCCCGAGGCCCTGGTAGAGGGGCTCCGAAGCGGCGAAGTACTGCCGGTACTCGGCCCCGAGCCCGAGGCGGAAGCTCGGCGTGAGGTAGAGCCCGAGCTCGGCCCCGGCCCGGGCGTAGGGGCTCCCGCCGCCCTCCCCGGCGAAGGTCCCGAAGGCGTAGCCTCCCCGGGCCCAGGCCGTCGCGGCGAGGCTCGGCAGGATGCGGAGCCTCGCCCCGGGGCCGGCCCCGAGGCCGATGAGCTGGATCGACTCGCCCGACTGACCGGGCAGGAGGGCGTAGTCGATGGAGCCGCCGAGGACGAGGAAGGGGGAGCCGGGGGGCACGTAGTCGGCGTTAAGGGAGGCCAGGGCGCCCATCTCGAAGCGCTCCTCGCTCGCCGAGCCCGCGAGGGGCAGGGCCAGGGCGGGGTCGAGGGTCAGGGAAAAACCCGAGCCGTCCTGGGCCGTGAGCGAGGGCGAGCCCCCGACCGCGAGGAGGACAGCCGCTGCAACCGCGAGAGCCGGGGCTCTGGGCATGGGCGCTCCCGCCGGCCGCGCCGCGGGGCGGCCGGCATTCGGTTTCCTTGTTATCGTAGTATAGCTCGCTGGACGCGCCTCCGCAAGCTTCGGCCAGAGGCCCTCCCTCGGGGGGGGACCGGGGAGGGCCTCGGCTACCGCCTATGCGCGGGGCGGCTCGAGGGAGGGAGGGAGGGGCGAGACGTAGCGGAATCCCGCGGTGGCCGCGGCGAATTCCGCCTTGACGCGGGCCAGGGCCGCGCCATCGGCGAGGAGGTCGTAGACGGTACCCGCCATGGCCTTCGCGGCGAAGAGCATGGCCTGGACCCCGATGCCCGAGCCCGAGGAGGCGGTGGCCTGCCAGCTGTGCGCGGCCGTGCCCACCGGCCAGGTCGCGGCGGTGAGCTGGGCGAAGGGCACGTTCCAGCTCACGTCTCCCGAGTCGACGGAGCCGGCCATCACCTCTCCCTTGTCGCGATTCTTGACGATTCCCTCGTGCAGGGTCATGGCGACGACCTCGGGCGGGGCGAAGTAGGTCGTCATGATCTTCTCCTTCTGCCCCGGGGAGAAGGTGGACGCGAGCTCGCGCGCGAAGGCCCTATCCTCCTCCGTATAGCGCGGCGGGCCGGCCTCGAGCATGTTCCTCGTGATGAGCTCGCCCATGGCCTCGTTCGGGAGGATCTCGTAGCAGCCGGCCTCGAGCTCGTGGCGGAAGCTCGTGCCCGTCATGAGGCAGGCACCTTTCGCGATGTCGAGGAGGCGCGAGTAGATGTCCTCGACGACGGCGCGCGAGGGGGCTCGCAGGTAGTACCAGACCTCCGCCTCCTCGGGGACGATGTTGGGCGCCCCGCCGCCGTTCGTGATGGAATAGTGGATCCGGGCCTTCTCGGGCACGTGCTCGCGCAGGTAGTTCGCGCCCACGTTCATGAGCTCGACGGCGTCCAGCGCGCTCCGCCCCAGGTGGGGGGCGGCCGCGGCGTGGGCGGGCAGGCCGCGGAACTTGAAGCGAGCCGAGTTCAGCGCGAGGAAGCTGCAGCCCCAGACGGCGTTCATGCTCGCGGGGTGCCAGGAGATGCAGGCGTCGAGGTCCGAGAAGGCCCCGGCCCGCATCATGAAGACCTTGCCGGCGAGGGTCTCCTCGGCGGGGCAGCCGTAGTAGCGGACCCGGCCGCGGAGCTCGCCCGAGGCGAGGGCCTCGCGGAGGGCCAGGGCCGCCCCTACGCCGCCCGTGCCGAGGAGGTTGTGGCCGCAGCCGTGGCCGAGGCCGCCCTCCACGACCGGCTCGCGCCGCGCCGCGACCTTCTGCGACAGCCCCGCGAGGCTGTCGTACTCCCCGAGGATGCCGATGACCGGGCCGCCCGAGCCGAATTCGGCCGAGAAGGCGGTCGCCATGCCCGCGATGCCCCGGCTGACGCGGAAGCCCGCGGCCTCGAGCATGCCGGCCTGCAGGCCCGAGGCGAAGCTCTCGCGGAAGGCGGGCTCGGGCTTCCCCCAGATGCTCAGGGCGGCCTCCCGAAGCTCGCCCGCCAACCCGTCGATCCGTCCGAACAGCTCTGCCTTGGGCATGCGACCCTCCTTATCTCGGCTCGTAGAAGCAGCGGCGCCTAGGCCGCGGCTCCCTTCTTCTTCTCTTCCATCTCGTGCATCTTCTTGGCCACGAAGATGGTGCCGAAGACGGAGACGATGATGACCGCGTACACCGGGTTGCCCGGGAGGAAGGCCAGGAGGCCCTTGCGGAGGGCGAAGGTCATGGCCGAGGCGAAGACGATGGCCACGCCGGCGATCTTCGGGTTGGGGACGGCGAACTGGGCGAAGACGGCCCCGAAGAGGGCGGGGAGGATGAAGCCCAGGGAGCGCATGACGCTCGGGGGCAGCTGCTTGAGGACGGCGGCGCCGAGGGCCACGGCCGCGGTGAGGATGGCGATGTTCACGAAGACCGAGATCGCCACGCCGATGCAGGAGAGGATGGTGCCCTCGTTGCTGCCGGGCTCGACCCCGGCCGCTTCCTGGGCGGCCGCCGCGACGGGAAGGCGCATGTTGGCGATGTTCCCGGAGAGGAAGGCCTGGTAGGTCGCGGGCACGCCGAAGATCGGGAAGTAGGAGATGGGCTCGACGAACCAGAAGACTCCCGAGACGCTGGCCTGGGCTATGAATCCCGCCATGATCGCCGAGAAGGGGGGCCTGAAGCCGAAGATGACGTAGAGCATGATCGCCGGGCCGAGGCCGGCGAGGAAGCCGAGGACGTTGGTGAGGCGGCCCCACCTGACGATGAAGGGCATGTAGCTGCCATCGAAGACCTTGCCGTTGTCGCTCATTGGTTCTCTCCTTGGGACGGCGCCGGGCCGCTCAGACGAGGGCGCCGGCGACCATGCCGACGACCATGGCTATGGTGAGGGCCCACTCGCCCACCCACCTCGCCTTGCTCTTCCTGCCGTAGACCACGAGGGCCGCCATCACGGCGAAGCCCGCGAGGCAGGCGACGGTGCCGGCGTCGAACTTGAGGATCCGGTCGGCGTCGAGGTAGGCGAAGGCGCCGAGCATGGCGCTGGCGGAGATGATGGGGATGAGGGCCTTGCGCCCGCCCGCGATGAGGGTGCGGAACTTGTCCAGCTGCGGGGTGAAGAAGGCCGTGAAGAGGACCCAGCCGGTGCTGCCCAGGGTCATGGCCCAGAGGGCGCAGGCGAAGGTCGTCCCGTCCATGCCGGCCTGGCCGAGGGTCACGCCCATGGCCGCGGTGCCGAAGCCGGCGGCCATCAGCTCGTAGGTCACCGAGCCGATCATGGACTCGCGCATCCAGACGGTCGGCCCGCCCATGGTGACGAGGAGGGGCACGATGCCGACGACGATGGCCAGGGCCGGGCCGAAGGAGGAGATGATGCTGGCCTTGACCGCCACCTTCAGGGTCTCGTCGCTGATGCCGATCTGCCTGCCGCAGCTCATCGATTTCCTCATGAAGAGGATCGACTGGAAGAGCACGATGGAGACCGCGATGCCCGTCGCGATCCACATCGGCAGCCCGTTGGCTATCTTGAGATACTCCATGTGCCTGGCCTCCTTGGGTGTGCCGAATCCCGAGTTTTCGCTTGCGCGATGCAACACATACGCAGTATCCGTGCCAGGCCTGAATTTTACTTCATCCGCTCCGATGCGGGAAGTGCGGCGAGCGCGGATAGTGCGGAGCTTCGCGCATCCTATCTTTTTTTACCGGAAGCTGCGTCCTCCCGCGATAGCCCTCCCCTCCCCGGGCCGATGCCGCGGCAGGGCGGGGAGCCGGAGCTTGCGGGGGTTTGCGGGCGAAAGCGATCCCGGACAATCCCGCACAACGTCCCATTTTTTCACCGCCGGGCGAAATTCCGTGCTACAGTGCTGCCGCGGCCCGGGGATCGCTCGAGCCACCCGCTCGTGGCGCGGGGCCGCGGAAAGGCGCGCGATGCGGAAGAAGCTCGTCTTGGTGACCTTCGAGCGGGACGCGATGGAGCACTACCTCGCGGATCTGCGAAGCTACTTCGAGGACTGCATCGATATCGAGGGCTACTGCATCAAGGGCGAGCTCGCGGAGCAGATCGACTGCGACCTGGTCCTCATCTCCAACCCGAGCGCGACCAGGCACGTGAAGCCCCGGCTCGCGCGGGACATCGAGATCATCTACCTCGCGCGGACCTTCGCCCGCGACGGGCTGGACAAGGTCTTCGGCCTGCCCCGCGGCACGAGGGCCATGCTCGTGGACTACAGCTACGACACCTGCATGGACATGCTCTCCGTCTTCTACGAGCACGGCGTGAAGCACCTCGACTTCTCCCCGGTCTACCTCGAGATGCCCCCGGCCGAGATCCCCGACCTCGACATCGCGGTGACGCCGGGCCTCCTTTCCTACGTGCCCGGGCGGGCCCGCGAGGTCATCGACGTCGGCTGGACCGTGGTCGACATGTCCACGATGATGGAGCTGGCGATCAAGCTGGACATCTTCGACGAGCGCCTCGAGGAGCGGCTGATCCGGTACTCGGCCGGCACCACCCCCCTGAGCCGCAGCCTCCTGTACGCCCTCCGCAGCTCCCTCGAGCTGCGGAACCAGCAGGGGATCGTGCTGGACGTCATCGACGACGGCGTCATCGTCGTGGACAACCAGGACAACATCCTCCAGTGCAACAAGCGCGTGTACGGGATGCTCAAGCTGAGCGGCCGCAGGCTCTCGGGCAAGTTCGACCGGGAGCTCCTCCACGAGAGCGTCGGGAACCGGATCATCGACGAGGGGAAATTCGAGAACATGCTCATCAAGGTGAGCGAGACCAGCCGCAGCCTCCTGGTGACCAAGCGCCCGATCCTGGTCGAGGGCCACAGCTACGGCCACGTCTACATCGTGAAGGACGTGACGGGCCTCCTCGACCTCGAGGGCCACCTCCGCAAGCAGCTCCGGGAGAAGGGCTACGTCGCCAAGTACGGCTTCGCCGACATAGGCGGCGGGAGCGAGGCGATGCGCGACTGCGTCGAGCGGGCCAAGCGGATCGCGGGCATCGACGCCACGGTCCTCATCACGGGGGAGAGCGGGACGGGCAAGGAGCTCTTCGCCCAGTCGATCCACAACGCCTCCGCCCGCGCCCAGAAGCCCTTCGTCGCCATCAACTGCGCCGCCCTCCCCCCCTCCCTGCTCGAGAGCGAGCTCTTCGGCTACGAGGACGGGGCCTTCACGAACGCCAAGAAGGGCGGGAAGAAGGGCCTGTTCGAGATGGCCCATACGGGGACCATCTTCCTCGACGAGATCGCCGACGTCCCCTTGAGCGTCCAGGCCAAGCTCCTCCGCGTCCTCCAGGAGCGGGAGGTCATGCGCATCGGCGGCAGCAGCATCATCCCCATCGACGTGCGGGTGATCGCGGCCACGAACCAGGACCTGGGCGAGCTCGTGGAGAGGAACGTCTTCCGCCTCGACCTGTTCTACCGCCTCAACGTGGTGCCCCTGCGCCTCCCCGCCCTCCGCGAGCGGGCCTCCGACATCCCGAGCCTCGTCGAGAGCATCCTCGCGAGCTTAGGCTTCGGGGAGAAGCGCCTCGACGAGGCCCTCCTCGCCGAGCTCATGGCCTACCCCTGGAAAGGGAACGTCCGCGAGCTGATCAACTGCGTGCAGTACATGGCCTACCTCGGGGAGGATACCCTGAGCTGCCGCGACCTCCCGCCCTCCTTCCGCGGGGAGGGCCGGTCCGGGATCGGGGCCCTCCAGGCCGCGGCGAAGGCGGCCAGGGAGGGGCCGGCCGCCGAGCTCCAGCCCTGGGAGCTCGAGGTCGCCCGGGAGATACTCGCCTCCCTCCGCAGCCGGAGCGGGGGGAGGAGGAGGCTCAACGCCGCCCTCAGGGCCCGCGGCCAGGAGACCTCGGAGACGGAGGTCAGGCGGATCATGGGCCTCCTCCGCGGCTGGGGCTACCTGGAATACGGCCAGGGCCGCTCGGGAGCCCGGCTCACCGAGCGGGGGCTGGCGGCGAGGCTCTGAGCTCTCGCGGCGCCCGCGGCCGCCGCGAGAGCGTTTCCTGGCATGGTACTTGCTATAGTGCTCGTACGAAAGCAGGAAAGGAGTCGTTCAGCATATGAGCAAGCAGAGGATCGAGCTAGACCAGGTCGTCAGGGAGGAAGGCGGCAAGCGGGAGGGCTACCTCCGGATCGGCAGGAAGCCGGACGGGTCCTGGGTCTCCATACCGGTCATCGTCATCGAGGGCCGGGCCGAGGGGCCGACCCTCCTCGTCGACGCCTGCGCCCACGGGGACGAGTACGAGGGAGCCGAGGCCATCATCGGCCTGGCGGCCTCCCTCGATCCCTCCACGCTGCGGGGCAGCTTCGTCGGGGTCCCCGCCCTCAACTACGACGCCTTCTGCGCCTGCGAGCGGATCTCGCCCATCGACTCCACGAACCTGAACCGGATCTTCCCCGGCAATCCCCGGACCTTCGTCACCCAGCGGGTCGCCTACGCCTACACCGAGCGGCTCCAGAAGAAGGCCGACGCCATCATCAGCTTCCACGGCGGCGGCACGGTCCTCCACCTCGAGCCCCTGGTCGGCTACCAGCCCCAGGACGACGAGGTGGGCCGCAGGACGCGCGAGCTGGCCCAGGTCTTCGGGACCAAGGTCTTATGGCGGATGCAGAACCTCCCCTTCGAGGGCGTCGCGGCCGTCGAGGCCAAGAAGCTCGGCATCCCCTCCATCCTCCCCGAGATCGGCTCCCACTGCGGCCGCCTCTACGACCGGCGGAAGAACATCGAGCTCTGCGGCGCGGGCATCGTCAACGTCATGCGCCACCTCGGCATGCTCGAGGGAAAGCCCGAGCCGCGTCCCGAGCAGATCGACGCCGAGCTTCTGTACATCCACGCGAGCGACGGCGGCATCCACCGCCTCGAGAAGGGGATCATGGAACGGGTTAAGGCGGGCGAGACCCTCGCCACGGTGACGGACGTCTTCGGCCGGACCGTCTCGACGGTCGCGGCCCCCTACGACGGGATCGTCCTGGGCTTCTGGAGCCTCCCGGTCATCCAGCCGGGGGACTGGTCCTACCTCTACGGAAAGATCCTGGGCTAGGGCGTGAGGCAACTCCTCCTGCGGCCCGAGCTGCACCGCTTCGCGAGCTGCGCCGAGTTCGCCGAGGCCTTCCGCCTCGGCGAGGGCGACCTCGTCATCACGAACCGCTATATCTACGAGCCCGGCTTCGGGGCCCTGGGCCTCGGGGCCGAGCTCGTGTTCCAGGAGGACTACGGCTCGGGCGAGCCCTCCGACGAGATGGCCCAGGCCATCCACGCGGCCCTCAAGGGCGGGCACCGCCGGGTCGTCGCGATAGGCGGCGGCACGGTGATAGACATAGCCAAGCTCTTCGCCCTCGAGCGCCTGACGCCCGTCCTCGACCTCTTCGACGGGAAGATCGAGCCCCGCAAGGGCCGGGAGCTCGTCATCGTGCCGACGACCTGCGGGACGGGGAGCGAGGCGACCAACCTCTCGATCATCGAGCTCAAGAGCCGGGGCACGAAGCTGGGGCTCGCTGCCGAGGCCCTCTACGCCGACCACGCGGTCCTCGTCCCCGAGCTCCTCGAGGGCCTGCCCTACCCCGTCTTCGCGACGAGCTCCATCGACGCCCTGATCCACGCCGTCGAGTCGAGCGTCTCGCCCCGGGCGACGGCCTACACCAAGCTCTTCGGGCACCGGGCCATCGAGCTCATCGTCGCCGGCTACCGCGCGATAGCCCGGGGCGGCCCGGAGGCGCGCAAGCCCCTGCACGAGGACTTCCTCGTGGCGAGCGACTACGCGGGCATCGCCTTCGGGAACGCGGGCTGCGGGGCCGTGCACGCGATGAGCTACCCCCTGGGGGCGCGCTTCCACGTCGCGCACGGCGAGGCGAACTACGCCCTCTTCGCCGGCGTGTTCAGGGGCTACCGCGAGATCGCCCGGGACGGGGCGATGGCCGAGCTCGAGGCGCTCCTCGCCTCCTGCCTCGGCTGCGGCAGGGATAGGGCCTTCGACGAGCTCGAGGCTCTCCTCTCCCGGGTACTCCGCCGCAGGCGCCTCGCCGAGTACGGGGCGACCGGGGCGACCTGCGCGGAGTTCGCCGAGCTCGTCGCGAGGACCCAGGGCCGCCTCATGGCGAACAACTACGCGGGCCTGGACGAGGCCCGCGTGCGGAAGATCTACGAGTCTCTGCTCTAGGAGGGAGTGAACATGGCGCTCATGACCGGCGACGAGTACGTCGCGAGCATCCGCAGGATCAAGATGGACATCCGCCTCCTCGGGCGACGGATCGGCAATCCCGCCGACGACCCCATGCTCCGGCCCTCGCTCAACTCCGTCAAGGCGACCTACGACCTGGCCCAGGAGGGCGGGAACGAGGAGCTCATGACGGCCGCCTCCCACCTGACGGGCCGGCGGATCAACCGCTTCTCCCACATCCACCAGGGCCGCGAGGACCTCGTGCGGAAGGTGAAGATGCAAAGGCTCTGCGGCCAGCGGACGGCCTCCTGCTTCCAGCGCTGCGTGGGGATGGACGCCCTCAACGCCCTGTACAGCACCACCTTCGAGATCGATCGCGCGCGAGGCACGGGCTACCACGCCAACCTGCTCCGCTTCCTCGAGAAGGTCCAGGAGGAGGACCTGACGGTCGACGGGGCCATGACCGACCCGAAGGGCGACCGCTCCCTTCCCCCGAGCGCCCAGGCCGACCCCGACCTCTACCTCCGGGTCGTGGAGCGGCGGGCCGACGGCATCGTCGTGCGCGGGGCCAAGGCCCACCAGACCGGCATCTGCAACTCCCACGAGGTGATCGTGATGCCGACCATCGCGCTGGACGCCGCCGACCGGGACTACGCGGTCTCCTTCGCGGTCCCCGTCGACGCGAAGGGCCTCGTCATGGTCATCGGGCGGCAGTCCTGCGACACCCGCAAGCTCGAGCTCTCGCCCCTGGACCTCGGCAACAGCGAGTTCGGCGGCGTCGAGGCCCTGACGATCTTCGACGACGTCTTCGTGCCGGCGGAGCGCGTCTTCATGAACGGCGAGACCGAGTTCGCCGGCATGCTCGTGGAGCGCTTCGCCGGCTACCACCGGCAGAGCTACGGGGGCTGCAAGGCCGGGGTCGGCGACGTCCTCATCGGCGCGGCCGCCCTGGCCGCCGACTGCAACGGCGCGGCGAAGTCCTCGCACGTCAAGGACAAGCTCGTCGAGATGATCCACCTCAACGAGACCCTCTACGCCTGCGGGATCGCCTGCTCCGCGGAGGGTACGAGGACCGAGGCGGGCAGCTACATGATCGACCTCCTCCTCGCCAACGTCTGCAAGCTGAACGTCACCCGCTTCCCCTACGAGATCGCCCGCCTGGCCGAGGACATAGCCGGGGGCCTCATGGTCACCGCCCCCTCCGAGAAGGATCTCCGCGACCCCGAGATCGGGCCCTACATCGAGAAGTACCTGAAGGGCGTCTCCTCGATACCGACGGAGGACCGCCTCAGGGTCCTCCGCCTGATCGAGAACCTGACCCTCGGGAGCGCCGCCGTCGGCTACCGGACCGAGTCACTCCACGGCGCCGGCTCGCCCCAGGCCCAGCGGATCATGATCGCGCGCCAGGGGAACCTGCCCCTGAAGAAGGAGCTGGCCAAGCGCATCGCGAAGCTAGGGCGGGATCGCTAGTGGACTGGCGAGCCCAGTACCGCGAGCGGCTGACGACCGCCCAGGAGGCGGTGAAGCTGATCGGGCCCCGCGGCCGCGTCGCGCTCGGCCACGCCGCCGGCGAGCCCGCGGCCCTCGTCGCGGCCATGGTCGCAAACCGCGCGGCCTACGCGGGCCTCGAGATCGTGCACATGGTGAGCCTTGGCCGGGCGGCCTACGCCCAGGGGGGCATGGAGGGCAGCTTCCGGCACAACGCCCTCTTCGTCGGCCCGCGGACGAGGGAGGCGGTGCGCGAGGGCAGGGCCGACTTCACGCCCTGCTTCTTCCACGAGATCCCGGAGCTCTTCTCGACGGCCCTTCCCCTCGACGCCGCCCTCGTCCAGGTCTCGCCCCCCGACAGGCACGGCTTCTGCAGCCTGGGCGTCTCGGTCGACTACACGAAGGCGGCCGTCGAGGGCGCCAAGCTCGTCATAGCCCAGGTCAACCCGCGGATGCCCCGGACGATGGGCGGGAGCTTCGTGCACGTCTCGCGCCTGGACCGGATCGTGGAGGCGAGCGAGGAGCTCCCCGAGCTCCCGCGCTCCGCGTTAGGCGATGTCGAAATGGCCATAGGGGAGCGCTGCGCGGCCCTCGTGCGCGACGGGGACTGCCTCCAGCTCGGCATCGGGGCCATCCCCGACGCGGTCCTCGCCTCCCTCAAGGGCAAGCGGGACCTGGGCATCCATTCCGAGATGATCTCCGACGGGGTCGTCGACCTCGTCGAGGCCGGGGTCGTCACCTGCTCGCGCAAGAGCCTGCACCCGGGCAAGATCGTCGCCACCTTCCTCATGGGGACGCGCCGGCTCTACGACTTCGTCGACGACAACCCCCTGGTGGAGCTCTACCCCGTCGACTACGTCAACGATCCCGCGGTGATCATGCGCAACGACAACCTGGTCTCGATCAATTCCTGCGTGCAGGTCGACCTCGCCGGCCAGGTCGCCTCGGAGACGGTGGGGCCGGCGCAGATCAGCGCCGTGGGCGGCCAGGTGGACTTCGTGCGCGGCGCGGCCATGAGCCGCGGCGGACGATCCATCATCGCCATGAGCGCGACAGCCAAGGGCGGGATCTCGAAGATCGTCGCCCGGCTCGACGAGGGGGCGGCGGTGACCACCTCGCGGAACGACGTCGACTACGTCGTCACCGAGCATGGAGTCGCCCGCCTCAAGGGCCTGACGCTGCGCCAGCGGGCCCGCGCCCTGATCGGCATAGCCGCCCCCGAGGCCCGGCCCGCCCTCCTCGAGGCCTGCAGCCGCCTCTTCCCGCGCGGCCTGGACTGAAGGCTCGGCGGGCTGCCCCGCGCGCGAGGGGCCGGTCCGTGGCGGGCCTCGCCGGAAGGCCCCTTGCGCTCCCCGGCCGGAGCGGCGCATCCTACGGCCTCGAGGGGGAGGCCATGCTCCGTTCCATCTGCGTCTACTGCGGCTCGAGCCTGGGCGATAAGCCCGAGTACGCCGAGGCCGCCCGGGCCTGCGGCCGCGAGATCGGGCGGCGGGGCCTGCGCCTGGTCTACGGGGGCGGGAACATCGGCACCATGGGCGAGCTCGCCCGGGCCGCCCTCGGGGCGGGAGCCGAGGTCCTCGGCGTCATCCCGCGCAGGCTCTACGAGCTCGTCGACCACGTCGAGCTGACCGAGCTCGTCGTGGCCGAGGACATGCACGAGCGCAAGGCCCGCATGGCCGAGGAGTCCGACGCCTTCATCGCCCTGCCCGGGGGCATCGGCACCTTCGAGGAGCTCTTCGAGGCCTGGACCTGGAGGCAGATCGGCTTCCACGCCAAGCCGGTGGGCCTCCTCGACGTGGCCGGCTTCTACCGCCCCCTGCTCGGCTTCCTCTCGAAGGTCTCGGAGGCGGGCTTCCTCAAGCCCGCGGCCCTCGCCGACCTCCTCGTGGAGGAGGATCCCGGCGCCCTCCTCGATGCCCTCGCGGCCAAGGGCCCCCCAGCCGAGCTGAAGCTCAAGGAACGGCGCTAGCCCGCGGCCCAGCCGGCTCGCCGCGGCGCGGCCCGCCGGCGAGCCGCGGCGCGGCTCGCCGCGATGCCCTCTATCCGCTATACTCGCACTCGTGAAATCACGCAAACCCAACATCCCTCCCGGCGCCCCCGGCCATCCCCGCGAAGGCGGCGCGGAATCCGGGAGCCGGGCTCGGCGCCCTGCGGAAGGGGGCTCCCGGCGCCCCGCCCAGGCCGCGCGGGGGCCGCGGCCCCCGTCGAGGGGAAGGATCGAGCTCCTCTACGAGGACGCCGAGCTCGTCGCCGTGGACAAGCCGGCCGGACTCCCCGTCATAGCCGGAGATGGCAGCAGGGCGAAGTGCCTCCTCGAGCTCGTGACCGCAGCCCTGCGGAGGAAGAATCCCAAGGCGAGGGCCGCCTTGGTCCACCGCATCGACCGGGACACCTCGGGCATCGTCGTCTTCGCGAAGAGCGGCGAGGCGAAGCGCCTCCTCATGGGCGATTGGGAGCGGCTCGTGACCGAGCGCCGCTACCTGGCCCTCGTCGAGGGCCGGATGGAGGGCGCCTCGGGCCGCCTCGACTCCTGGCTCGTCGAGGCGGGGCCGAGCAGGGTCCGCCTGGCCGAGGCCGGGGAGCGGGGGGCGAAGCGGGCGCTGACCCAGTGGAAGCTCCTCGCCTCCGCTCGGGGCTTCAGCCTCGTCGAGCTCGAGCTCGAGACCGGGAGGAGGCACCAGATCCGGGTCCAGCTGGCGGGCATCGGGCACCCGGTCGCGGGGGACGAGCGCTACGGGGCCCGGGGCGATCCCCTGGGCCGGCTGGGCCTCCACGCGGCGAGCATAGCCCTCGAGAATCCCGTATCGGGCACGGCGGTCAGGGTGGAAAGCCCCTGCCCCCCCGAGTTCCTCGCCCTCCTCGAGCTCCCGCCGGCCCGGGGAAGGCTCAGCGGCCGCGACGGGCCTCCCTCCGCTTCTCGGCCCGAAGCGCGAAGCGCCGCGCCTCGAGCTCGCGCTCCCGCAGCCGACGCGCGGCGCCGGACTCCTCCCTCGAAGCCTCGCGGGCCGCGGAGAGAGCCGCCCGGGAGCGCGAGGAAGGGCCGCGGGACATAGCGTTCCGGGCCTCCCTGAGGGCGCGCTTGGGATTGAGCCGGCGATCGCCCGGGGGCTCCTCGCCTCCTCGGCCGGGCTGTGCCCCGGGCCAGGGGCGCTCCGACCTGGGCATGAGATGATAGGAATGGAGCATGAAGGCGAGGAGCTCGGCGTTCGAGGGCTCGGCTCCGAAGACGTGGCGGGCCACGACGAGCTTCCCGGCCTCCTCGGACTCGAGGAGGCCGACCCAGAAGGGCCCTTCGAAATAGACGGTGAATACGGCGCGCATCGCGTTCCCCCGGGCGGACTACCCCCCGGCGGGGAACGGACGGCGCCGACGGCGCTGGCTACTGGACCGGGCCCTGGCGGGCCCGGCCTGCCGGACTACCTACCGGCACGTGTTTTCTTCCCAACCGAAAACTGAGTTTCTCAGCGATGATACCGGAGCGGCCGGCTCACGGCAAGCCGGGACGATGCGGCCTCGGCGAGGCGCGCGGCCCGCGCTAGGAGGCGAGAGAGCGGCCGCGCTGGCCGCCGGGACGCCGCTCGGGGGCGCCGGCAGGCCGCCTCCGGCCCGGGGCCGCGGCCTTGGGCTGGGCTGGGCGACGCTCGCCGCGCCCCTCGCCGCGGCGCGCGCCGCGCTGCTCGGCCTGGGGCCTGGCGGCCCGCTCTCCCTCGCGGGGGCCTCGCCTTCCCGGGGCGCCTCGCTCCCTCCCCTCGGGCCGCTCTCCCGCGGCTCGGGGCTCGAGCTTGGGAGCGCGGGCCGCCGCCTCGGAGGCGGAGGCGTAGACGGGCCCCGCGGCGATAGGGATGGGCTTCCTGAGGAGCTTCTCGATGGCCTTGAGCAGGGGCTTCTCCTCGGAGTCGCACAGGGCGACCGCCGAGCCCCGCGCGCCCGCGCGGGCCGTTCGGCCGATGCGGTGCACGTAGGTCTCGGGCACGTCGGGCAGCTCGTAGTTGTAGACGTGGGTCACGCCGTCGACGTCGATGCCCCGCGCGGCCAGGTCGGTGGCCACGAGGACGCGGATATCGCCGGAGCGGAAGCCCTCCATCGTGCGGGTGCGGTTGTTCTGGCTCTTGTTGGCATGGATGGCGGCGGCCGAGATGCCGGAGGCCTCGAGGCCCTTCACCAGGCGGTCGGCCCCGTGCTTCGTCCTCGTGAAGACGATGGCGCGGGTCGCCTCCTGGGCCTCGATGAGGGAGGCCAGGTAGGCTCGCTTGTCCCCCTTCTCGACGAAGGCCACGGCCTGGTCGATGAGCTCGACGGCGGGCTTCTCGGGAGCTATGGAGACGCGGACCGGGTCGCGGAGGGCCTTGCCGGCCAGGGAGGCGATGTCCTGGGGCATGGTCGCCGAGAACAGGAGGGTCTGCCGCTTGGCCGGGAGGAGGGCCATGATCTTCCGCACGTCGTGGATGAAGCCCATGTCGAGCATGCGGTCGGCCTCGTCGAGGACGACGATCTCGACCCCGTCGAGCTTGAGCTGGCCCTCGGAGTGGAGGTCGAGGAGGCGGCCGGGGGTCGCGATGAGGACGTCGACCCCGCGGCCCAGGGCCTGGACCTGGGGCCGCTTGCCGACGCCGCCGAAGATGCAGGCGTGGCTCGTGCGGGAGCCGCGGCCGTAGGCGCCGAAGCTCTCGTCGATCTGGGCGGCGAGCTCGCGGGTGGGGGCGACGACGAGGGCGCGGCAGCCCCGGGGCGCGGCCCGCCGCGGCGAGGCGGCGAGGAGCTGGATGATCGGCAGGGCGAAGGCGGCGGTCTTGCCCGTGCCGGTCTGGGCGCAGCCGAGGAGATCGCGGCCGGCGAGGACAGGGGGGATGGCCGCCGCCTGTATGGGAGTGGGATCCTCGTAGCCCTGGGCGGAGACCGCGGAAAGGAGGGTCTCGCTCAGGCCGAGGGAGGTGAAGTTGCTGTCGTTCATGAGTATCCTTGCATTCGGTAGTTAAGCAAAAGAGCTTATTCAATAATATAGCACAAAATGCAAGGACAAGCATAGTAGCGCATAAGCCGCGTTATAACGCAGGCAATATGCCAGCGTTCACGGTAGGTCGATGATTTCCTTGATTTTCAGGGGAGTATCGTAGTCGAAGTTGCTCCCCAGGAGCTGCGAGACCCGCTCAGCCCCCGCGCCCTCGAGGGAGGCGAGCCTCCCCGAGCGCAGGGAGGCGAGCAGCCTCCCCTGCTGTCCATCGACGGTCACCGTGAAGGCTGGCGTGGCTCCATAATTCCACTCCCATGAGCCGAGACGCTCCCGTACCGCATCGAAGCGAGCCCGGTCCCAGCCGGGGCCGGCCAGAAGCCCCTCGATGGGCAGGGGGGACGGTCCCCCGGCGACCTTCGTGGCGAGGGCGGCGGCGAGCTCCTCGACCTTGAGGCCGGGGAGGAGCTCGCCGAGGTTCGCCGGCCGGCCGGGCACGGAGGCCAGGGCCTTGGGGAGGGCCAGGGGAATCCCGCCCAAGGAGGAGGCCAGCCGCCCCAGGTCCGCGTTGACCAGGAGGGTCCCATGGTGGAGGACCCGGGCCGCTTCGAGCCGCCGGGCCGTGCCCGAGAGCTTCCGGCCCGCGAAAGGCGAGGGCTCGTCGACGAAGAGGCCGCCGCGGGGACCGGGGCTCGCCGTTATCCCGAGATCGCGGAGGGCCGCCGCGATGCTTCCCAGCTCAGCCTCGGGATCGTGGCGGGAGCGCGGCAGGAGGAGCGCCCAGTTCAGGTTGCCCTGGTCGTGGTAGACGGTCCCGCCACCCG
>Ga0209507_1000505_pt1 | contig 42797 bp, 45 predicted proteins | sample AD_UKC028_MetaG_FD_184414 | JGI IMG/M metagenome (GOLD analysis project Ga0209507, IMG submission 184414) | Active sludge microbial communities of municipal wastewater-treating anaerobic digesters from USA - AD_UKC028_MetaG (SPAdes) (version 2) | ecosystem: Engineered > Bioreactor > Anaerobic >...
AACGTGGTTTTTTTGCCCAGGTCTTTCTGGCCCTGATGATCTTCTGCGGCCTGGTCTGGATCTGGACGGTCGCTTTCATCGTCGGCTGGCCCTGGGAAAAGAGCGGCGACTGGCAACCTGAATTCCGCGTCGTCGCCGTCTGTGGCGACAAGGGCGACTTCTGCGGCATTCCCTACGGCGAGCTGGAAGACGCCAGGGCCAAGGGCCTCTTCAAGACCCTGGACCTGCCCGGCGATGCCGGTGATGTCATGGAAGAGCGCGGCTGGCTGCAATGGAAGCGGGTCAATGGCCTGATCGAGGCGAAGGCCTCGTCCTGGCACTTCCAGACCACCATCCGCTACAAGCTGGAAGACGGCAGCCCGGTGCTTGTCGAATACCAGGACGTCAGCGCCAGGGCCTTCTATTTCGGCATTGCCGCCGCGCTGCTCTCGCTGCTCGGCATCTATTTCCGCAAGTTCCGCCGCTGACTGTTGCGGTCGACGGCCTGAAACGGGTTATTTTCAGGCCGGCGGAACGCTTGCTCGCCGTTATGATCCGATAACACTCCAGATCATTCCGCCCCCAGATGCCCCATAACCTCAGCCTCATCACCACCATCGCCGCCGCCTTCGGGCTGGCGCTGATCTTCGGCTTTATCGCCGCCCGCCTGCGTATGCCGCCGCTGGTCGGCTACCTGCTGGCCGGGGTGATGATCGGCCCGGCGACACCCGGCTTCGTCGCCGACGTCGATCTGGCTGGGCAACTGGCCGAAATCGGCGTCATGCTGCTGATGTTCGGCGTCGGCCTGCATTTTTCGCTCGACGACCTGCTGGCGGTCAAGCGCATCGCCATTCCTGGCGCCATCGTCCAGATTGCCGTCGCCACCGCCATGGGCATGGGCGTCGCCACCTACTGGGGCTGGGCGCCCGGCGCCGCCCTGATCTTCGGCCTTGCCCTGTCGGTCGCCAGCACCGTCGTCCTGCTGCGCGCCCTGGAAGCGCGCGGCGTGCTCGATTCGATCAACGGGCGCATCGCCGTCGGCTGGCTGGTGGTCGAGGATCTGGTCATGGTCCTCGTCCTCGTCCTGCTGCCGCCGCTGGCCGGCCTGCTCGGTGGCCAGCCGGCGGGACTTGCCGCCGCCGCCCAGCAGGGTATCTGGATGACGCTGGGCATCACCTTCGCCAAGATCGCCGCCTTCATCGCCCTGATGCTGGTCGTCGGCGGCCGCCTGCTGCCGCGCCTGCTCTGGCTGGTGGCGCGCACCGGCTCGCGCGAACTGTTCACGCTGTGCGTCATCGCCGCCGCCCTCGGCGTCGCCTACGGTTCCGCCCACCTGTTCGGCGTTTCCTTCGCGCTCGGCGCCTTCTTCGCCGGCATGACCATTCGCGGATCGGAATTCAGCCACCGCGCCGCCGAGGAATCGCTGCCGCTGCGCGACGCCTTTGCGGTCCTCTTCTTCGTCTCTGTCGGCATGCTGTTCGACCCGCAGATCCTGATCGACGAGCCGCTCAAGGTGCTCGCCGTGAGCGCCATCATCCTGCTCGGCAAGACCATCGCCGCCGTCGCCCTCGTCCTCGCCTTCCGCTATCCGCTCAACACCGCGCTGACGGTCGGCGCCAGCCTGGCCCAGATCGGCGAATTTTCGTTCATCCTGGTCAGCCTCGGCCTCTCGCTCGGCCTGCTGCCGGCGGAAGGGAGCAGCCTGGTCGTGGCCGGGGCGCTGATTTCGATCGCCTGCAACGCGCTGATCTTCGCTGCCATCAACCCTCTCCAGACCTGGCTGCGCACCCACTCGGCGCTCGCCCGTCGCCTCGAACACGGTGCCGATCCGTTGGCCGAGCTGCCGATGAGCACCGATCAGGCGCACCTGACCGGCCAGGTCGTGCTGGTCGGCTACGGCCGCGTCGGCCAGCGCATCGCCGCCCTGCTCGCCGCCAAGGGTGTCAGCCATGTCGTCGTCGAACAGAACCGCGAGCAGGTCGAGAAGCTGCGCGCCAACAACATCCTGGCCGTCAGCGGCGATGCCACCGAACCGTCGGTGCTGATCCAGGCCCACATCGCCCGCGCCGGTATGCTGGTGATCGCCACGCCGGACGCCTTCGACGCGCGCAAGATGCTGGAAATCGCCCGCACCTTGAACCCGGCGATCGAGACGGTGCTGCGTACGCACAGTGAAGAAGAGGCCGAACTGCTGCAACGCGAGGAGGCCGGTGCCGTGTTCATGGGCAAACACGAACTGGCGCGCGGCATGGCGCAGCATGTCCTGGGGCGCATGGGGCTGGCCGGCGAACATCCGGCAAAACACTAAGCCTGTTGCGGTCGACGCCTGAAAAAGGTCGATTTTCAGGCGGCAGGCGATTCCAGACGGACCGGCATCAACCCGCGTAGCGCATTGCCGAGCCAGAAACCCTGCTGCAAATCCTCGGGCAACAGCACCGCTTCGCGGGCCCGGCCGCTGGCCAGCAATTCGGCGCGCAATACCCCCGGCAAGGCGCCGCTGCTCAACGGCGGCGTCAGCAAGCTGCCATCGCGTTCGACGAAAACGTTGCTGCGTGCCCCCTCGGCGACCTCCCCACGCTCATTGAGGAAGACCACATCGAATACCGGCGAATCGGCACCAAGGCCATGCAAGGTTTCGTCATAGAGTTGCCGCGCGGTGGTCTTGTGGCGCCGCAACGGGTCAGCCGAGTCGATCGTTGCCGTCGCCAGGCGCGCCAGACGCGGGAAGGCCGGCTCATCGCCCAGAGCGAAAACCTGAACATCGATCTCGCCCGCCTTGCCGAGGGTCAGGCGCACCCGCCAGGTGCCGCTGGCAGGCATGCCGTCCAGACGTTGCTGTAACAGCGCTTCGTCGCAGGCGAACCCGAACCACGTCGCCGAGCGCCACAGCCGCGCCAGGTGCCCGCTCAGGCGCGGATAACTCCCCGCCTCGCGACGCAGAGTTTCGATCAGCTTCAAGCCGGGATCGCAGTCGCGCAGGAAGCCTGCTTTCAGCAGGCATTCCTGCCACTCCGACGCTGCCGTGGAATCGGCCACGACGCCGCTGCCGATGCCCATCCGGCCGGTCCGGTCAGGCGCCAGCTCCAGCGTGCGGATGGCGACATTCAGACGGAAGTCGCCGCCCGGCGCGATCCAGCCGAAGGCCCCGGTGTAAAAGCCGCGCGGCTGGTCTTCAAGTTCCGCGATGATCTGCATGGCGCGGATTTTTGGCGCCCCGGTGATCGAACCACAGGGAAAGAGGGCTAACAAAATGTCACCGAGCGAGACCCCGGGCACATGCGCCGACACTTGCGACACCATCTGCCAGACGGTCGGATAATCCTCGACCGCGAACAACTCCTCGACCTGTACGCTGCCGCTCGCCGCCACGCGTCCTAGATCGTTGCGCAGAAGGTCCACGATCATCAGGTTCTCGGCCCGGTCCTTGAGCGATGCCTGCAAGCGCTCGGCCGGCTGCTCGCGAGCCAGCGTTCCCTTCATCGGCCGGGTGAGCACGCGCTCGCCGTTCTTTTCCAGAAACAGCTCGGGGGAAAGCGAGACGATGCCACCCTTGTCGTCGCCGAGAAAGCCGCCATAGCGGACCGGCTGCCGGGCGCGCAGCTCGGCATACAGGGCCGCCGGATGGCCGAACCACTCAAAATTCAGCGGGAAAGTGAAGTTGACCTGATAACAGTCGCCGGCCGAAATGTAGTCACGGATGCGGTCGACCGCAACAGCATGCCGTTTTTCATCGATGCCCGCGGCCAGCCCGCCTACCCCTGCCGGTTGTCCCGCGTCCTGCGCGGCCAGCCATTCCTCGGCTTCCGTGACATCCATGGCGATTCGCTGCCGGAAACGCCAGAAGCGGGCGAGCGGCCGGTCGGTCGGCGGCAACCAGTTGGCCGGCGCTGTTGCCGGCTCGAGCAGATAGCCCAACTCGAAGTCGAGCGCCGCGACGCTCCACAGGCCGTCTTCCGCAATTGCCGTCAGCGCGGCGCGCAGGCTGGCAAGATCGACGACTGCCAGGCAATCGAGCAGCCCGGCAAAACACCAAGCGGCAGGTTCGCCCTGCGGCGCCCGCCGATCTTCAAAAAATGCGTGGAACGCAGCGCTTATTTGCGCTTCAGGTAAAACTCGAAGACGCGATTCACTTCCTTCTGCTCGACCAGTTCATTGCCGGTCTGTTTGGCAAAAGCGGGGAAATCCTTGAGTGAACCGGGATCGGTCGCCTGCACCCGCAGCACCTTGCCGGTTTCCATTTCGGCCAGCGCCTTCTTGGTGCGCAGAATGGGCAGCGGGCAGTTGAGCCCCTTTACATCGAGGTCGCGATCAAATTCCATGGTCTGTTAGCCAATATGAGAACAGCCGATTTTACCCCTAATTCTGCCGCTCCTTCATTTCCTCGAGCTGGCGCTTTTTCATTTCGCGCAGACGCCCGTCGATCACCGACATCTCGTAGAAATTGGCGTCACCCGCCTGCTGCGCGAACTGCAGTTGCTCGATTGCCCCCGCCGTCTGTCCCTTAAGCACGGACATCTCGGCCAGCGCCAGATGCTGCTGCGAACGGCGGCCGAGACCGGCATACGACTCGGCGCGCATCTTGTAGAAACGCGCATCCTGCGGATAGTTGCGCAGCTGTTCGTCGGCAAACTTCAGCGCCTCGGAGAATTTTTTCCCGCCAATCAGGGCGCTGCCATAACCATAAAGCAACGCCAGATTGAGCGGATAACGCACCATCGCCTCGCGATAAAGCAGCAGCCCGGCCTCCCTTTCGCCCTGGGCGATTTTCACCTCGGCGAGCAGCCGGTCGACCATCGCCGCCGACATCTTCAGCTTGCGCACGGCCTGCAATTCCTTCTCCGCCGCCGCCCAGTCGCCCTTGCGCGCCAGAGCCACAGCCAGCCCATAGCGCGTAGCTGCCTCCGAAGAATATTTCTTGTCATGCAGCAGCGCCTCGAAATCCCTAACCGCATCAATCGGGCGCCCCTGCAAGGCGCGAACCCGGGCGCGCACCAACAGGAAATCCGCACTGTCGGCCACCTGACGGTAAGCCACTGGCTGCTCGCGGTTCTGCATGTCGGACAGGCGTTCGCCGGTCAGCGGGTGGGTTCGCAGGTAGGCCGTCGCATTGTTCTCGTAGAGCCGCGTCGACTGTTGCAGGCGCTCGAAGAAACCCGACATGCCGCGCACGTCGTACCCTGCCTTCTGCAGGGTGTCGAAGCCGAGGCGGTCGGACTCGCGTTCGAAATCCCGGGAAAACGCCAGTTGGGCAGAAATCGCCCCGGCCTGCGTGGCGGTGATCGCCGCACCGGCCGCCTGCGGGTTGGACCGGGCTGCCAAGAGTGCGAGGCCCATGGCGAGCATCGACGCCATCGACAGCTTCTTCGACTGAAAGACCTGGCGCGCGATGTGCCGTTGCGTCACATGGGAAATTTCATGTGCCAGCACCCCGGCCAGTTCCGATTCCGTCTGCGCCGAGAGGATCAGCCCGGTATGCACGCCGATGAAACCGCCGGGCATCGCGAAGGCATTGATGCTTGGATCGTCGATCGCAAAGAACTGGAAGCCCATGCCCGGATCGTCGCTGGCCGCAACCAGGCGACCGCCCAACTGGTTGAGGTAGGTCTCGATATCCGGATCATCGAGATACGATGGCTCGCGCCAGCGAATCTCATTCATGATCTGCTGGCCGATTTTCTTTTCCAACGCCAGCGACAACTCGTTGCTCGCCGCATCCCCCAGTTCGGGCAGGTCGGCGGCGCGCAACGGCTGAGCCATCAAGGCACAGGCCAGGACGCCGGCGAAGAAACGTTGGGAAACACGCATGGTGATATGATACCGCAGGCCACTGCCCCACCCACCGCACGGGGCGTAACCAAGCGTAACGAATCGTGACAGATCAAACACTTACCCATTTCGACGCCACCGGCCAGGCCCATATGGTCGACGTCGGCAGCAAGGCTGAAACCGCCCGCGTTGCCCGTGCTACCGGCAGCATTTTCATGAAGCCGGAAACCCTGGCGCTGATCCGCTCGGGCTCGGCAAAAAAAGGGGACGTTCTGGGCATCGCCCGCATCGCCGCCATCCAGGCCTCGAAGCGGACCGGCGACCTGATCCCGCTCTGCCACCCGATCGCGCTGACCCGCGTCACCGCAGATTTCGCAATCGATACCGAACGCAATGCGGTGCACTGCCAAGTCACCGCCGAATGCTTCGGCCGTACCGGCGTCGAGATGGAGGCGCTGACCGCAACCTCGGTCGGCCTGCTGACCATTTATGACATGTGCAAGGCTGTCGACCGCGGCATGCGCATCGACAACCTCCGCCTGCTCGAAAAGTCGGGCGGCAAATCGGGCCACTGGGTGGCCGGATAAACCAGTCCAACCTGCAACGCCGAAAAAAACATGAATGAATTACGTCGCAAACTGCTGAAGGGCGGCAGTACCACCGCCCTGCTCGCGCCGTGGATCGGCACCGGCCTGCTGTTGCCGGGAAGGGTCCTGGCCGCCGAATGGAACAAGACCGCTTTCACCGCCCTCAACGTCGGCGAAGCACTCAAGGCCTGGGGCGCTGCAAATGCCGCCGAATCGCGCGACATTGTCATCATCGCGCCGGAAATTGCCGAGAACGGTGCCAAGGTGGAAATCGATGTCACCAGCCAGGTTCCGGCCACGCGCAGCATCGCCGTCTTTGCCGACCGGAATCCGATGCCGCTTTGTGCCGCCATCGACTTCTCCGGCGGCGCCCTGCCCTATTGCCGGGTTCAGATCAAACTCGCCGAATCGACGCGCGTCAGGGCAGTGATCAAGGGGGCGGACGGCAAGACCTACGTGGCATTCCGCGAAATCAAGGTCACCCTCGGCGGGTGCGGAGGATAAACATGGCCGACACGATCAAGATCCGCGCCCAGCTTCAGGGTGAAATTGCCGATATCCGTGTCCTGATGCAGCATCCGATGGAAACCGGGCAGCGCAAGGATGAAAGGGGGGAGACTCTGCCGGCCAACTTCATCCAGACCTTTTCCGTTCTCCATAACGGAAAACCACTGATCGACGGCCAGTTGAACACTTCAGTTTCAAAGAATCCGTTGTTCGCCTTCAAGGCCAAGGGTATCAGGCCGGGTGACAAGCTGACGGTGGCGTGGAAGGACAATCTGGGCGACAAGCGCCAGGATGAATTGACCGTCGCGTAAATAAAAAAAGCCCGTCTGATGCCAGACGGGCTTTAACGCATTGCTTATCCGTCGCTTAGGTGCTCTGGATGTTGGACGCCTGCTTGCCCTTGGGGCCTTGCACGACATCGAAGGAAACTTTTTGACCTTCCTTCAGAGTCTTGAAACCATTCATGTTGATGGCGGAAAAGTGTGCGAAAAGATCTTCGCTGCCATCATCAGGAGTGATAAAGCCAAAACCCTTGGAATCATTGAACCACTTGACAGTACCGATTGCCATGTTTGCTACTTTCTTACAAAAAACTAGAAATTTGCGGGTCTCCCCGACTCCCTGTCCGAGCTCAACGCCTTGGTGCGCATGGCAGCCTTGATGCGACGTGAATTCAAACACAAGCGCTTTCTACCCCCGCCGTGGAATCGCGTCAACAAGTTTCAATGACGCAGCGCAGCATATGCCGCGTGAAAAACTGCACTTTCCGGGGGTTTTTGGTGTCAAGCGGTAGTTGCACAATGAAATGGACTGTATAGAATCTGTCTCATGGCTACGAAATCCCAGGAAGGGAGTCTGCTGGAAGCACAACGTGCCAAGGCGACGCCTCCAAAGATGTACAAGGTGCTGCTGCTGAACGACGATTACACGCCAATGGAATTTGTAATCGCCGTACTCCAGCGTTTTTTTGCCATGGATACTGAACAAGCGACGCGAATCATGCTCAAAGTTCACAACGAAGGTCGCGGTGTTTGCGGGGTTTTCCCGCGGGACATCGCTGCGACCAAGGTTGAACAGGTCAGCGCATTCGCTCGCCAACACCAGCATCCACTCGCGTGCGTCATGGAGGAAAACTGATGATTGCCCAGGAACTCGAAGTTAGTCTGCACATGGCTTTTGTCGAAGCTAGACAGAAGCGCCACGAGTTCATCACGGTGGAGCATCTGCTCCTGGCGTTGATCGACAACCCGTCGGCAGCGGATGCCTTGCGCGCCTGCGGCGGCAAGCCTGATGCACTGCGCAAGGACTTGACCAATTTCATCAACGAGCACACGCCCATCGTTTCGGGCGAGGATGACATCGATACCCAGCCAACGCTCGGTTTCCAGCGCGTCATCCAGCGCGCCATCCTGCACGTCCAGTCTTCCGGCAAGAAGGAAGTCAATGGCGCCAACGTGCTGGTCGCCATCTATGGCGAGAAGGACTCGCACGCGGTCTACTTCCTGCAGAAACAGGGAATCACCCGTCTGGATGTCGTGAATTACATCTCGCACGGCATCAGCAAGGTGCCGCAGCCGAAGACGCCGACCGAGGGCGAAGTGGAAACCGAGGGCGAACGCGAGCAGGCCGGGCCGCTGGAGCAGTACACGATCAACCTCAACGCACTGGCGTTGCAAGGCAAGATCGATCCGCTGATCGGCCGCGACAAGGAACTGGAGCGCGTCATCCAGACCCTGTGCCGCCGGCGCAAGAACAACCCGCTGCTGGTTGGCGAAGCCGGGGTCGGCAAGACGGCCATTGCCGAAGGCCTGGCCCGGCGGATTGTTGAAGGCGACGTCCCGGAGATTCTCGCCAAGGCCAACGTCTACTCGCTGGACATGGGATCCCTGCTCGCCGGCACCAAGTACCGCGGCGACTTCGAGCAGCGCCTGAAAGGGGTCATCAAGCAGTTGGGCGACAACCCCAACGCCATCCTGTTCATCGACGAGATCCATACTTTGATCGGTGCCGGTTCCGCCTCCGGCGGCACGCTCGATGCCTCCAACCTGCTCAAGCCGGCACTCTCTTCCGGCCAGTTGAAGTGTATCGGCGCCACCACCTACACTGAATTCCGCGGCATTTTCGAGAAGGACAGCGCGCTCTCCCGGCGCTTCCAGAAGATAGACGTCAATGAACCCTCGGTCGCCGAAACCGTGGAAATCCTCAAGGGACTGAAAAGCCGCTTCGAAGCGCACCACGGCATCAAGTACTCGGCCACGGCGATTTCGTCGGCGGCCGAGCTTGCAGCCCGCTACATCACCGACCGCCATCTGCCGGACAAGGCGATCGACGTCATCGACGAGGCCGGTGCCGCGCAGCGCATCCTACCCAAGTCGAAGCAGAAGAAGGTCATCAACAAGACCGACATCGAGGAAGTCATCGCCAAGATCGCCCGCATCCCGTCGCAGCATGTGTCGCTGGACGACCGCGGCGCCCTGAAGAACCTCGACCGCGATCTGAAGGCAGTCGTCTTTGGCCAGGACAAGGCGATCGACGCGCTGGCCAGGGCAATCAAGATGGCGCGTTCCGGCCTCGGAAACCCGGGCAAGCCGATCGGCTCCTTCCTGTTCAGTGGCCCGACCGGCGTCGGCAAGACCGAAGTCGCCAAGCAGCTGGCCTACGCCCTCGGCATCGAATTGCAGCGGTTCGACATGTCGGAATACATGGAACGCCATGCGGTTTCCCGCCTGATCGGCGCCCCGCCGGGCTATGTCGGTTTCGACCAGGGTGGCTTGCTGACCGAAGCGATCACCAAGAAGCCCTACACAGTCCTGCTGCTGGATGAGATCGAGAAGGCGCACCCGGACATCTTCAACATCCTGTTGCAGGTGATGGACCATGGCACGCTGACCGACAACAACGGGCGCAAGGCGGATTTCCGCAACGTGGTCATCATCATGACGACCAACGCCGGCGCCGCCGACCTGCAGAAATCGAGCATGGGCTTCACCAGCTCGAAGCAGACCGGCGACGAGTTGGCCGAGATCAAGCGGCTGTTCACGCCGGAATTCCGCAACCGGCTGGATGCGACCATCTCCTTCGCGCCGCTCGATCACGAAGTCATCCTGCGCGTCGTCGACAAGTTCCTGATGCAGCTCGAGGAACAATTGCACGAGAAGAAGGTGGAAGCGCACTTCAGCGAGGCGGTCAAGGAAATGCTCGCCGAGAAGGGCTTCGACCCGCTGATGGGCGCCCGCCCGATGTCCCGCCTGATTCAGGACGTCATCCGCTCGGCGCTTGCCGACGAACTGCTGTTCGGCCGCCTGGCCAGCGGCGGGCATGTTACGGTCGACCTCGATAAAGAGGGCAAAATCAAGCTCGATTTTGCGGAAGAAAAATCCGAAGCCGTCGTTTAAACTTCATTCCACATTCCAACAAGCCATGCGATGCATGGCTTTTTTTCTGCCAGGGAGCCCTCAATGACCTTCAAAACCCCCGACCTTTGCGATGAATTCGAAGCCGAACTCGGCAAGACCGTGCGCGTCGTCGCCCCGATGTTCCAGCGCTACGGCAGCCGCAGCAGCTTTTCCGGCGAGATCGTCACGCTGAAAATATTCGAGGACAACTCGCTGGTCCGTGAAGCCTTCGGCGAAAACGGTAGGGGCAAGGTGCTGGTCATCGACGGTGGCGGTTCGCTGCGCTGCGCGCTGGTCGGCGACCAGCTGGCCATCCTGGCCCGGAAAAACGGCTGGGAAGGCGTCGTCGTCTATGGCTGCATCCGCGATTCCGGCGATATCAACGGCATCGACATCGGCATCCGCGCACTGAACACCCATCCGCAGAAAAGCATCAAGAAGGGTGTCGGCGACCGCGACATCGCCGTCACTTTTGGCGGCGTCACCTTCAATCCGGGCGAATATCTTTATGCCGACGAGGATGGGGTGCTGGTCAGCAGCAAGACTTTGTGCTGACGCAACGCAAATTCGTTTCACAAACGCAAACGACGTTTTGCATCGTGAAAAATTGTTTTCAATACTTTGTTTTTAATTGATAAAATTTTGTCTTATGTCTTATATAAGACTGTTGCTGCTGCGCAAAAATAGCTCTATACTTTTTCCATCGCTCAGGCAAAATAGTCTAGGCATAAAGTAGTAACTCCAAACCCTACCCTTTGAGGAATTCACAATGAGCACTCGCGAACAGCAAATCGCCGCCCTGGAAAAAGACTGGGCTGAAAACCCCCGCTGGAAAGGCATCAAGCGCGGTTACTCCGCTGCTGACGTCGTCCGCCTGCGCGGTTCTTTCCAGGTCGAGCATACCCTTGCCCGCCGCGGCGCCGAAAAGCTGTGGGAGCTAGTCAACAACACCCCCTACGTCAACTGCCTTGGCGCCCTGACCGGCGGCCAAGCCGTTCAGCAAGCCAAGGCCGGCATCAAGGCGATCTACCTGTCCGGTTGGCAAGTTGCCGCTGACAACAACGAATACGCCGCCATGTACCCGGACCAGTCGCTGTATCCGGTTGACTCCGTGCCGAAGGTTGTCGAGCGCATCAACAATGCCTTCAACCGTGCCGACGAAATCCAGTGGTCCAAGAACATCAACGCCGGTGATGCTGGCCACGTCGAATACCACCTGCCGATCGTTGCTGACGCTGAAGCCGGTTTCGGCGGCGTGCTCAACGCCTACGAACTGATGAAGGCCATGATCCGCGCTGGCGCTGCCGGCGTGCATTGGGAAGACCAACTGGCTTCCGTCAAGAAGTGCGGCCACATGGGCGGCAAGGTTCTGGTTCCGACCACCGAAGCTATCCAGAAGCTGATCGCTGCCCGTATGGCTGCCGACGTCTATGGCGTGCCGACCCTGGTCATCGCCCGTACCGATGCTGAAGCGGCTGACCTGCTGACCTCCGACTACGACGAGAACGACAAGCCGTTCCTGACCGGCGAGCGCACCGCCGAAGGTTTCTACAAGACCAAGAAGGGTCTGGACCAGGCCATCTCCCGCGCCATCGCTTACGCCGACTACGCCGACCTGGTGTGGTGCGAAACCGGCACGCCGGATCTGGAATTTGCCCGCAAGTTCGCCGAAGCCGTGCATAAGGTTCACCCGGGCAAGATGCTGGCCTACAACTGCTCGCCTTCCTTCAACTGGAAGAAGAACCTCGACGACGCGACCATTGCCAAGTTCCAGAAGGAACTCGGCGCCATGGGCTACAAGTACCAGTTCATCACCCTGGCTGGCATCCACAACATGTGGTACCACATGTTCGACCTGGCCCAGGACTACGCCAAGCGCGGCATGTCGGCCTACGTCGAGAAGGTTCAGGAGCCGGAATTCGCTGCCCGCGACCGTGGCTACACATTCGTCTCGCACCAGCAGGAAGTCGGTACTGGTTACTTCGACGACGTCACCACCGTCATCCAGGGCGGCAAGTCCAGCGTTACCGCGCTGACCGGCTCGACCGAAGAAGAACAGTTCCACTAAGAAGCCTACCGCTTTGAATCGCTGCCAGACCCGGCGGCACGAGGCCGGCGCTCACAAGGCGCCGGCCTTATTCATTGATGCGCACCGAATCCATTGCAGCACAATGGATTCCATCTTCCATCGAAATCAAACAGAGTGGCTGGCTAGCACTGGGCTAGCAGAAAACAAGAAAAGAACAACTTTCGATAGGCACAAAAGCAAAGGCCCCGCCTTTCGGCATGGGCCAATGGTTACTGCGCCAACTTACTCTAAAGAGGATTATTCCGACACGAATATGATCAGAAATTCGTCAAGGTATTATCCGCGGCGCGCTTCGATTTCAGAGTGTCACTAACTATCTCGCGCAGATGAAACTCCACATCGTATTCATCATCTGGGTCAATTGATGAAATGACTGGTGGCGCTCCATGACGCACTCTCAGATCCCGTGCGAGCTTAAGTGCCACTAGCCCAAGCCTGCCAAATCTTACGCTGCGCTCGATGTAAAACTCCTCATAGTATGGGGGGCCTGCAATATATTCAGTTACCCCATCCAGATAAGCGTGGGCTCGATGCACCAGGTGTGGCAACTCGAGTACTCGCAGCAGCAAATCCTTTGGTATCAGACGCCATTCATAAGCTGAGTAGTCAATTTCGAACTCAGGCGTGCAGTGGCGTGAAATGTACTCTTCTTGACCATGACTTTGAATCTGCGGCTCACCATGATCAGACCCAGCAAGGGCACAGCGGGCAGAAAAATCCTCAAGATCTGCGGCTAAGCGAATGGCCACGAACGTCCTCTGCTCCCCGTCCTTTAGTCTCTGGACGAAAAAATCTCTACCAAACGACAAGGCCGCGCCCAACAATGCGGCGGTGGCGCCAATGGTAGCGGCAATAATGGGGACGAATGCAGTGTCCTCGCTCATTAGATTTGGCTATATTCAAGAAATAGTGGGATGAGAAAGTCAACCCATTGATTTATTGTGCGTTATACGTATAGCATCTCCCGAAGAACAAAAACGGAGCTTTCGTATGACGCCAAGGGAACTGAAACGGATGATGGCCGCCGTGGCGGCCCTTTCCGCCGACGAGATCGAGACGGTCAAAAAAGCCCTCTCCGTCCGCGAGGGGCAGGTGGTGAAATCGGCCGTCGAACAGGCTCGCATGGCGAGCGTGAGGGCGTGTCCACACTGCGGCAGCGTTCGGTTCGTGAAGGACGGCCACGCGAACGGCCGGCAGCGTTTCCGCTGCCGGGAAACGGGTTGCGCAAGGACCTTCAACGCCCTGACCGGCACTCCGCTGGCCCGCCTGCACATGCCGGAGAAGCACTTGGAGAACGCGAGGCTCATGGCCGCCGGCCTAAGCGTCCGCGTGACGGCCGAGCGGCTGGGCGTCAGCGTCCCCACCGCGTTCAAGTGGAGGCACCGCTTCCTCCAAGCCCCGCTGAACCAGCAGCCCGGGACCCTGTCCGGCCTCGTGGAGACCGACGAAACCTACATCCTCGAATCGTTCAAGGGCCAGCGTGGCGGCCTGCCCCGCCCGCCGAAGAAACGCGGGACGCCCGGCAGGACACGCGGCCTCGGCCCCGACCAGATTCCCGTTCTGGTGGCTCGGGAGCGCGAAATGAAGGGAACGCTCACGGCCCGGATTCCGACCCGTTCGGCGGCGTCCATCGCTCCGGTGCTGGCCGGCAGGGTCGTCCCCGACGCCGTGCTGGTCTCCGATTCCGCCAAGGCATACCGCAAGGTGGCCAAGGCCCTCAACGTGAGCCTGATGCAGGTTCCCGCGAACGCCAAGCACAAGACGCAGGGGACCCTGCACATCAACAACGCGAACGCCTATTGCAGCCGGCTGGACGGATGGCTGGACCGGTTCCACGGCGTGGCGACCAAGAACATCCCGAACTATCTGGCATGGCACCGCATCATCGACCGCGAAGGCAATGGGCTTTCCGCTAAGCGGTTTTTGGAGGCGGCCATCGGGTAGCGGCTTCGCTGCCGGTCAGCCTTTCGGCTTGGGGAAGTCTTTCAGGCAGCACCGCCCGGACGGATTGCTGGTCTCGCAGGAGCAGCGTCCCGCCTTGGTCTGCTCCACCACGAAATCTCTGATGGACGGGTCTTTGTCGAAGTCGGCCCTGCTTACGCCGAAACAGTGGCACAGCAGGGAATCCCCGTCCCGCTCCTTCGCTCCGGCCCGCGTCCTCAACATGGACTTGGGGACAACCGAGCCATCGTCTCCGAAATAGACGGCATCGCAGTCGGGATCGTCGCAGAAGTAGAACCGTTCGGCGGTCGGCGTCCAGTTCCACGGCTCCTTGATGTGGTGGGCGACGGTCCGCGTCGGGACCTCCGCGCACTCGGTCCCATTGATGGGACAGCGGCGTTTTTGCGGATGCTTTGCGTCGCACCCGGACGATGAACAGCAGTCGCCCATTCCCCACCTCGAACTGAATCAACGGACGGATTATCTCTCCGATTCCGTCGAAATCTGACGGTTGCCTGAATGACTCATCACACTATTTCTTGAATATAGCCTTAGATTTTCACCCCAGTCAGGTCCTCGATCTGCTTCTTGATGAAGCCCTTGGCCAGATCCTTCAGTAAATCAACGGTGAATCCGCCGGCAGCCTCGGCGCCCTTCTTGGTCTTGGCCCAAACCTCCGGGCTACGGACTGAGTCGACGAAATCGTGACCAGCCCATGACAGACGATCAAAAAGCACCTCGGCTCCAAAGCCGGCTTCAAACGTTCGAATCAGCTGTGCTTCTTCGATCAATTGGAGGTGATATGCAACCTCATCCTTGCCGTAGGCATCAATTGCCAATATGCCTTCGCCAGGGGTGAGTTGATGAACACCACCAGGCGACTCCGGCAGCGCCTCAAGCACAAGCATCAAATCACGAATCAGATCCATATCACGGCGCATAGATCACCCTCACTTCAGCACCTCCCGGTTGATCTTCTTACTCATCGAATTTCGCGAGACCTCTTACGCCAGTCCCAAGGTGGAATCGGGTCTTGGTCGTGCCAAAGCCCTACGCGCCTTGCCCTCGCCTGCTGCTCAGCCTGATCGTAGAGGCGCTGATCGGCCGGCGATTGCTCCTTCCGGTACTTCTCGTACCACCAAGCCATCCCGGCCCGAATCTGCTCAAGGTTTGTGTCGACGCCGCTGACCAATATCTTGCCGACCGTTCGGCCGTAGCGATCAAGCTTGTTCCACTCGACGGTGACCTGCTTGTTGAAAACCAGGTCTGACAGGTGCTGTTTCGAGCGCTCGCCGAAGGGCTGCTTCTTCTCGGGGGCATCAATACCGGCCAGGCGGATTTTGTGCTGCTGGTTGGCAGCATCGAGAATAGTGATGGTGTCGCCATCGGCAATGCCAACTACGCGACCGCTCAAGGTCTCAGCATGAGCCGAAAACGCCAACAAGAGGAGAAGTGCAAAGCGGATCAAAATCGGTTCGGTTCGCGGGCTGGCTGGGCTGCCCAGTAAATGACGACAATCCACCCGACAACCGGAATCAGGTACAGCAACTGCCACCAACCGCTCTTGTTAATGTCGTGAAGGCGCCGGGCACCAACCGCCAGACTAGGTAGCGCAAGCGCCAAACTGACCAAGTTGGAAAGCGTCTCATTGACCATTCCAGCGCCTACTATCAGCAAGAGACAGAACAGTTCAAACCACCAGAATTCCGAACGGCCAGCACGCCCCGAAAATTCCGCGTACTTGGAAAAGCAAGTCTTGATCGATTCGCCGAAGGTCATTTGTGGCTATTGTCGTGATTAAAATGACACGACTGTACCGGATACATTGCATTTTGCATAACCGGAATCGCGAGATTGAAGCAGTGCACCACTTCAATACGCTACGGCCGACCTTCTCGGCCAGTTCTAGGTTACAGGCCCGCCGTCGATCAGTTCCGCAGCCGGTGGTGCCAACAACTCCGCTGCTTCGGCGACGTCACCCTGTAGCCACTGCTCAACATTGCCCTGCTCAATCGCCACGACGCTCCGTTTGTCCTGCCGATCAGGCGGCAACTTTGGATCTGGCTTGTGCATCCGGCTCATGAGTGGGTGGCTGTCGGCATTGACCGTCAGCATCGTGTAGCTCGCCACGATTTCCCCGGTCGCCCGATTGGGCCATGTGTTCCAGAGTCCTGCCAGCCCCCAGGGCTGGCCATCGGCTCGTCGAAACCGCCACCACACATTCTTTCCGGTCTCCCAACATGGCTCGTCGAATGAAACAGCCGGGATGATGCAGCGTTGACCAAGGCGCCAAGCGTCTTTGAAGGTTGGTTTGCCGGCTGCCTCTTCGGAACGGCAGTTCTGCGTTGAGTATTTGAGCGTGGGGGTGTTGGACCAAGTAGGGATCAGCCCCCAGGTGCCGACGATCAGATCAAGTTGGCCGGAAGTGTCAAGACGCAGGAACGGCCCAAGCGCCCTCGGGAATACATCACGCGCCCACTTTGGCTGATTGCGGCGGCGAATTTCCCAGGCGCGCTCGATGGCGGCCTGGTCGGGAGAAATGTAACGGGTGCACATGGCGCCAATTTAGCTGGTCGTTGTTTGAGTGTCCAACGCTGGCATTTCAACAACCCACCATCCCTGTTTGTATTCCCACCGACCCCCTTCTGGGGTGGCGTGAATCTGCCAACCAACGAGCAAAAATCCCTTCGCAGTCATGCTGACGAGAACCGGATCGAACAGGGGATTTAGTTGCGAAGGGTGATAGCTGATGGTCGGATGCTTGAGGTACGCAACCCGCAATGCTCGGTTCTCCGCGTTGCCTTCGCGCCAGTCTTGGATCAGCAACTGCCCAGGCTTTGGGGCCGCAGCCAGCACTTCAGCACGGGTTAGTTTTACCCCTTGGCGGTGTGTTTCGGTGACTTGAAAAAGCATGGCCTGAATATACTGTGCAAACCACTGTATATGTCTAGCCCCCCGGCGACCCAGGTTACCTTCTACACCTTGCCGTCGACCTCACAGCTTATCCTGTTGCGATGTTGCATGCCGATCACTCGGCGCCATCCTTCAGCACGTCCCTATCGATCTTCTCTGCCGGCACCAGGGAGCCGCAGCAGGGGCAGGATGCCAATACTCCTTTAGCCTCTTCCCGCTTGATCGCCGCATAAAGCGTGGTCGGCGTGATTCCCGCCTCCTTCGCTGCAGCGTAAGGCGTCATTCCTTTTTCCCGCATCAGTCGCAGGGCGTCTTGCGTCTTGCTCATTTCCAAGTCCATTTGTTTCCTCGCTCTAATGTAGTGCTCTATACAGTGCTTGACAATACACTATAGCGTACTCTATATTGCACTTAACAGGAAACAAAACGCTCTTTCAAAACCAGCAGGATCAAAGCCAGAACACCCGCCACCTCTGGCGTAGCCAATGCACACCGCGAGTGCAGCTAGAACGAGGGGGCTTTGACGGAGACCAGACTACCGCGAGTGTCTGGGTGTGAAAACTTCGGGCAGTGCCGTAAGGCTCACCGGGCTGAGACGACAACGATCCGTTACTTCACACAAAAGCGAACGCCCCGAGGACGGCAATCCTTGGGGCGCTCTGACCAAAACCGATCATACGGAGATCAATCATGGCTAAGACCAATTCTACCGCCTGCGCCGCTGCACTCACCCAAAAGCAGATTGTGCGCACGGTCGACAAGCTCGCTGCCCTCAAGGCACAAATCGCCAACCTCGAACTGGAAGCCGACAACCTGGCGGACCTGCTGAAGTACCAGGGCGAAGGTGTCTATTTCGGCAACATGCACAAATTCATGGTGGCCACCGTGACCGGCCAGCGCCTCGATACACGGCTGGCGCAAACCTTCTTAACACCCACGCAACTTGTGGAATGTATGAAGAGCACCAGCACCACCACCGGCCGGCTTTACGCCCTTTGATCACCATGCCGCCAGTCAGCACAACGGCGGCAACCCTTGAGGACATGAACATGAACGAACGCATGAGATTCAACCCGGCCAAGGCAGCAGATGACGGCACGCAAGATGCACACGCCCTGATTACTGCGCTGTGTAACCTGTGGGATGACGAGGACGAAGCTCTCTCGAATGATGCAGACGGAAAACAGTCCGCTGCCCTGCTCAATGATGCTCTGTCCGGAATCATCGGATTAGCAGTCGAGAACCGTATCGAGGAATCCCAGGCACGGCTGGAAGCATTCAGCCGGATCATCGGCCCAGCGCTCTACCTTGCAGGCGAGGGCTTGCACCACCTAGAAACGAAGCTGCCCATCGTTGAAAGCAAAGGAGGCGAACTGTGAGCACCGAACGTATCGCCGGCGCAAAGGAATGCATCGCAGCCTTGGTCAAGCTGGAACAATCAGCCAGTAACCTTCCGGAAACCGCCAACGATGGCGCCGTATTTTCGTCCATTCAATCCGGCGCTGCCGAATCCCTGGCTTCCCTGTTCGGTCCGCTGACACCGCGCCAGGAAGGGGCACTCCGAACCTTGGCCGAATACATTCACAGCAACATGACATCGGGCCGACCACTTCTGGAACGATGGACGCCCTTTGTAGCGGATACACCGGATGAAATAGCGGCATGGATTGAAGAGGTAAATTCTTCTGACTAAACAATAGCTACTGAATCGCAGGACACCTACCCCACCCCGCCACCCGAGGCGGGTTTGTATTTGATGGACTAGAGGAATTGTATGAGCAGCCATAGATGATTTGTAATTACGGATTCTGAAAATTGAATTTAACTACTTGTAAAGCAGTGCCTTGGGAGGCATCCTGTGTACTTCTTTGATGCCTGAATTTGTAATTACATGAACCCACGCTTTGTTGATTCCCCCCTGCGGATTGTTTCGCCGAGCTTCGACTCGCCATTGACTGACGTGGTTATTGCGCTTGACCACCTCCGCCGATTGCGACTGGCTGGAAACACACCAGTTGCCGTATTTCATCAACTCAAAGATATTTTTCACATGCTTGAAAGCTTGGGTTCGGCACGCATTGAGGGGAATCACACGACCCTGGCCGATTACATCGAGAGCAAGATTGATTCACCAGCCAACCCAAGCGAGCAGATCCAAGAGGTTGGGAATATTGAACGTGCAATGGATTACGTCGAAGAGTCCATTCAGGCAAATGGCCACATATCCGAGCAATTTATCCGAGAACTTCATCACCTTACAGTGAGCGGATTGATACGAGAGGGTGACAACACACCTGGGCAATATCGGGCTGGCAATGTGCAAATAGGAGGGGCTGAGCATCTGCCTCCTGATTCCGCCTTGGTCCCCATGCTCATGCAAGAACTGGCTGACTTCATCAATCGAGACGATGCGCCAAAGTATGACTTGCTAAAGATGGCCACAGCCCATCACCGTTTCTGCTGGATACACCCATTCGGCAATGGCAATGGCCGGACAGTGCGCCTGTTAAGCTATGCCATGCTTATTAAGTACGGGTTCAACGTGCAGGCTGGCGGCCGGGTGTTGAATCCAACGGCTGTCTTCTGCAATGACCGAAATGCCTATTACAACATGCTTGCAGCAGCCGATACCGGCACAGATGAGGGCTTGGAAACTTGGTGCCTGTACGTTTTGGGGGGAATTCGTGATGAGTTGCAGAAAGTCGACCGAATTACCCAATACGACTATCTTCAGGAAAGAATATTGCGACCCGCACTGGCTTACGGGAAGTCTCGGCAGCAATTTACTGAGCAGGAAGAAGCTGTTCTTTCGATGGCAATCAGCAAGGGTACGTTCAAGGCTGTTGACGTTGATGCCGTGCTTCCTAATTTAACGCAGAGGCAGCGCACATACTTGATAACCAAGCTAGTCGGTCAGCACATGATTCGCCCGGTGACTGAGGGTAGTCGAACCTACACAATCAGCTTCACGAATAGCTATTTGCTGAGAAGCGTAATCCATGCACTTGAAGCTGAGGGATTTATTCAGCCAATGGTTAAGGCTGGGTAGGGCAAGTAAACGATTGCTCTACGGCGCCGTTCGGTGTGGCCTGTAATTCTAAATTGATCAATCAATCGTTGGCAGTATCAGACCCGCCCCCGAGGCGGGTTTTTGTTGCCTGGTTGAACTATAGCAATGTCAGAGAAATGACAGAATGGTGTGGATAATCTAGCTTGGCTTTGATTTTGCAACTCCTCCAGAAGCCCTTAGCCCCACCGCTACTGCCGTGGGGTTTTCTTTGGGCTGGTGCTTCAGCCGCCCTGTCGATCCTCAATTGCTTGCCCCGCCCGGGATGGATATGATGATTGGAATTTCACACACTGGACCGCATCGACAAATATGCGACAAGCCATAACTTTGCCAGGCTCCCGTGGAATGGAATGCTACTCACGCCTGGGACTCCTGTGAAATGAAAGACCTATTGCTCATCCTGTTCTGGGCTGGCATCGCGTGGCTGGTCTGGCGAGCAATCCAACACAAGCCAACGCCCGTCCCCCGGCCCAGCGAACCAACACCACCCGAAGACCCGCAAGCTCGCCACCTGCGGAACACACTCGACTTCGCCAAAACCCAGCACAAAATCATGGCCAAGAAGCAACGCGAACTGGACGCCTGGCAACAAGCATATGGTCACGCACGGGCTGGAGAATTGGACCAACTCAGCGGCACTGAATTTGAGACATTTCTCGCGGGTCTGTTTCGTACCCAAGGCTATTTGGCGGAACTTACGCCAACGACGGGTGATTACGGCGCTGATCTTATTCTGGCCAAGGACGGCAAACGTATTGCTGTGCAAGCCAAGCGCTACGTGGGCAGCGTCGGCGTCTCCGCTGTGCAAGAGGCATTGTCGGGACAAGCCTATTACCAATGCGACATGGCCTGGGTCATTACCACTGGCGCGTTCACCACGAATGCGCTGGAGCTTGCAAAAAAATCCGGCGTCAAATTGATTGGCCGTAACGACATCGGAAAGCTGATGGCGCAGCATGCCGCCAAGACTGAACGCAGCCAATCCATGAATAGCCGCAAGTGACTGATCGAGAGAAGCTCCCCGCAAATACCGTCAACCGCAGCGTGACTGTCTCGGTTGCACAACGCGGCAGCCTAGTTGCTCGTGGATTGGCGGCAATCCAGACAGGGACAAAACTGGCTCTGATGAAGGACCGCGACACGCTCTACCGCCAGGCGAGGGAGGTATATGACCTCATTACCGATTGCGGTGGAACAAGTTGGGTTGGCGAACGAGGCCGCAAATGGGTGCCGATTTCGGCGCTGACCGAAGCGTTCATTACCTTTCAGCGGTTAGCCGCCGAGGGGTACGGCAAAGCCTATTACCCGCTTTCGACTCTTTACGGCGGTGAACAATCGGTCAAAGAGGATGAAGAGCTTGCACGGCACTTTCGCAAAATGGCTCGTGACTGGTGCTTGGCTAACAGTTCAAAGGGCGATCCGGAAATCTGGAACGACCTTGGTATCTGTTACCTGTACGAAGATAACGATCAGGCAGTGTATTGGTTTCGCAAAGCTGCCGAGCAGGGGCATGCCTGGGGTCTCTTGAACCTTGCCATGATGTACGACTATGGGTGGGGCGTAGAGGAAGACGGTGAAGAATCGCGCAATTTGCAGACCATGGCTGCCGAGCAGGGGAATCTCGTCGCGATATTGAGGCTAATTGATCAGCTCGAATCGAATGGCCCTGAGCATGAACCTTACGACGACGAGCAAGCTTTGTATTGGTATCGGAAGGCGGCAGAGCAGGGCTACCCGTGGAGTGAAGCCGATTTCGGCGCCGAGAGATTCTTCGACTTGGGAATGCTTTTTCGATACGGCGACGAGGTCGATGAAGACAAGGCCGAGGAGTATTTTCGGGCGGCTTCGAACTTAGGTTATCCCGAGGCGCAATATAGGTTAGCCGAGCTTCTATCTGAAATGGGAGAAGACGCAAATGTTGAGCACTGGCTAAAAAGCTCTGCCGATCTCGGCTACGGTCCGGCACAGCTCGCCTATGCGGAATATCCATTTGTGCCCGAGAACGAGGCAGCAGCGCTAATTGACTCGGCGCTCGACTGGTACAAAGCTCAAGCGGAAAGCGGCGGCGAGGTTTGCCAATATGAGTATGCAACAATGTTGCTTAACCCCACTGGCAATTGGCGCAGTAATCCAGAAGAAGGTATGCGGTGGTTAAAGGCTTCAGCAGAACAATGCTATCTCCCAGCCCTAAAGCAACTTGGCAAAATATATTTGTCCAATAAATCGCCAACAGACACGATTCAGGATGGCGAATTCTTGCTTTCTCGCGCCGGCGATTTAGGCGACCCGAGTGCCTACGAATTGCTGGGTGACTTCTATCTGCAGGGGTATGTAGACAACGCAAATCCACGCCAAGCTCGATTGCCATTACCTCTAGTCAAGCCAGACCAATCGAAGGCTATAACTTGCTACGAGTTGGCGATAGGCACTTGCACTCCAATGGGAGACAAACAGATTGCCTTCAAACTGGGACGCCACTACCTGACTGGCGAACACCTGCAACAAGATTTGCAACTGGCAGAAAAGTGGCTGCTGCATTCCGCTGAACATGGCTATGGCTCCGCTCAGGAATTACTTGGCGACGAATACCTTTCGGGACGTCGCTTGCATAAGGATATCGACGCAGCAATCCGCTGGCTGGAACTGGCAGGAGAATCTTCCGTCGCTGCGCGCTTAAAGCTGGCGGGAATCTACCTTGACGGAAAAGTCGTGCCCCAATGCTTGAGCGAGGCAATCGATTGGCTAACTCGCGACCCGGACGGGACGGGGCACATGAATAGACAGATGAAACTGGTCGCCGAGAAGTGTTTCGACGGTCGATTTGGCAACGACGAAGAGACCGTCGCATATCAATGGCTGGAGCAAATGGCAATCAGGGAGATTGAGGAAGCAATCATGGCGGATATCTACGAAGACATTGCCCCTAATCTTTACTACAACGTGGGTGAAATTCGCGAGCTTGGTCTTGGCGTTGCCAAGGACATGGAAACCGCAATTTCTTGGTACAAGAAAGCTGCCGGGCAGGGGCACCATACCGCAAAGGTTCGCCTACAGAAGCTTGGCGTTGACTGGAAACTCCCTTGATGCTCCCCGAAGAACAAGAACTTCTCCGACTCGAAGGCGAACAATCTGCACTTGAAACTCAAGTCATCTCGGCGGAGTTGGCCTTGGAAACATCGAAGGCTGAAATCACGAAGTTTCAGCGCCGCTATTATCAAACCGTGGGACAACTCTATGCCCAGTTGGATGAACTGGAGGCGCAAATTGCCAACGTGGGCGCTGAGCAAGCTACCGATGACGGAGAGGCATTAGCCTACGCGCAGGCGGCTCAGGAGCAGGCCAGGAAATCTGCCGAAGAGGCAGGTTTGATCGAAGCGCTACCCGCCCCACCGCTGGAGATTACGCCAGAAATCAAGTCCGCCTATCGGCAAGCCGCGAAACTAATGCACCCGGATCGCGCCACCACAGAACCGGAACGTCTCCGTCGCAATGCGATGATGGCGGCGGTAAACAAGGCTTATGAGAGTGGAAACCAGCAGGCCATTGAAAAACTGATCATCGAGTTTGGACAAGACCCCGAAGCCATTGGCGGGGGCGATGTCGCTTCGCGCATCGTCAAAGCAATCCGCCGCATTGCCCAGCTGCGCCGACGTTTGAGCGACATTCAGCAGGAAACAGAAATTCTGCAATTGACTGAAATTTTCCAACTGAAGCAGACCATCGAAGAGACCGATGCCATGGGTGGCGACCCACTGGGGGATTTGGCCCAACAATTGATTCAGGAATTGTCCGAACGGAGAATCAGGTTGGAGATCGCCAGAAATCAACTGGCCGGCATGGCGTAGCCGCAACAGGAACGAGAGTAACTACTGAAAGCGTTGAAAGAGGAACAACTTCTACATCTAAGAGTTATTCCCCATTTCTTTACTGATTATTCATCAGCATCGTTCGCTGAATCAGCACGCGGTGCTGTGTCGTCATCCAGCATAACGAATGCGATAGGCCGCTTCCCATCAATCGAGCAATACAGCCCTTGCCCAATGATGTGCATCTCTCCACATATTGAGCATCCATCCCACTCCAAATTCAATTGCACCCCAACCACCGGGCGGCGGTCAGGCGAATGATACCGGCGACGTTTTTGATATTGCATGACTAACTCCTTTTCCAGTTCGATAGCAGGCATCCCACATGCACCGGATGGGCTGTGGCTAATGGCCTGAAGAGAACTGGATGGAGCGTTAAGTCATGGTCGAGTGTTAGCAGTAAAGAATGAATACCAGGCGGCTATCGTAGCCGCGAGCAATCCCCGAAAGCCCGTTGAGATTGGAACCTCACAGATATAGATGTAGCTTGGCTTTGATGCAACGCCAACCAAGAACTTGGGGATAGTGAAGAGGCCCCGCCGTGCCGCGTGCGACATCCGAAGATGGCGTCGTGCATACGTCCGAAACGTCCGGCGGTCAGCCCGGTTAAAGTATAGCCTTCCTGGTGCCAGCGTTGGTGCTTGGCTGGAGAGTCACCCTACTCTCATTCAATCCGCTAAAAGCGAATCTGCAGCAGGCGAAATTTCTGACATTCAACCAAGCGAAGTCAGTATGGCGAAGTCCAATTAGCCATTGGGGTGTGTTGGATTCCACCCCTCTTGCTGACCGAACCAAATCCGGGGCAGGTGATGGAGCAATCTAAGTATAGCTCGGGGTGGGCGTGCCACGATGCCAGACACGCCTAACTGGTCTGGAATGGTTCGACAGGCCCGGTGCTACATCGCTGATGCCACCTTCCCAAAGAAGGGGCGGCGATAAAACAAACCAGCGCCACCGCACAGACCCGTAGAGGTCAATTCCCTACGCTGTACACAGTGGATGGAACTACAGCCCCATCAGGGCTACTGGAGAGTGACAAGGCCGAAACCTTGTGGCACCTACTCCACCGTTTAATGGGGCAACCAAAGTATAGATCAAGATGGCGCTAAAGCCAGGAACGAATGCCAAAGCTCCTTTGCATGCTTTACTTTACGCAAAGCGAGAGGCCGCCATCCACTCTCGACCACTGGTCAGTCCAATTCCGACCGGGGATAGTTTTAGGAAGCCTCTAGCTACAGGATAGTCCAGAACGCGCTGCCGTGCCACGCACGATATCTGCTACCACCCTACCAGCGCCGACTTTCCGATTTTGCGAAACAGATTCATCCACCCCCCTTCAGGTCATCCCATAGGTCATCAAGCCGCCGATTTACCAGCCCGAGCCTTTCGGCCATGCCGGCTAGTGCGTTATTCACAAACACATCGTGCTCGGCTTTCAATCGCTCAAACGTGCGCCAGTGCATCCCCTTCGGCTTCCAGCCTTCGCCGTTCAGAATGCCCGGCTCCCATCCAAGCCGCCGCCGGATCGTGTCCGCACGCCGACAGGCCCGGTCATCATCCGTTTCCCGCTGGCACTGATAGGCCAGCTTGTGACAGTGCCGGCAGGCAAACAGGCTGCCACCGTACAGGATCGCCACCCGTCGACCGCATCCTTGCGCCGGGCACAGGAACCACGCACGCTGTCCGCCCAGATTGCAGTCCGTCCATTCGAGATGAACCGGGTATTCCATCGGTTGCCATTCGCCGCCCTTGCTTCGGCTTCGATAGTCGAGAATTACGCGCCCGGCTTCCGTCCGCATCTGGATTGAGGCCACCTCCCTGCCGCGGACACTCCATTTCCAACTGAAGGCCCGGCCCGGTGTCAGCAGGCCATCGCGTTGCAGCTTGCGAATATCCAGCGGTCGCATGTCGCTTGTCGTGTCCTTCCCGCCTTGCCCGCGTCCGCTACCAAAGCCGCCCATGATTTTTTCCCTTCTGAGATTTGCCGAAATCATTTGGCAAGTTTGCAGTATCGTTTCCGCCGATTCTTGCCGAATCCCTTGCCATTACAGGCATTACGCCGGTTTTGATGGTGTCCTGTTTAATGCGCCGCGCAGGTCTTTCAGCTTCAAAAGCATTGCCAATGTCCGCTCAAATTTGCGGTCAAGGTGCGTTTCGTAGCGGTTCAGTTTCTCCAACAGGTGCGCCCGTAGCCCTTCGCCCAAGGTTTGCGCCTTGATTGCCGGGGTAAATCGCGCTTCGCATTCCATGCGATAGCAGATCGGCTCCAGTGTTTCGCGGATGAATTTCGCCAGTCCCTCGGCAGTTGCCGGGTGTTCCTCTTCCTCGACATGCTCATCCCACCAGTCGCGGGATTCCTGAATCAGCGCCCGCCTAGCTTTGGCGTAGGCATTCGGCCCACCCTTGCGCAGGATCGCCGCCGCCTTCCGGGTTGCCGCCAGATCAAGCGCAGCGTGCTGCTGGCTTTCGGCAATCGCTTCGGGGGTCGTGTCCATAAATTCCCGCACGTCGCTCTGCTCGTCGGCCATACCTCGCTGAAATGGGGCCGCCGATGACATGACCGACTTCGAGCTACTCACTGCCCTTTTCAATCCCTCGTTGATCTTCGCGCCTTCGGCCAGCAATACCCGCCGCTTGCGCCAAATGATCGTGGCAAGCTCTTCGATCAGGTGCCGCTCGGTCATGCCCGCCGGTCGGTGTTCCTCGATCAGCGCTGCCAGCAAGTCGGCAAACTCGGCATGATCTTCATGCGCCAATACCGCCAGCCGGGAAAGGATGCCGTGCTTCATAGCGTTGAACCGCACCGGCTCATAGTTGCCCGCCGTCGCTACGGGTGCCGCTTGATCGCTGGTTATCAGCGCCGCCTCGTTGATTGCTTCCGCTTCAATGGTTCGCATCATTTCCTCCTTTCTAGATCAGCCCCGGCCAGCGTTCCCGGCCCGGTCGTTGATCGTTGTCAGTTACATTCGGCAGGTAGCCCGCGCATCGTTGAAGGATGTCAGGCGCAGGCCAATAGCCTCGATTCGCCACTACCAGCGCCCCGCGTTCAGGCTTGGCAATGCTGCAAGCCCGTCCCCGCAGGTTTAGGCATTGCGAACATTGCCGCCGGTCATCAGGGAACGGGTCAGGCTTCGGCAATTCCACCGCCGCCCACCCGGTGAAGTAGTCCCGCGCATCCGCATCCCGTTGGCACTGGCCTATTACCTCGGCAATGGTCGCCGGGTCGGTTTCCTCGATCAGCGCCAGCCATCCCCGGATCGCCGTTTCCTCGCTGGCGGTCATGGGTGCCGACGGTTGCCGGATGGTCGGGATAAAGGGTTCCGCCGCTACCGCGTCCGGGTGCCATTCCAGAATGTCGGCATGGGTCGCCTCGGGGCAGCAGGCCACTTCCACAGGATCGCGCTCGGGATAGTGAATCAGCCACCAGCGGCAAGCGGTCGCCGCGTCGCCAGCGCCTACTTTCAGCACGTCAATGATTTCCGCCTTGTGTTCGCGGATCACGGCCAGCCAACGATTCACCGCCGCGCCGTCGCCGGTCGCCTTGATGGTGCCAGTCAAGGAAAGTGCCAGCCTCACCCCTTCCGCATGCGCTTCGCGGATGATGGTCGCCGGGGTCATATTTCCACCTCCACTGCGCCCGGATCGTTCCGAAGGTGCTCAATTTCCCCGAAGGTGCTCACCTCTTTTTGTTGGGCATCTTCGGGATTTTTGAGCATCTTCGCGTTTTCAAGGAGCGCTTTCGCGGCTTCCTGCCCGGGCATCCGCCATACCCATCCGGCTTTCATGCCTTCCTTCACTGGCTCAATCCCAAGCGCCTTTTGCGCCCGCCGGATCGTTGCCCAGGAATACCCCGCGCCATCCGCATCCGCCTTGATGGTCTTGGTCGGCAATGGCCCATCCACCAACAGATCAGAAAGGAATCGCTTGGCATCGGCCAGGGTGCCGCCCTCGCCATCGTCGCCGGTCGCGTCCGCCGTCGCCAACAGTTCCCGCGCTGCGCCTTCCACCGCTTCGCCCCACAGCACAGACGATGCAAAGATGCCCGGATGTGTTTTCAATTCGGCCTGGTGCAGATCGTATTCAAAGCCGCCGTCATCTGGCCCGATGTTGGATTTCGCTCGGCAGAAAAGCCGCACGGTGCGCCCATCGTCGCCTTCTTCCTGGTGCTTCGCTGCCACCAATACCACGCGGGCCAGCGCACCGAAGGCCAGGCTTCCGGTCAATCGCTCTACCGGATCGCGTCCGCCGGTTCCTTTGGAAAAGTGCGTGATACCCAACAGGGCGCAGCGCATTGAACCCGCCAGATCAACCAGCGGTTGCAGCCCGCGCCGTACCTCTGCATTCTTGTGGCTGTCTCCCGCAATGGCCGAAACCACAGGATCAACGATCAGCAGTTTTACGCCGCCGATTTCGGCCAGCTTGCGCCGAAGCGGTTCCATGTCGCGAGCAGGGTCGAATGATCGCCGCTCGTTGCCTTCCCGAATGTCAGCAATGAAGTAGACGAGGGATAGATCAGCGCCCGATAGCACCAGCCGGGGAATCAGGGTATCGGCAGGATCATCCTCGCCGCTCCAGATCACCACGTTTCCGGCAATGGATCGGGTGCCATCCGGCCAGCGCCCGCCGGTTGTCACGGTCGCTGCCAGGCCCATGCTGATTGTCGTCTTGCCGGTGCCTGGTGCGCCCCCAAAGACGTGCATCTTGCCCGCCGCCAACCAGCCATTCCAAAGCCATGCAATCGCTTCGGGTGTTACATCGCTTGCCCGGATCAGATTCACGTTCCGCGCGTATTCACCCGCTGGCGCGTTCCCTTCGTCGGCTTGAACCTTTGCCCCATCCGGTGCGCTCGCGTTCGCTATGGCCCGCGCTACAGCTTCCGCGCCGTCAAGAATGAACAGGTCATTCATGTCCGTCATGTCGGGATCGCGGTCGCTTCCGAAGTCGGGGATTGCCATCTTGCCAGCGCCGACTTTTGCGGCCTCGATTGCATGGGAATCGGGTTCGCCGGTCGCCTTCACCAGATCAGCCAGAATTACCAGCGCCGCCGCCGGGTAGCGTTTCCGCATCTCTTTCGCCACCGCAGGCAGGTTGCCCGACGATAGCGCCGCAATCGCAGGGTGTCCGGTTGCTTCCGATGCCGATAGCCCGGTCGCCACGCCTTCACCTATCAGCAGGGTCAGGTCGTCGCCGTCGCCATCGGGCAGGCGTTCTGTTGCCCAATACCCGCCCACCTTGCTACCGCGCCCGGCCAGTGCCGCCTTGCGCCCGTCGCCGTCAATCATTTCCAGCGTTGATATGCAATCGCCTTGCTTGACGGGAACCAGCAGCAAGCGCCCGGTCAGTTGATCGCCGCCCGACTTCGGGGGATAGCCCAGGATCGCCGCCGCCGCGCCCGCGTCAATCTCTCGCAGGGTTGCCACGGGGGAAACCCGCTTGCGGGCAAGGTAGGAAAGATCGGCTTTCGCCCCGGTCGACACTTTCATGATCGCCGCCGCATTCTTCGCCGTGTCGGCACGTTCGCGGGCTATCTCGGCTTCCTCTTTTGCGGCCCGTTCCGATGCAATGCGCCGCCGCACGGCAAGCTCTTCGGGTGTCGGTTTCTGGTGCATTCCATCATCGCGCCAGCCGTTCGCCTTCGCCTCATAGAACAGCGTCCCGATAGTCACCTTGCCGCCCGCTCGGATGCTCTTCCACACGTCCCGCGCATCCTTGGTATTGAACGATTCGGCTTGCAGGCTCCACGCTTCCCACAGGTCAAAGCCCGCGTCGGCAAGTTCGGACTTGATCGCCATGCCCACTTTCAGCCAGGTATCGCGGTCGTTCGGGTCAATGAATTGCAGGGCTTCGCGGATGCGCTCAATATCGCCACTCATGATTGCACCCCGCCGACGATCAGCACGACAAGCACAATCAACAGCGCCAGCTGTGCGGCCAGATTGGCGTCAATGCTTCCGTGTTGCTTGCCGCGTTTCCACGTTCTTTTCGGCTGGCGGTCGCGGGAAGGCTTGGCGAGATTGAACCAGCCTATCAATGGATCAGTTCTGGTATGATTGCAGCTATCCAATGCAGTTTTTGAAGCCGTGCCAGTGCCTGCCACTTGTGCGGCTTTTTTGTTTATCTTCATGGCCCGCCCCTTTACGCCGTTGCGCCGTTGGCTTGGGTGCGGCTCTCCAGCCACGCATTCAGATCGCCTAGGCGATAGCGAACGCTACGCCCGACTTTGACGAACGGAATTGAATAGCGGCCAGTGCTACGCCAAACAGAGAGCGTGCCGGGTTTTACTTGAAGGATTGATGCAGCCTGTTTTTCGTCGAGAAGGTCATTGAGCGTTGCGCTCTGACGGATGATCTCGGAAAGGCTTTGCGATTGTTGCTTGTTCATTTCGCACCTCCAATCAGGAAGGTGGAAACGGTCAAACGGGTCTTGCTTGTGTTGGGTTTTGTGTGCGGTCGTCGCCCGTCAGGGTCAGATGATCCACCCCCGCTATCAGCGGCCTTGGCGGCTTTGCGAGCGGCGAACGTTTGACGAACAGCGGAGCGGACAGAGCGGGCAGCGCGTTGAATGCGTACCGCAAAAGCCTTGATGATCGCGGGAAACTTGATCGCCGATGTTGCCGCGCTCGTCAAAATGGAAAGCGTGTAGTCGAGATAACTACGCCGGTCATCGTACTCACCAATCCGAGCGACCAGCTCGATAGTGTTTGCAGAAACGTTCATGAAATATCCTTTGCCAGCCGATTGACAATGCTCGCCTCATGCTGGCCGATGATGCGAACAAGGGAATTCTACTGCGCCTTAACAAAAGTTATCCACAACTTATAAAAGTTTATGCGGATCTTTCCCGCCCCTTGATTTGCTTGATTTTAGTGACGGGCTTTAAGCCGCCTGCTTCAAGCATGGCCGCCGTTGCGGTATTGACGGACTGGCGAACCGGATCAAGATCAAGCCGCGCATAAATTGCCGTTGCAGAAATAGATTTATGGTTCAGGCTCTTGCCGATGATGACTAACGATGCGCCAGTCTTGGCCTGCCAACTACCGAGGGTGCGTCGCAGATCGTGAATATGAAGGTCAGGCAATCTCTCATCCGAGACATCAATGCCAAGCCTTTCCACTTCAGCCTTTGCGCCTCGAAGTTGCACTGCGATCGATCTGGAACCCTGCTGATTAACTACTTGCCCACTGGCTGCCTCGATCTTTGCGCGAATACGCTCCAGTTCATCCCGGTCGAGGATGCGCTTCCAGCCTGATTTCGGTTCGGTCATGTGCCCGCGCTTGCTGCGCCCAGGGAAAACCCAATCGGCGTGACAGCCTTCCCTGGCGCGAAGGATTTCTATGGCTTCCGGGCTTAGCGTGACGTTCTGCGGTTCATCGTTCTTCGTGCGCCCGATTGTCCAGACGCCTTCATCAAGTTGGACATCACGCCAGCGCATCTCGAGCACGTTGCTCCGCCTTGCCCCGGTAAGCAACGAAAGAAGCAGGTAATCGCGCAACGTTTCATTCTCTTCCGCTGCCAATGAACTGAAAAATCTAGGTAGCTCATCGCCACGCATGAAGCGGTCGCGCTTGACCCCCTTGCGCCCGCGGATTCCGGATACCGGGTTAGCTTCAGCGAACCCCCACTCGATGGCATGGCGGTACATGCCTGAAACCAAGTTGCGAACGTGGTTGATGGTGTGGCCGGCGTAACCGTTCCCATCCATCTCGCCAAGAATGCGCGCGACCATCTGACGATCAACATCAGAAAGTTTCTTGCTGCCGATTTGCGGACGGATGTGGTTAGCGAACACATTCGCTCGCCGCTTGCCCGACCGTAATTTCGACAAATGCCGCCGGTTGTACTCTTTGTCGAAAAACTCGCTGACAGTCATTTCCTGGCGGCGCGCCCTGCGGATGGTCGCCGGATTCTGATCGGCCGCAAAATCCCCCAGCGCCTTCTCGGCTTCTTCACGGGCACGCTCGACAGTCATATCCGGGAAAGTGCCAAGCTTCAGCCAGACCATTTCAGCACCGGCGCGCTTGACCACGTAGAAGGTGCGAGAACCGGCAGCCGTTACCCGAAGGGCCAACTTCTGAACGGTTTCATCGTAGTACGTCGCTCGTCCGGATACGGGCTGCGGAAAGGCTGCAACTCTGCTCTTCGTAAACTTCACTCTATCGGGCATCGGACACCTTGGGCTTGCGACGGGCTAGCACCGGGCTAGCAGAAATCGTTAAAAACCGATGACAAGCATCAAGTTTCGTTAATGTCATTCTCCCATAAAACACTGTTAAATCAACCACAATTAACGAGCGTTAATGATGATAATATTCATGAACCGGCGCTCACAAGGCGCCGGCCTTATTCATTGCAGCCGCAAAATGCCCGACCACCACGCCCGCAGTTTTCCTCCGCTAAGCGCCCCCGACGCCCGCATCCTGATCCTCGGCAGTATGCCCGGACTGGCCTCGCTCGCCGCCAAGCAGTATTACGCGCACCCGCGCAACGCCTTCTGGCCACTCATGGGCGAGTTGCTGCGTATCCCGCCGCAGCTCGCTTATCCGGCGCGGGCAGCCGCGCTGTGCCGGGCCCGCGTTGCGGTGTGGGACGTGCTGTATTCCTGCCGCCGCCAGGGCAGCCTTGATTCGGCCATAGAAGACGACACACTGGTCGCCAACGACCTGGCCGGATTCCTCGCCGGACACCCGGCGATCCATCACGTCTTCTTCAACGGTGCCAAGGCCGAAAGCTGCTTCCGGCGGCACATCAAACTCGCCATGCCGGAACGGGAAATCGCCTTTACCCGACTGCCGTCGACCAGCGCGGCCCACGCCGGGCGTTCATTCGAACAAAAATTGCTGGCCTGGCGCGCCGTCGCCGACGCACTTGCCGACTAGACGCTCGGCCGCGTCCACATCCACGACAGGACCAGCACACCAACTGCCGCCGGCACGTAACACCACGGCTCTGGCAGCGTCAGCCAGCCGCCGATGGCGCTGATTGCCAGCAACAGCGCGGCCAGCCGCTTGGCCACGCGCGGTATGGCGCCGTGGTCACGCCAGGCACGGATCGCCGGACCGACCTCGGGATGCGCCAGCAGGCGCGCCTCCCATTCCGGATGGGAGCGGGAAAAGAAATAGGCAGCCAGGATCAGGAAGGGGGTCGTCGGCAGCAGCGGCAGAAAGGCGCCAAGCACGCCCAGCCCGACCGAACACAGCCCGAGGATGCGGTAGACCGGTTTTTTCATGCCAATTTCACCGCAATTCCCAGTAGCTGGGCCGCCCGTAGGTTTCCTTCAGCAGGTCGATGAACAGCCGGACCCGCAGCGGCAGGTGCCGGCGTTGCGGAAACACCGCGTAGATGCCCATCGGCGGCGCCTGCCAGGCGTCGAGCACCGAAGTCAGCGTGCCCTCCTTCAGATCCTGCCCGACTTCCCACAGCGAACGCCAGGCCAGCCCGCGTCCGGCCAGCGCCCATTCGTGCAGCACGGCGCCGTCGTTGCATTCGAAGCTGCCGCCGACCTTGATCGTATCCACCTCGCCACCCTGCGGGTTGCGGAACACCCAACCGCGCTGCTGGCCGAGCGACAGGCAATTGTGGCCGGCCAGATCGCCCGGTTCGCGCGGCACGCCGTGCGTCACCAGGTAAGCCGGGCTGGCCACCACCATGCGGCGCATTTCACCAAGCCGCACGCTGATCAGGCTGGAGTCGGTCAGTTCACCGATACGGATCGCACAGTCGATGTTTTCGTTAAGCAGATCGACCAATCTATCGCTCAAATCGAGGTTGACCGCAACCTCCGGGTTGGCCAGCATGAACTCGCCGACCAGCGGCGCCACATGCCGGCGCCCGAAGCCGGACGGGGCCGACACCCGCAACTGGCCGCTGGCGCGCACACTGCCGAGCGAGACGGCGGCCTCGGCGTTGGCCAGGTCGTTGAGCACCTTCTGGCAATCCTCGAGAAAGGCCTGGCCTTCGAAAGTCAGCGTCAGCTTGCGCGTCGTCCGTACCATCAGCCGCACGCCCAGCCTGGCCTCCAGGGCATCCAGCCGGCGGCCGATAATCGCCGGCGTCACCCCTTCCTGGCGAGCCGCGGCCGATAAACTGCCGCGCGTCGCAACATTTACAAAGGCCGTAATCTGCTTAAAAGAGGACATCACCTTATACCTCAGGTAAAAGAATCTTCGCCAAAATGCGGTCTTATTTTATCTCTCAAGTAACAATAGAATCCAACTCGTCCGCTAACCACGCCCTTCAGTCCGTCAAAAATGCAAACCACCGAAATGCTCCTCGTCGGTGCCGGCGCCTTCCTCGCCGGCGGCATGAACGCCATGGCCGGCGGCGGTACATTTTTCTCTTTCCCCGCCCTGCTCGCCGCTGGCGTGCCGCCGGTGATGGCCAACGCCAGCAACACCGTCGGCCTCTGTCCGGCCAGCCTGGTCAGCGCCTGGGCCTATCGCCGCGAGGCCTTGCGCCATGGCAAATGGGCCCTGCTGCTGGTCGCCGTCTCGCTGATCGGCGGCATCGCCGGCGGACTGCTGCTGCTCGCCACCAGCAACGAGTCCTTCTCGCGCATGATTCCCTGGCTGTTGCTGGTCGCTACCGCGCTATTCGCCTTCAGCAGCCAATTCTCGCGCCTGATCAAATGGGCCAAGGGCCGGCTGGGCGGCGATGTCAGCGTGCGCAACCCGGGTGGCCCGGGCGGTGCCCTCTTCCAGCTCATGGTCGCCATCTATGGCGGTTTCTTCGGGGCCGGCATGGGTATCCTGACGCTCGCCGCACTGTCCATCCAGGGCTTCGAGGACATCCAGGAAATCAACGCGCTGAAGAACCTGACTTCCGGTGTCAACTATTTCGTCTCGTCGACCACCTTTATCGTCGCCGGCGCCGTCAGCTGGCCGCATACCACGGTCATGCTGGTCACCGCCATGGCCGGCGGCTATGCTGGTGCCTCCGTCGCCCGCCGTCTGCCCGCCATCTGGCTGAAGCGGCTGGTGATCGCCGTCGGCGCCAGCCTGACCGTCATCTATTTCATCAAGACCTACGCTTAACCTTCAACCCAAGGAGCTTTCCATGAGCCTCAACCTTCCGCAAGGCGTGCAAATCACCGGCGCAATCAAGCCGGGTTACGAATCCATCCTCACCTTCGAAGCCCTCGAACTGGTCGCCAAGCTGCACCGCGCCTTCGAAGCCCGTCGCCAGGAACTGCTCAAGGCCCGCGTTACCCGCCAGGCCCGCATCGACGCCGGCGAAATGCCCGACTTCCTGCCGGAAACCAAGCACATCCGCGAAGGCGACTGGAAGGTTGCGCCGGTGCCGCCGGCCCTGCACTGCCGCCGCGTCGAAATCACCGGCCCGGTCGAAGCCAAGATGATCATCAACGCCTTCAACTCGGGCGCCGATTCGTACATGTCCGACTTCGAGGATTCCAACTCGCCTAACTGGGACAACCAGATCGTCGGCCAGATGAACCTGTACAAGGCGATCCGCCGCGAATTGTCCTTCAAGAACGAAGCCGGCAAGGAATACAAGCTCAACGACAAAATCGCCACCCTGCAGATCCGTCCGCGCGGCTGGCACCTCGACGAAAAGCACGTGCTGGTTGACGGTCAACGCGTCGGCGGCGGCATTTTCGACTTCGCCGTGGTCTTCTTCCACAACGCCAAGGAACAGATCGCCCGCGGCGCCGGCCCCTTCTTCTACCTGCCGAAGATGGAAAGCCACCTCGAAGCCCGCCTGTGGAACGACATCTTCGTCATGGCCCAAGACCATATCGGCCTGCCGCAAGGCACCATCAAGGCCACCGTGCTGGTCGAAACTATCCTCGCCACCTTCGAGATGGAAGAAATCCTCTACGAACTGCGCAACCACTCCGCCGGACTCAATGCCGGCCGTTGGGACTACATCTTCTCGTGCATCAAGAAGTTCAAGAAGAACAAGAACTTCTGTCTGGCCCAGCGCGGCGCCATCACGATGGAAGTGCCCTTCATGCGCTCCTACGCCCTAGCGCTGGTCCAGGCCTGTCACAAGCGTGGCGCGCCAGCGATGGGCGGCATGTCGGCGCTGATCCCGATCAAGAACGACCCGGTCGCCAATGAAAAGGCGCTGGCCGGCATCCGCCACGACAAGACCCGCGATGCCAACGACGGCTACGACGGCGGCTGGGTGGCCCACCCGGGCCTGGTGCCGATCGCCATGGAAGAATTCGTCAAAGTGCTCGGCGACAAGAAGAACCAGTTCGAGAAGCAGGTCGAGGGCAACTTCGGCCCGGCCCAGTGGCTCGACTTCAAGCCGGAAACCCCGATCACCGAAGCCGGCCTGCGCAACAACATCAACGTCGGCATCCACTATCTGGGCAGCTGGCTGGCCGGCAATGGCTGCGTGCCCATCCACAACCTGATGGAAGATGCGGCCACCGCCGAAATCTCTCGCTCGCAAGTGTGGCAGTGGGTGGTGTCGCCGAAGGGCATCCTCGACGACGGCCGCAAGGTCACCGAAGAGATGGTCCGCCCGATGATCGCCGAGGAACTGGCCAAGGTGAAGGTCACCGTCACTGCCCAGGGCGAAGACACCGCCACCTACGACCAGGCTGCCGTCATCTTCGACAAGATGTCGCTGACCCCGGACTATCCGGAATTCCTGACCCTGCCGCTGTACGAAGCCATGGAATAAACAGGACAAAAAAAGAAGTGGAGAGAGACTGAAGCGCCGGGGCAACCCGGCGCTTTTTTGTTGGGGAGAGAAATTCGGCGCCGGGGCGGGTTCGCAGTTCGCAAATTGCGAACCGCTGCGGTCGACCGTCAAAAACGTTCGAAAATCAGTTCCTCGACAACGAATCACCCAGCGCCAGGCGCTCGCGCTCCAGTTCCTGGCGCAGTTCTTCCTCACTCGGCAGCACCAGTCGGTACTTGGTGGCGAAAAGCTGCTCATTTTCGTGCAGAACCGAATAGCGCACCACCGAAGCATCCTTGCCGGCACAAAGGATGATGCCGACAGTCGGGTTATCGTCGGCGCTGCGCTTCAAATCGTCGTAGATGCGGACGTACATATCCATCTGCCCGATGTCCTGATGCGCCAGTTCTCCGGTTTTCAAATCGAAAAGGACGAAACACTTCAGCAGATAGTTGTAGAAAACCAGATCGAGGTAAAAATCCTTGCTGTCGGTGCTGATCCGCTGCTGGCGGGCGACAAAGGCGAAGCCCTTGCCGAGTTCCATCAGGAAAGCCTGCAGGTTGTCGATCAAACCCTGCTCCAGGTCCGCCTCCAGCACGCGCCCCGAGTCTGGCATGCCAAGAAACTCCAGCAACACGGGGTCGCGCACGAATTCGCGCGGCGAAGCAACGGCCGCCACCGCCTGCGCCGCCTCGGCGAGCACCGGCTGGCGCTCCCGGCTGCTCAGCAGGCGCTCGTAGTACAGCGTGCCGATCTGCCGCTCCAGCGCGCGCGTGCTCCAGTTCTGGTCAGCAGCCTCATCCATGTACCATTGCCGCGCCTCGGCATTGTCGACGCGCAACAAGCTTCGGTAGTGCGTCCAGCTCAATTCGCGACGCAGCGCGTCACAAATCGGGAAGGCCAGAAAAAACTGGCGCATATTGCGCAAGTTCGAGGCATCGAAACCCCGTCCGAACTCCGCCGTCAGGCGCTCCGCCAGCCTCGGCAACAAGCGCGCCCCATACATCGCCCGCTCGGCACCGTTCTGCTCAAACTCGACGATATGCCGGCCGATCTGCCAGCAGGTCTGCACCTGAACGACATCGACCGCCCGCAAAGCCTGCAGGCGGGCCTCGCCGATCAGCGCCCGGAGCTGGCCGAACAAGTCCTCCGGAATCACCTGTGCATCCGCATCAGCCATGACTCACCACCTCCGCCAACTGCTGCGCCACGCCCCGCCCGGCTGCGTCGCGCTCTACCGCGAAAAGGAACAGATTACCGGTCAGTCGCGCCCAATACTCACCGATCGCACGCTTCTCGACCGAATCGTCGTTCGTCTTGTAGCCCTCGCCCTTGTACTCCACCACCAGCAAGCGGCCATCCTTCAACTCGGCGACGAAATCCGGGTAAAAGCGATCCCTCGACGTCGGCAACCAGAATGAAAACTCGGGAAAACGTGGCAGGTTGCGCACCCAATGGCGCACCTCGGGCAATTCGTCGAGGCCAACGGCGCAATGGTATTCATGGTCAGGCTGCTTTGCCGGCGCCTCCTTCAAGTCGCCGATCACGCCGTAGTAATGCTTCAGGAACCGGTAACGGCCCTGGTAATACGGCGGCCGCGCCGGATACATGCCAATGCCGAACTGGAACATGAAATCCGGGCTCACGCAGCCGCGCGGATCCGCCCCCAGGAAAGAAAGCTGAAAGCCCCGCTGGCGGGCTTCGGCGGCAATCGCCGCCAGGCGCTCAAGCAAAACATCGCATAACTGGTTGCGATGGCGGACCAACGCCGTCAACGTATGGCCGCCCTCGCGCTGCAGCCAGCGCAGCACGCGGCTCAACCAGGCCAGGCGCTGCGCCTGCGTCGTTTCGGCACCGCGCAGCCGGCCGTCCAGCCAGCGCAGCAGATCGGCCTCGGTAATCTCCGTCGGCACCAGATCGAGATTCACCGCGTACGTCGCCTGCTCCTGCTCGATGCGCAAATGCCCCTCGGCCACATCCAGCAAATACGGTTTGCGCTCACGGTCGGGCACGAAAGCGGGCAGTTCCGGCGCCGCGTCGGCCAGCGAAAAGCCGGCCAGATCGAGCAGCGCCTCCTTCTCGGCCAGATCGAGCTCGCCCTGGCTGTCGCGCACGCAGAGCAGCGGCAGCGGCGCGAACGGCACGCCGCGCACCGACGGCGCCGACACCACCTGATGCCGCAGCTCAAAACGCTCCAGCAGCTTATCCAGCGCCTCGCGGGATTTCCTGTCGGCCAGGGTCGCCACCAGCGCCGCCCGCATTTCCAGCGTCGGCGGCTGATCCAGTGTCACCGTCACACCGCCATCGGCGCTGGCCCGTAGCGTCATGCCCGCGACCGGCGGGACACCGGATTTCAGCCCACCCAGCAGGTCGACCGCAAAAGCCGGCGCCTGCGGCAAGCTCAACTCCAGCGGTTCCAGCGCGGGCAAATCGCGCGCCGCTTCGCGCTCGAACAACGGCAGCGTCGTCGGAAAAACCGCCTGCGCCGCCTCCAGTTCCTCGAACCCCATCGCCACCAGCCGGTCAGCCAGTTCGTTGGCCACCCGCGCCGTCTCCGGGCTGGCCAGATGGGCGTAGGCACGGTTGAGCAGCGGGCTTTTCCGGCTGCGGGCATACGGCATGCGCAGCACGCGGCCAAGCAACTGCTCCATGTCGCGGCTCGAACCGATCTTCTGCAACGAACAAAAGACGTAGGCGAACGAGCAATCCCAGCCCTCCTTCAGCGCCTCGACCGTAATCACCACCTCCACCGGGCAAGCCGGGTCGAACAGATCCACCCCGTCCAGCCCGCGCTGGCTGCCGGTAGCAATCGCAATCCGCTCGGCGGCAATCTGCTCCTGTTCTAAAAGATACGATTTCAGGACGTCGACCGTGACTTCCCCGGCCTTGTCCTCGGCCTGTAACAGCAGGATCGGGCGCAGATAATCCGCCTCGTTCAAAGCCTCCGCCGCCAGCCGCTTGCGCGTCAGCAGCGCGTCGCGCACCGCCTCCTGCCAGTTGGGGTGGGTTTGCAGCACGATCGGCAGCTTGATCATCTGCTCCGCCTTCAGCTCCTCGGCCGAAACGTGATAAAGCACATTGCTGCGATGCGCCCCCTGACGCACCGGCGTCGCCGTCATTTCGATCAGCGCGGCCGGGTTCAGCCGGGCGAAGGTGTCGTAAGTCAGCGGCGTGCGGGCGTTGTGCGCCTCGTCGATGATCACCACCGGCCGATGCCAATACATCAGATTGGCGAAGCTGCGCTTGACCTTGCCCAGATCGGCGCGGGTCAAGTAAGGCTGGGCTTCCAGGTCCCTTTCGCTGACCCGCTCGAAGCCCGGCAAGTCCGGCGCACGGGCGAAATGCGCCTCGAAATTTTCCTTGTAGGCATACACGTCGCGCCCCGAGGTGTCGTCCACACGCAGCGTCTGCAAGGTGCCGACGACGATGATGGCCTTCTGCTCGAAATCCTGCGGCCGCAATTGCTCGCAATCGGCAATATCGAGCACGCGCAAGCCATCGACGCCGAAATAGCCTTCCAGCGCCTCGCGGTAGGGATGGCCCGGCGTGCGCAAGGCCGCCAGCGTCTGCGTGCGAATGATGTTAGACGGCACCAGCCACAGCGCCAGCGGCCGATCCTGGCCGGTGTAATGGCGCCCGGCCGCGGCCAGTGCGTGCGTGCCGAGCAGCGTCTTGCCGCCACCTGTCGGAATGCGCAGGCAGACATAGGGAGTTGCCCCCGCCGCATTGACGAAACCCTGGGCCAGATAGGGCGGAATGCTTTCCGGCCCGATTTCCTGCTCGCGTAGCGCCTGGCGAAAAGCGGCATCCAGCCCGGCTTCGTCTTTTGCCCCGCGGGCCAGATCGAAGAAACGGGACAGCGCGGTCAGCGCCTCTTCCTGATACTGCTTCAGTTGCAAAGCCATGAGGTCTGGTCCTAACGGGCGCGAATGTCGTAGGGAATCTGCTTGAAGGTAATGCCGTGGGCCTTGAGGCGAGCCGGCGACAAGCGGCAGGATTCGCCGTAGATCACCCGTGGCCCGGCGTGCGGCGCTAGTTCATCGAGTGTCGCCAGCACCGGCCCGGTCAGCACGTTGCCGCCCTGCGGCCGCCGGTCGCCGAGAATGCCGTTGTAGAGCAGGTAATAGGCCGTGCCTTCGTGCACCCCGAGCAGCGGAGTCGGTTCGTTTCCGCGCGGGGGCACCAGCGGCGTCCGTGTTTCCTGATACCAGACCCAGGCGGCCAAGGTAGGGAAACGGATTTCCGGGTTGATGCCGCCAGCGGCCAGGAATACCGGCTGGCCCAACTGGAAGAAACGAAAACCGCCGCCGCCGGACCAGTCGACCGCCGCCGAGATGCCGCCTTGTTCGCCGGCCACGACTTTCTCCAGACGCGGCAGGCAATGGGTTTGCGCGTGCTCGCCCATCTCGATGCCGATCCAGCGGCGGCCCATCTTGTGGGCAACAGCCGCCGTGGTGCCGGAACCGAGGAAGGAATCGAGGACGAGGTCGCCGGGGTTGGTGGCGATATGCAGTATTCGATTAATCAGTTGTTCCGGCTTTGGAGTTCCGAAAGCATCCTCCCCAAATAGCGCAACAACCTCCTTTTTTGCGTCTTGTGTGTGCCCGACTTCTTCGTAGGACCACCAAGTTTGAGGAACCATCCCTTGTTTTACTTCCGAAAGGAAACGCTTGATTGCCGGCACATTCGAGCCATCTTTACCCCACCAAATCCGGTCATCGCCGTCCAGCTCTTTGAGTCTCTCTGCTGACACGCGCCAATACATTGCATTGGGCGGCCCGGCAATAACTCTTCCACTCGGCGTTGTAATTGGATAAGTACCAAGGCTGTAGTAGTTGCGGGCAGAGAGGTCTCCTGGCTTCCAAGGGCCTCGCGGATCGTTATCAGGGTTCCGGTAAGCCTTGTCTTGTTTCTCGGTTCTAGGCATCAAATTGGGAAGCCATCGCTCCCCAGTCTTGGCGTAGACAACGATGTAGTCGTGATCTTCAGAAAAGTGCCGAGCGGTTGATTTGGGAGAATAGTTTTTCCGCCAAATCACTGTCGTCACGAAATTCCCCCGCCCGAACACCTCGTCCATCACCACCTTCAGGTAATGCGCCTCGTTGTCGTCGATGGAGACCCAGATGCTGCCGTCCTCGGCCAGCAGTTCGCGCAACAGTTCGAGCCGCGGGTAGATCATCGACAGCCACTGGCTGTGTTCGAGGTTGTCGTCGTAGTGCTCGAAGGCACTTCTGGTGTTGTAGGGCGGGTCGATGTAGATGCATTTGACACGGCCGGCGAAGAAGGGAAGCAGCGCCTTGAGGGCTTCGAGGTTGTCGCCCTGGATCAGCCAGTTGTCGTTGTTCCGCCCGCTCACATCACCGTGACTGCTGGCCGTTTCGATCAGCCGGAAAGGCACTCTGGCCGCGGTTTTGAGGGCGTTGGACTTGTTGAGCCAGTCGAGCAGGGGCATGGTTTTTCTTGTCGTTGGGCGCTGTTGGCGAGGTGGCGCCATTATAGGCGGCGACCAAGCGATTCGCATGCGGTGCGGTCGACGGCCTGAAACGGCCAAAATCGGTGCTGTTGCCAACAAAAAGAAGCAATAAACTGTCGCCAGTCTTTTTTGAGGATGGCCCCATGCTCTCAGCCCTGACCCAATTGCTCGTTTTCCAGCTGGCCGGCGAAGTCGTCGCCCGCGGCTTGAACCTGCCGGTTCCCGGCCCGGTGCTCGGCATGCTGTTCCTGTTCCTCGCACTGGCCCTGCGCGGCGGACCGGGGCATGAACTGCAAACCACCAGCCAGAACCTGCTGCAACACCTGTCGCTGCTCTTCGTGCCAGCCGGCACCGGGATCATGATCCACCTCCACCGGGTCGCCGACGAATGGCTGCCGCTACTACTGTCGCTGCTGATCAGCACGGTCGCGACCCTGGTGGTGACGGCGCTGGTCATGAAGCTGTGCATGCGTGGGCAGCCGGCGCAGGGAGATGCACCATGACGCCGCAACTCAATGAAATCTGGGTCTATCTTTCGGCCTCGCCGCTGCTCGGGCTGAC
>Ga0209507_1000506_pt1 | contig 42772 bp, 44 predicted proteins | sample AD_UKC028_MetaG_FD_184414 | JGI IMG/M metagenome (GOLD analysis project Ga0209507, IMG submission 184414) | Active sludge microbial communities of municipal wastewater-treating anaerobic digesters from USA - AD_UKC028_MetaG (SPAdes) (version 2) | ecosystem: Engineered > Bioreactor > Anaerobic >...
GGTTTCGCTCCTGACATGTCTTGCGGTGTGGCTCGTGTCATCGGCGATCGTGTGGACGGAGGAATCCCTAATATTTGGGATCCTCTGGGTCGCGGGCTTCGGATTTTTATTCTTTGACGTGGCGTTCTTTTTTTCCTTGAGCGTTCTGCGGCCGTTCCTTAAAGAGATGGCACTGAAGGGAGCCTACATCAAAGAATTTCCGAAGACCGCGATCGTCTATCCCGTCCGTAACGAATCTCACGGCCTCTTCGAGCGGATCATGTATTCATTTTCGGGGAATAAGCTCCCGAATGCCGATCTTTGGGTACTGTCAGACTCTTCGGCCGAGTTTGAGCCGTATGAACGGGAAATTGTCGCAAAGCTTTCGGAGAGTCATCCGGATCGCATCTTTTACAGGCGCAGGGATGTTCCCGTTGAACGTAAGCAGGGAAATATCGCGGAGTTTCTGGAATCGCACCCCGAATACGTCTATCTCTATGTTTGCGACGCTGACGGGATGATCCCTAAAGGGACGCTTCTTAAGCTGCTCAGAAAGGCCGAGCATCCGGAGAACAAGGACATTGCGATCTTTCAGGCGTTCATCCGGATCGCTCATGCAGCAAGTTGGTATGCCCGTTTCGAAAAGATCGGGGCGAATTTCGCCCAGAGATTCAATTTCGCCTCCTTCCAGACGGTCTTTGGCCGGACTATTTCTTTTGGGCATCATCACCTCGCCCGGGCCGCACTTCTTTCGAGGATCAAGCTTCCGAGGGGGCTGCTTTCCCATGATAACTGGGATACGGTCCTCTTGGACAAAATGGGATACCGTGTGGCGTTCTGCGCGGATGTTCATGCGTATGACGAGGCACCGTCGAACTATCTTGAGGCGAGGGCGAGAGCTCGGCGGTGGGCCCGGGGAACGCTGCAGGGTATCCCGTTAATTTTTATGCCGCAGGTCAGCTTTGCCTCGCGGTTTCTCGCGTTCTTTGGGATCTATCTTTACTTGGCGGATGTCGTGTTCTTCTTTTGGCTTATCTTCGGTCTTCTGGCCCATTCTTGTTTAGCGGGCGAGCTTATCCATTTCGAGATCGATTCCATCTGGCTTGGCGCCTGCACGAACAGCAAGCTTAAGTGGACGCTTCTTTTCAGTATTGCCGTTGTCTATTTTCACAAACTTTGCTTGCTGAAAAACCTGAAGGACCTGAAGGATTTTCTCTACGAGCTGGTTGTTTCGACATTCCTCACCCTGAACAATGTTTTCTACACGCCCCTGGACATCGCAAGCATCCCGCTCAAGAAGCTTCACTGGAAGCCAATGGCGAAAAATCCATTCGCCAAGGTAGACCTTCAAAATACCGCAAAGGTTCTTTGTCCGGGGACCGCAGCAGGTCTTTCGGGCCTGTATTTCTGTTTATTTCTAACGCCTTATTTCATCTGGCAGGCAACGCCCCTTTTGACAAGCCTGATCCTTTCCATTCCCGTTGCGTACTGGACCGCCCGGGCGGTTCCGGAACGGTGCAAGGCATGGATCTAATTTAAACAAGGAGAGACCGAGAATATGACGCAAAAAGAAATCCACACTCAGGAAAAAGAACCCGCGCTTTTTGAAGAAACAAAAGAACCTCCTAAAAAAAGGAAGGTGAAGTTCATCGTTTTCATTCTGGCCATTCTTTTAGGGGCTCTTTTCTGGCCGAAGCCGGTCATTAAAGGGGAAGCCATTCTGCAAGCGGAGCGGTTCGCGAGGATAGGGCTTTCCAGCTCCGGAATGCTCAAGGAACTTCTTCATCAGAAGGGTGACCGGGTGAAGAAAGGGGAAGTGATCGCCCGGTTCGAGAACCTGGATATCAAGCAGCGCTTGGAGGAGAAGAAGCTCGCTCTTGAGATTTTAAAACTGGATAAGGATCGGCTTACGAAAAAAGCGGGGTTTCTGACGCAGGAGAAGGACCGGAGCAACATCCTCTTTGAGAACGGAGTGATCGGACAGACAGAGCATGATCGCAGCGTTTACGGACTTGAAGAGCTGGAGCAGACGATCTCGATTAAAGCGAAAGAGATGGAATCAACTGAGGCCGAGATCGGATTTCTCACGACACAAGTGGAGGCGTTGGAGCTCAAAGCGCCGTTTGACGGGATTTTGCTTTCGGACCCTAGCGAGCAGGTCGGAAGCCCGCTTAAGGAAGGGGAATTCGTGCTCGAGTTCGCAGATCCGGACACGTATTTCCTTGAGATGCTGATCCTCGAGAAGATGATCCCAAAGGTTTCGCTCGGTGATCCAGTGAAGGCGAAATTCAACGCGTTTCGCGGGAAAACCTTTTCGGGGGAAGTGATCCGCATCGCGCCGCGGGCAAGGGACGAAGTTGAAAAGGTCTTCAAGATCAAGCATGTCGTTGCCTGCGCGATCCGTCTTAAGGAAATGCCTCCTGACATTAAATACGGGATGCGGGCGGAGGCGGAGATTGCGTCCGCGAAGGGCGGGTGGCGGAAATGATTCCTGTGGAACTCCATGAGGAGAACGACCGGTCGTTTGAAAACGAGCTTGCGGTGCTCTTTCACAAGGTAAGCGATGGGCGGCGGATACAGGATCTGAGAGTGTCTTTAAATTCAGTCAAAGAAAGCATGTGCTGGTGTCTGCCCATCAAATTCGAACCCCAGGAGGAATCAATCGCTCTATGAAAGCCATCATTCTCGCCGCAGGTTTTGGAACAAGACTCTATCCGCTTACGCGGAATATCCCTAAGGCGCTTATAAAGCTCGGGGATAAGACTCTGCTTGATCACCTGGTCGGGAAGCTGGATCGTTTTCCGATCATTGATGAGATCGTCATTGTTAGCAGTAAACGCTTCTACCAGAATTTCAAGAGATGGAAGAAAGAAGCCATCTATCAAAAGCCGATTCGCATCATCCATAACGGGGTCAATGATCCGGAGAAACGCCTGGGTGCCGTACGGGATCTGGAGCTGTCGCTTAGGCCGTCCCGCGGGACGCCGGAGAGTTTTCTAGTTTTCTGCGGGGATAATTATTTTGATTTCCCGATCGGGTATTTTCTGCTGCCCTGTCTTGGGCATTCCCGGTGCACATTCATAGGCCTTTATGATGTTGGGGAGAAGGCCTTAGCGTCCCAATACGGCGTGGTGGAGATGGATGCGACCGGAAAGATCACCCGCTTTGCTGAAAAACCGGCCGCTCCGGCCTCCACGAAGGTGAGTGTGGGTGTTTATCATGTGCCCGCAGAAGCGCGTCAAAGGCTCCATGAGTATCTCGATATCGAAAAACGGAATCCCGATCGGATCGGAGATTTCTTCGCCTGGTTGACTGACAAGGAACCGGTTTTTGGGGTGGTTTTCGAAGGCGCATGGTTTGACATTGGAAGCAAGGAGTCCTATGAGAAAGCCAGGAAGCATGTTAGCTGTGTGCCGATCCGTTAAAGCGGTTATTTTGCTCGCTATTCTCGCGGTGCTGAGCGGCTGCGGGACAATGCCTGCGCCAGCTGCGAGTCTGGAAAAAAGCCAGATCGTTTCCGGCGTGGGGCCGCCAAGCCGCATCGACATTGTGCTTAAATGCATCGCGTCCAATATCAAAGAGAACGCGGGGCTTACCTTGGCCGGTACGATTGCAGAAGAGGGTGAATCCCCGTATCTTTTCGCGGTTCCCGGGAAATCCGATGGACTCCTTGTTGTCCGCGTCAAAGAGTTTGATGTCGCGGATCGAGTTCCTCGTGTCCGGCTGGCATTGGTTGTCAGGCTGTTTGACGGCTCAGGGGAGAATGTTTACGCGCGGACAATATCCGGTGCTTCCTCAGCTGGTTTGACACAGGGCGCTGCCGGTGATCTGGAAAAAGAGATTCAAACGATAACGGAGGACATTCTCCGCCAGTATGCCAAGGACCCGATTCTCCGTCCTCTTATCCTCAAATACAAGCTGGGCTCCCTTCTTAAGTTTTTCTGACCCGATTCCGTGCTCATAAACTCCTGTATGTAAGTCGATAAATAAGTATAATCAACCATTCATTTCGCATAAAGAATCACCCGCAATCGGGGGGTGAGTGAAGGCGATTTCATGAAATTAGCAAAAGGAAAAAAAGTCTACGGGGATAGCTATGGCCAGACAAGCATGGCTGGGCTCGAATTTGCTTCTGGCGTTGTGGACAGAGCATTAAAAAATCGTTTGCCGCCTATTCTATGGGATGCTGATGGAAGTAAGGATTTAAAAGACCTTTTGGCTGGTGTCGTGCGAACAGACTTTGCGACTCAAAACCTCTCAGAGTTGCTTGCAGAAACGCCAAGTTTGGAAAGTTGGCGTATTGGAGAGGCTTTTGCTGAAGCATATCTCGTTGACCATCACACCTGCAACTTTCCATGGCCAACGGGAAGAGACTTAAAAAACTCTAAATCAAGTCCTGCCGGTACAGATCTTGTTGGTTTCCAAAAAAAAGGAAGTGCAGTTCGCTTTGCTTTTGGTGAAGTGAAAACATCTCAGCAAGAACAATGGCCTCCTTCTGTAGCGGTGGGAAGGTATGGGCTAAAGACCCAGGTCGAAAACTTACGCGACAACAAAGAAAAAATCAAGTTTCAGCTTGCCAGATATTTAGGCAAGCACGTAAGCACAGGATGCCCTTGGGAGTCTCTTTATAAGACCGCAGTCAAAAGATTTCTTAACGACCCAACCGATGTTTCGCTTTTTGGTATTTTGGTTCGTGATGTTGAACCGAAAAAAGAAGATCTTGAAACCCGTGCGAAATCTATAGCCGTGGGATGTCCCCAAAAAACAACTATTGAATTCAAAGCTTTTTACTTTAGCAAGGGCACCATCGAAGAATTGCCAAAGAAAATAATAAAATATCAGAAGAAAAAGAAATGATAACTAACGAAATAATTCAACAACTGGAAAGCCATTGGGCGGTTTCTGCGATTAAAAGTGCTGAAAGGAAACGAGGGGCAGAGGCTGCTCAGAATATTTTGCTTCGATCTTCTGTTGGCGAGCAAATAGCCTTAAATTTTAAGCAGCGGGACACAGATTACCAGCTTATAGAAAAATTAGCGACGGCATATGAAATATCGGCCATAGAAGGGTTGGATGCGCTTCTGTATTTGGTGGCAGGCGAATCAGGAGAAATGCTTCGAAATCAGTGCCAAGCGGCTGCGTATAAGGCTTTTGAATTGCGCCGTGTTTTACCGTTTCCCAGCGATGATCAGGAGCGAATATTTCATTTTTTGCACATAGCCGCCTTAGCTTATTGCGGTGATAGATGGTCTGATTTGCGCAGATGGGTGATAGACCAAAAACTTGATGCGACAATACCACTAACCGAAAGTCAATCGTGGGAGTTGCGTGTTTTGGGCAATTTATACGTTGCATGGGTCTGTCTTTTTAGAAAACATGGATGGAGCGATTTAACAAATGTTGCCAATGTAATTCAAAAATTAAGAATAGAGCAAACTCAGTTTGAACCTTCAACCATTGAAGCTGCAAAAAAAGAAAAAGATCCGACAGCGGCTATTAGATTAATTAGTTTGTATCACTGGGCTAAGGCAACAGAGATATTGTCAAAATACATGCTCCAAGGAGAGCCAATCTCAATTCAAGCGGAATTGGATAAGCACTTCGAGTCGGCTCATGAAGCTGCTATTGCTGCGGGAGATATGTCTCTCGAAGTAATAATTAGATGGTTGCATGCTGCATCTAAGCAGATGGTTAACGGGTCCATTTGGCTCGTGGCGCAAGCGGTTAACTCGCGAGTAACTAGTTTCGTAAAGAGCATCACTAAGAATAGAGGGATGTTTGAATTGTTACCTCCGCAGCGAATCGCTTTGCAGGAACAGGGCCTTCTAGATCAAGCTAACCGTGCGGTTGTGGTTAATTTGCCTACGTCAGGCGGGAAAACTGCTCTAGCCCAATTCCGCATCCTACAAGCGTTAAATCAGTTTGATAAATCGGATGGCTGGGTGGCTTATGTGGCACCTACGCGAGCTTTAGTTGCGCAAATAACTCGGCGACTACGAAATGATTTTGGATTAATAAAGATTCGTGTTGAACAGTTAACTGGTGCTGTTGAAATCGATTCGTTTGAGGAGGATCTATTGGCGGATGGGGGTGAAGATTCTGTCAAGGTCGTTATCGCAACCCCGGAAAAATTGAACTATGTAATAAGGAATAAAAAAATATCACGCCCTCTCGCACTCGTTGTTATGGATGAGGCGCACAATATGGAGAATGATGATCGCGGATTAAGAATAGAACTTCTTCTGGCAACAATTAAAAGAGATTGTCCCGTAGCAAACTTTTTATTATTGATGCCCTTTGTGCCTAATGCGAAAGATATTGCGCGATGGCTGGCGCAAGATAGTGGCAAAAGTATTAGCTTGGGTTCAAGCGCGTGGACTCCTAATGAAGTCATATCTGGGATGTTCCATGCTAAAGAATGCGCCCGACGCGGAGAGTGGTCTTTGGAATATGAAACGCTAATCACAACTCCTAACGTTGTGAACCTTAAAGGAAGTCATCGTGTTGGTGCAGTAAAACCTATCAATATCAATTTGACTAAGGCGCGGTCATTGACAAATCAGACGGCTGCGATGGCTAAGGTATTCTCCTCACGAGGTACGAGCGTTGCTATTACTGACAAAATAAAGAATTCATGGGCAATGGCACGCATTTTATCTAATGAATTCGCAGAAGCAGATAATCCGAGTGATGAAATAAAGCTTGTTCAAAAGTTTTTGGCTACCGAGATAAGCCCAAAATTTGAATTGATAGAATTTCTTAGTAGAGGTATTGGCGTTCACCATGCCGGGCTTGCTGATGAAGTAAGAACTCTTATCGAGTGGTTAGCGGAAAGGGACCAGCTGAAAGTATTGTGCGCAACGACAACGATTGCGCAGGGTATCAATTTCCCTGTTTCCTCAGTTTTTCTTTCGACCCCAAATCGGGCATATGGCAAAAAAATGTCCAAGCGTGAATACTTGAATTTGGTGGGACGTGCTGGGAGGATGGATCAAGATAGCGTCGGCGTGGTTGGCGTTGCTGCTGGAAACTCGCCTGAGACTATAACGGTGTTTCTTAAAGAGGCGACAGAAGAATTGGTCTCACGTTTAGTGGCTTTGTTAGATCAGATCGAAAAGGCTGGTCAGCTAAATAATCTCTCATTATTGATACAAGAAGACCAATGGGCGGATTTTAGAAGTTATATAGCGCACATGTGGAATGAAACAAGAAACCTAGGCGTTCTACTGAGTGAAGCAGAGCAATTATTGCGCAATACTTATGGTTATAGTATCTTGCAATCTAACAATAAAGATAAAGCAAAAGCAGTCGCTTTGCTTGATGCTACAAAAAAATATGCTACCCAACTGGCACAACATAGCGAAAATGCAACCCTTGCGGATGCCACAGGATTTTCCCCCGAAGGAGTCAGAGACGCGCTTTTACACATGAATAGTTTGGAAAATAAGATTTCTTTAAAAGATTGGCAACCGGCGAGTTTGTTCGGAGCGCAGAGCCAATCCGCAATGCCTCAGCTAATCGGCATTATGATGAAGATTCCTGAATTAAAAAGAAATTTGGAAGAATTGGGAGGGGAAGGGGTAAATAAACGGCACATTGCTTCAATAGCGCATGATTGGGTCATGGGACACAGTATTGAAGCGATTGCTGTTAAGTATTTTGCCGAAGAGGGAGATTCAAATCTTACAGAAGCAATTACAAACGCATGCAAGGGCATATATCGCACTTTGGCTAATTATGGCTCTTGGGGGTTAGCGGCGCTAAGCAAAATACCGTCTTCGGGACTTAACTTTGAAGAAATGTCTGCAGAAGCTAGAAAAGCTATTAATAATTTACCGGCAATGCTTTATCACGGCGTTTTTAGTGAAGATGCGGTGTTGATGCGAATGAATTGTGTCCCGCGCACGATCGCAGAAAATATGGGAAAAGCATTTGCTGCTACCGAATTGGGTGCGCAGCGCAAAAAAGTAGGTGTAGCCCGCGAATTTTTAAGATCGCTGTCTGAAAGTGACTGGAAAAAAACCCTCCCGCAGGCTAGTTCAATAACAGGTTCTGAAATGCGTACTCTGTGGTCTACCCTATCAGGGGAACCTCTGAGTTAATGGCATAGGTCCAAGACGAGGCGTTTAGCACCCGTTTTGCCGCAGTTGTTATGGCCAATTTCGATCCGAAGCTTAAAACGTTCTTGTTTCTGACCATTTCGGGGGTGTTTATCTCGTAATGTCATCGGAAAGCGACATTCAAAGCTCTCCACGACATGATGCTGTCGCCCCCGCCCCGTAAGATTCCACCTAGAGAGATCATTAAAAGTCGAGGTTCCCGAATGATGTTCGTGAAAATTTATTTCTAGTATAAAAACGTTCGCAAACGTTGAACGGCCCCTTCTTAACTCAATGTCCCATGAGGGACTATCTACTATATAGAAGGGAGCTATCCATGAAATGAGTAAGCAAGACGGTATTTCAAGGTGTGAAATCTCGGGGAAGCTGATGAATGTAAGCGAATTGTCGCAGCGGCTTGGGGTTAAGGTTAAGACCGTGTATTGCTGGGTCCATGCCCGGCAAATACCCTATGTCAAAGTGGGGCGCTTGGTGAAATTTGATCCTCTGGATATTTCGCAATGGGTGGAAAGTAGAAAAGTCAGGTTGATTAAGGGTTGACAAGGTTTAATAATGTTGATAATCTATAGCTGATTCCTGGAACAATATGGAAAAAAATAAACGCTACTACCTTGATGAGGTCGTCAAAATACTCGGGATACCGCGGAGCTCCTATTACAACTGGGAGCGCGCGGGGAAGATCCCTTTGCCGAAACGTGACCCTATGAGTAATTATCGTTACTGGACTGAAGAGGGGCTCAGGGAGCTTAAGAAGATAACGGGAAGAGGCTGAAATGGGCGTTTTTCAAAGAAAATGCGGGGCTTGTGACTGGTGCCGGGAGGGTCGCGCCAAGTGTAAGTCGGGAGCCTGGTACGTGGATTATTACGTCAACGGTCGCCGTCGCCGCGAAACCGCTCCCAATAAAGCGATGGCGGAAGATCTCTACAGCAAGCGCAAAATTCAGATCAAGGAAAACAAGTATTTTGATATCCAGAAGGAATGCTGTCTCACTTTCCGTGAACTTGGAGACAAATATCTCGGCCATTGCGAATTGGTAGGTAAAAAATCCTGGGTGAAAACGGATGCCATCTGGTTGAAGCATCTTACGGATTATTTTGGAGATATGCCGGTTAGTGAGATCAGCTCCGAGGATGTCGAGGCCTATAAACAGAAACGTCTAAAAGACGTGAGAGTGTCTAAAAAGCTGAAGATCGAAATGCGGCCGAAACCCGCCACGATCAATCACGAGCTTTCCTGCATGCGCGCGGTGTTTAATAAAGCGATCCATGAATGGCGGAATCCCGAAAATAAAAAAACACCGCTATTCGCTGGCCCGAATCCTGCGGCGAGATTCAAGCGTCTTAGAGAAGTCCCGAGGAGCCGCTTTTTGACGAAGGGGGAATTGATCAAGCTCCTTCAGGTGAGCAGTCTGGATTTGCGTAATTATATTTTTGTCGCAGTCAATACGGGCATGAGGAAAGGGGAAATGCAGAGCATGACCCCCGCAAACGTGAAGCTTGATATGAATTATGTTTTTCTTCCCGAGACCAAGAACGGGGAGGTGCGGTATGTCCCGATCAATGAAACGGTAAAATCGATCCTGAAGGGCCCGTTTGATTTTTCCTACAATCCCAGGAAGGCGTTTGCGACGGCGCTTCGCCGTTCAGGGATAAATGACTTGCATTTCCATGATCTACGGCATACATTTGCAAGTTATTTGGCGCATCTTGGGGTGGATCTTTACACGATCGCGGTGCTGCTTGGGCACAAAACAAAGGGCGGTATGTATTCCATCACTGCCCGTTATACGCACCTGCAGCAGGATCATCTTTTGGCTGCGGTCAGGAAGCTGGATGTTTATCTGGCGGATGTTATGCCTGAGTCCAGGGAAGACATGGATGGGGGGAGAGGAAGATTTATGGTCAAGGAGCCTGAGACGGTCTGGGGGGTCAAATACCGGGAATTACCCGTCAAATGCCGCCGATTTCCCTCTAGGATGGACACTTTTTGGACACCAACGAAATTATCAAAATCGTAACTTATTACAGCGCCTCGGGATAGAGTGACAGAGCATTTACCTTCTAAGCAGGGGGTCCCGTGTTCGAGTCACGGCAGGCGCGTTTTTCGCCAGTCCTATTCCGAAAAGAAGTCGATCAGAAACAGGACAGGCGCGTTTTTCGCCAGTCCTATTCCGAAAAGAAGTCGATAAGAAACAGGACAGGCGCGTTTTTCGCCAGTCCTATCGGTTCTTCCCAAACAAAAGGGGCAATAAGATAAAATAGGGCAGGCGCGATTTTGCCGGTATTTTTATGCGAAGATGTCTATGAAAAACGGGACGGATATGCTTTTTTGTCATGCTTAAGTTTATGGAACCTATGAAAAATTTTGGCGTTGTTTCTTTTTTGAAAAATATCCTTCTTTTTGTATTTGTTTTTAGTATTTGTTGCGTTCTTGCAGAGATTGTTTTTTTGGTTTTTTTCTATAAATCTTCCCACCAGTTGCCGCCCGTTACAATTTATGTCCACGAGGCGAGCCCGAATCTGAAATTGCTCTACAAACCGTTGCCGAACGCCTTCAATGTCGCGTATGCGACTTTCAATAAGATCAATAGCTCGGGCTTCCGGGATCGGGAATATCCTGCTCAAAAAAAGCCGGGCGTTCGTCGGATTATTTTTTTAGGAGATTCTGTTGTGTACGGGAATTACCTGACTTGGGATCAAACCATTCCCAAACAATTGGAGTTGAACTTCCAGAAAAACGGGCGGCAAGTGGAAGTTTTGAATTTTGGAGTTTCCGGCTATGAAACCGAACAGGAGGTGGAATTTTTTAAGGAAATCGGTGCGAAATTCAACCCGGATGCGGTCATTGTCGGGTATACGATGAACGATAGCAGTTATGCGTCTTTGGAGGTGGATCTTCTTCACCAGAATAACAATTTTCAGGTGACGGTCGCCAAGAAGGGAATGTTAAAAAAATGGGTTGATTTTTTATTCAATCATTCCCGACTGTTACAGCATTTTGATAAACGGTTGGGACTGCGGCAGAAATTCTGGAAGTTTTTTTATCAGGAATACAGCATCCGGGATTATATTCTTCAGCGCAACACGCAAAACCAGGATCCCAAGAATTCGGCTTATCGATTGCTGAAAAATTCAATTCTGGCGGATGCCCAACGAGCTGGTTTAAGTCAAAAGCAACTTGATCCGATATTGAAATTCGCGGGCTTGGTGGACGACCCTCTTTACAGCTCACACTGGAACGTTTCCCAAAAGGCACTGCTTGAGCTGAAGGCATTGTCCAAGAAGAACCATTTCAAGGTTTATGTGGTGATTTTTCCTTATATGTTTGATCTTCAGCAGTATGTGTTGACGAGCGTCCATGAGTTTTTGCGGCGGGAATTCGAAAAAATGGGTTTTGAGGTCATAGACCCCTTGGGTTTTGTTCAAAAGCTTGATACGATTTATCATGATCAGATCCACGTGGAGCCCGTTCATTTTAGTGCGCTTGGTGCGGCGGCCCTAGGAGAATATCTTTACAAGTATCTTTCGGATAAAATATAAAACCCTGTTTTAAATGGTCAGGCGAATACGTCAACATCGGTTTTAGTACGATATGAAGATTCAGATAACAAAGCTGACGAGCAATCATTTCGGGAGTGTTCATGATGCGGGTGAAAAAAAATAAGCTGTTTAGTATGACATTGCTTGTGCTGTTCACGACGACCTCGATCACGATGGTGGTCCCCTCGCCTGATGCCGAAGCGGCCTCCGTGGGGCTGCTGGCGCCTTCCTACGCCCTGTTGGACGGACGGACTCAGCAGTTAATCGAAGCCAGATCGCCTCACACAAAACACGCTCCCGCCAGCACCACAAAACTTTTGACCGTGATGGTGGCTTTGGATCATCTCCGTCCGGACGAGATCATTCGTATCCCGAGCGGTCTGGAATATGTCCAACCTTCGAAGATTGGATTGCATGCCGGAGAACGTTTTTATGTCCGAGATCTTGTCAGGGCGGCTTTGATCAAATCCGCAAACGATGCGGCCGAAGCGTTGGCGATCGCATCAGCCGGTTCCAAATATGGATTCGCAAAACTCATGAACCAAAAAGCAAAACAGATCGGCGCGAACAATTCTCATTTTGTGAATCCTTCCGGGTTGCCCTCGCGGGGGCAGTATTCAACGGCTTATGATCTTGCCCGTATTGTGATGGCCGCGACGCGTTATCCTTTTATTGTCAGGACTATGAAAACCCGGGACGCGGCCATTTATTCCTTGGGAGGCCGCAAGATCTTTTTACGGAATTGCAACAAAATGCTTTGGCAGACCGGAGGGATTATCGGAAAGACCGGATGGACGCGTGATGCCAGACACTGCTTTGCGGGTCGGGTCCAAGCTCGAGGCAGGGAAGTTTTTGTAGGGATCATGGGAAGTTTGAAGCGTCCCTATCTTTGGTATGATCTCAGGCGTGTTGCTTCCATTTCGTCGGGAAGAACCTTCAAGCCGATCAAAGTGGGCAGGGAACTGCCTTCACGCGAAGAAACGAAACGAATCCAGCGCGCGCTTCAGCGAGCCGGTTTCTTCAAAGGCAGCCCGACTGGATTTTATGGCAAACGAACCCAACGAGCTGTAAGAAAATTTCAGAAGAAAAAACATTTGCCGGTGACGGGGACTGTCGGCCCTCAAACTTGGAAAAAACTTAAGGTCTATCTCTAAGGAACGGACGGATTTTCGATGGGTCTCAACTCAAGGAAGAAGGAATCTATGGAAAAACAATATTTGTTTAAAAAGGGGAGTTGCTTATTAGGGATAGGCTTGATTTTGATGCAGGCAAGCTGTTCGGTGCCGCGTAACGATTCCGTTTCTGATTCGGGCGTTCGTTCCCAAGAGACCGTATCTTCAGCATCAAAAAATCCGGCCACTTCCCAGCCGGATGGATTGGCCGCAGAAAAATCCATGGGAGGAAAGGTTTCTCAGCCTTCCTCCTCCGCGCAGCTTCGGTCTCGGATGGTAGCTGATTTTGAAGGAGATCAGGAAAAGATGGTCAATCATCTGGGCGGGGAGAGCGGTGATTGGAATTGGAACCCGGCGGATATCAATAACTCTTTTTCGGATCTGCATGTTGTAAAGATGACCGGCATGGACGGGAAAGAGACGCATGTGCTGAGCCTTACGTACAGTGTGGATTCAGACCTGCCGGCGAGGAACGGGTTTTGGACGAAACTTCTCGGTCTTGACGCGAGTGCTTATGATCATCTGGAATTCGAAATGAAAGGGGATGCGGAGAAGGGATTTACGAAACGTTTCCGTCTTGAAATGAAAAAGTGTGTGGATGCCAAGTGCATTGAAAAGGTTACCGGATCCGCGACCGTCCCCGTGACGGGTGAGTGGAAGACTGTCAGCATTCCGCTCAATGTCATGACAGGGCTGATTGATTTTTCAAATCCGGAGAGCTGGAAAAACCCGCGCTTGGGTTATAAATCCCTTGATGAAATGGTGATCATTCTCGCGGATCAATTTGTGACAAAGAAAACCGGCCGAATCTATATCGACAATATCCGTTTTGTGCGGACAGGGGATCCCGGGCCAAGTGCCGTGGATGTGCCGCCTCGCAACCTCAGCAAGACCACCATCCCTCACGGGACCCTCGAGTTTGCGAAATTTCTGTCGAAGCGTCTCCGTGGTTTTCCCAAAACAACGGTTGTGAAAAAAGAATTTTCTCAGGATGAAAAAACATTCCTGACGGAAGTGGCGCGTGATACGTGGCGTTTTTTTGATGAAATCATTGATGCGGAAAGCCATCTGCCGCTCGATAACATTCAGCTTGGCGAGAAAGAACCCCTGGGAGAAGGGGCCTGGATCGGAGACTACACGAATGTTACCAATATCGGTGTTTATCTCATGGTGCTTGTGAGTGCCTATGATATGGGTTTCATTACACGGGAAGAAGCCATCCAGCGTATTCGGGCAACGCTGAATACGGTGGAGTATAAATTGGCATATCATGCCAGTGGTTTTCCCTACAATTACTATGATACGACCCTGCTCGATAACACGAGCTATTTCGTTTCCTTTGTGGACAGCGGATGGCTATTACTGGGACTTTACGTCGTAAAGCAGGCCTTTCCAGCAGAATTGACGGATCAAACGGCACGGCTTTTGAAACGCGGTGACCTCAGCTTTTTTTATGATGCCATTGAAAAGCAGATGTATCATGGTTATTACGATAATTTGAAGGTCTACACCGATTACCGCTACGGAGTTTTTTACACGGAGCCGCGTGTGGTCAGTTACCTCGCGGTGGCTCGGGGTGAGGTTCCGGAGCTTCATTGGTTCGAAGGCCTGTCCCGGACGTTTCCTGAGAACTATACGTGGCAAACACAAACACCGAAAAACCGGATACAGAGAAAACTCCTTGGATACAACTATGCCTGTGGTTACTACGAATGGAAAGAGCTTAAATACGTGCCGAGCTGGGGGGGCTCCGCATTTGAGGCTTTGATGCCCACGGTCGTTTTAATGGAGAAAGAACTCGCACCCGAAGGTCTTGGAAAGAACAACGCGGCCCATGTGCAGGGGCAGATCCGTTATGCCAAGGAAGAACTGGGGATGCCGGTTTGGGGGATGAGCCCGGCATCGGTTCCGGAAGGCGGCTATTCCGAATTTGGCGCAAAGCCTTTTGGAGTAAAGGGTTATAAAAGCGGAGTCGTGACGCCGCATGCCAGCGTTTTGGCGCTTGAATATGCGCCGACCGAAGTGGTGGACAATCTGCGCAAACTCATCGAGCTTTATCCTATTTACGGGGAATATGGTTTTTATGATGCCGTGACAGTTGCGACCGGAAAAGTCGCTTACAAATATCTGGCCCTGGATCAGGGGATGATTTTTGTGGCGATCAATAATTATCTTAACCAGGGAGCCATCCGGAACCGTTTTCATGCGGAACCGGATATGCAAAAGGGAGATAATCTCTTGACGGCTGAAAAATTTTTTGAAGAATCTCCGGCTTTAACTCACGCAGTCTCCAAGACGTGAACCTTCAGGAACAACCCGCAGGGGTTTACAGAATCCAATCTCTCGGTCAGGATGTGACGGCCGCCTTTTCGTCCCGTCTTTATGATAATTCGAAGCGTCATGAATTTCTCGCGGCGCTATCTCTCCGGCCGGAAAACCTTGTGATGGTCAAACAGGTGCACGGGGATACTGTTCTGGTGGCCGATAAGCCTGATCCTGTTTTTTTCGATACGCCTGCCGACGGTCTGATCACAAAAACTCCGAGACTGATCCTTGGTATCCGGACTGCGGACTGTGTTCCTGTTTTCTTTTGGGATGCAGCGGGAAAGGTCGCGGGTATTGCCCATGCAGGCTGGAAGGGCGTCAAAGCGGGGATTCTCGACCAAATGCTGAAGGTCTTTAAAACGAGATTCGGCAGTCCGACAGCGAATATGCAGGTTGCCTTGGGGCCTTCCATTCGCAAGTGTTGTTATGAGGTCGGGAATGAATTCCTCGGCTATTTCCCGGGATTTTATTTCGGCAAAAACGCGTCCCATGGGTATTTGGATCTAGCGGGTAGTATCAAAAGCAGGCTGCTCAAAAAGGGCATTGCCTCCTCACAGATCCAGGATTCGGGTCTTTGCACGGTCTGCGAAAATAAAAAATTCTTCTCTTACCGCGTTGAGCATCAAACCCGTGAAAGAATGCTCAATGTGATCTGCATCAGTCCGGAGCATTAAGAGGGTTGCCTCGGGATTGCTTTTTTTAGACCTGCGGGCTGGCTTCACGGAGAAGTTGCGGCTTTGACGGATGATTGTTATAATCACCAACCTTCAAACATGAATTCATCATCAAAAGGGGTTAATTATGCAAGCTAGAGATATGAAAAAAGGCACCACGGTCACTTATCAAAATGAGATCCATTTGGTGACCGAGGCGACGCATCGCACTCCCGGCAATCTCCGGGCATTCTATCAAATCACTTTGAAGAATCTTAAAAACGGCCGCATCATCCAGAGCCGTTTTGCTCCGGATGAGGATCTTCCGCGCGTGGTTCTGGACCCGAAGCCGTGTCAGTTTCTTTATAAGGATGATACCGGGTATCACTTCATGGATATGGAGAGCTATCATTCGTTCGCGTTGAGCGAAGAAATCCTGGGAGATAAGAAATATTATTTAAAAGAAAGCATGGAAATCAAAATCGATTTTCATGAGGAAAAACCGGTGTTTCCGGAACTTCCCTCGATCGTGGTCCTAAAAGTCACGGAAGCGCCTCCGGGGATTCGGGGCGATTCGGTTTCCAATACGACCAAGGTGGCGATTTGCGAAACAGGACTGAAGATCAATGTTCCGCTTTTTGTGAATGAAGGGGATGAGGTCAAGATCAATACGGAAACCGGCGAATACTCCGGCAGGGCTTAAAAAGTTTCAGCCGCACGGAAGGGATCAAAAAACATCAGGGCGGTTAGCTCAGTTGGTTAGAGCATTACCTTCACACGGTAGGGGTCACAGGTTCGAATCCTGTACCGCCCAGTTTTCATAAATGATTTGGAAGTACAGGATTCGAAGGGAGCACTTGTTCACAAACATGACATACGTCATGTTTGTATGTGCGGGTGGCCGACCTGGAGCGTAGCGGAAGGCGCCGAATCCTGTACCGCCCAAGTTTTTATTGGTTCTTCCCCAACAAACGGGGCAGTAAGATTTTCGCAAGTTGATTCAAGTATATAAAACCTTTTTTCTTTGTTTAAGAGAGGATAGACAGCTTATCAAGACGAGAGTAAAATAAAACATGCTGGTGAAGATAGAAAAACCCAAAAAAAGAAACTATGGAGCACCACTGTTGGCGGGGCTGATACTTGCCGCGGGAATTCTCCTGTGGTTCCGATTTTCCCCTCATGTTTTTTCTCCCCTGGCTTTTGAGATTTCCGGCTTCGAAGGGGATGCCAAAATCTATGACCCTCAGCATCACTCCTGGCGGACGCCTAAACGGGGCGAAGAATTCCTAACCTTCCAAAAATTAAAAACCGGCGCGGATGGCATCATCAATTTCAAAGTAGAACGGGACCTCATGTTCCGGTTGAAAGAAAATTCGGAACTCGAAAATAAAGAATCCAAAAAGGTGGGGGAGAAAGAAGTGTACAAACTTCACCTGAACCAGGGTGTCCTTTTGGGAACGACGGGGAAACCTTTCGACCGAAAACAAGCTGCTCAAAAAGCTGTTTTGCAGGTTGGCACGGCGGAATATCTCGCGAATGTGCACAGCGCCATGTATCGCATTCAAGCTCCGTCTCCCAAAGGCCAGGAGTCGGATTTTGGCGTCCTTCGCGGTTCTGTCGAGGTCATGAAACCATCGGTGTTTGGTCTATCCAAGGGTGTTTTGATCCGAGGTCTGGAGCATGCCACTGTATCCCAAGGCACCTTAGGGGCTTCTAAAAAGGTCACCCATGTGGAATGGGCGAAACTCAATGAGGCCTATGAGCTTCTCCACAAATCCGCAGCCCAGGAGGCCGAGCAGATTGATTTGTCCAAGAGCGCGGGAAGTTTATTTCAATACGTTTTTGACCACGGGACTTTTTTTACGCCGAAGCTAGGCTATGCCAACCGTGAGTTCTTTAAAGATCCGGATTCGGGGGAGGTCATTCTCGAAGCGGAATATGACGTTTTTCCGGTCGGCTCCTATGACGGTATTTATATGAAAGCTCGTAATTTTGATCTTTCGCAATATACCGGATTTTCGATTGAAGCCCGCCGCAAAGGCGACGAAGGCACGCCGGAAAGTTTTTCCGTAGAAGTCAAATCCAAAGGGAATGTGATCCGTCGGTATGTGGCAAGAGGTTTTGAACGCAATTGGAAGGTCATGACGTATGATTTTCACGCCAAGAAGCCGATCCCAGTAAGTGAAGTGGTTTTCGTGTTTTCAAATGCCCGGGTGGGTGAGGCGAAGAAGGGGATCCTGCAATTCCGCAAGCTTAATCTGATCCCGCTTCCAAAACCTGAAGCACCGGCAGGCGTTGAAAAAAATGAGAATTCCTTGGCGCCTTCGGGACCGCCAACTCCGTTAACCGTTCCTCAAGCGGCTGAAACTAAGACGCCGGATCAATCCGAAACCCAGTCTGCTCCGGTTCCCCAAGAAATTCCTTTGCAGTAAAAACTGTCCGATCAGTATCTTTTTAAAAAAAATTTTTACATTTCGCTTTTTTTAGAATGATTTTATTCGAGATAATCTTCCTTAGATTGTGCCGGCGCGGTATTTTTGGGGGAGTCAATGCCGTCATCGCACAGAAATTTCTTTAATTTCTGGCGGTGCGGTACTTGTTCACAGAGGGTTTTATCTCAGTCCTTTAGGATTGGGAACAAGTCTCCGTTTGTGCCGTTGTCGTGCACAATCTTCCTTAGATTGTGACGGCACGGTATTTTTTATTGGGAAAAAATGCCGAGGAGGGGACTTGAACCCCTAAGGCCTTGCGGCCACTAGCTCCTGAAGCTAGCGCGTCTGCCAATTTCGCCACCCCGGCTCAAACTTATGAAAAAGCAAGGAAAGTATAATACCATCCATGTCTATTTAACCGCGCTAGCGCGTCTGTCCTTGTCATTTATTTCATTTCTTTAATGGTCGACAAGGACTGCCCTGGCTACCTTTTCATTTAAATCAAAGCCAGGACTGCCAATTTCGCCACCCCGGCTTGTATCAATAGGATAAGATTCATTGCCACGGTACTATTATATTTATCAAAATGCTGCACTTGCGCTCAATGCGCAAGTACGACATCGTGATGGTTCAGGGAAAACATCAACGATGTCGCCAATTTCAAAATGCAGACAGGCTTACCAATGCCTGTCGCACTTAGCACCTGCACACAGGTGCAGGTACGCCACTCCGGCATAAAGATGGTGGAATGCATATCTTACGTATTTATTGAATAAAATCCAGCACAAGTCAGCATTAAGCCCGGGGATTTTTATGCCGAACCATAACTAGGAATGGGAGTCCCCAGGTTGTCCAAAAGGTGAATAGGATATGAAGGTACAAAAAAGTCTTAAGCCCGGCGTTGCGATTTTTCTTTGCGCGGGGATCTTTTTCTTGTCCGGCGCGGCCCTTGACGCAAAAGAGGCGGTCCTGCCGGTGGTCCTCAATAAGTCGAAAGCCTTGGTCAGTATCCAAAGCATGAAGAAGATCAACGCGACTGGCATAGGAAAGGATCCGGATGATCAAAGGTACGCCCTTCTGATGACCGGATCGCGTTACAAGCCGACGGCTTACGGGCGCAGCGGCAGCGGTGTGATCATCGACCCGAAAGGGGTCATCGTGGCCAATTACCACACCGTCAGCCATGCCTCGCGCATTTCCGTGACCCTCTCCGACGGGACCCAAACGCCTGCCCGGTTGATTTATGTCCTTCCGGAAAGCGATCTGGCTTTTCTTTCCATAGTCCCGCCGTTCAGGCTTCCCTATGTACCCCTTGCGAACTCGGATATGGTCTCTGTAGGGGCCACAGTCTATATGATCGGAAGGGCCCTCGGACACAACGGTTCTGTTTACGGTGGCAAGATCAGCGGTGTTTTCACACAGCCTTTAAGGCGTGACCCGCCGCTGTCGCTTTTGGAGGTGAATTTCGGTTTTCATCTTTTTTTCGGTGACAGCGGAAGTCCGCTTCTGAATCGAAATGGGTATTTACTCGGAATCGTCAGCGGCGGCCGGAGAGAAGGGGACAAGGCGGCGCTGGTGGTGGCTTCCAATGTGATTCGTGATGCCTACAGGCAGATTCCTTTCGGTGTTTAAAAAAAGAACTGAATCGGTATAATGATCTGGCACAAGCAGTTATGCAAAGGCCTTTTGAAATTTGTGGCTGCGGCCAGCGACCGGGAGCCATCGACGGGTTTCCGGGCCCAAGACAGCCGTGAAGCGAAGAAAATGACGAGAGGACATCGGCATGATCACAAAGAGAGATGAGGGCTTACGCGGAAGGATTATGGGAGGGATAAGATGAGAATGATTTCGTTATGTTTGGTCCTGGCCGTGCTCCTGACGGGCTGTTTTTCGACCCCCAAGAAAATAGAATCTCTTGCGATCGGGATGCCGCGATGGCGGGTGATTCAGATCATGGGCGAACCTTTTTCGACAACTCAGATGTTCGGCAGGGAAACACTTGAGTATCATCTCTGGGAGGATCTGGATACGCCCAATGCTCGCCGGGAAACCTTCCAGGTCACGATCGTGGACGGGAAAGTGGCCCGCTACGGTCCGGTGAAACCCTGGGAACCGGTGATGTGGGGGTCGCAGGCTGATTAAAATACAGCTCTCACTGTTCATCTCCCGGGAATCCTAACAGGGTTCAAGGACCGAGGTGCAGGCATCAAGCTTCTGAATTTTCATTTTGCTTTTCTGTCTGATTAGCCTAGAATCTCTATCCCGTCAGAGATCAAAAGAACCGAAGGGGCTTCCTTTTGCTGCTCCAAGCGGGGCAAGTTTTAAATACGAATGGAAATTTTCATAATAAACGGGAACACTTTTCAAAAAGTGTTTCTCATGATCATGGGGTGAATGATGTTTCGAGAACAGATCAAGGTGTTGGATTGCACGATCCGCGACGGCGGGCTTATGAACAACCACGATTTCGACGAGCGCTTTGTCCGCGCAATCTTCAAAGCGGTTTCTGAATCCGGCATTGACTATATGGAGATCGGTTATAAAAATTCCAGGAGGCTTTTCCCGGAGGACAAGTACGGCGCCTGGAAATTCTGCGCGGATGACGATATCCGAAAAGTGACAGAAGGAATCAACTCCCAAACAAAGATTTCCGTCATGGTGGACGTCGACCGTGTGGACCTCGAAGACATCAAACCCAAAAAAGACAGTCCTGTCGATATGATCCGTACGGCCTGTTATGTTAAAGATGTGGATAAAGCGATCTTTTTGACGAATCATTTCGCGGACAAAGGGTATGAGACCACGGTGAACCTCATGGCCATTTCTAAAGTCCTCGAAGTCGACTTGAACGAGTGTTTGAGCCAGCTTGAAAAGGAATGCCGGTGCAATGTGGTTTATCTTGTGGACAGTAACGGCGCGCTTTTCCAGGAGACGACCGAGTACCTGATCAAGAAGGCCAAAAGTATTGTCAAGACCAAGGAGATCGGGTTCCATGCGCACAATAACCAGCAACTCGCTTTCGGGAACACCATCGAGGCCATCATCCATCAGGCGAATTTTCTGGACAGTACCATCTTCGGGATGGGACGTGCGGCTGGGAATTGTCCGACCGAACTCTTGCTGGGTTTCCTGAAAAATCCGAAGTTTGACATCCGGCCCGTTTTGGATGTGATCTCCAAAGAAATGGTGCCCTTGCGCGAAAAGGTCGAATGGGGCTATGTGATTCCCTATGCGATCACGGGAATTCTGGATGAACATCCCAAGTCCGCCCTGAAGCTTCGCGAAAGCGACAAGAAAGACAATTACCGCGAATTCTATGATAGTTTCGCGGGCAGTTCCGAAGTCGAATAGCATGGACCTTGCCAGGTTCCGCAAAAAACCCATCCTAGGTATTTTGCGCGGCATTCCCAAGAACGCCCTTGAGCCTTTGCTGGATACGATTGCCGCAAGCGGGCTTGAGACCATCGAATTCACGATGAACACCCAAGGCGCGGCCGGGTTTATCCGGCAGGCTGCGCGGCGTTATGCTCAAAAATTGATGATCGGCGCGGGAACGGTGTTGAACATGAAGGATCTTAAGGTCGCGCTCGATGCCGGCGCCACCTTCATTGTCAGTCCGGTGCTTGTCAAACCCGTGGTCCGATACTGCGCCAAACACAAGATCCCTGTTTTTCCCGGGGCGCTCATCCCGTCGGATATCTATGCCGCGTGGCAGGCCGGCGCCACGATGGTCAAGGTCTTTCCCGCGAACTGCTTCGGGCCTGATTATTTCCGGGAGATCAAAGGCCCGTTTCAGCAGATCGAATTGCTGGCCTGTGCCGGAGTCACGCCGGAAAATATGAAGGATTATTTCAAAAACGGCGCAAGCGCGATCGCCATCGGCGGAAGCGTTTTCCGCAAGGAATGGATCGCGGCCGGCAAATTCCATTTGATCCGGCAAAAGATACAAACGTATCTGAAAGCCCTGTAAGCTCCGGCCGGAACAAGCCCGTCGCAACGATTTTCCGTTCTTATTTTTTGCCTCTTGTGAAGACTTGAAATCCAGAATATCATGCTGTCACTGAAACCGACACAAAGACAGGTGTGGGATGACGAAAAAAACTTCCAAATCAAAGCCGTCAAAACCAAAATCCGAATCGGATTCCGCAAAGCAGCTGTATGCGGCGATCGCGGAGAACCGGAAAGCCCATTTCGATTACTTTATCCACGAGAAGTATGAAGCCGGGATTGTGCTGCGTGGGCATGAAGTGAAATCCATCCGCGAGCATCGTGTGAACCTGAAAGACAGCTATGTCCGCGTCATGAAGGAAGAAGCCTTTCTTATAAATTGCCACATCTCGCCCTACTCCAGGATCCAGGGCTATCAGGAAGTGGACCCTACGCAGAGCCGGAAATTACTCTTGAATCGTGTTGAGATCCATCGGCTTATGGGGCAGGTCGGCCGCAAGGGGCACACGATCATCCCTCTCCGGATGTATTTCAAAAAAGGACGCGTCAAAGTCGAGATTGCGGTCGGCGAAGGTAAAAAGCAGTACGACAAGCGCGACGCGATCAAAAAACGCATTCACGACCGCGAAAGTTCCGCCGCCGTCAAGCGTGCCATGAGGCGATAAGACGCTTGGTTGTGATGCCTTTCCGAAAATGGTATACTCTTTTTGTTCTATCGATCTTTCAAAATCGATCCTTGGGGGTGAATAGGTTCGACAGGGGATTTAGCATTCGAGGGAGCATGCAGAGGTTCGTCAGGTGCCTCTTTAAACAACGTGGCAAAACATAAATGCTGATACATTCAGCTGGAACGCAAGAGCAGTTGGGCCGGTTTCGGCTCCGACGCTCGTTCCTCTCGCTGCTTAACTGCTAGCGACGTCACAGGGCGGATACCTGCTAGGCCCTGCCGGCGAATAAAGCAGGTTGCTCTCTGAACCGCGCTGTCCGGTTCAGGGAAAAGACTTCGGCAGATCGTTTCTCAAAATCCCGTTTACAGAGATTTGAGAGACTAAACCGATTGTAAACTGAGCATGGAGACCCCTTGATGACGGGTCCTTTGGACGGGGGTGCAATTCCCCCCACCTCCACGCATTCATTTTACGCAAATCAAGAATTACAAAGGGTTACTGCAGAAAATGCGGTAACCCTTTCTTTTTTCAGACAGTTACATATCAAGTTACTACAAGTTATCGCAAGGAACTGTTCACCGCAATCTGCCAATGTTTTCGCAATTTTAGTGGCAGAATGGTGGCAGAATCAGGTTCAAGGGCTCGTCAGAATGTCGGTCTGACGGGCCCTTCTTGTTTATGGGCTCTCGGTCGGCTTTAGAGCTTGCTCTGCCCAGTGACGGAACGTGAAGAACGGAAACAGTAGGAGTCGGCTGTATGAGACGTACGGAGGTAGTATCAATGACGGCAGAGCGGGTGAAGGGGAGACCGAGTACTGGCCTCGACCTACCCTACTTCGAGATGCTGTGGGAGAAGATACGACAGGATCGGAAGGCTGAGCAACTGGCAGACTGGCTAGATCATCGGCATCCGACAGTGTTCTTCAGTCAGAGCTTGAAGTTCCCTACGAAGGGCGAGTTTGCACTGGAGTTGATGCGGAAGTTCTGGAAACGAAACGGCTTTGAGTTCTGCAAGTGGAACACAACCCTTTACTTGTTCGCCGAGAAGAACCCGTCTCGTGATGGGTACCATGTCCACGGGTTTGTTTGCGGTGCCAACCCTGAAAAGATACAGAAGATCCAGGAACGGCTAATGGCATACGGGGATGTAAAAGTCGAGAGGTTCAACCCGTTTGAGCGGGGAAGTTTCTACTGTGCTAAGGAGTACATCGAGGGCAAATCGTTCTTTGATATTTACCCTATTCTGCAATAGTGAGGAGGTGGATCGTGAACAAACAGATGCTACTCAATGATTCGATCGTGGAGATTATGTTTCAGGGACTACCCGACAGGTATGATGAACCGTGGAAAGTAGAAGGCGTGAAGGTGCTGAAGTTTGTGGCTCGGCACGGAAACTGGCCAAGACGATTTTCAGTCGATGAATTTATTGAAGTGATGCGGATAGCGGACGGGCTGATCATGAGCGAGGCTGTTCCGTTGAACGCTAGGGGCGATCTTGGCTGCCAGTCTCTGCGGGTGGTTGACCAGTTGTTCACATTTGATTACCAGGAGTCAAACGATGAGATTTTTCAGAGTCGCCATCGTTTTCTGGTCGGAGGATTTCTTCGATCCGAGTTTGTAGCTAGATACTTGAGCGGTCAGGTCTTTGATGCTCTCTTTTACCATCAATTTAAGGCTGCCGATGCAGCTGGAATTAATATTTGGAAGCCAGGAGAGTTTGTTCTACAGGATCTCGATAAGGAGCCCGCTCTGTTTTCCGAGCTCGCTACCCGTCATGGTGAGTCGGATTTGAAGAATTACTACCGACCGACATCAGATGGCTCGTTCACGTCGGAGACCCTTCCAGCAAATCTAAGGCAGGCATTGGGCGAATCCCAAGCGAGGCTGTGGGGTTACATGGCAGACGACACGAAGCCCCCCACCCCCATAAGTTAACTTATATGACTAACTCAAGGAAATGCAAGCAGATGCTCCTGGAAGGAAGACGATGCGAAGCCCACGCACTGACGGACAAGGATTATTGCTTCAGTCATGATCCCGACAGTAAACAGGCAAAGGCAATCGCTTGTCGCACGGGTGGACTCATGAAGACAGTTCGCATACCAGAACAGCTGGATCCTGTCAGAATTCAATCACCGAAGGATGTAATAAAGCTCCTTTCCGTATGCATCGCCGAAGTTCGGGCAGGCCGTATCGATTGTCGGACGGCGAATACCATCGCCTACCTGTCTTCGCACCTGTTGCAGGCGTTTGATCGGGTGGAGCTCGAAGAAAAGATCCAAGAATTGAACGCTGTGCTTAGTCACAGACAGATAGGGGGCGGGAATGGGGAATCGTTTACCTGATATCAAGAAGTTGAAGGATGTTCTTACGGGGAACGAACAGGGGCGACTGCTCGCAAAAAATCTTTTCCTGAAGCGAGTTCGTGGAAACGGACTGCTGAAGGATTCTGAAGAGGATGCCCTTTGGCGTGCACCGAATCGAAAGAAGGCGGAAGAAATTTTGCGGATCGTCATGATTTACCATGATTCGTCAACGCTTGAAGGGTTTATGGAAAAGACGCACCTTCAGTTTCGGCAGGCGATAGAGATTTTGCGAAGGATTCCGCTTTTGCTGGGACTGGCATCTGATCAAGATGAACGACGCAATACTGCTTCTCTGATTCTTATGGTGATAAAACGGCAGGTAGCTCGTGTTAATTCACTGATCAGCTGTCTAGTAGCAATGCGTGATATTGCGATTGAAATTGAGTCACAGCTCGGATTCCAGCCTGTCGCACTCGTGAAGCAGATAGGAGCGGAACTGGATGAGTCGATTGCAGAGCATAATCGGATTATGAAGGATATGGCGACGGAGTTTGAACTCACTGCAGCCGAGGGATTGTGGCTCTGTCCTCATCCCAACTTAGAAATCAAAGGTCACTTGCGGAATCGGTTCCTGCAGCAAAAACTTGAAGAACTGTTTCATGGTATGCAGCTTATTTGGAACCGTTCACAATGAGTGCGGGGAGAGCATGAATAGCCAGGAGCTGCAGAATTATATTTCGGCCAATTTTCCCAAGAGGCTGCGGTACTTCCAGGTCGTGGGATTGAACGCTTCGGATGCTCGGCGATCGATACAGGAAAGACTGCTGAGATTTGAACGTTTTCTTCAGAATTATTTCGGGTTTGAAAGTATGCGAGATTCTGCGGAATACAAGCCATTCAAGCTGAAGGATCTGAGTACCCTCGATCGTGAGATGAAGGATGCTGTCGGCCATCTGTTTAACGATATCATCGAGCTGACTGCGGTCGAGAGATACTACATACTGAAGCAGACGGAGTCTGCCTCGGAGGCGTCCAGCGAAACGGAGCATGATGAATCCGATGATGATTCGCATCTGCTTTGATTGCAACGGCTTTGTTTGGTTGTTTTTGGCTGTTTTTCCCTTTATAATGCGACGCATGCGAACGGGTTATAAAACATAAATCATTACTACAACGAGCTCAGCGAGCTCGTTTTTTTGTCTCTGGGGGATTATCAGTGCCACGAGGTCGAATTAAGAGCGAGAAAAGGGTTGCGGTCGAGAGTTATTCCCACAAGGGAAAGAAACGGAAGAACAATCCGCCCGTTGGTCTGGTTTCCAGTGCGACGGACAAGGTCGAGGGGCGTACGAAGTATCAGCACGATCCCCACATTGATCCCTACCTCAGCTGGGCTGGCAAGCAGGAAGGCACTGAGTTTGACGTTCAGAATGTCAGCCTTCATATCCACGAACGAATCGATCCCAAGAGGATCACAAAAGCTTTCGTGAAGCAGGAAAAGGATCCTGCTCAAAAACAACTTTCCCTTTTCGAAGAGCCCGACAATGATCCGCCCCTGAACAAGGCCGTTGATTTCTATCGTCATGAACAGGACTGGACGAACCGCCTCATCGCTGGAGACTCGTTGCTGGTTATGAACAGCCTTCTCAAGAAGGAAGGTATGGCTGGCAAGGTTCAGATGGTGTATCTCGATCCACCTTACGGTATTAAATACAATTCTAATTTTCAGCCATTCGTTAATAAACGTGACGTGAAAGACGGTAACGATGGTGACATTCCAGCAGAACCTGAAATGATCCAGGCTTTCCGAGACACTTGGGAACTTGGCATTCACAGTTACTTGACCTATTTGCGTGAACGGTTGTTCCTTGCAAAAGAACTTCTTCACGAGTCTGGCAGCTGTTTTGTCCAAATTAGCGATGAAAACCTTCACCATGTTCATGAATTGATGAATGAATTATTTGGTGCCAGCAATTTTTGTTCGATCATTCAGTTTAAGAAAACCGCCTACCAAGAGACGGAGCTCCTGCCCAATGTTTGCGACTTTTTGATATGGTATGCGAAGGACAAACGAAAAGTGAAATGTCACCAGTTGTATCAAGATCGACCTGACGAAATGATCGAATCAGGCTTTACATGGCTCGAATTGGAGGATGGAGAAATTACTAAAGCTCCGAAGAAAATTTCGCAAGATCCACTGGGATCTAAACGATTTCAGAGCTCGAACTTAACATCTCAAGGTTCGTCAGCCGAAGGTTCAAAACCATTCGAATACAACGGTGTTGTTTACGAGATAGGGAACAATAAACATTGGAAAACTTCTATTCCTGGATTGAATGAACTGGGCCATAAGGGCAGGCTCTTCCCAGTAGGCAAAACGCTTTCGTTCAAACGTTACGCTGCTGATTTTCCTTTCGCCCCATTTACAAATATGTGGGACGACACGATACGAAGCACTTTTGCTGCTGCGAAGCTGTATGTAGTAGAAACTAATCCAAAAGTAATTGAACGATGCATGCTGATGACGACTGATCCAGGAGAGCTCGTACTCGATCCAACATGTGGTTCGGGCACTACGGGTTATGTCGCCGAACTATGGGGGCGGCGGTGGATTACGTGCGATACTTCACGAGTTGCGATTACTCTGACAAAACAACGTCTAATGACAGCAAAATTCGATTATTGGGAGTTGGCCCACTCGAACGAAGGGGTGAGAAGCGGTTTCAAGTATCAAACCGTCCCTCACATTACTCTCCGTGATCTTGCTAATAACCTTCCTTCCCAGCAGGAAACTCTTTACGACCAACCTCTCGTAGAAAGAGATAAGGTTCGAGTGACTGGGCCATTTACGGTTGAAGCGGTACCCAGTCTTCGGGTGAAGCCGTTTGACGGCAAGGAGCCGATCGTTGAGGTAACGAAAGATCAGCTGGCTCGAACTGGTGAGACTGGAAGACAAGCGGAGTGGCGGGACGAGCTCAAGGCAACGGGAATCCGTACCATTGGGAACAAAATTATTTCGTTCTCAAGGATCGAGCCGATGGTGGCGACAAGATTTCTCCACGCCGAAGGCGAGATCCTGGAAGCAGGCGAAACCAAGAAAGCCCACATCAGTTTCGGCCCTGATTACGGCCCGCTCGAACAACGCCAGGTTGAGGAAGCCATTAAAGAATCCAGGGCATTAAAAGACAAGCCCGACTTCGTCATCTTCGCTGCATTCCACTTCGATCCTGAAGCTGCCAAAGACATCGACCAGATTAACTGGCCTGGTGTGAAGATTTTGAAGGCTCAAATGAGCGTCGATCTCCTGACTAAAGATCTGCGGAAAAAGCGATCGTCCAGTCAAAGTTACTGGCTGATCGGTCAACCTGATGTTGAGGTCAAGAAAGCCAAGGATGGGAAATATCGAGTGACGGTCAATGGGTTCGATTATTACGATCCCGTGAGCGGTGAGATCATTTCACGGGGCACGAAGCATATTGCGATGTGGTTCCTGGATACGGACTATGACGAACGCAGCCTTTATCCCGACCAGGTGTTCTTTCCCGAATCCGATCCGAAGCGGGACTGGACGAAGTTGGCGAAAGCCCTGAACGGTGAAGTGAACGAGGAATTACTGGAGCACTTTCGTGGTGTCGAATCCCTGCCCTTTTCCGCAGGCGATCAAAAGAAGGTTGCGGTCAAGATCATCGACAACCGTGGCATCGAATCATTCGTGATCAAAAAGTTGGAGTGAAATTCATGGCAAAAGATGGCCCAAGCGAATTTTTGAATAGCATCCTAGATATCCCTGCTGAGACACAGACAGTCGAATTTAAGCGTCTTGGGGACGAGAAAGTTGTCGGCAAGACGGTCGAGACCGTTGTCGCAATGGCGAATACGGATGGTGGTGTCATCGTTCTTGGCGTAGATGATCCTGAAAAGACGAAGCTTAAGGGATTGGATCGCATTTACGGCATCGATGAGAACCTTCAAGTCTTCGACTCCCTCGGTCATGAAATCCAGAAGATAGTCCCTCCATTAGCTCCGCTGTGGCCTCCGACCATCTTGGATGTCCCTGAGGCCAAAAAAAGGATCGGACTTATTTTTGTTCCCAAAGCCATGGATAGTTTTAGGTCGACAAACAACCATGTTTTCGTGCGAGGTGAAAAGGGCAATCGGATGATGACTGCCCACGAAGTTGTCAAATTCGCTTATGCGAAAGGATTTGAGAAGGCGGATAAGGGGCTCGTGAAGGTTGAATTCGATTTGTTGAGGACGCCTGTCTTTGACGAATGGAAGCAAGCTCGACGTATTAACGGGGCACCGATTGAGACGGTGCTTGAAAAGACTGGCCTTGCCCGAAAGAATGATGAAGGAACGCTTTTGCCAACGCTGGCAGCAGTCCTTTTGTTTGCTGAATATCCGAATGATTTGACCGAGGCGAAGTGTGCTGTCAGGGTTTTCCAATACACGGGCACTATCGAGACCATTGCGGAAACTCCCAATCTCATCAGCGTTCCAAAAACTATCCAGGGGCCATTGATTAAACAAATTCGGGATGCCCATGAATATGTGCTGACGCTGTTGCAGGCAGGGATCAGGATCCCATCGGGTTTCAAGACTGTCTATCAGATTCCTGAGCGGGCGGTTAAAGAAGCGATTACCAATGCCATCATTCACCGTGATTATCACATGAAGCGGGATATCGAAGTGAAGATTTACGAAGACCGTGTTGAAGTGGAGAGCCCTGGATTGTTCCCATTTAACATTACTCGGACGAACATTGGATGGGTTCGGGCTGAAGGGTATCGGAATGATTTGATTGTAAAGCATTTGAGGGAATTTCCGTCTCCGCCTAATTTAGATCAGAGCGAAGGCGTTCGTGCAATGCGGCATGAGATGTCTGATCGCCAGTTGTATCCGCCGATCTTCTTAACTTATCCGCTCTATCAAGATTCCGTGAAAGTGGTTCTTTTGAACGAACATCGGATTTCCGAATGGGAGAAATTGAGTGTCTATCTTCAAGACAATAAATATGTCACGAATGAGGAGGCTCGGAGGATTACGGGAGTTGTTCAACGGGACAAGATGGCGAAGATGCTGAAGAATTGGGTTAAGCACGGATTACTTATTCAGATTGTCCCTCCGTCAGGATATGTGAAGGGGACGAAATACAAGTTACCAGATGCACAAGAGGTGAAGAAGCAATGACGGTTACTTGCCGTGTGTCAGTACAAGTAAAATTTAACGCATTTGTTTATAAAGGGTTACGACTTCCTTACTTGCCCACAGAGGGGAAATGGTAACACGATGAGCCAAAAAGGGATCGATCAGCTGATTATCTGCAGCCCCTACGAGGAGCCGAAAGAGCACTGGCACTACATCAGGGAAACGCAGTCTTTTGAACGTCATGCTGGTCGGCGGGAATCAGGTTATTGGCGAGCGACGGTAAGGACAGCGAGGAACTTCGATGATCCAGGGGAGTTTCAGGAAATCGAACTGGTCAATAAGATCAGGCCCAGGGTCAAGGCGTGGAAAGAGAATGGTTATCCGAATGTTACGGGCGTAACACGGAAATTGCTCCAGTTCTGGACTGATAATAGTCAGCGGGAATCCAAGCTCTTTTGGTGTCAGCTTGAAGCGGTTGAAACGGCGATTTGGTTGACTGAAGCGAGTCCTGCCGAAAAACAAGGTATTGAAATCCCCGCTGATGGAAGCGGGTGGGAACGGCAGTGTCTCAAACTGGCGACGGGTACGGGCAAGACCGTGGTTATGGCCATGTTAATTTCGTGGCAGGCTCTTAATAAGATTGCAAATTCCAAAGATCCACGGTTCTCGAAAAATATCCTTGTGGTTGCTCCAGGTATTACTGTTCGTGACAGGCTTCAGGTTCTAAAGCCTGAGAATGCTGAAAACTTCTACCAGCAGTTCAACCTCGTAGATTCTTCCATGTGGCAGGAACTTCTTCAGGCCAAAATCATCGTGACCAACTGGCACTCACTGGCACCCATCAATGAGAACTATGGCCCCAAGGTTGTGAAGAAAGGGCCCGAAAGTAACGAGGCTTTCTTCCGCAGAATTCTTCCTGATTTTGGCAACGCCAGCAACGTGCTGGTTATCAATGACGAAGCACATCATTGTCACAGACCCTCAGGCGACGAAGAGGATAAGGAGGAAGAAGAAAAGGCTACTATCTGGATCAGCGGGATCGACCGCATCCATAACGGTAGGGGTGTATTGAAGACTTACGATCTTACGGCTACACCGTTCAAACCTACTGGAAAGAATATCCAAGGCGAGCAGCTCTTCCCATGGATCGTGAGTGATTTCGGTCTGAATGATGCCATTGAAAGCGGTCTCGTGAAAACGCCAAAGGTTGCTGTGCGTGATGACTCAAACATGGGTGCGGACTTAAAGACCAAACTCTTCCACATTTATCCAGAAGTTCGAGAGGATCTGAACCGTCGTGCTGAGCCGAACGAAGGTCTGCCTGATCTCGTGCGAAATGCCATGACAATTCTAGGCGGTGACTGGTTGAAAGAGAAGGAGCTTTGGGAGAAGCAGAGTCCCCCCAGGGAAACGCCTCCTGTCATGATCATGATCTGTAATCGGATCGAGACTGCAGCAAGGGTCGAGTATTCGTTGCTCAATGGCTTCATATCGGTCGAAGAGTTGGGCGACAGACAACGTCTCATCCGAATCGATCAGGATGCGTTGGATAAAATCGAAGCTGAAGAGGAAGAGAAACTCGACAGGTCGAAAAAGGATCTAGTTTTAGACCAACGAGAGAAATTCAACACGGTCGGGAAAAAAGGGAAAGCTGGCGAATTAGTTCAGTGCGTCATTGGAGTCAACATGATGTCAGAAGGGTGGGACGCACGTACGGTGACGCATATCCTCGGTCTCCGTGCATTCACGAGTCAATTACTATGCGAACAAGTCATTGGTCGAGGACTACGACGGATTTCATACGACGTGAACGAGGAGACGGGTTTGTATGAGCCTGAATATGTAACTGTTTTCGGTGTACCGTTCACTTTTTTGCCTGCGGAACAAAAGGAAGGAAAGCCAAAAGAAGAGAAACCGAAGACGAAAATTGCTCCTATCCAGGAGCGTGGTGCGTTGGAGATCGACTGGCCCCACGTCCTCAGGGTCGATTACAAATTAAATTATTTCCTCGATCTTGACTGGAACAGCATGGAAAAACTGACCTTGTCTCCTGAAGATGCTCCTACCGTCGTCGAAGTGGCTCCAACGATTGATAATAAACCACGCTACGACATGATCAGTGAGATTGATCTGGCGAAGCTGGCGGAAGAACATCGGTTGCAGGGCATCAAACTTCAGGCAGCTGTTCGACTCCATGAGCAGTTTGGAAAGAATTGGGAGGGAGATCCAGGCAGTCACATCAGCCAGCTGATGCAGATTTTCGATGAGTTCCTGGCATCTCCAAAACTCGATATCAAGATCCCACTGTATATGGGAGCTGAGAAGTTGCGGAATATCGTTATTGCAATCAATGCTCAAAAGATCATTAACCACATCGGTAATTTCATCCGCAGCTCCAGCAAGGAAGCCCCGACACTGATCTTGGATCCTGTGAGACCTAAGCGGAGTACTGCCACTGCCATGACCTGGTACACGAGCAAGCCGACGCAACCCGTAAAGAAGAGCCAGTTGAGTCACATCGTGATTGACAGCGGTTGGGAGAAGGTCGGTCTTGAGTTCGAGCGGAATCGGATTCCTGGGCTCGTATCATGGGTGAAGAACGACCATCTTGGCTTCGAGATCTTTTATCTGTGGCAGGGACAGACTCACACCTATTATCCTGACTACATCATCAGATTTGAAAGCAACAGACATCTGATACTTGAAGTAAAGGGGCAAACCACAGAGCAGGACAAGGCGAAGTGGCAGGCCACCAAGGAATGGATCAATGCCGTCAATGTGGATGGTCGTTTCGGGACGTGGGAATTCAAAGTCCTCGATGATCCGAAGAATCTATTTGATGTTGTGCGTTGAGTACGTGTCATGAGACTGGACGGCATGGTTGCTCATTTGTACGATCTCACGGAGGAGGAGTTCGCCCACATCCTCAGCACCTTCCCGATCGTTCCGCAGCCTGTCAAAGATGCCGCCCTTGATGCGTATAGAAAGTTTGGAGTTTTGAAGTATGAATGATCTAATGAAATTTTTGGAAGACAATTTTGAGCAGCTCAAAGTTCTTTGTATTCAGCCCACATTCTATGGTTGTCTTCTGCTTGTCGGGTTTATCGGGTGGAAACTTAATTCGATGATTCACGGTTCGGAAATCAAGGCGAACGAATCGTTGAAGCAGCAACTCGAATCCGAACACCGTGAGTTGAAGTTAAGAGAAGAAACACAGGTTGTTCAGTTAGAGCCAGGTGTGCAAAGAGAAATCAAGATAGTCATTATTCAAACGGGTAGCAGTTCTATTGGAACTGAAAGCAAGAATTACGACGGAGGTGATTAGAATGGAAGTTGACTTTTGTCTATTAGCAGATAGAGCGGAGGCGGTTGGAGGGAAACTTTATGTCTTGGGTGGTGCTTTCGACACAATCTTTGCGAAACAACTACCCGTGATTCATAAGAGTTTGTCGGTGGTCATTAAATTGTCATTTGATGCTGCGGAAGTTGACAGAGATCATGATCTGCGAGTGATCATCTTGGATGGCGATGGTCACGAGGTGGTTGCTGCAGGAGGGCCTCTTCATGTAGGAAAGAATCGATTAACCCCAAAGGGATGGCCTGAGGGATTTCTGGCAGTGTTAAATTTCGAGAACATTAAATTCGAGAAATTTGACACTTATGGTATTCGAGTTCTCTTCAATAATACAACTCACAAGACCATTCGATTTAGGGTGGCTCAAATTCCATAATGAGTTGCAGTTTGAAGAATGCTGGTTTGGCGATTATTTGTTTCCTATCTTTGACGATTGCTGGTTATTCCGCAGATACGCCTAATGACATTGATTGGGTCAGGATCGAGCAGCAGCTGTACGAAGATCTAAGTGGCCAGGGTAGGGGTGAGGCGGAGATCGAGGAAGCGATCGGCCATGCACTCCTGATGTCGGACAATCAGGCAGAGCGGGCAACTGTTCATTTGAAGCGGGCGGTTGAGCTTGATCCGAAACGATACGTGGCCTGGTATGACCTCGCCTTGATCAATATGGGCTCGGAGGAAGGTAACGGATACTTCAAGAAATCGACGGAGGCTAATCCAAACTTCGCACCGAGTTGGTACTGGCTTGGCTACAATTCTGTTCGAGATGGGAAAGATTCTGAAGCGGTGGATTACTTTGAACACTATTTCAAGGTTGCGTCGGGCGAAGAAGAAAGTGGAAGAATCAAGGTTGCTACCGCTGTTCTTGAGGAGCTTCGTTCGGGCAAGCCAGGGCCTGAGACGGCGAAGATACGGCCTTTAGGAATGGGTACGCATGAAGGTTGAGGTATTTGATCAGTTATGGCAACGGAAGCAATACGGGAAGGCCCTGGCTTTATACCGTCGCTTAAAACGCCCTTTTTGGCTTACACAGCAGGTTGCTCGGCACCTCGAACGACGGGGGAAGACTGGGCCAGCTGCGAAGGAATTGGAGCACCTGGTAGCTGAGTACCAAAGGTTGCGAATCCCACTCCCGTTACCAAACACCGACGAACTCTTTAAGCTTGGCAGGTACTACGCATCTCGTGATCCGAAGAAGTCTCGTAGGTTTCTCAGGCTTCACCTCAAATCAGATCCGTATGGAATGAACAAGGCAATCCGAAATGAGCGGGCTGCACGGCAGCTCCTGGCAGCGTTGTCATGACTTATTCCGACGAGTTCTTGGAGAAGACGATCAAGGTTTGGCAACCGTATTCCAAGGAGCCGTTGACCATGGAGGATGCCAGGGAAATCGCCACGAACACGGCGAATTTATTCGAGTTGTTGATCAAGCTAGATAAGAAGTACAACGTGGTAGGAAGACAGAAGGCAGAATAATTCAGTAACCGAATTACTGCTCGGTCAAATCAGGCCCTTTTCTTCCCACACTTCGAGCGATCGTTGCATTACATCTCGGAGTTGAGCGACAGGGTCTGATGCTGGTTTCTTTGCTTTGATCTTTCGGATATTCTCGTGAGTGCAAATTCCTGTCAGCGGAATCCGCTTACCGTTTCGCATATCGTAGCATGTGATCTTGAAACCTTCCGAATCCGTGGATGATGATATTTTGAAGTTGGGGTTCATGCGGGATTATAACCCAGCCATGGAAGGCGTACCAAATAAACCTCCCCCTAATTTATTGTCCAAAACCCCTTCGATGGGAGCGGTGATCTATGAAACCAAATAATCAAATGATTATTTGGTAGAGCTCTCTTGATCGATTCGTTAAGATAAAGGAAACATTTTAAGGATGATGGAGCCGTGAAAATCGTTTGCAGAAGATGTGACAAAACGATGGGGGAGATCGAACCCCTGAATGATCCAAAAGAGACTCTGGCGAAGTGTGTCGAATGCGTTGAGCTGGAGAAGAATGAGAACCTCGCACGCCAGGCTTCCACTCAAGTCCTCAAGGATGGCAAAAAGGTCATTTTTGAAGATGGAACCGAAGGAGTACTTACAGTCGCAGGTGATGGCTCTGAAAACCTGTCGCTTTGGGATGCGATCTTTGGTGGAAAGAGATTTTTCTGCAGCAAGGAAACACTTAAGCAGTTCGAGAAATACTTAGAAAGCATCCCTAATGATGAGCTTCAAGTTACGTTTATGCACTCTATGACGATTCCGCTTCCGCCCAAAAAGAAGGGTAAAAAGAAGCGGGCGGAGCCTGCCCCTGAGCAAGAACCAGCCAAGGCTACCACCTACAACTGCACCATCAGGGTTTCTAAGGCAGTAGCTCGCCAGATCTTTGATGATAAGCAATCTCGGATGGAGCAGGTTGCCCATATTCTTGCGGACGTGGCCTGGAAGGAATCGGTTAAAGAGAGGTTGAAGGATCATGTTCCCGATGCCTCGAAATCGACGAATCCTGCGATATAGTGTTCCTAAAGATCCTGCGGACGGCGAAGGCCGTGAAATGCGAATACCTTGAAATACCTTGACCTCTAGGTCATACGATGTATGATATTCGGCCATGGCGATTATCCCTAAGGAATTAAATCTAACCGAGATCTGCCACCGCCTCCAGGTGACCGCTGCGTGGGTTGGTAAGGCTTTGATCAAACTCAAAATGGAGAGGAAGGGGAGGGGGAAGCAACGCCTCTTTACTCTCGAAGAGTTGCGGATTCTGAATAATGTGAAATTGCTGAGACTGTGTGGCATTTCATGGAGCCAGCTCTATGAGGCACGGAGGCGTGAAGAACGAACACGTCATGAAATTCAGATTTATTTTAAGACCATAACAAAAGATGATTTCTCGATTGATGAGGAAAAGGGCCACCAGATGGTGATCCCATTTGCTTTAACCGAATCATACAGTTTTTGCTCCAGCAGCATTTTCTATGAGGGTGGTGGATCGGTAAAAGAGAAAGAGATTCTGAGTAAGATCAAAATGATTGCCAGCAAGCATGAGCTCGCCGACGTTGTCCAGGAGATGGTCAGCAGAGGTCAGTCTTTCGAAGTGCAGATGCGTGATCTGCATAAGTCCGCAGCGTCCCTTTACAAGCCTATTCCTAAGAAATAAATCTAATTAAGCATTTGACAAGGAGATTGAAATTTGTATAATTCATACGGCGTATGACCGTAGTATGAGGTGAAGCGTGAGCACTGCATTGTATTGTAGGGTAAGCACGGTAAAACAGGACGTTGCTGCCCAAGTGAAGATGCTGAAAGACTACTGCTCGAATCAAGGGATCTCAAAATTCAAGATCTATTCTGATGTCGGGATCAGTGGGGTGAGGGATTCTAGGCCGCAGTTGGATCTACTCTTAAAAGAAGTCAGATTGGGATCGATCAGAACGATTCTTTTAACTAAGTTGGATCGGCTTGGCCGATCACTCAAGCACCTTCTGAATTTGCTGGCAGAGTTTAAGAATCGAAACGTTCGTCTTGTCTCAATCGCCGATGGCATCGACACCTCAAACGACAGTCCGATGAACCGAGCATTTTGGCAACTCCTCGGCATATTTGCGGAACTCGAAAGAGAAATCATCCGTTCACGGGTGCTTGGAGGATTGGATCGTGCACGGGCAAGTGGGCGGCGGTTGGGGCGGCCTGTCGGGGCTGGGGATAAGCGAAAGAGGGCAACTTCAGGTTATTGTTTGAGGTATGCAGGGCGTGATAAAGAATCCAGGAAACTTGGGAAACGAAGTCCAACACAGGGGGTAGATTGAAATGATTGAATCGGAGTTCTTAAGCGTTGAAGAGATTGCGAAAATCTTGCGGATTCGACCGAATACAATCCAGTCGAGTCGGTGGAAAAAGTCGTCTGGTTGTCCGCTGATCAGGCTTGGGAAACGACTCCTTTCGCCAGTCGCTGACTTCAGGCGGTGGGTTAAAGAGCGGGGAATGGCTGTTGCAGGAGGGGAAGTTGGCGAAGCAAATTAAGGGTGTTCGGTACCGAAACACTGACAAGATTGGCCTGCATGTCTATCTGCTTGATGGCTATGATGCATCGGGCGATAGGAAATACAAGACCATTCATCTGGAGAAGAAATCCCAGCGAGAGGCGGAATTCCAGCGTCACGAATGGCTGAGAACCCTCCGAAGTGAAAAGAGTTTTCAAAGCGGATCCAAACAGAGCCAGTCGTTCGAGGCATTGAAGGATGAACTTAGACAGATGATGGTTGCCGACGCCTGCCGACGCAAGACCATCAACCGATCGCTCAGTGGGTGGCAGCACTTCATCGATTTTCTCCGACAGGAGTATCCCGACTTGCAGAGAATCAGTCAGCTGCCAAGAGGTGCACTGCTGGATTTCCAACGGTATGTAACGATTAAATTGAATCGTGAAAAGGGCTGGCGGACTGAGCTACAAGTGCTTAAATCCAATATGAAGCGGTTCTACCGAGCGGGTTATTGCGGAAGTGACGTTGTGACCGAATTGTCTGATTTGAAGGTTCCCAGAATGCGAGAAACCCCGTATACCCCGATTGCTAAGGATGAAAAGCGGAAATTGCTGGAATTTGTTAAGAAGGACAAGCCTGTATATTGGGGGGTGTTGTATTTCCTGATGCGACTCGGTTGGCGGATTTGTGAGATCTTATCCATCAAGACCAAGAATATCGCTTTTGAAAATGCTGTTTCGATCGCCATTCGTGTCGAAGCGGGGGATCGAAAGAACAAGGAGGAGCTGCACTCCACCCTGGTCAAGGACGACAGGGGGTTACGTGATGTCCTGCTGCACTATTACAATCCGAACGCGACTTGCCTATTCCCTAATTCCAAAGGCAAACGGCTGTCCTACGACCGCTTTAATAATTATCTCAAGAAAGCATCCTTGAAGATCCTGGGACGTGAGATCACATCCAAGGTCTTCAGGAAGTGTGTGGTTACGGAATTGCTGGATCAGGGGGTTGCCCCGAAAAACGTTATGGGGATTACGGGACATCGGGACATAAAGGTGTGCCTGCGTCATTATTCGCACCGAACGGATGCTGCGACGAAGACAGCACTTAAATTCACTGAGATCTGAATATGAGTTACAGTGGCAAGAACTGGTGGCAAATCGATATGGATTTTGCTAATGTATTGGTGGAGAAAGGAGATAGGAAAGGGGATAAAGATATTCCCTCCACCTCCAGCCATTATGCGCAGACTATCTAGAAAAAGAGTTAGAAATAGAGAAGTATGTTTATCGCGACTCACGGTTGATTCTGATTAAGGGTGAGTGTGAGGATCTAAAAAGTTGAAAGGAATGTGAAAAATGAAACAAAAATTGTTAAGTCGATCCAGAGATGTTTTGGGCGGAACACTTGTTTTTGCCGGCACGCGGGTGCCGGTCCAATCGCTCATCGACTATTTTGAGGAAGGAAAGACGCTCCGCGATTTTTTGGATGATTTCCCGACAGTCCGAAAGACTCAAGCGGTTATTGTGCTGGAAAAGCTAAAGTTGATGCTCGCGAGGGAAAAGCATGCGATTGTTGCTTGATGAGTGCCTTCCGCGTGCTCTGAAAAAGGAGTTTCGAGGTTTCCAGGTTGTGACAGTGCCCGAGGCGGGATGGGCTGGCAAGAAAAACGGTGAGCTTCTTCGGTTGGCTGAAAAGGAATTCGACGTATTTATCACGCTCGATCAAAACCTGCAGTTTCAGCAGAATCTGAGCAGGTCTACAATGACGGTAATCTTGCTTTCGGTCAAAAATAACCGCCTTGAAAACATTTGGCCGATGGTTCCGAAGATTCTGGCCGCACTGAGGAAATTGCCGCCAGGAAAAATCATCAAAATTGTTGGCTAGGATCATACGAGGTCGTGAAATCTTCACAGGCTTAGCTTAGTTTGCGAAACGAGGTTGTACGCTCCACCTCCAGTATCATTCAAAAAATAAATCGGGAACTGCAGGAGTCCTGATTTCCTTAAAGTTTGATAGTAATCAGGGCACCTCCACGTCTTTATTTATAAACTGGCTCTATGAGACTAAGGAGCTGGAAGTTGAGCGTTATCGGTATGAAAACGCTCAGCTCGTCTTAATAGATGATATTCAAAAAAATGGAGGTTAAAAATATGCGATTTAAAAAATCTCTAAGATTTGGGATTTGTGTTTTTTTGTTGGCAATGGGAATGGTCAACGGCGTTAAGGCCGCTGAAGCGTTGTCCAAGGAAAAAATCATTGAGATTGCCAAAGCAAAAGCAGTGGAGCGTGGATACGATATTGATTCCATGAAGATTATTTATGACGATAGCAATGAAATGTTCAAAAAACATTTAAAGCGGAAAGGTGTTTCTAAATATAACAAGGAAACAAATGAGTGGAAGCCCGTGAGGGGAACGACACCTGAAGAGGATCGTCCAAAGCTGAAGGGTAAAGACTATCAAACTTTATATTTTGGTCCAAAGCAAATGATGAAAGGCGGCGATCTCTGGGTTTTTGTTGACCGCAAGACAGGGGAGGTTTTGGACACCGTTGGCGGAAAGTAAGCAAGTGACATAACAGTAGTTTGAAACTTTGAAACACGACCTGCCTCTTGTTCTCATCAAGCACTATTCAATCAAAAACCGATGAAGTCCTCGCATCAAAAATCATGGATTGGAGTCGGGACGCCTTCCGTGATCATCCATAAAATATCAAATGGGACATCCGGGTATTGCCGCATTTTTTTTGCCTGGAAAGTGGATAGTCCGTTGCGATCAATGACTCCCGGGTGAAACTTCGTTTCCCGCCGGAAATATAAAAGACCTCTTTGATTTGAGAGGCGACGCATTTTTTAATAAATTCAAACGCTTAATAAATCTTTAAAAGGGCCGACAATAAATCGAGGTGTGATGACCATGATTCAACATACAGCTTCATCAAATGAAAATTTTAGCATGATCCGTAGGCTTTGTGACGCGGTCGCAGTACGAAAAGAGGATGACGACAGCGTTCTCCGCATTGCCCGCAGTGAGGACGAACTTGCGGCTGCTTACCGGTTGCTTTACCGCGAATATTTGAAGCGCGGGTTCTGTCAGCCCAATCCTTCCCGGATGCATTACACGTTTCACTGTTTTCTTCCTACATCAAGGACCTTTATTCTGGAGAAAAAAGGGCAAGTGGCGGGTACTTTGAGTTTGATGATGGATTCTCCGCACGGATTGCCCGCGGAATCGGCATTTGAGAGTGAGATCAAGGCCTTGAAGTCGCCGGTCCATTGTATTGCCGAAATAGGTTTGTTTGCGCTCGACCCCGCGTTATTCCGGAGCGATCGCGGGCACCTCGCCTATTTCAGGAAGCTGGCCGATGCCTTCATCCTGTTTAAGGGCGCCTTCGATTATGCCCGGTTCACTTGCATGACGGATTTTGTGATTGCGGTCCATCCGAAGCACGAACCGCTTTATCGGTCCTTTACCTTTCAAAAAATCGGATCTGAACGCCCGTACGCCCCGGCTTGCGGCCATCCGTCGATCGCCATGCATATGAACATCCAGCGGTGGTTTGATATTGTGCCGCAGGAGCACAGCATGAAATCCTATTTTTTGAAAGAACCCGAAGAGTCCTGCGCCGCCCGTTAGGCGCCTGTCATGCGGCCTTGCCCGCGAATCTCCCGTCAGACAAGACGCTTCGTTCGTATCATCGAAATCCCTCATGCAGGATCGACTGAAAGGTCCATTTCGTCTTGAGGTGGCGGAAAAAGCTCAGAAATGGGGAATGGGCCTCTCCCGCTTCTTGTAATTTGATGGTGGATACGCTTCATGGATATAGATTTGGAATCAAGAGAGAGTATTCAGCTGGATGGGTTGCGCCCGTTATCTGTGAGGCGCCGCAGGGGCAGTTGTAAGTATGCAAAACTAGGGTTTTTCCAAAGAAAATACTTTATAAACAGAAAAGAAAAATCTTTTTTTTCAGACTTGCAATTTTTCAAAAGATAGGTTATTGTTAAATCACAATCTTCGAAATCGGTGAATACCGCATACGAGCACCACCGTTATTTCAAGTCCTATAAAATCTGAATCATCTCTGAGATCAGGTGATCGTGTTGGAATTTTTCGACATAAGGCATTATGAAGATTTTCAAGGAAGTCATTCAGGAACCAGCACTCCTGTTGGGTTTTTAAGGGGGAGTTTCTCACTTAGAATCGAAAGGCATTTCTTTGATTAAAAGCGACTGTGTATTCCAAGAGAGAAGAAAAACAAATAAGAACGAGCAGGGGAAAAACGCCGGGGTCACGATGGCCATGTTCGCTGCCGGTCTTGCCCACGAGCTGACCAACCCTCTTGATGCTGTTCGCAGGTATCTCAATCTGGCCTGGGACCAGGCAAAAGACGATCCCGTCACAAGAGACTACCTTGCCAAGGCAAAACAAGGAGTCTTTCAAGCCTTTCTTGCCATGAATGAATTCGTGGCCTATTCGCAGCAATGTTATCAAAGCGCGTCAAAAATTGTCGAGATCCATTCCTTCCTGAAGCTGAGCTTGAACGCACTTAGCGAATATGAGGAATCCAAGGCCGTGACCATCCAGAAGAATTTCCACCCGGAGCCCTTATATGTCGAAGACCGGGGCCTTTTACTGGTTTTCCATAATCTTTACAAGAATGCCTTCCAGGCCATGGAGGGCCGCGGCATCCTGACGCTTTCGACCTGGCGTCAAAACGGAAGTGTCGGCATCTCGGTCCAGGACACGGGAAAGGGTATCCCGGAAGGAATCAGAGGGCGCATCTTTGAGCCTTTCTTCAGCACAAAAAAAGAAAATCAGGGGACAGGGATCGGATTGTGCTTGTCCCGTGAAATCGTGGAACGGTGCGGCGGGGAACTGCGTTTCGAGAATGTTTCCGAACCGGATTCCGGTGCCCGTTTTGTGATCATCCTTCCTTTGAAAAAAATCGATGCCGATTTAAAAGAATCCCTGGTCCCTCTCCATGCAACCCCTTCCGGCGATTTAGGCCGTCAGGGCCCTGCTTTCGAGCAATTCTAGAGCTAAACTTTCCTATCTCTTACTTCTCGACGCTTTCCGTCGCACTCGGAGCGCAGCGTAGAGTGTATTTCTTACTTCTCGGTGTCTTTTACCGACGCTAGAAGTCTGAAGTAA